>MDSV01057524.1_pt1 | contig 31219 bp, 27 predicted proteins | sample 810851 | NCBI WGS metagenome assembly MDSV01 (sample SAMN05326640, study PRJNA326480) | marine metagenome | isolation source: seawater | place: Atlantic Ocean: North East | collected 2012 | reverse complement strand
TTAATAATAGCCCGGGTGGTGGAATTGGTAGACACAAGGGACTTAAAATCCCTCGAAGGAAACTTCGTGACGGTTCGAGTCCGTCCCCGGGCACCATTTAAATAATAAAACTAAATGAAAATTAGTATAGTTGGAACCGGATATGTAGGACTCGTCTCAGGAGTTTGCTTTTCAGATTTTGGACATAATGTTGTTTGTGTTGATAAAGATAATCAAAGAGTTGAAAATCTTAAGAAAGGGATAATCCCTATTTATGAACCTGAACTAGAATCTTTACTTAATAAAAATGTAAAGGCTGAAAGGCTTTCGTTTACAACTAGCTTAGAAGAGTCTTTGAAAGGCTCTGAAGCTGTATTTATTGCTGTGGGTACTCCGTCGAGGAGAGGAGATGGAGGAGCTGATTTAACCTATGTTCATCAAGCAGTTAAAGAAATTGCTCAGTTATCAAAAGGTTATACTTTGTTTGTTACAAAATCTACTGTTCCGGTTGGTTCAAATAGAAATTTGGTTGAAATAATTAAAAAATCTAATCCTGATTTAGACTTTGATGTTGTTTCTAATCCTGAATTCCTTAGAGAAGGAGCTGCTATAGATGATTTTATGAAACCTGACAGAGTTATTGTTGGCGTGGAGAGCGATAAAGCAAAGTCGATTATGCTAGAAATATATAAGCCTTTATATTTAAGAGACTTTCCAATAATGTTCACTAGTCTGGAGTCAGCTGAAACAATTAAATATGCAGCGAATGCTTTTTTAGCTACCAAAATTACATTCATAAATGAAATTGCACAGTTATGTGAAAAATCTGGAGCTGACGTGAAAGATGTTTCGAAAGGAATGGGTTTAGATGGAAGGATAGGAGATAAATTTTTGCATGCTGGCCCTGGTTATGGAGGTTCTTGTTTTCCAAAAGATACAGCTGCTTTGGTAGAAACTGGCAAGCATTTTAATTCTGAAATGCTAATTACTAAAACTGTCATAGATGTAAACGAAAATGTAAAAAGAAGAATGATTGATAAGATTATATCTCTATTAGATGGTTCAATAGATAAGAAAGTTATCTCTGTCTTTGGGGTAACTTTCAAGCCGAATACAGACGATATGAGAGAAGCACCTTCTCTTGTAATAATTCCAGCTTTAATTGAAAAAGGAGCAAAAATTAGAGTTGTTGACCCTAAGGGGTACAATGAAGGAAAGGATCTTTTAAATGGAGTTGAATGGTTTGAAGATGTCTATGAATCTGCAGAGAATTCTGACTTAATTGTTATTTTGACAGAGTGGAATGAATTTAGAGCTTTAGATTTAAAGAAACTTGCTAAATTAATGAATACTCCAAAATTAGCTGATTTAAGGAATATTTATAGCAAAGAGGAAGTTTTTTCTAATGGATTCATTGCGTATGATTCTGTAGGCAGGTAGGCAGGTAGGGAGTAGGTAATTGAATTTTATTAAGTTCTGTATAGTTGGAGCAATAAATACATCAATTAATATAATTACAATGTACACATTGTTGATATTAAATGTAACAATTTTATTCTCATCTGCTTTAGGTTTTTGCGCTGGAGCAATATCTGGCTTTACTCTAAATTTCTATTTCACTTTTAATGCAAAAGATAATTTTACAAGTAGGTTAGGTAGGTATCTCGTTATTCAAGTGTTTTGTCTATTAATAACTCTTTCAGTTGTAGCATTATTATCTTTAAGATTGGGAATTTACCCTTTGATTGCACAGTTCTTTGCCATTATTGTTACTACAGTTATAAACTATAATTTAAGTAAACGAATAGTTTTCGAAAAAACATAATGAAAAGTTTAAGTTTAGTTGCACAAGGAAAGCTCAAATTAATTGAGAAAAAGATGCCAAGACTTAGAGGTAATAAGAGCCTAGTTAAGTTAAGGAATGTTGGAGTATGCTCCTCTGATATCCATCGCTCATTTGGTGGTGGAGCTTATTTTTATCCCTTAGTGATGGGTCATGAAGCGACAGGAGTTATTGAAAAGTCTTCTTCCGCAGAATACAGAAAAGGTCAACAAGTAGTTATTTTCCCTTTAAAACCTTGTTTCAAATGTAAAAATTGCAAACGCGAGAGTTTTCAAACGTGTTCTGATTATGGGTACTATGGGTCAAGAGAAGATGGAGCTTATCAAGAATATCTTGCCGTAAATAATTGGAATCTACTAAAAATCCCAAAAAAAATTCACTCTGAAGATGCTGCATTGACCGAGCCAACTGCGATAATGGTTCATGTGAAGAATATTTTAATAGCAGAGTTAGGAAAGGAAGAAATTATGACAGCTTCTGGAGCCATAATAGGAGGGGGCTTCTTGTCAATGATTCTAGCAAAGTTGCTTATTTTCAAAGGTTTAAAAAATCTTTCTATATTTGATAGGAATAAGTTTAAAATTAACTTCGCTAAAGTAAGAAAAATATCTGTTAAACACAGTCGGGAGTTAGACAAAGAAACTAATCTAAATAAATATGATTGGGTAGTAGAGGCTTCCGGAGACCCCGAATCAGTAAAGAAAAGTATTGAGATATGTAAGCCAGGGGGGTTAATAATTTTAATGAGTAACATATCATCAGAAGTAAAAATTCCTGCAAATATATTTTCTTCTATTCTTAGAAAAGAGATCACTATAAAAGGTTCTTGGAATTCTTCTTTTAGCCATATTCAGAAAAATGACTGGAAAGAAACCATTAGATTATTTAAAGATGGTTTTAAACCTTCTGATTTCATTTCTCATAGAGTAGAGTTAAAAGATGTTCCAGAAACGTTAAAGAGGTTTCACCTTCACAAAGCAAGAAAAAAACAATTTCAGGCCGTAAAGGCTTTGATAACGTTCTAAGAAAATGATTAATTTCTTTAACAAGACCTACAAAATGATATTCTCATTGTTTTTTGGCTTACAAATCTATCTATTATATTTTGCCTATGGTTATTTTCTAAACACAGATCTAGGCTTTTTAGCAGATTTTAGATTCAATCCTTTTGCATTGAATGAAATAAGTTTCTGGAGCCAGTTCCAATCGGAGATTTATGAAATTACTTTTCCCTCTAACCCTATATTCTATAATTTAATTGGGTTCATAATCTTTTTTCTCTCGAAGATAACTTCAAGCTTCATTATTTTTACAATTCTACCAAGCATATTATTAATACTTAATTTTTGGTTGATATTAAGAATATTTGAGTTTTATTCGTTGCCAAAATCTTGGTCCTATCTTTTAGCTTTCTTGGGCTTGACTTCAACTTCAAACTTAACATTGTGGAATTCTTTAATGGCTCTTATTTCGGGCAATGGAATCTTAAAAAATTATGACAACTTTGATTTAGCTTATTCTTTCTCAGGCTCTCTAACTTTATTTTCTTTCTTAGCTCTCTTTAATCTAACTATTAAATCAATAGATCTAAACTCTAAATTACTTAGCTTTATTCCATTACTCTGGTGTTTGTCAGTCTTTATTCATCCTTCAATTTTTATTTTTGGTTTCGCTTTTTTTCTTATTTTATTGACGACTCAAATATATAAAAAATATGTAAATGACAAAGTTGTTAACTTTAAAAAGCTAATTATCATAAACTTTTTACCACTCTTAATAGTTGTACCCTACTTATTGCTAAATATTAATTTCTTTGGATCTACTGAAGCTTTAATAGTATCAGAAGCTAATACTGATACTCTTTTTAGAGAAATAACTACTTATTGTTTGCTGCCTATAATCATGATGCTTATTTCTTCATATCTTTATAGGGTAGACCCTTATGAACAAATAATTAGATTTTGGCCAATTATAATTCTCTCTATTTTAGAAATTTTATTTAGAGTAACTATCTTTATAGATTTATTTTCTATAAATCATAATTATATAATTGATAACATCTCTATTTATTTTTTACACTTTCTATACTACGTCCCTTTCTTATCAGTAATTTCAAGAAAACCAACATACAGTTTTAAAGGATCTAGCCAAGTTGATATGCTGTCTGAAATTATGAGGTCTTATATTTATAAATTAAGTATCTTTACAGGACCTATTCTTGCAATCGTCTTCACTTTCTTTATCTTCACCTCTCAATCTAAATCAAGCAATGATTACAATTTTGATTCTGATACAGAATACTTTGAACTATTAAGGGAAGAATTGATTAATTTTGATGAACTGAAATTAAAAAATGGTGTTATGTTGTCACCTCAATTAGCAATGCTAGATAATTTTCTAAATAAAAATTATCCGAGTTTAAATTCATACCTAGTTAATGGCACTTCTTTTGCAGAAAGTGAATTTTTACATGTTTATATGGCCTCCAAAGATATTAAAAACTTTTTACCTACAGATTCATCAAAGGAAGCTGAATTGCTTTCATGGCTTGTTTTTAATAGGATTAAGCCAAGTAAACCAGTCACCTTAGATCTGATTAAAGTAAATAATTTCTTTGAGGATAATTTTCTTATTTCTCAGGAAGAATTAAATATTAGGGATAAGATTTCTGACCTACGGTTTATAGAATTAAATATAATTTCTCCTAAGGTTGGCAATACAAAACAAGCACATTATATTTATTTTAGATTATGAAAACCTCAATATTAAACCCTGGAAAATCTTTTGCCTTCAAGGAGGTTGACTTACCTGACATCGAAGATGAAGAGGTATTGCTTAAAGTCAATAGCTGTGCAATTTGTGGATCAGATCTAAAGATAGCTAAATTTGGAAATAAGAGGATTACTGAAGAAAGAACGATTGGGCATGAAATATCAGGCACTATTGAGTCTATAGGAAAGAATGTTAAGGGCTTTAAGAAGGGAGATAAAGTTTCTGTCGGCGCTGATTTACCTTGTCATGATTGTAATTATTGTAAGAATGGAAATGTTAATTTGTGCGAAACAAATTATGCTATTGGTTATCAGTTTGATGGAGGGTTTGCAGAGTATATTGTTTTAAATAAGTATGTTCTTAAGAATGGACCTATTAAGAAATTTTATAATGTTAGCTTTGAAGAGGCCTGTCTAGGAGAGCCATTAGCTTGTGCAATAAATGGTGTAAGAAAATCTATAAATTGTTACGCAGATGAGCATCCAGAGAATGCACTGATCTTTGGAGGTGGTCCTATGGGCCTCCTTTTAGCGGAATATCTCTCTTTTATTAAAATAAAACAAATATATATAGCTGAAACTAATTCAAAGAGAATTGATTTCATAAATAATAATACAAATTTTAAAGCATTTGACCCCTCTGAACTAAATGATGAATTCTACAATTTAATTTTTACAGCTTGTCCTGTTTTACAAACCCATAAGCTTGCTTTAAAGCATATAAGCGTAGGAGGAGTGATAAACTTTTTCGGAGGATTGCCCAATGACGCTGCTGATTTATCATTTGCATCAAATGAAATTCATTATAAAGAAATGGTCTTAACAGGTTCGCATGGCTCTACACCCTCTTTGCATGAAGAGGCTATAGATCTAATAGACACAGGTAAAATAAATCTAAGGTATCTCATAACGCATTTCTTTCCATTAGATAAATTAAACGATGCATTTAAAATTGCGTCGTCTGGAGAGGGACAAAAGATTATAATTAGACCTAATGAATGACTTTACAGAAAAAGTAAAAATTTCTGCTTCTTTAATGTGTGTTGATTGGTTGAATGCAAGGAAGGAGATAGAAATATTAAACCAAGAAAAAGTGGATTATCTCCATATAGATGTCATAGATGGAAAATATGCTCCTGATTTCACTATGGGCACTAGTATAATAAATTGCTTCCGAGATATTTTTGATGGTCCATTTGATCATCATTTAATGGTAGAAGAACCTAGCAATCTTTTTGATACTTTTGAAATAAGACCTGGCGACCGTTTTTGTATGCATCCAGAGTGTTGCAGGAATCTGCACAGAGATTTGATTGAGTTAAGAAAAAAGGGAGCTCAAGTAGGCGTTGCTTTGTCTCCTGCCACACCTATTACTGTTCTAGATTATGTAATTGAAGACCTTGATTTTGTTCTTCTTATGACTGTCAATCCTGGATTTAAGGGCCAAGCATTAGTGCCTCAAGCGATAACAAAAATTAAAGACCTAAAAGAGTATATCTCTAAAAGAAACTTAGAAATAGATATTAGTGTAGATGGAAATGTAAATATAGAAAATATACCGTCAATGGTTAGTAATGGAGGAGATACTTTAATTTCAGGATCTTCTGGTATGTTTTTTAAAGATAAACCTTTAGAAGAGTCAATTAGAATCTTTAGAGAAGCAATAAATAGGGGGCTTAATGAAAGAGCATAAATTTGAGTTGAGTGTCAACACAGGATTTTTGGTCAATAGGTACACAGACCCAAAATACTGGGTAAAAGAGGTTGCAAGCAATATAGGTATTAATAAGGTTCAGTTTACTGCTGATTTAATTAATCCTTCTTTACCTGATGAATTAATTAAAAAGAAAGTTAGTGAAACTCAATCTGAACTTGAGATGCATGGAGTTGAGGTGACAAGCACATTTACTGGAGCTTTTACCAGGTTAAATAACTTAACTCATCCAGATCAAGACTTTAGAGATTATTATCAAAAGTGGTTTAATAAATTTGTAGATATTAGTGCCGATCTTGGAAGCAAATCAATGGGTAGTCACTTTGGAATTTTAACGCAACCTGATTTAGATGATGACGACTCTTCAAAAAGATTGACCGATGATGCAATAAAAAGATGGGTAGAAGTGGGCAAGCATGCTAAGGAATTAGGAATAGATACTATCTTTTGGGAACCTATGTCCATTTCCAGAGAATATGGAGAAACTATTGAAAAAGCCATCATGTTAAACAATCAGTTGAATGATGCCTCAGATATTTACTTTTCCATGTGCTTAGATGTAGATCACGGAGATTTAGAGAGTCCCAATAAAGAAGATATCGATCCTTATCAGTGGCTTTCTCAATGTTCAGATCATTACGACATGATTCACTTAAAACAGAGTTATGAAAACAAAGGAGGGCATTGGCCATTCACTAAAGAACATAATCAGAAAGGAAAGATCATTCCAAAAAAGTTATTGAATGTAGTTAAAGAAACTAACCCCAGGGAGATAGAGCTTGTTTTGGAACTTTCTTTTAAAGAAAGACAGCCAGCTGATAGGCTTTCTGTTACTAATGTTGCTGAGTCAGTAGAATTTTGGCAAGAATCCCTAGCATAATTTGGATATAATTATTCCTATGGCTGGCCACTCTAGGAGATTTAGAGAGGCAGGATATCAAAAGCCGAAATTCCTTCTAGATTGCGGCCAAAAAAAAATGATTGAACATGTCTTTGATATGTTTTCCTATCAAGATAATTTTCACCTGATTTTAAATAAAGAGCTCGAAGATATTGACGAAATTTCAATATTTTTAAAGTCTTTATCAAAGAATATTAAACTTTATTTTATTCAACCGCATGAGCAAGGCCCAACGTATTCAATTATCAAGGCTGATATAAAGTTTTCCCATAATGATCCTGTAATCGTGTCGTATTGTGATTTTACAATAGAATGGGATTACGAAAGATTTAAACGTCAGGCACTGGGGCATGATATTGCTGTACCTTATTTTAAAGATTTTCAAGCAGCTTCATTAGGTAATACGCAATATGCTTATATGCAGTTAGATGGTGATCAGATGCTCCAATTACAAGAAAAAAGGTCTTTTACTGCTGATAGAATCAGTGAGCCAGCTTCTTGTGGCATATATTATTTTAAATCATTAAATTATTTACTTGAGCTATCAAATAAGCTCTTTGATAGTAACTTATCAATGCCCAATAACGAATCTTATACAAGCCTTTTATTAAATATCTGCAAAGAAGAGAAAGGGTCTGTATATGCTTTCAAGATTGATAAGTTCATATGTCTGGGGACTCCTGAAGATTATGAACAATTCCAATATTGGTATAATGTTTTTCAAGAAACTCATGACATCGATAGCGATATTGACTTCAGTGATTACTCTCTAATACCTATGGCCGGAGAGGGCTCAAGATTTAAAAAGTATGGTTATAAAACTTCAAAACCATTTATTCAGATTGGTGAAGAATCTCTTTTAGAGAAATGTATAAAATCTCTACCTAAGGCTAAAAATTATATTTTTGTTTTAAGAAAGAATGATAGTTTGAAAGATCTAATTGAAAAAGATGTTGAAAATGCACTTCCCGCAAAAAAAAGCACTTTTATTTCAATTGATAAAAAGACTGAAGGACAAGCAATAACATGTTTGCTTGCAGAACCGTATTTTAGAGATGAATCGTCATTAATGATCAGTAGTTGTGATTATGAATTGAGATTTTGCTCTGATAATTTAAAAGAATTAGTTAATACAGATTGTGATGTAATTATTTTTACTTTTAAGCTTCGATCTTTACCTGTTGGGTCTTATGAAAATTTTGCATACTGCAAATCGTCAGATAACTTAAATGTAGAATCTGTTATTGAAAAGTCATGTATATCGAGTAAACCACAAGAAGATCATATGGTCACAGGTACTTTCTGGTTTAGACAGGGAAAACATTTTGTTGAAGGTGTAAAGGGTTTAATGAAAGAAGATATAAGAGTCAATGATGAATATTATGTAGGCACAAGTATTAACTTTTTAATTAATAAAGGCCTTAAGGTAAAAGTTTTTGAAGTAGATAATTGGGTCTCTTTTGGAGATCCAACTGAATTGAATCTTTATTATTTTTGGCAGGATTATATGAGAAATTGAGATTATATTTTTCTTTTGAGTTGAAAAGAATATTTAAGCGTTCTTTTAATTAAATTAAGTTTTGAAAGGAAACCTTTATTCCAAGAAGAATTTCCATGTTTTCTGTCTGGAAAATAGACCTTAATTCTTTTTTCTCTTAAGTTGGACTGCTTAGCATTGTAGTAAGCATATAAATCTAGAGAAAAATCTTTTGGAGGATCATTCCAAGTCATATAAAACTCTTGAGAGAAGATGGTCGGTTGTGCATTTATTTCCCACAAAAATTTTCTCAATATTATTGTTTCGAATAGTGCCATTCCATAAGAAAAGAAATTTTCTTTGAAACTCCTTCCAACTCTCCAGCCTTTTATAAATGTGGAATCCTCGGTAAGGTCAAATGCTTTTAGTACATCCTTTATATCTGTTTGAAGGTCTGCATGTGTCCAGCCTATAAAGTTTCCATTTGCAATTTTTAAACCTTCAAGAATTCCTCCCCCATAGCCTAAATTCTTATCAAGATTTATTGATTTTAAAAGTCTTGAATTGTATTGATTCCTTAAATTATGAATCACATCTTTGGAATCATCTTTCGATCCATTATTAACAATTATCACTTCTATTTCATTTCTGATCAGATGTTCGTGACATTTCTTAAACAGCTCTGGAAGATTAGACTGTTCATTGAAGCAAGGAATAACAATTGAAAATTTAATCTCCATATCTTTTTAATCTATAATCCTAAGATGATATTGTCTAGCATAATTCATTCAGTTACTTCTATTCTTTTATTAAGTCCTTTAGGGCATATTCTCTTTAAGAATTCTCATTTTTTAGTAAAAATATTTATGGGCATTCTTATTACGTCCTTAATTCTAGCTTTAACCTCAAGATTTGTACCAAATTTATCAAGAGAAGTAGTGATGTTAATATCCCTAGTATCAATTCTATTTATTCTATTTAAGAACCTATCTTACAAGGGTAGGGATAAGTTAGTTTGGAAAGCTAAAATAAATTTAAGAATGGCAATTCATTCACTTATTTTTTTAGCTTTTGCAGGACTTTATCTGATCGAACTTAGTCCTTTTTTATATAAATTTGAGAGCCATGATGTTCATGTATTTGGTCCTACAATTGAAGCGTTTAATGCTTCTTACTCAGGGAATTTAAAGAATCCCGTATCTTTTCCTGAATTTCTCTCTTCTTATCATACCTTGCCTGGTCTTTTTGTAGGAGCAGCTAGTTTTACTAATCCTCAAATCACACTTCTAAGCTTAATAACAACTAAATATTTATTAATGACATTATTTTTTGGACTTGTTTATTATTATGGTTTCACCAAAGTTGACAATAAACTGCTTTATATCTTTTCTCTATTAATGGTTTTGTTCCTTTTTAAAGAAACTTTTTACTATACCCTTTCAATCTCTTCATTCCTTTATGCATTAACCTTACTAATAATTGGCAAAACCGCCTTAGCGATTAAGTCTGAATCCAACTTTGATGAAAAAGTTTTATTTGTAGTTCTATTATCAATTTTAATGGTCATGAAGATTCCAATATTTTATGCTGTTTTACCTGCTTTAATATTTTTGTTTTTCAAAGATTACAAACTTTTTGTTAACAAAAAGTATATTTTTTTTGCTGTACTCATTTTTTTTAATTTACTAATAATTTATATAACGCCTATTTCTGAACAAATAAAATACCTTACTGTTTTTTCAATTATTAATCCTTTTAATATAGATGAATTAAGAACCCTAGCAGGAGTATGGTTTGTAGAAATGAGAATGCTTGAATTCTTTTCTGACATAACCGCTTTTAGTATAGAAGGAACTTTTTTTGGTGTGACTTTTATTGAATTTAAACAATTCTTAATTAAATTATTCATATTATTATTTTTCTATTATTTTCTATTATTCATTTCAATAAAGAATATTAAATCCTTAAACCCTACAATAAAAGCAAGCCTCTATATATATTTAATTACTTCATTACTAGGCTGGATTTTTTTGAGAAATAATGGAAATCTTGATTCTCAAAGTCATTTATTCTTTTTAATTTCTTTCCTCTCTAGTTTTTTTCTGATTTATTATTTATCAAAATCTCAAACCAGGTTTAGCCTAAATAGTCTTATTTTTATTTTTATCATTTCAGTAAATATTAATGATTTTCTTAACTATGATTTTAAGATATCTGGATCAGCTTTGGACTATAGGGTCAATAAATCTCTATCTTATTCAGATATCATCGAAAGAAATGATAATTCTACTGATAGGTTTAATTTAATAGTTGATAAACCATTTTGGTATAATGAATTGGTTTCACAAATAGAAGGAAAGAGAATCTATAAGGAAGATATAGTTTCTAATAATTTTGATACTTCTGCTTCGCACTTAATAGAATATGTTATAGAGAATAAAGATTAGTTCCTTTATGTATTAAATGTATGAATCTCTATGCGCAGAAAAAGAAGAAATTCAAATAAGAATATGAAATTAAAAGATTATTTAACTTTAGAATTTCCAGATGATGGAGTTCTTACATTATTGGACGACGAGTATCATGATAATTTTGGTTATCAGTGGAACAGATTTAATAAATTACAACTTGATTCCCATAATGGATCTGACGAATCTGAAGGGAGGCTTCTAAATCAAAGTGAACTTTCTTTAGAGGATTTTGCTGGGAAGGTAGTTCTTGAAGTCGGAGCAGGTAATGGAAGATTTACAGAAATATTACTTAAGTATGGAGCCAAGGTAATAGCTATAGATTACTCTTCAGCAATTTATGCGAACTATGAAAATCATAGACAAAGCTTTAAAGAAGGTAACTTGTTATGTATAAGAGGAAATCTTTTTGATTTACCTATAAAGAAGTCCAGCTTCGATATAGTTTTATGTTATGGCGTCATACAACATACTGGAGACAATAAACTTGCATTAGAAACACTTTCATCTTTTGTGAAATCTGAAGGTAAACTACTTATAGATATTTATTCCAATAGCCTTAAACACTATAATCCTTGGGTTTATCTAATTAGACCTATTTTTTCCAGATTTTTTAAAGGAGATGAAAAAAGAATTCAAGTAGTTGAAAACTTTGTCAATTTGGTATTCCCTTTACAAGTTCGTTTGTTGAGATTTTTACATAATAAGGGAGGAATACTTAGATTCTTTAGATATTTTGTAAACAGGTCGCCAAATAGTGTTTACGGAATAAATTTGTTTCTAGACGGTAAAATCTCAATCGAGCATGCTAAAGATTGGTCTATCTGTGACACTAATGATGCGTGGACACCTCAGCATGATGACCCTGTATCATTTTCAAAGTGGTCAAGTCTAATTTCAGCAATAAATGACAAATATAATTTTTCTACAATATTAATAAAAGATTGTGGACAGGGAAGTTGTGCGGTCTTGAAAAGGAATAAATAGACTGAGTCTTTATGAGAATATCTAGTTTTGATCTAAGTTCAGACTCTCTTTCCGATATCAGATTTATATATTTTATTTCTACTCTGATAGCAGTATCTTATTTTCTTTTTAATTTTTTGGATGTTGAAGACAGTAATGTTTATTTTAGTAGGTTAAATTATCTGAAAGAAGGAGACGTCTTTATTTACTACAATGGACAGTTGGCATTTTTGTCTCAATTAGTTGCCTATCTATTGAGTGGCTTCTCTCCTTTTTTTCAAGCTTTCGGTTACATGCTTTTCTCATTGATGTCATTTGTGATATTTATGTCTTTATTAAGTAAGGTTGTACAGAATAATTTATTAATACTTATATTCGTATGTTATCTTGGTTCTTTTTTCCCTCTATTATTTTATAACTTAACCAATTCAATTTGGCCTGGATTATTCATAACAGCACTTATTCCGGTATTAGCACTAAAAGAAAATAGAAATTTGACATGGGCAGAATTCTTTCTTGTTATAGTTTTTTGCACTTCTCAAGCTCCCGTCTTAACCACCTTACCTCTTTATTTGTTTCTACTTAAAAAAACTCAGTTTGATATAAAATTATTATTATTAATTTCTTGGTTACTAGTATTCTCTTTATTTTTATTACCAAACTGGGATAGTCAAAGAGCAGACATGCTATTAATTTTGAAAGAAAATATCTTATTTTTTTTCGCCAATCCTTTAACATTTTTTACACCAAATATTTCTCTTAAATCAGATTTACCTTCTCGCTTAGTCGAATTTGTTAGTTTTTTTGGAATGATAACTATATTTTTAATTAATTTATTTAGAAAGCACTTACAAGATTTTGATTTTGGACTTATTTTATTCGCTTTAGGAATATTGGTACTATCTTTTGGAAGTAGAATTTCCGAAACTTTTTTTATAGGTCCAAGATATTTCTTACCCTCAATGATTTTTTTCATTATCTTGGTAGGACCTTATTTAATCTATTTGAGTAGGATAAAGATAGTAATTTCTGTATTTAGTATTTTATTAGTTTTTTTAGTTTTTAGCGAAAGATATCTATTTGGTGAAAGCAGTAGAATTAATGATTTATATAGTCTTATGGAAGGTCAGGATGCAAATGTAGTTATTGATAGAGGAGGAGGTTGGATTATTCCATTAGGTGAGTTTTCAAGAGATAAACAAGAATGTTTAAAAACTGTGACTAGATCTGAAAAAGATAGGTTTTTGATATTTTGTGGAGAAGGGGAAGGAGAAATCCTTCTCAAATAATCAGAATCCTATACTAAGAAATGAGAATTTTAGTTTTTGGTAAGTCTGGTCAATTATCATCTGAGTTGGCTCTTTTATCTAGAGAAGATCTAGAAACACAAATTATTCATATTGATAAAGGAAAAGCTAATCTAGAATATCCAGAGCAATGTTCCGAAGTTATATACCTAAAAAAGCCTGATGTTATTATCAATGCTGCGGCTTATACAAATGTTGAGAAGGCTGAGCAAGAAGAAGATATAGCTAATAAGGTCAATGGGGAGTCTCCTAAAGCAATGGCACAAGCTGCTGAAACTATTGACAGTCCTTTAATTCATCTTTCAACAGACTATGTGTTTGACGGAGTGCATAACAAACCTCAACTTGTAAATTCTAAAACTAATCCTCTTAATGCTTATGGAAGATCTAAATTACTGGGCGAGGAAGCTATAAGGAATTCAAATTGTATCTATGTGATATTGAGAACTTCTTGGGTTTTTTCAGTTCATGGTAGAAATTTTGTAAAGAGCATACTTAAAGCAGCTGAAAATTCCCAAGAAATAGAAGTTGTTAATGATCAGATAGGAGGCCCAACATCAGCAAGGCAATTAGCTAAGGCCTGTATAAATATAGCTCACAAGCTTGTTAAAGATTATAGTTTAAAAGGTACTTATCATTATTCTGGAACCCCTGATATAAGTTGGTCTAACTTCGCAAGATCAATTCTTGAAAATAATGATAAGATTGAGGTTAAGGAAATTAAGACTTCTGAATATAATTCAAAAGTTAAAAGGCCGCTTAATTCAAGGTTAGACTGTTCAGTACTTGAGAGAAACTTTGGTATAAAGAGACCGTTATGGAACGATGATTTAAAGATAGTTTTAAGTGAGCTGGAGAATAAAAAGTGAATAAACGAAAAGGGATAATCTTGGCTGGAGGAATTGGATCTAGACTTTATCCTTTGACTATAGAGACATCTAAACAGCTACTACCCGTTTATGATAAGCCAATGATTTATTATCCCTTGTCTATATTAATGCTATCTGGGATAAGAGAGATTGCGATAATAGTTACCCCTAAACATAGAACACAGTATGAAAACCTTTTAGGACAAGGAGATCAATGGGGCCTTAGTATACAATTTATCGAACAAAATAAACCTGAAGGCATTGCTCAAGCATATACTTTATCTAAAAAATTTCTTCAAGGCTCTCCATCTGTTTTAGTTTTGGGCGATAATATCTTTTACGGCCAAGGGTTAATTAAACAACTTAAATCTGCAAATGAGAAAACTTTAAGAGGTACAGTCTTTGGATATCAGGTTTTAGATCCTGAAAGGTATGGTGTGGTTGATTTTAACTCTAAAGGCCAAGTAATCTCTATTCAAGAAAAGCCACAAAATCCTACCTCTAACTATGCAGTCACAGGCCTATACTTCCTAGACAGCAGTGCACCAGAACGCGTTGAATCCATATCTCCTTCTTTACGTGGAGAGCTAGAAATTACTGATCTTCTTGAATCTTATCTTTCTGATAACTTGCTAGATGTCGAATTAATGGGAAGAGGTTTTTCTTGGTTAGATACAGGAACACAGGATAGCTTAATAGAAGCATCCGAGTTTGTAAGAACAATACAAAAGAGACAAGGTTTGAGCATAGGGTGCCCCGAAGAAATTTCTTTATCACAAGGGTGGATTACTAAAGATAAATTTGAGCAAAGTATAAAAAAAGTACCAAATAATGATTATGGTAATTATCTTAGGTCTCTTTTAAAGTAGAGATTGATAAACTCATTAAGTTTTAAAAAAGAAAATGAAGGTATGCCAGTGTTAATCATTAATCATCGAGTTAATACTATTAGACAACTATCTTCCGTTCCTTTAGATCATGGGGCTGAGATAGATATTCGTTATCATAATAATGATTTGATAATTCATCATGATCCTTTTCAGCATCAAAATAATAAGCCTGAATTACTAAAAAATCTTCTTGAACACTGGACCCATTCTGGCCCTCTGATTCTTAATCTTAAAACCGAGGGAGTTGAGGAAGAATGCATATCCTTGATGGACTTTTATAAAATTAAGAAATGGTTTTTTTTAGATATGTCTATGCCTTTCATGGTGAGATATTCTCTAATAACAAATAGTGAAAGCAGTAATATTTCTCCAAGCAATTTAGCTGTAAGATTTTCAGAATATGAGCCAATAGAATACGCCTTATCTTTTTCTGGGAGAGCGCTTTGGGTTTGGGTAGATTGCTTTAATTACTTACCCCTTGATTTAGAAAATTATGAAAAATTAAAGAATGCCGGATTTAAGATTTGTATTGTATCTCCTGAATTACAAAATCATCCTTTAAGTAAAATTTTAGACTTTAAAAATCATATTAAGAATATGGAAATAGATGCTGTTTGCACTAAAAGCCCCGAATTATGGTTGGCAGATGATATCTAAACTGAATAAAGAAAAAAAACGCAGAATACTTTTCATAATAGTAGAGGATAGATACTTTATTTCCCATAGACTCCACTTAGCGCAGTTTGCTATAGAAAAAGGTTACGAAGTCGGTTTAATATGCAGGATTTCAAAGCATAAGGAATTTCTTAATAAAAATCATATAGAAGTCTTTGATTGGTCATTGGTGCGAGGTTCCTTTAATCTCTTTCTTGAAGTAAAGGCTTTTTTTCAATTATTCTCAGTATTTATAAAGTTTTCCCCATCTATAATTCATGCGGTGGCTCTTAAACCAGTTATCTACTCTTCTTTGGCGAGCAAACTTATTTTCTTAAAATCCAGAGTTTTTGCTTTAGGAGGCCTAGGTTTTATATTTAGCTCTAGTAAGACTCTAGCAAGAATTTTGAGGCCTATTGTAGCTATTCTTCTTAAGTTTGCTTTTACTGGAAAAGGAACGCGCCTTATAATCCAAAATAAAGATGATTCTAAAACTTTAACTAGTCTGGGAATTGTAAAAGAAGATAAGATTGAATTAATTAAAGGTGCAGGGGTAGATACAGAACAATTTTCTTTTGTTGAAGAAAAAACAGATATTCCTGAGGTTATTCTGCCAGCCAGACTATTATGGGATAAAGGTGTTGGTGAGTTTGTTGAGGCAGCTCGGTTGCTCAATAAAAAAGGAGTAAATGCTATCTTTTCTTTAGTAGGAGAAATAGACCCCCACAATCCTGAGTGTATACCGCAAAACAAAATAGATGAATGGAAACAAGAGGGAGTTGTAAACATTCTAGGATTTAGAGATGATATGGTTAATTGCATTCAAGATTGCTCTATAGTTTGTTTACCGTCTTACAGAGAAGGATTGCCAAAATCTTTGCTTGAAGCAGCCAGTTGTGGTCGCCCTATAGTAACGACAGATGTTCCTGGGTGCAGGGAAATAGTTAAAAACGGAATAAATGGTTTTTTAGTCCCTTCTAAAAACCCAGTCCTTTTAGCAGACTCTATATACAAATTGATTATAGATAAAAACCTAAGAAGAAAAATGGGAAAAAGAGGTAGGGAATTAGTTGAAAAGGAACTGTCTGCCGAAATTGTTTCTATTAAGACTGAGCAATTATGGAATAATTTATTAAATTATAGTTAATTTGAAAAGATTCATAATGATTCGAGTATAATTTAACTTTATACATTAAAAATTCGTCTAAATTTTATTTCGTAATTTATCCTTATTTAAAGAAATGACTTTTGACAATCCTGTATGTTAGAGAATAAGAAAATCGCAGTCATAGGTCTTGGATATGTAGGCTTACCTTTATTTGTTGAGTTGTCAAAAAAATTTGAGACTACTGGTTTTGATCTATCAAAAAAGAGGATCAAAGACTTACAGAATGCAAAAGACACTACAAATGAAATAAATTCAAAAAAATTATTCAATCTCAAAGACAGCTTTACAGACAAAAGAGATAAACTTAAAAATCAAAATGTTTATATTGTTACCGTACCTACGCCAATAAATAAAAATAAAGACCCAGATTTAATTCCACTCAAAAATGCATGTAATGATATCGGAAAATTTTTGGAAAAAGGTAATCTAGTAGTATTTGAATCTACTGTTTACCCAGGATTGACTGAAGAATTTTGCATTCCAATATTAGAAGAGATTTCAGGACTCAAACTAAATAAAGATTTTATGGTGGGATATAGCCCAGAAAGAATTAACCCTGGAGATAATGACAGAAAATTAACAGACATTAAAAAGATAACAAGTGGGTCAAATTCGAAAGCCTTACAAATAGTTGATGGTATTTATAAGTCTATTATTAAGGCAGGAACCTACCCTGTTAAATCTATAAAAATAGCTGAAGCAGCAAAGGTCATAGAAAATACACAAAGAGATATAAATATTGCACTAGTTAACGAGCTTTCTCTTTTATTTAAGAAACTTAATATTGATACCAATGAAGTTATAGATGCAGCAGCAACTAAATGGAATTTTCTAGATTTTAGACCTGGTTTAGTAGGGGGGCATTGTATTGGTGTTGATCCTTACTATTTGACTCATAAAGCAAAACAGCTTGGATTTGAACCAAAGATGATACTTTCTGGAAGACAAACAAATGAGTCCATACCGGAATTTATTTCACAAAATTTGTTAAAAGATTTGAAGAAAAATAAAATCCAGTTTAAAGAAACTCGTGTTTTGATTTTGGGTTTAACATTTAAAGAAGATTGTCCAGATATGAGAAATTCTAAAGTTAAAGATATCTTCGATAGCTTAAATAAAAAAGTATCTCAAGTGAATGTCTATGACCCTTTCGCACAAAAAAATGATTTATTAGAACTCTATCCCAAGGGATCAATATTAAATAAGATGCCATCAAAGAAAAATTTTTATGATGCAATTGTATTAGCTGTTCCTCATAAAATTTTTAAAAAGATAGGCTATAAAAAGATTAAAGACTTAGGCAAGGATATAGTTTTGTTCTATGATTTGAAGAATACTTTCCCTAAAAATCGGGTAGATTTTAAATTATGAAAACTATTTGCTTAACAGGTGTTGCTGGTTTTATAGGTTATCACCTTGCGAAGAAGCTAGACTCTGAGGATTATAAAATAGTTGGCATCGACAATTTAAATACTTACTATGATAAAAATTTAAAGCTTGCTAGATTAGCAGAACTTAAAAAGTTAAAAAATTTTGAGTTTGTTGAATTAGATATTTCTGATGATCCAGGAATGCTTAATTTAGATAAGAAATTTAAATTTGAGATAGTAATCAATCTTGCAGCTCAAGCAGGGGTTCAATATTCTTTAGTCAACCCTCATGAGTATATTTCTTCTAACATTAGAGGGTTCCTCAATATTTTAGAATTAGGTAAAAGGCAAAAAATTAAACATTTACTCTATGCTTCATCGAGTTCAGTATATGGTCTTAATAAAAAAATTCCCTTTAGTGAGCATGACAATGTTGACCATCCTTTAAATATTTATGCTGCTTCTAAAAAAAGTAATGAGCTAATGGCACATTCTTATTCTTATTTATATGATTTGCCAACGACTGGGCTAAGATTTTTTACTGTATATGGTCCATGGGGAAGACCGGATATGGCTTTATTTATATTTACTAAAGCAGCTTTAAGAAATACAACTATTAAGGTAAATAATAATGGAAATCATTCTCGAGATTTTACATATGTAGATGATATCGTTTCAGGAATAAGTAATGTTATACCTTTGCAACCTAAACGAAATAAGCATTTAGAATCCAAGCCTTTTGAGAGTGAGGCTCCTTGGAGAATCCTGAATATTGGAAGAGGGCAGAAAGTCCAACTAATGGAATTTATTGAGATCATTGAGGAATATTTTGGGAAAGAAATTAAAAAGGAGTTTGTTCCATTGCAGGTAGGAGATGTAGCTGATACCTATAGCGACACAACAAGGTTAAAAGAAAATTATAATTATGATCCAAAAATTACGGTTAAAGAGGGAGTAATAAGATTTTTAGATTGGTATGTTGAATACTATAAAGAATAAATAAAAAATAGTTGTGAACAGCATTAAATACTTAAAGATCTTTTTCGATGATAAATCGCTGACAGTAAATATAATTAGTCTTCAGTTTTTATTCATTTTTTCTTCGCTACTGGAACTTGCTGGCATATCTTTAATCGGTCCCTTATTTTACATCCTATCAACAGGACCAGACTCTTTGAGTAATGAGTACTTAAGGTATCTTTATATTCTTTTGAATTTAGATAATTTTAATGATTTCACTTTGTTTTTCTCGTTAACAACCATATTAATCATAATATTAGGAGGCATTTTTTCTGCTTTAAGCGTTATATTGCTTACTAGAGTAGCTACCTATGGAGGTGTTTTCTTAGGCAATAGACTCTTTAATCTCTACTTGAAAAAGAAATGGGTGTTCTATTTAAAGAATACAAAATCTATGATGATTAATGAGATATATCAAGAAACCTCTCGAGTTACACAAAATGTTCTAATACCTGCCTTGATGCTTAACAAGGCTGTTTATTTAACTATCTTCATTTTAACCATGTTAATGGCCGTAGATTTAGTTCTGACTATAAGCTTTTTCTTGGGACTCTCTATGATTTATGTGGTTATTTATTTCCTTTTCAGAAAGAACTTAAATCGGAATAGTAAAAACTTAACAGAATCACATGAAGCCAGGTTCAAATATTTAGATGACACTTTTTCTTCTATCAAAGTAATACATGTATGGAAAAATAAGAATATTTTTCTTAAAGGCTTTGATAAGGCAAGTAAAAAATGGTCAGTCGCTCTTCGAAATAATATGAATATTACAAATTTACCAAGATATATCGTTGAAACATTTATCTTAGTGTTAATCTGTCTATCTTTCTTATTTATTTCTCTTAATTCTCCAAATATAAGCTCCTCTCTTCCAAGTTATTCCGTTTTCTTCTTTAGCTCGCTGAAGCTTCTTCCTGCCATACAGCAAATTTACTATGCTAGTTCTATGATTTCTGGAAATAGCTACTCAATAGAAAACTTATTTAATATATTCAATAATCAAGAAGAGGAAAGCGTCAATAAGACAAAGTTTAAAGCAAGCATACAAAAGTTAGACTTATTGAATATCAGCTATACTCATAAAGAAAGTGAATTCTCTCTTCAGAATATAAATCTAAATATTAGATCTGGAAACATTATTGGTATCACTGGATTTTCAGGCAGCGGTAAGTCAACTTTGGTTGACATCTTAATGGGCTTATTAAAACCAGATAATGGTTCGATTACTATAAATGGTGATGAAAGAGATATTTATGAAAGTGAAGATTGGTTTGAGCGCATAGCTTATTTGCCTCAAGAAATAACACTAACTGATAATTCTTTAGCAAAAAATATACACTTTAAAGACACAGATGATATGGATTTTAAGAAATTTAGTATTGCATCGAAACAATCTAATTTAGAAGACTTTACTGATGAGATAACCAAAAATAACTTCAAAGAATTGACTTTTGAAAATTTAAGTGGAGGCCAAGTACAGAGAATTGGCATAGCAAGAACTCTTTATAAGGAGGCTGATATAATTTTTTTTGATGAACCTACAAGCGCTCTTGATAATATAAATAAAAATTATTTTATAAAACAAATACAAAAACTTAAAGAAAATAAAATAATTTTAATTGTGACGCATGATATTGAACTTCTTTCCGAGGTTGATAATTTGGTTGTTCTAAATAATGGTTCACTAGAATATTTAGGAAGTTTCTCTGGCTCAGAAGATAAATCAAAAACTATGCAAAATTTAATTACAAAAAATGACTGATAAGAATGATTTTATTTTTATTATTCCCAATAATGAAATTGGAGGGGCCCAGAATTTCTTTAAGCGTCTTTATGAAAATATTCCATTAAAGAAAAAATCTTTATATATAGAGAATGAGAATTCATCAAATAGTAAAAGTTTATTCTCTAGAATCCTTAAAATTTATAAATTAATTAGAAACTCAAATAATAGTGTTGTTATTTTTTCGACAGTAAATTCAATTGTCCCAAGTGCTTGCTGTAAGCTTCTTTTTACCAAATTCTTTTTAGTTTCTAGGCTAGGTAATACATTAAGTTCTGAACTTTCATTAAAGTTATTTCTAGTACATAAAATAGTATTTTTTTTATCAGACTTGGTGGTTTTTCAATCTAGCTCCATGAAAAGAGATGCTTTAAAAGTTTTAAAGATCAGAGATGCAGAAAAATATATAGTTATCAATAACGGTATAGATTTTGATGAAGTGTCTATTAAATCTTCAGAGGAAGATAAGACAATAATAAATCAAAATCTTACTAATTTTATATTAGTTGGATCTTTTAAAAGACAAAAAGCTTATGATGTCTTCTTGGAAGCAATTCGACTTTTACCTGAGATAAAAATAAGTCAAATGAGGTTTTATATTTGTGGGCATAATGCTTTTGGTGAAGAATTATTTCAGAAGTTTCAACAAGATATAAGTGATAATAATTTATCAAATTATGTCTTTTTACAAGGCTGGAAAGAGAATCCCTACCCATTAATGAAGAAAATGAATGCTTATATTCTACCTTCAAGGTATGAAGGTTTTCCTAATTCTTTAATTGAAGCCCTATCGCTAGGATTACCAAGCATTGTCTCCAGATCTCCAGGCGCTAATGAGGAAATTATTATCTCCGACTTTAATGGCATGACTTTCGAAAATGAAAATGCATCAGACCTTTGTCAACAAATTATAAATATGGAAGAAAAAATTAATGAATTTGATTCGAATAAAATTATTGATGATGTAAGAGAAAGATTCGAAATCAGAAAAATAGCTAATGAATACGTGCAAGCAATAAAATGAAAAAAATAATTTTCTTACCTATTGAAACTGAGACTAGAGAACTAGATGCGAAATTAGCTTTAGCATCAAAATTAACTGATAAAGATACGACCTGTTTAGTGGGTCAACACAATGTTTTAAATGATTTGGTTCACCTGTTTACTAATGGTGGCACTTATATAGGAAAAAATATCTTCCTAGATGCGATGCAGTCTACTAATGATATCTACAACTCTTACAAGGCACATAAGTTTTCTATACTTTGGTATCACGAAGAAGGAGGTATCTATAGTGGAGATAAGGAAAAGTGGAGAATAGTTTTAGAAGAACTGCTTGACCCGTCCAGATTATCTTCAGATGATCATATTCTTTGTTGGGGTAGCTTCCAGAAAGACTTCTTTGATTCATCAAGATCCAGAGTACCATCAACCGTAGTCGGAGGTTATAGATTTGATTTGAGACAGAATTCAACGCTTAGGAAGTTAATTGAAGCTACTTCAAGAGTAGAAGAAAAAGACTATATATTAGTAAATACAGCTTTTTCGAATGGAAATCATCATATCCCTAACCAAGTATTATATAAGCAAGATCAGGAGTCTTTTCGAAGTAATAAAGATTATAAATTTAGACTTCTAGACGAGTATTCTGATGATGTTAAAAAGATGGGATATTTCTGTGAGATGTTATCTTATGTTATGAAGAATAATCCAGATAAAAAATTTGTATTAAGACCTCATCCAACAGAGTCATTAGAATTCTATAGAAACGCATTTCATGAGTTTGATAATATTTTGATTAGTAATGAATTTTCAGCTGTTGAGTGGATATCTAGATGCTCATTGCTTATTCAAAATGGCTGCACCACCTCTGTAGAAGCATATTTCCTTGAGAAACCTGTGATAGATTATTATCCGTTTATCTCTTCGCACGGAGTAGATGTAACGCGGGGAATTGGATTATTTGGTAAAACTCCTGAAGAGGTAAATAAAATCTTAAAAAACATAGAGTACTCTCAAGATATAAAAGCAAATAAGGAAGAGCTTTATTCAGTAATATCTAATTTTGCTACTAATGACTCTACAATGGACCTAATCGCGAAAGTGGCTTTGTCGAATATTCAGACCAAAAATAAAAATAAAATATCTTTAATAAAAATTAGGTTGGTTCTTTTAAAAAAATTTCTAATTGATGCTTTAAAATTTTATCCAAGATTTTTATTTAAAGATAAGTCAAAATCTTATGAGATGGCTATATCTCATTTTCCAGGTTTCAGAAAAAATGAAATAGATTTCAAAGTAAAAACCTTAAACAAAATAAATGATAGAAGAATGGATCTAAACTTTATAAGCAAGGACTTATTTATTCTGTCTACAGAAAAGTAAATGTGCGGCATTAATGGAATAATCTCATATTCTTCTTCGAGAGAAGAGCTAGATAAAAAAATTTCTCTTATGAATAATTCAATTTTTCATAGGGGCCCAGATTCTGAAGGAAAAATTATAGAAGAGGGAATAGGTTTAGGATTTAGACGACTTTCTATAATTGACCTCTCTTCTAATGGAGATCAGCCCATGACCTCGAGTTCTGGAAGATATTCGATTGTCTTTAACGGAGAAATTTATAATTTCCCAGTATTGAGGAAAAATCTATTAAAGGATTTCAAGATATCCTTCAAAGGTACTTCAGATACTGAGGTTTTACTCTATATGATTGAAAAATATGGCATGGATAAAGCCTTACAAAATATACAAGGGATGTATGCTTTTGCCATTTATGATAGGAATAAAAATCAGATTCATCTTTGTAGAGATAGATTGGGAGAAAAGCCTCTTTACTATTCTTTAATTGATCACCAACTTTATTTCAGCTCTGAATTGAAACCCATTACCAATATATTAAAGAGAAGTCTATCTTTGGATGTAGACAATATTAACTTTTTCATTAACAAGTCTTACTTTCCTGAAGGATTGTCTGTTTTCAAGGAAGTCCAAAAGGTTTTACCTGGTACTATTATTACTTTTAACCTAGACAAAACTAAGGTAACTAGTTCATCTGTTTCAACTTATTGGAACTTTAAAGAAATAGTAAATGAATCTTTAAATAATCCTGTTGAGGATTATGTTTATACTAAGAACAGTCTAGATGATCTCTTTAATATTAAAGTAAAAGAAAGGATGATATCTGATGTTCCTCTTGGTGCTTTTCTCTCAGGAGGTTATGACTCTTCATTAATAGTTGCACTCATGCAGAAAAATTCTATGAATAGAGTAAAAAGCTTTTCCATAGGTTTTAATTCTGAAGTTCATAATGAAGCTGAAGATTCCAAGTTAATATCCCAGCATTTAGGAACGGATCATAGAGAACTTTATGTATCTGATAAGGAGTTATTAGAAACTATATACAGATTACCATCTATATATTCAGAGCCATTTGCGGATTCATCCCAAATACCAACTGTACTTCTATCGGACCTGACCAAAACAGAAGTAACAGTATCTTTAAGTGGAGATGGTGGAGATGAAATATTTGGAGGATATGGAAGATACTTCTTGGGTCAAAGAGTTATTAATTCATTGGGAAAGGTTCCTTACCCACTTAGAAGGAGTCTAAAAAAAGGAAAGGTGATTGATAATTTTCTTACAAAAAGAGTATCAAAAGCCCTTTTACAAAATTCAGTATCAAATTTTCCTCAAAAATTTAGAAAGCTAAATCATATTTTTGATTTTCAAAATGAGTCAGATCTTTATGAGAGACTTTCAACTTTCAGAAATGATTACCTGCAAGAAGATCTTCGTCAGTCTCTTAGTTCTAGTGAGATTTGGGATCTTGACCTGTCATATTCTGAGAAAGCCATGATGCAAGATACAATTGATTATTTACCTGGAGATATTTTAAAGAAAGTAGATCAAGCTGGTATGTCAGCTAGTTTGGAGACTAGGATTCCTTTTCTAGATCATGAAATAATCTCTTATGCGTGGAGAATGCCTCTTGACTATAAGTATAGAAATGGATCAGGCAAATTCATCTTGAAAGACATAGCTCATAATTATATTCCTAAGCACCTATTAGATAGACCAAAAAAAGGCTTTGACATTCCTCTAAGCTCTTACCTTAGGAATGAACTGAAAGAATATTCTTCTGAGATGATAAATTCAGCCAAATCTGATCTCAATCATATATTCAATTTTGAAAATATCGATCTTTCCTACAATAAACATCTCAGTAATGAAGAAGACAATTCAAATTTATTATGGAATGCCACTTCATTTTTTGCATGGTATAACGAGTATCTAAAATAAAGTATAATGCGGATTTTTTAACATATTCCTAAGTTTCTAGATATTTATGACAAAGAATAACTATATTATTGGTATTAATTGGGAACAAAATTCTACAGCCTGCCTTTTCAAAAATGGTCAATTAGTAGGATCTTTATCTGAAGAAAGGTTATCAAGGGTTAAGAATGATGAACGTTATCCTAAAGCTGCGATAGACTACTTAATTGAAGAACATTCAGTATCATTAAAAGAAATTGAAGCAGTTTGTTTCATAAGCAAAGTATGGGCGCCTGGCCATATTCTTGCCAGGCACTATACAAATTTTAGCATTCAAGAATACATAAAAGAGCAAAAAGAACTTTGGTACCCTAAATTATTTGAAGGTCAAGAAAATTTATCTATGTTGAGTGTATTTGATTCAAAATTAGATTTAAAGCAATTTCCTGGAGAGAATTTTTGGAAAAAAATAGTAGAATCATTGGAAGGCACTTCAGCACACCCTTCCGATAAATCTATGGAGGAACTAGGTAAAAAAATTAGATCTGATGTAGTAAAGTTGCACTTAGATATTTCTCAAGACAAGATACACTTTCTTGACCATAGTTTTGGTCATGCCGCTTATGCTTATTATTCTTGTAAAGATCAGTCTAAGACCAAACTAGTAATTACTTTAGATGCTTTTGGAGACCATATTAACTATTCAGCTCATATCTTTGAAAAGGATGATAAAGGAGATGTATCAAATAAATTAATTATAAAAGGAGATGATTTTATTATTGGAAGATTATTTCGTTATACCACTTTATTATTGGGGTTAAAACCTAATGAACATGAATATAAAGTCATGGGCCTAGCTCCTTATTGTAAAGACAAGTATTTTCAAGATCTTCTAAATAAACTACATGAAATACAGAAAGTTGATGGACTTAATTTTATTTACACTGATAAGCCACAGGATATGTATTTTTCATTTAAAGACTTATACGAAGGCGAAAGATTTGACACTATAGCTGGTGCACTTCAAGCTTACACGGAAAGTCTTATTTCAACTTGGGTAAGTAATTTAGTAAAAGAGACAGGAATAAAAGATGTCTGCTTTGCCGGCGGTGTGGCAATGAATGTTAAATCAAATATGATCTTATCTAAGCTTAAGAATGTTAATTCTCTTCATATACCACCTAGTCCTGATGACAGCTCTCAAGCTATGGGTGCTGTTTACTCTTATTTGCATAACAATCATATAAATCAAGATAAAAACAATAAATCTATAGGCAAACTTGAATCTGCTTATCTAGGCTGTATGCCATCAAATAAAGATAATATTTCTACTATCGAATCTGATCTAAAAAAATCTGGTTTTATTATAGAAAAGGATGATATTTCACTTAAAGGGGCAAAGATTTTAGCTAATAATCTTGTTATAGGAAGAGTATCTGGCAGAGAAGAATTTGGTGCAAGGGCCCTTGGAAATAGGTCTATACTTGCCAATCCAGGTAACGTAGACATAAAAATTAAAATAAATGAGAAAATTAAGGATAGAGATTTCTGGATGCCTTTTGCGTGCTCTATATTAGAATCAGTAGCTCCAGATTATTTAGAATTAGATGTTCCTGCCTCTAGTTATGCGTATATGACTAATTGTTGCTTTTCTTCTCAAAAAGGTAAAGATTTAATACCTGCTGCCTTGCATCCTTATGACCAAACTTGTAGACCCCACATTATAATTGAAGGGTCCAATGCAGGTTATGAGCAATTAATTAAAGATTTTAGCTCTTTAACTGGAACTTCAGCTATCCTAAATACCTCCTTAAATTTACATGGTCTTCCGATAGCTAGTTCTTTAAAGGACGCCGTTCATGTTTTTATTGAATCTGATTTAGATGCAATTATTACTGATACATTTCTTGCAATTAAGCCTGATGTACGTTCTGAAATATATACTTAATAAGTCGTTAGACTATTTGTAAAAAACATAAAGTTTATAAAACAGAAACGTAATTAATGCTGGTGTTCCAATTGAGATCGCATGAGCAACTGATTCAGCATAAATACCCAGTCCCATTTTATATAGAATTGCAGATAAGACCGAGAAGATAAAAATCACTATCGGCATACAACCTAACTGTATAATTAAAAATCTAATACTTTGCGTTTTAAAAGAAGTTTCAGAGAATGGAAAAACTAACTTCCTGTATAAAATGAAAGCAAATACTAAGGCGATAGAATAAGCAAAAATAGCTGAAACTATAATATCAAGGTAGTCTCTCAATAAGAGCCTAGAAAAAAAATTGACAGATGCAGCGGAAGCTCCTGCTAGAATAAAATAAATAAATTGTTTACTAAAATATAATAGTAAATAGCTTTTTAGTTTATTAATCATAATTAACCAAAAAATCTTATCTTTAAGAGTCTTACAATAGTTCCTATAAAAGGTGGTACTTCTTTTCTAATAGATATCTTTGATATGCCGGCACCTTTCTCTCTTTCTCTAAAATGAATTGGAATCTCTATCATCTTCTTTTCTTGATTAGAGATTAGGAAAGAAAACTCTACTTGAAATGAAGGATGTCCTTTAGCGTTAATTCTATCTGAAAACTCATCAAAAAGTTCTCTTTTGAAGCCTCTAAAGGTATGAGTACAGTCGGTAAGCTTTATTCCTAGTATATATCTACACATTAGATTCATACCTCTACTTCCTATATCTCTAATTGGAGATTTTCCTAATTGCTTACCTTTGTCCATATACCTAGACCCTATTGCTAAGTCATAACCTTGATCAAGTTTATTCTTAATTTTTAATAGATCTTTAGGAGATTGCGAGAGATCTGCATCTATACATAAGATATATTGTCCCTTAGCAGCTCTATAACCAGCCTTATGAGCAGCCCCAATCCCCTCTTTTTTACCATTTTGAACTAATTTCACTTGAGGAAATTCTTTATTAACCCTATCAACTTCCTCTGCTGTCCCATCGGGGCTATTATCATCTATAAAAAGAATTTCTAGAGAATCCTTAAATTCATAGAATTCTTTAATTAATTTAGAAGCACTAGGGTATATATTAGGTTTTTCGTTATAAACAGGGATAATAATTGATAATAGCTTCGTAGTCATAAACCATCATTCTCAAATTTGATCATAAAATGATTCAAGAGACTCTTCTAAATGAGTTATGTGTCCATCATTAAGCGCAGGATGACATCCAATAAAGAAAGCTTGGTCTCTTAAAATTCTAGAGAATTTTAGATCTCCAGATATTCTATGATTTAAGTCTCTAAAGGCAGGTTGATCTGGGAGGCATCCCATCATTAATGCTCTAGTCTCTATGCCCTTAGATTCCAGATAAGTACATATCTCTTTTCTTGAGAAGGGCGCTGCTCCATCGATCAAAATAGGTACACCGTAGTGTGCAGATTTATCACCATTTCTAACTGATATTGTAGAAAGCCATTCTCTTTGATCGATGATTTCTACTATTTTAGTTACTACTTCTCTTCTAATTTTATTTAGAGAGTCTAACTTAGAAAGTTGCACTCTTCCCATAGAGGCAGCGACGTCAGTCATTCTCACGTTATATCCAGAAGATTTACTAACATATCTAACATCATAATCAGAAAGTAAATTATCCGAATAATATCTATTTTTACTATCAAATAGCCTACCAAACTCTCTTAATTCTCTTAATGAGTTATCTATTTCTTCATCAGATGAAAAAACCATACCACCTTCACCCGTAGTTATATTGTGAGCAACAAAGAAGCTTAGAGCACTTAAGTCCCCATAGGCACCTAGCTTTATACCATTTCTCTCGCCACCATGTGCTTCGCAGCAATCCTCAAGAATCTTTATATTTTTACTGTTTGCTATATCTACTATCTTCTCTATTTCACCAGGAAAGCCTAAGTTGTAGACTGGCATTATAACTTTAGTTTTTGGAGATATAGCTTTAGAGACTTCATCGATACTCATAAACCAATCACTTTCTCCAACGTCAACATACACTGGTACGAGGCCTAATTGATAAATAGGCGAAACTACTGAAGAAAAAGTTGCTGCTGGAACAATAACCTCGTCTCCAGGCTTTGCCATACCTAGATTTATGAGACTAGCTAGAGCGAGCATATTAGCTGAAGTTCCAGAATTGACTGCTACTGCATGAGGAACATTCATGTATTCTGAAGCTTCTCTTTCAAATTCTTTAACTATAGGACCTTGAGACAATCTAAGATTAAGCAAGCAATCTAACGCAGCTAAAACTTCTTTTTCATCATAGACAGGAAAACCTACCGTTATGGTTTTCTCAAAATCTTTTAATTCAGATTGTCTTCTTCTAAAAAATTCTTCCTCTATAGATTTTTCTAGATTTTTATCCATTTTTATTCCTTAAATTTGTTTATCGAAGCCAAGAACATTTGGAAGATTCAGAATTATACACCTAGTGCTTTACACTAACTATTTTTTCAGAAAATTAATTTATTCTTTATATAATAATTTCTCAATAGTTTCTTTCATTCCATTTTCAAAATCAGTTTTAGGTTCCCATCCTAAAATTTTATTAGCTAAATCTATTCTCGCTGAATGATTAGAATCTCCATAATTACTTTGGGTTTTCTTTTCATCAAAACTTATATCCTTATTGGAATTCAATAATTTTTTTATTATTTCTACTGCCTTACGGATTGATATTGCTTTTCCAGAGGCAATGTTTATTGGATTATATCCTTTAGTGTTTGATTCTAAGGCAAGTATAAGAGCTCTAATTACATCAGAGATATAAATAAAATCTCTTGTAACTTCTGGATTACCAAAATTAGCTTCGATATTAGGAGTTGTGAATTTTCTTAAGACTTCAGGTATAAATTGATTTTCTCTTGAGCCATGGCCATACACAGTAAATAAGCGTAGGGAAAATACATCCACTTTCGCTGACAGGCTATAGGCCTTTAGCAATAGTTCAGAAGATAGTTTGCTAGCGCCTAAAAACTCTTCAGGTAGAAGAGATGAATTTTCTGAGAAGGGCCTTTCTTCTGTACCTGAATAAACATAAACACTGCTACCAAAGACTATCTTTTTTGAGCCATGATTTTCAGATATTTTTAATAGATTAGAAGTCAAAGTGATATTTTCAATAAATTGCTTTCTTGCTTCAGACTTTTTAAGGAAAGTCTTACTTAATGCTGCCAGATGGTAAATAACATCTATATTTTTAGGCAATTCCTTGGGCATTTCCTCGCTTAACAAATCATGGTTGATTGTATGGAGGTTCTTCAAATTAAGGTCTTTTAATCTCTTATTAGACCTAGAAAGACTATAAATCTTGCAGTCTTCATATTCTTGAGATAACTTTTTTACTAAGTTAGATCCTATAAATCCGTTACCTCCAGTAATTAAGATTCTCATTTTCTTAAATTATTAGATTTATGCATTAGAAATTTAATCAGATTCTTTATAGCTTTTCAAACTACTAGGCCTTATCTTAAAATTTTAATATTTAAAATCAAAAGTTCTAGATTCTAAGATTTTTGTTTTTTATATACCACTTCTTGGCTATATTTAGACCCTCTTTCAAGGATGTGTCAGGGCTAAAGCCTAATTTTTCTAATTTGCTTATATTAGGACATCTTCTTAATGTTCCTCCTTCAGCTAATTTTCCAGGAATAACATTTATTTCAGTATCAAATAATTTTCCGATAATTTCTGCAAGCTCCGAAAGTTTTATTTCATTGGAAGTCCCTATATGATAGACATTTAGGTG
>MDSV01210204.1_pt1 | contig 31220 bp, 12 predicted proteins | sample 810851 | NCBI WGS metagenome assembly MDSV01 (sample SAMN05326640, study PRJNA326480) | marine metagenome | isolation source: seawater | place: Atlantic Ocean: North East | collected 2012 | reverse complement strand
CGTCGCCTCTCGAGGCGACGGCGCCGCCGCCGCGGCGGCGAGCGACGACATCGCGAGCGCGGGCATCGCGCGCACCACGCGCGCGTGTCGGAGTGGTGATGACGCGAAAAAGCGTGTGACGAAAGAGGGGTACCGGAAAGGCGCGCTGAGTCAGTTTTGATGAGCCATCGGGACGATTGGCCTCGACACGAATTTTCGACACGAATGTTCACGAATCGTTGCTCTCGCTTTCATGTCAGTCTTGTCTCGGCGGGAGCCCCGCGGCGAGCCGCCCCGCGTCCACCGCCGACGCGTCGGACGCGCGCGCGTCCGAGACGGATCGTCCGTACGAAGCGTCCCCGCCGCTCGCGAACGCCGACGCGCGCACATCCGCGTCGCGGCTGTCGTACTTGGAGAAGTCGTTCTCCAGCGCGCCGCTCTGCGCGAGGGCGTCTCTGGTTTCCGCCAGCGCTGCGGCGCGCCGCGCGAGCCCGGCGTCCACGCACGCGCGGGTGAGGATCATGAACGAGATCTCCGTCGGGAGCACCTTCGGATCCTCTTCGCTCTGCATGTAGGAGAACACATCCAGCGCCTTTTCCACCTCGTCGCCTCTTGTCAGCGCGCCTAAAAGGGCGTTGTACAGCGCGGCGTTGCGCGCGACCCCCCACTCGTCGCGCATCTTCGCCACGATCGCCTCGGCTTCCATCCAGCGGCCCTGCGCTCCGAGGCAGTGCACGTACGCGCCGCACATCACCGTGTGCGGCTTGAAGGAGGACGACCGAGACCCACCCGCGGATCGCGAATCATACACGGCTTCTTGCCACACATCGTCCGCCGCCGCGTGCTCGCCGGCGCGTTCCGCCGCGGAGATGAGGTGCGTGTACGTGTACGCGTCCGGCACGAACCGCGCGCGTTTGAGCTCGGCGAACGCCGCCGAGGCGCCTTCCCAATCCGCATTCCTCGCGTAGCCGCCCAACAAGCAGTTGTACGTGTACGTCGTGACGACGTGCGCGCGATCGCGCAAAGCGCAGTCCAACACAACACGCGCGTACGCAGTGTCCCCCGCTTTACCCGCGAGCGAGATCACGGCGTGCGTCAGCCTCTCCTCCGGCGCCACGCCGTACACGTCCGCGAGCCGTTTGGCGAGTGCGACGCCTTCCCGCCACCGCCGCGCGCCGTCGAAGGCGGCGAGCGTCAAACCGGCGCACGTCGCGTCCGGCGCGCACCCCGGCTCGTCGCGCATCGCACGGAACACGTCGCGGGCCTCTTCCCACCGCCTATGGTCTTTCAAGCACGACAGAATCGCGGTGTAGCAGTACGCGTTGCGCGGCTCGCCGGCGTCGCCGAGATCGCGCCACGTCTGCAACGCCGCCGGCCAGTTCTCGCACCGCGCCAACGCCGCGATGGCGGCGGAGGCTACTTCCGAGTTGCGGAACTCTTCGGGGTCTAAACGAACGGCGTCGCGCCAGGTCTTGACGATCGTCTTGGCGTGTCCTGGTTCGCTCGCCGCGCCGAACAACGAAGCCAAGGTGTGGCGGTTCGGGCGGTAATTCGCGCGGGGTAATTCGCCCGCCGCGTTCGCGTCGGTGTTCCCGTCGTACGTCCCTCGCTGCGCGCGCATCCAGAGGAACAGCGCGTGCGCTCGGGAGAAGTCCCCGCGCTCGCCCAGCTCTTTGATGGCGAAGTTCAGGGTCGGCGCGGAGAAGCGCGCGCGCGACCCGAGCGGGCGCGTCACCGCCGAGTCCACCAGATCGTAACTGCCCGCCGCGGCGGCGGCGGAGGAAGAAGCGGCGCTTCGCGACTCGCTCGCCGATCCCACGCGACGTTCGTTCGACGCTCTCGCGCGCGCGCCGCGTGTCGCGACGCGCTCGTCCCCCGTCGTTCCGCGCTCGAGCCGATCCACACCGTCCAGGAGCTCCCCGGGGACCTTCTGCAGCGCCGCGACGATGCGCTCGCCGGGGCGCATCCCGCCCTTCCGCGAATTTCTTCGCTGCGAATCATCCCCTCCGCGCCGCCGCTGCTGCGGCTGCTGGCCAGGCCGCTTGGTGTGCCGGTTCGAGAGCCACACGTTCGAGTCGCGCCCACCGCCGCGGCGCGAAGACGCGCGCGGCGCGTCCTCATCGCCGATCAGATCGTCCATGTCCACCGTCTCGCTCACGCCGCCGCGGTCGTTCGTCGGTCGCGTTCGCGGGCGGTTGTACTTGGTCCGCGCGCGCGTGCGGAGGCGGTAATCGATCTTCTTGGGCTTCGTTCGTTCGTTCGTCGCGGGCCGAGACCCGCCCGCGCCCCGTCCGCCGGGCGCGCGCGACGCGCCCGGTCCGCCGCCGCCATCGTCGGCGTCGGATGACGCGTCGGTGTCGCCGGACCCGCCCGCGGCGGAGCCGGGAGCGTTCGCGGCGGGGTTCGCGTCGCCGGCGTCGTACCGAGACGCCGCGGATTTCGCCGCGCGGACGCGTCGCGCGGCGTCCGCCGAGGCGCTCCCCTGCTCGTCGCGGCGGGCCTCGTCCGGGCCGAACGAGGTGGACGCGAGCTCCGCGCGCCGCGCGTCGCCCGCGGGCTCGCGCACCGCCGCGAGCCGGGACGCGGGCGACCGCCCCCCGAGCGACGCCGAGAGCGCGTCGGCCGCCGAACGCCGCGACGAGGCGCGCGGGGACGCGCGGGAGGCGCCGGCGTAACTCGCCGCGGGCGCACCGCGCCGCGCGCCCGCGACGAGACGCGCCGAGGGAACCGCCGGCGCCGCCGCGAACGCGCCGTTCGCCATCATTCTCCTTCGCGCCTTCCCAAATGGGGAAGGAGGCGGCGTGTGCCGTGGTGATTCCGCGTGCCACGGATAGAGGCGGCTTGAGCGCCGTCCGAGGCGCGCTGTGGATAAACGCATCACTTTGTATGTGTATGTAGTTAAAAACTTATGCAAATATAGTCTTTCCGACTAACAGCCCACACGTTTGTTTTTCGAAGCGTGCGGCCCGATCGAGGTCGGGCGTTCGAACCTCCCTGTGATAGAAGGGCGTTTTCCCGAGCGATGCTTCATGCCGAGAAAAGAAGCAACAACGTTTTTCGCGTGTACGATATCGGGCCGGCCTCGCATTGTCGCGGGCGGGCGCTCTCCGTGCCCGGCGGCCACCGCGAGGCATGCACGCCGCGATGTCCCCCTCGACCCCTCCTAGGGGTAAGGCATCCGCGGCGGCCGGCGCGCGGCTCATGGAGGACGTCGAGCGCGCGCTTGCGCGCGTCGACCCGTCGGCGTCGCACGCGGGCGCGTCCCCCTCGGAGCGGCGGGTGGCGACCGCGCTGCGCGGCGCGCGCGGGCTCGCCCGCGCGGACCTCGAGCGGCGTCTGGTGAGCCGCGCGGCGTGCGACGCGCTCGCCGAGCTGCAGAGGCGGCTGGATGCCGCGAAGGCGGAGACGCGCGACGCGGTCGAGGCGTGCCGTGCCGCGCGAGCCGAGCGCGAGACCGCCGCGCGCGATCGCGAGCGCGAGCGAAGGGAGTGGCTCGCCAATCGCGACGCCGTGCGGAAGGAGATCGCCGCCGCGCGCGACCGCGTCGCCGCGGTCAAGGACGAGCACAGACTGAACCTCGCGGAGCTCGACCGCGAACGGCGCCGAACGCGCGTGGCGGTCGAGGAGACGAGCGCCGTGAAGGATGAGCTCGCGCGCGTCTCCGACGCGAACGTCAGTCTCGAGCGGCGACTGGCGCGCGCGCGAGCGGAGGTCGCCGCCGCGCGCGCCGAGCTCGCCGCGCGCGGCGACGCCGTCGACGAGGCGATGGCGCGCAACGCGCGGAACGCCGCCGTCGCGGCGCGCGAGGTGCTCAGACGAGCGGATCGAAACGACGACGACGACCGCCTTCGTGAGGTTTCTTTTCTTCATCCGTCTTCTCGCGAGAACGGCGACGACTTTTTGCTGACTAAATACTCGGTTTCTCGTCGTCAGACGCCTTTTGCGCCGCGCGACGCGAACGACGACCGCGCGAGGTCTTCGGCGCCGCCGTCGCCGTCGCCGACGACCATCTCGCACACCTCGCGCACGCGCGCTGCTTCGCGCGGACCGAACGACGGGTCGTTCTCGTTCCCGAAAGACAAGCCCGGTGAAAACGAAGACGACGCGCGACGACAGAAGACGGATTCGGTGGACGCGTCTGATGCGACGATGACGACGAAGGAGGAAGAAAGCGTCGTCGGTTCGCGCGCGCTCGCCGCGGCGGAGGCGCGCGCGGCTCGACTGGCGCGCCTGAACGCCGTTCTGCTCGACCGCCTCGGCGACGTGATCGGCGCGGCGCCGCGCGCGGAACGACGCGACGAGGAAACCGAAACCGAAACCGAAACCGAAACCGTCGTTTCGACGACGCGACGCGCGAGCGACGACGCGTCTTTGCGCGCTTTGGAGTCGGAGGTGAAGGCGATGGACGCTGAGTACCGAGAGACGATGGCGACCATCGCGTCGATGACCTCCGTTTCGAATGCGCGGTACGGCGGACTCGCGAGCGACATCGCCGCCGCGCGCGCGATCGACGCCGCAGCCGCGCGCGCGAACGCGTTGGAGGATGCCATCGTGCGCAAGGTGGAAGAGGTGCAGAGGCTGCGCGACGAGGCGTCGGCGTCGAGTGAAAAGTGAAGTGTCCATTTTTACTCGCATAAAAAAAACCCGAACCCGAGAGAGCGCGTTTCAAAAACGGTTCGAAATTCCCCATCGATACCTCATCACTCGTGATGCGTTACCATCGCGTCACCGACGCGCGATCACTTCTTCTTGGCCGCTGCGCGCTTCTTCTTGGGCTTCTCCACGAGCGCGAGCGCGTAGGCGGTCCAGGTCAGGGCGCAGTAGCCGATGACGGGCGGGGGCAGCGCGGTGGACCCGAGCACGGGGTTGGCGAATTTGAACAGCGGCATCAACAAAGCCCACATGGCGACGAAGCCGTAGATGACCTGCTTCTGCGCCTTCGCGGTCCAGCCCTGCGCGACGTAGCACCAGTACGTGATGAGGCAGTTCTTGATCGCGTCGACCCACAGCAGGTGCTTGAGAAACGGCGCGGCCGGACCAGAGCCCATCTGCGCCGCGGAGACGGAGCCGTCGACAAGCAACGACGCGAACTCGAACGGGCCGAGCGCGAAGAAGGGCAGAGTGAACAGCGCCGAGGCGACCATGTTCACCTGCAGGGAACGCTTGATGGAGATGTACCCGGGCATGATGATGCGGCGAGAAAGTTCGCGTAGGTTCGGGGGTGTGGAGGGAAGGAGTGCGGGTGCGCGGCCGAGACGCGCGACACGAGTGTGTTGCAATCTGCAATTCGGACGATTTTCGTGACACTTTTTGAGAGAAAAAATGAAAAAAATCTCCCGCGTCGAGAGGAACGAAACGGCCGCGACCCGCGCGCGGCACCCTGCCGGCTCCATTTCGGTCGTAAAAAGTGTTTTCCGCCGACACGACACATCTCATGCTGCGCGCCGCGCTTCCCTCGGCGGCGGGGCCGGCCGCTTCCCCCCCCCGTGCGCGCCCACCGCGTCGGCGCGCGTCCTCGCGACCCAGCGCTCGCCTCCGCGCGCGGGTCGAGGGCTCCGGCGCTCCCCCCCCTTCTTCGCCTCGGTCCGACGCGGACGCGCGCGGCGACGACACGCCCCGGCACAATCGACGCGGGGACAACGCGTCGCGCGACCGGTTCGCGGACACCCTGCGCGAGACCCACTCCGGCGGCCGCGTCAGCAAGCGCGACTTCCAGTCGCACCTGGGCAAGTTACGCGACCCCCCCGCGGCGCTGCGGGACGTCACCGTGGTGCTCGTCGGCACCAAGAAAGCGGGAAACGTGGGCGCCGTCGCGCGCGCGTGCGGCAGCTTCGAGTGCGAAGATCTGCGGTTGGTGGCGCCGCGGTGCGATCCGCGGACGCGCGCGTCCCTGAGCGCGGCGAAGGGCGCGCAGCACATCGTGCACGGCGCGGGGGTCTACGACACGCTGGAGGACGCGCTGCTGGATGTGGATAAGGCTGTGGCTTTCCACGTCTGGTGCGAGGGGTTGGAGCCGCGCGCGGCGCGCGACGTCGAGGCGCTCATAGAGACGTTCCCGGGCGGCGTCGCGCTCGGGCGCGACGAAGAGACGGACGAAGACGAATGTCGCGCGTCGGACGCATTCGGGGACGCGTTTGTCCGCGGCGCCGGCGCCGACGCGTTTTACCCGGAGCGCCACCCGAAGACGCAGGACCCGGTCGTGCCCTTGCGTCGCGGGTCTAGGCGAGCGCGGATCCGTCCGGCTTCGTCTCGGAAGCTCGCGACGCAAACGAAGCCGGTCGACCCCGAAGCGGCTCGCGCGGATCCGAACGAAAACGCCGCTCCAGGGTCTGACGGTTTTCCTCCCGACGAAAAGGAAAACGAGACTTCTGCCAGCCACGGGTGGCGTCGGCGCGAGCACGTCAACCCGCCGCGTTTGCGCGCCGGCCGCGGCTCGGGGAAGCTGGCGCTCGTTTTCGGAAGAGAGGTGGAGGGTTTGACGGACTGGGAAGTCAACGCGTGCGACGCGATGTGCGCCATCCCCACCGGACGGCTCATCGAGAGCCTCTCCGTGAGCCACGCCGCGGTGATCATCCTCTCGCAGTACTACCAGAGCAGACGCGAGCGGAGAAGCGCAGAAGGGTAGAGTCTCTATGCGTGTTCGTAGACATGACGTACGTAGTCTCGTGTAGGTGCTACTACGAGTAGCTCGCTATGCAGCTCTTTGCTGCTGCGGGTCTTTTGAACCGGCGCGCGCGCCGCTCGCGAACGCGGCGCCTCGACCGCCGCCTTGGCGTCGTCCCGACGCGAACAAAGAGGCGAACGAAAAGGCGCGACCAGCGCGGAGACACAGAGAAACGGCGACGACGGCGAAGCCCGTCCACGCGACGGCCGAAAAAACGAGCGCGTCCCCGCTCGAACCCGCGCCCTTCCGCTCGCGGTCCCGCGCATCCAGCCGCTGGAACAGAACCGCGCCCACCGCGGCGTTCGCGAACCCGCCGAGCGCCAAGCACCAACCGAGCGCGACGTGCGAGCGGCGAAGCGGCGCGGGTGGGTTTTGTTTTTTTTCCGCCGCCGGCGCGCCGCCGTCGTCGTCCGTTTTTTTTGGAGCCTCGCGGAACGCGCCCAGCGCCGCCTGCGCGACGACACACGCCACCAGCGCCACGCCGAACGCGCCGTGTGCCCTCAGCGCGACGTCCGCATCCGCTCGGGCCCAGTCGAACGCCGTCCCGGTCTCGCCCGCGCGCGCTCTGAGCGCGACGGCGAGCGCGGCGACGGCGAGCGAACCCCCGCAGGTTTGCGCGACGACGTGCGCGACGAAGAACCGTTTTTTTTTTGAGTTCGCCGTCTTTTTCTTCGCGAACCGTCTTTTTCCGCGTCGAACGTCGTCGTCGTCGCGATCGTCGTCGGGTGCGTCGGGTCACGAAGGTTCTCGTGATCGTCGCGAGCGTTGGTCATCGCGTGCGTATCTAGAGTCGTATGCGACTCCAGTCGAGACTTTTTGTTTCCGAACGCGGCGACGAGCGCGCCGATGAGAAAACACGACCACGCGGCGAGCGCGACGGCGCCGTGCGCGAGGAAGCGCCTTTTTTTCAAAAGCGCCGACCGCGCGACCGACCGCGTCGCTCGGCCCCCTTTCGCGAGGTTCACGAAAGAAGCGCCTCGGCCGAGGTCGTGGTACGCCTTGGCCGCGCGAGTGCTCACCGCGTACGCGACGCGCACGGCGTTGGAGTCTGAGGTTTCGGAAAACGCGTCGACGACGGACGTCGCGCGCGTGACGTCGTCTCGCTCGGCGACGAAACGCGCCGTCAACGTTCGCGATCCGAGCCGCCCGCCGCGTTCGACGGCACCGCGCGTGATCTCCAGGTTCGCGTTAGGTGGCCCGACCACGCCGGTCGCCGCGTCGTACGAGACGAGCGCGTACGAGCCCACGTGCCCGTTCGGAATCGAACCGGGGTCGTCGTCGTCGAAGGCGAGCCACGCGACGACGGCGTCGGCGGGGAACATCGCGCCTTCGCCTTCGCGCCTTTGAAACGCGACCGCGATCGACCGCGCGCCCGCGCGCGTCGTCTCGATCGCGAACGCGACTTGGCTCGGACCGATCGCGGGCGCGTGAACGGTCGCGTCCGCGGGGCCGACCGTCCACCGCAGCGTCGCGTCTGACGCGAGCGAAGAGGAAAACGCGTACGACGAAAAAAAGTCGTCCGAGTCGTCCGAGTCGTCCCGTTCCTCTTCCCGGGCCTCGTCCGCCACGCCGTCGTTCCCGACCACGGTCAGCTCGAGTCGCACCTCGTACACGACCATCCTCGACTCGACCGCCTGCGCGGTGACCGTGACGGCGCCGCCGGTCGCCGGCGCGGTGAAGTACGCGCGGACTTCCGTTTTCGACGAGGCGCTCCTGTGCCCGAGCGCGTTTCCGTCGTGGCACGACTCGGCGAGCCGCGAGACGAGCGCGTCCGCCACCGCGAACGTGCCCGCGTTCGAGGCGTGCATCACGAAGCCCTTAAACGCGGCGCCGGCGGGGGCGGCGAGCAGCAGCTCGAGCCGCGTGTTCGGCGCGACGGCGGCGACGTCCACGGAGGCGTTGGACACGACGAGCGCGTATCCACCGACGCCAGCATCGGAAGCTCCGTGACCGACCCGCGCGTCGCAGCTCGCAGGCCCGGAGCTCCGGGCGCCCGACGCGGCCAGGAAAGACAGCAAGAGCGCGACACGCGTGAGCGCCGCGGCGCGCGCGCGGTGCGTCGCCATCGCGGGCGGGTCGTTGTGGCGGGTGCGACCGCCTCGAGCCTTCCGAGTCAGGTGCAGATGTCGGGAAAAAGTTCTCGGGAAGGAGGTCAGAAACGCAGTCGGCACCCGATATCGGATATGATACGTCATCAGAAGAGATGCGCGTCGTCGTCGCTCGGCCGACGCCGGCGTCGTGCGCGCGGCTCGCGCGGCGCGCGTCGCGTGCTCTGGACGACCACGAGGCTGGTCGCCCGCGCGTCCGCATCCCGCGCCCCGCGCGACGGTCGCCCGCGCGCGCGGACCTTCGGGGAGGACTCACGGCCACCGCGACGCGACGCGCTCCAGCCGCTTTCGTCGCGACCGACGAGCCGGACACGCCCGGACCGAGCGAAGGCGACGTGCTGACGGCCATCCTGCGCCGCGTCGAGGTCGAAGGCACGCCCCTCGCGCTCGGTCGTGGTGCGTGGCGCGCGAAGCGTCGAGGCGTCCGTCGCGGGACGTCCGACGAACCGAGAAGACCGTCATCGGAATCTTCTCCCGGGACACCGCGCGATCTTCTCGACGACGATCGTCGGTTCCGCGTCCACCCCGACGCGCGATACGTCTTGGAGCCCGGCATCGCCCCGGACGGCGGCGCGCTGCTCGAAATCGCGGGCGCGGACGCGGTCGCGTCTCTGTGCGACCGGTTCGTCGGTGTGGAAGACCGGGAACTTCCGCGTTGCGAGCGCGTCGCGACGCGCGTCTCCGCCGTCTCGCCCACGGAGATCGTCGTTTCGTGGGAGGTCCGCTTCGTCCCGGCGAAGCTTTCGTGGATGACGACTCTCGGCGAGGTATGGCCTGGGGTGACGGTCGAGTATTACGACATTCTCGACCGCATGGACCAACGCTCGCGGTTCACCTGGGAAGGTTTGTTTCGCGTGTTCCAGACGGCGGCGCTCGAAAAGAAGATGCGCGTGCCGCGCGCGAACGTTCGAGGCGTCACCCAGTTGCGGTTTCGCGCGGAGGAAGACTGCGACGACGCGCGGGGAGACGCTAACGTCCGCGCGCGCTTCTCGTTACTCTCCACGGAAGAGACGATCGAACTCGTCGGACACGTCAACGCCGAGCGCGTTCAGAATAAGCGCCTCGCGCGCGACGTCTTGGCGTTTTTGGACGCGCGGAAACCCCCGAACGTTTCCATCGAGGCGTGGGACGCGCGCGTCGACGAATCCGTCAAGTGGCGCTCGGTTCCGGGGATGGGCCAGTTCGACGTCGACGGGCTGGAAGACGCCGAGGACAGGAACGAGGTTTTCGCGGACGCGATGGTGCTCTTGGCGTTTTGTACGATGATTCTGTTGACGTTCGCGTGGGCGTTCGGGGGATGGTACCTCCACGGGCTCGAGCGCGACGCGGCAATGCTGGCGATGACGCGCGACGGTTTTTACGACTAAGATCGTAGAGCCAGAGCTCGCGTAAAGTGTACCTGGTAATCGCGCTCAGTCGTATACGCGCGCGACGATTCGTATTCGCGGTTCGAGAGGGACCGTCGTTCGCGACGTCTTCGCGCCGTCGACGCGTCTCGCCACACTCACTACTCGTCGCGTCTCGCGTCGACGTCTGACGACGCGTCCTCGACGTCGTTTCCTCGGGACTGAGCGTCCACTCGAACCTCCGTTTCCCGCGACGCTCCTCCGGCGACGTCTTCGGGCGATTTCTCGATCGTCTGGAACCGCGGCGCGTTTTTTTCCAAGACGTACAGCGTCGTCGCGTAGCAAAAGCCGAGGACGTCGAGTTGTTTTCGCAAGCAGCTTCCCACCGATTCCGTCCCGAACCCAAGCCGCTCGAGCACCTCCTCGCCGCGCTCGGTGTCCCCTCTCTTTAACCCGCCGTCTTTTTTGTTGGACGCCTCGAAATCCAGCCCGGTGAACTCGTTGACGCACAGACCCGCGAACGCGTGCTTGATGAGCGAACACCGCGTGATCCACCGAAACGCCGCCGGGACGGTTTCGGCGTTGACGTAGTACCCGCCGAACACGATGAACATCACCATCACCGCGGGCCCCATCGCGACGGCGGCTTCGGTGTTCGGCGCCACCGCGGACACCGCGAGGCCCATCGCGGACGACGCGAAGGACTCGACCACGATCGTCGCCGCGAACTTGGCGAACTTCGCGGAGAGGAAAAAGGGCGTCGCGTTTTTTCTCGCGAGCGCGGCGTCGCGCCCGGCGTTCAAGCCCGCCATCGGGAAGACCACCGCGCCGAAGCACAAAGGGAAAAACGCGCCCGCGGGCAACTCGGCGACGATCTTCCCGATGAGGTACGGCGCGATGTCGTACGACCCCGAGGCGCGTTCGCGGTCGACGATGGTCTTCTCCGACGTGAAGGAGGAGATGGTCTTCATGAGCGCCGCCATGGCGGCGTTGATGGCGCTCACCTGCAGAAGGCCGCACCGATCCTGAATCGCGCTCTGCCCTAAACCCAACTTCCAGAAGATGCTGCCGAACACCAAGGCGGAGTTCAGCGACGTGATGAGCCGAACGCGGTTCGTGCGCCCGTCGCGTCGCACCTGGCGCCACGACCGCTTCGCCAGCAACAGGAGCTGCCCGAAAAAACCCGCGCGCGCGCCGCGGCGAATCAACGTCGTCTTCTTCTCGTTCGACTCGGCGAGCTTCGACCCGTCGCCGCGCGTGGACATCGCCTTGAACGGCGACGCAATTTTCGTCATCAAAGATGCGCTCGCGCTGGAACCTTCCCCAGCCTCATCGTCGCGAAAAAGAAGCGCGTGTTTCGCGACGAACGCCTCGCCGTCGCGCGACCACGCCGCGCACAGCGCGTCGACGCGCGCCGCGCTCGTCGCTTCGCTCTCGGCGTCCGTCGAGTCGACGGAGGCGAGGTCGACGAGAAACTCCGCGAGGTTCGCGTTCGCGGGCATCGGGAATCCGAGACGCGCGAACCACTTCACGCACGCGTCGTTCTCGAGCGGCCCGCAGTACAAGACGCGGCCGCTCGCCAAGACGCACGCGTCGTCGAACATGGAGACGATGGAACCGCGCGGCTGGTGCACGGACGCGATCACCGCGCGGCGGCGTCTCAAACGTTTTCGCGTTTCAGAAGAAGATTCGCCGTCGACGTCGTCGCCGTCGCCGTCGTCGTCAGTATGACACAGTCTCTTGAGACTGGCGACGACGCGTTGCGCCTGGAACGCGTCCAGACCGCTCGTGGGCTCGTCCGCGCACACGATATCCTTCGCGTCGCCGATCAGCTCGCACGCCAGCGCCAGACGTTTCCGTTCGCCGCCGGAGATCCCGCCGCGCGTCTTCTGGTCGCCGACTCTTGCATCCGCGCACGCGCTCAACCCGACGGCGCGAATCGTCTCGGCGACTTTCGCGTCGACCCCTTCGTTGGCGACGCCGCGCATCTTCGCGGCGGCGGTGAGCGTCTCGCGGACGGTGAGCTCGGAGTAGAAGACATCCTGCTGGCGGACGTACGCGACGCGCGCCCTGTGCGTGTCGCCGCCGCCGTCGCAGCAGTCGACGCCGTTTGCGGAGAGCGCGCCGGTCAATCGGAGTTTTTTATCGAACGGGGTTTGCCCAGCCAACGCGTTGAGCAACGACGTCTTCCCGCTGCCGCTCGGCCCGAGCAACGCCAGGAATCGGCCCGGCCGCGCCATGCCGGAGACGCCTGAGAGGATCAGACGAGGCGGGCTGTTTCGCGCCTCGCCGGGGGTCCCGCCGTTCTTCGGGGCTCTCTTCGCGTGCAACGCGCTCGTGAGATGGCGCCACTCGAGCTGGACGCCTCGAGCGGAGGCGTCGGCATCGGACGAGGCGTCCGAGGCGTCCCCGTCTCGTCTCCGTTTTCGGCGCAGCAACGCGCGCGCGACGGCGACCGCAGCGAGCCCGGGGAACTTGACGTGCGGCGGCTGCGCGTAGAGCGCGACGCCGAGCGCGAGGTCCAGCATCGGGATCGGGAGGGGTGAAGGGAAGTGTGCGCGATGCTAGATGAGCGCTCCTTTTCACGAGACCGGCAGATTCCGGGTCGGGTAGGTCTGTAGGTGGTGCCGTATCGGTTAATATTAGAAACTGACGACGAGGAGAAGGCGCGCGTCGCGTGAACGAAAGAGAGACCAGGAAGAGAGAGACCGACGGATCGACTTGCCGCGTGTATGATGCGTGAAACGAAACGAACGAGGGCGTTTCAAGCGCGCGCGAGGTCGTACGACCATCGCGTCGGCGGCGCACCGACACGACAGCGAGGCGAGCGCGGACGCCAGCCTCCTCTCATCACTTCGCCGTCGCTTTCCTTTTCCTCGTCTTCGGCAGCGTCGGCGGTCGAATCACCGCGCCGGCGTTCTTCAGCACCTTCGGACGCGTCAGGTCGCGGAAGGACTTGTCCGTGTTCACGTCTGCGCCCAGCGGCGCGCGCATCGAGCCTTCGTACACAGCCTTGCTCTCGAACCCGTGCGGCAGGTGCTCGACGTTGAACGCCGCGGCTTTCTTGTCGAACTTCTCCGAGATGACCACGCGTCGCAAGTCGGCGTCCGCGCGCGACTTGAGCGCGCGCGCCTTCTCCCGCGCCGCCGCCTTCTCCGCCTCCACCTGCCACTTGGGCGGCGGCCGCTTCGCCTGGTCCTCCGCCCATCCGCCCCAGCCGGGCATGCGCTTCGGGGTCTCCACCTTGGGGAGCTCAGCCTCCACCTCCGCCGCCTTCTCCGCGTCGAACGCCGCCACCACGTCGTCGCCGGCGAACGCGCGAGCGAGGAGCGCGCGGCGGGAATCTGAATCCTCCTCGCTCGCGTCCGCGCCGAGCGGCTCCGTCGCGAGCGCCGCGACGACATCCACCACGCCCGCGCGGCCAGCCTGGCGCGCGGCGTGCCGCGCCTTCGCCGCGCCCGCGCCGCGGGGCAACTCGCGGGGCGCCCCGACGGAAGCCGGAGGCGCCTCGGAAACGCCGGCGGTTTCAGACTGGGCTCCATATGAGAACGCCGGCGCCTCCGAGGAACCCGTCGCGCCCGCGGCGGCGGCGCGCGCCGCCGCGCGCGCCGCGCCTCTGCGGGGCTTGGTCTCGATATCGGGCCCGGGCTCGTCGCCGACCCCGGTACCGTCGGACGCGGCCTCCTTCGCGTCGTCATCGTCTCCGCCGTCGTCCTTCGCCCCGTTCGCGTGTGTCTTCTCGCGCCGCGCGAAAGCCTTCGCCCCGCCCGAAAACGTCCGACGCGTCGCGCTCGCCTTCTCGCCTGTGTCGTCGGTCCCGTCCGCGAGTCGCGAGCGAGCGTTCGTCGCCGGAAACGACCGCGACGCCGCGCCCCACGCCCCCTCTCCGACGGCCGCGTCCTTTTCGTCGGCGGAGAAATCGTTCGGAGCGCTCTCGTCGGCATCCGCGTCGCCGCGCCTCGCCTCCGCCTCGGCGCGCTCGATGTCCTCGAGAAGGGCCCGCGCCTCCGCCTCGGCGGCTTCGCGTTTCTCGCGCAGCGCCTTGGCCATGAACGGCAACGCGAACAGACCGCCCTCTTCTTTCGCGTTCTCCCCGTTCTGTAACAAGCGGAGCGTCTTCGTCTTGGCCCGCGCCAATCGCCGGCGCTCGGCGACGGCGTCGGCGAGAGGACCGTCGCGCTTCTCCGCCGCGCCCGCCGCATCCTCGTCCGACGACGCGTCCGTCTCCGACCCCGATCCGTCGAAGGTCGAAGCGTCGCCTTCACCGCCGCCGATCCCGATCTTCCGCTTGAGCTCCTGCCCGATCCTGAGCTGCTCGGCGATGGCCTCCTTCGTGCCCGGCAAATGCGCCAAACCTTTGCGAATCGCGCGCTTCGCCCACCGGCTCGTGTTCTTGTGCTTCAGCAGCATGCGCTCCTGCGCCCGCAGGTACTCGCGGCGCGCCTCCGCGGAATCCGTCCCCTCCAAACCCGCCAAAGCGTCGTCGTCGTCGTCGTCGCCGTCGCCGTCGATCATCCGCACCGCACCCGTCTTGCGGTTGTGCCGGTGGAAGGTCTTGCTCTTGATCGCCTTGACGCGTTTCGCCTTGAGCTCGTGCCGGAAGAGCAAGTTGCGCATCTTCGCCAGGCGCGCGCGGCGCTCCGCCGCGTCCTCCGGGTCGAGCGCGTTCAGCGCCAGATCCTCCGCGCGCTCGACGTCTCGCCCGCTCTCCAGACCGCTCTCCTTGATCTTCGCCATGATCGCCTTTTCGAACGCCGTCGCGCCGTCCCCGCCGGCGTCGAAGCCGGCGTTCATGGACGCCAGCGTCTTCACGCGAGGCGCCTTCTCGCGCTCCGCGTCGGTGAACTTCAACGTCGGCCGCTCGCGGTTCGCCTTCACCGTGTCTTGCCACAGCGAAACCGACTCGCCGGTGGCTCGGTACGCGGCTTTCCGCTCGAGCCGCTCCGAGATGGTCTTCGGCAAGGGCGCCGCCGCGGGGGTCACCGCGTCGGACGTCAAACGGTCCAGCCGCCGCCGCGCGCCGGCGAGAGGGTTGGACCGCTTGGCCGCTTCGGAGTTCTCGGCGCCGCCGGCGTCGCCGTCGCCGGCGCCGCCGCCGCCGAGGCTCGCGGCGACCAGCGACGCGACGGAGAGCGCGCCGGGCCCGTTGGCGCCAAACGCGTTCCCGCCGCCCGACCCCGCGGACGGCGCCGTGCCGAACTCGGACTCGGGCGTCGCCTCGGTGAGCCCGCGGCGCAGGCGCCGGCGGCGATTCGCCGCCTCTTTTGCGACGCGCGCCGCGCGAACGTCGCCGACGACGTCGTCCAGCAGAGCGTCCGTCTTGTCATCCGAGTCGGAGCCTTCTTCGCCTTCTTCGCCTTCTTCGCCTTCTTCTTCCTCCGACGCCGACTCGGAGGAATACGCTTCTTCTTCTTTCGCGTCGTCGTCGTCTTCGTCGTCGTCGTCGTCGTCATTCTCCTCCTCCTCCTCCTCCTCCTCGTCTTCGTCGCTGTCGAGCATCAGCGCCTCCTCGTCCTCTTTCTCGTCCGCGACGTTCCTCGGGTCCTCCTCGTCGTCCCACCCGGCTTCCTCGTCGCCGTCGTCGAAATCGTCGTCCGAAAAGTCAGCGTCCCCGCCCTTTCTCCCCTTCTTCTTCCCGGACGCGAACGAGTCCCAGTTGACGTCTCCGTACCGCGCCTTGTCCTCCTCCGTGAACGCCTCGTCCTCGTCGATCTCCTCATCTTCGAAGTCGCTCGGCAGATCCTCGAACTCGGCCTTCCCCTCGCCGAACGCCTCATCCTCCGCTTTGGTTCGACCGGCGTAGCCCTCGTCCTCGCTGTCCACGTCGTAGTAGCTCTGCTGCTTGTGCGCGGCGGCGTCCCCCTTGGGAATCTTCGCCTTGCGCAGCGCGCCCGATTTCGCCTTCCGGCCGCCGCCGCCGCCTGCGGGCGCGCCGCCCGCGCCGGGAGCCTTCGACGCGCCCCGGCCGCCGCGCTTCATCGCGGGCTTGCGCTCGCGCGCCGCGCCCTTCGCGGATTTGCGCGGAGGCATCGTGACGACGGGCCTTTCCTGCTGCGCCCCGGCGTCTGCGCGCGCGCGCGCGCCGCCGCCGGAGGCTCCACGGCGAGATTTCGTCAGTGCCGAGTCTTCCGAGACCGGGCGAGAGGACCCGCGATAAATTAACCCCGGAAGTCAGGGGTCACGGTTCCGAACGCGGGATTTTTTTCCCACGCCAGAAAACAGAAAACGCGGAACCGAGATGGTTTTCTTTTCGTCGTCGGACGAACGGCGGGAGCCGGGAGTCTCTCCGCGGCTCGCCTCGAACGCGCTTTCGTCGTCGTCTTAACGCGTCTCGAATGAATGTCATCTACGTAGTACTATGATGATAGTATACCACATACCAAGTCTAGCGTGTTTTTCCTTTCACGCGTACTCACCTCCCGTGGTGCAGACCGTACCCCTGGCTCGAGTCGAGCGCGGGCGGCGGCGGCGTCGCCGCCGCGGCGATGGCGCTCGCGTCGAGCGCGGGAAACAACCCCCGCGTTTCCGAACCGCCCTCCTCGGCGCTCCGTCTCCTCCGTTCGTCCGCCTCCGCGCCGGCGGCGAACCGACGCACAGCGCCGGCGGCGCATGCCTCTCCGGGCGCGCAGCGCACGTCCACCTCGACGCGCGCGAGCGCTTTCGCGGTCGCGCCGTCATCGCCGTCGTCCCGAGAATCAAAGGCGCACACCTCGTTGCAGACGATGGCGCCGTACGCGAGGCCCGCGTCGGCGGCGTCGGCGTCGCGAACCAGCCGGCCCTCCGCCCAGCACTCGTCTCTGGTCACGTCGACGACTCGGCCGCACGCCGCAGCGACCAGCCCGCGGAGACACGCGGTCGTGTCATCGCGCGTCGCGTCGGACGGAACCGTCGCGCCGCGGCACTGCGACACCGCCGCGCCCGCGCCGTCGTCCTCCTCCGTCGCGCACGCGTGCGGCGTCGACGGCTCGCACATCAAGCGCGCCGCGACGGCGGCGACGGCTTTAACGTCGGCCCACTCGTGGATCGTCGCGAGGTGCGCGGCGTGCGGCTCGGAGACCGCCGCGAGGGCGCTGCGGCCGCCGCGGTCGCTCGGGAAGTCGAACGAACACGTCCGCGGCTCGCCCGGGTCGTAGCGGAACCGCGGTTTTTTTCGCGACTCCCGCGTTTCTTCAGAGTCGTCGTCGTCTTCGGGCTCGGCGTAGACCCAGCGCCCGAGGGTCCCGCCGTACCGCGCGCTCAGCGCGCAGCGGCCGTCGGGCCCGCAGGCGCCGGGCCAGGGCGCGCCCAGGAAGTGCGCCGCGCCCGCCGCGCCGCGCCACGACTCCCTGAACGAATCGGAGTCGTCGGTCGAAGATGACGCGTGCGGCGTCTCCTCCGCGTGAGCGTCTCTTCCGTCCGACCCCGAGTCGCCGGCGACGTTGATCGCGGCGACGCGCGCGCCCGTTCGCTCCAGCCGCCGCGCCGCCGCCGGCGCGTATTTCCACGCGTACGTGCACGCGTCGACGACGCCGCCGTCAGTCGCGGCTTCGTTGTGCGGGAACGTGCGCGTCATGGACGAAAACGTCGGCGAAGCCGTCTCCGAGCACGCCGCGTCTTTGAGCGCCGGCGCGGGCGTGCCGGCGCTCACGACGAGCGCCAAGCGCTTCTTCGGGTCGTGCGCACCGCGCGACGCGAACTCCGCGCCGGCGCCGTCCAGAGCCTCGGCGAGCGGCGCCGCGGCGTCGTCGGAACCGTTCGAACCGTTCGCGCCGCAGCACGCCGACGCGTCCGCTCGTAACGCCTCGATCTTGTCGAACCACTCCTGCGTCGTGTACCGCGCGAGCGGCACGGCGACTTGGTACGCGCCGCACGTCTCCGGCTTCCCGGGCGCGGGGTAAAGAAGCACGCCGGCTTGCGATTCCGAACCCTCGTGCGACGCGCAAAACAACGTCAGAAGCAACTCGGTGAGCTTCGAGTCGAACGCGGCTCGAGTCACGGCGTCGGACACGTCCACCACGAAAAGCACGTCGCGGTCGTTCGAGTCGTCTCCCGAGTTCTGCACGTTCGTGAGTTGTTGCGCGGCGCCGAGGAAGGAATACTCACTCGAAACGCGTTCGGCGTCCCCGAGATCCGCCGAAGGGTCGGCTCGGTTCGCGCACACCGGCCGCGTCGCGCCGCACAGGTTTTTTTTGGCGTCGGTTCCGTCGTACTCGCGAGGCAACGCGCGTTCGCGATCGAAAACGAGCCGTTTCGCGGCTTGTCTGCGTCTCGCGCCGGCGTCGTCGCACGCGGGAACGCCCGCGTGCGCGCGCGCGTTCAATCGCGCCGCCGCCGCCAGCGTCGCCGCCGCCGGCGGGAACGGCGGCGGCGGCGGGGGCGCGGGCGGCGCCGGCGGCGCTGGCGAGGCGATGGCCGTCGCCGCCATCACGAGCACCGCGTCGCCGGGCGCGGCGTACTCGGACGCTTCGTCCGTCGCGAACGTCTCGGGACGGCCGTTCGCCGCCGCGTCGTCCGCGTAGGCGGGGTCGCCGTCGTAGGCGACGTCGCCGAACGCGCCCGACGCGGGGTCCGTCGCGACGCAGAGCACCAGCGCCGTCCGCGCGTCGCCGGCGCGCGCGCTGGCGACGACGGCGACGGCGACGACGTCGCCGTCGCGAAGCGTCGTCGGCGACGTCGCCGTCTCACCGTCGCTCGCCTCTGCGGGGAGGGTGTGGTCGGTCGGTCCGGGAACGAACGCGCCGTTCACGACCAGCCTGAACCACGAAGGCATCGTCTCGGGTTCGGCGGGTGTGGGCGTGAAAACCGCGCCGGTCTCGTCCATCGCGGCGAAGGTCACGCGACACGTCCCGTTCGGGCCCAACCCGCGAACCGGTTCGCCCGCGCCGCCGTCGGCGCGCGTCGCGGCGGAGACGTCGAGCGCGGCGTCGGCGGAGACGCCGCCGGACGACGTCAACAGAATCGACTCGGCCGCGTTCGCGTCTCGCGGCAAAGGCGTCGGCGCGATCGCCGCCGCGCCCGCCGCGGCGAAGACCGTGTGGTTGCGGGGGGTGGAGACGGCGCGGAAGCGCGCGGCGAGAAGGACGTCCCCGTTTGTCTTCGCGAAAGAGACGTTCCCCTTTTCGTCCGAAGCTTTCGTCTCCGAAGCTTTCGTCTCGGAGGCGGCCACCGCCACCACGACCTCGTCCGAGAGCATCGCGTGCGTCAAAGAGTCCACCGGCGAGCCCTCCAGCCACCGCCTCTCGGACGGCCGAGAGGGGGAGAAGGGGACGTCCGCGCCTTCGGCGGCGACGGTCGCGGGTTCGTTCGAAGACGCGGCGGCGGCGGAGTCGGCGGCGGAATCGGCGCCGGCGGCGCTGTCCGCCTCTTCGTCCGCTTCGTCATCCGCTTCGTCGTCCGCTTCTTCTTCGTCCGCTTCTTCGTCCGCTTCTTCGTCCGCTTCTCCATCCGCCTCCTCCGCCCGGTCGACCACTTCCAGCACTTCCTCAACCTCCGTCTCCAGACGATCGACGCGCGCGTCCTGCGCGGATTCGTCCGAATCCTCCGCCGCGTTCTTCGTCTCGAGCGCGTCCAGCCGCGAGTCCTGGTCGCCGTCCACGAAAAACGCGCGCTCCTCCAAAATCTGCGCGTCGTCGCGCAAGCCGTTCACCGCGCGCACCACTTCGTTCGCGGTCGAGGACTCGGTGATTTTTGTTTCACTCACCTCGCGCTCGGAGGGATCGGGATCCCCGGAGGAGCCCGCGGACACGATCGTGGCTTGCCACGTCTGCTCGCCCGCCCTGAGTACGACGCGGCGCGCGACGCCGCCCTCGGGCGCCGCCGTGAGCTTCACGGAGATGCGTCTCGCCAGCCACACGGGCGCGGGGGGCGTCACCACCGCACCCTCCACGCGCACTTCAAGCCAGTCGGGCAGACGACCCGATCCCGCGCTCGCGCCGAGAGAAGAGACGACGTCTTCTCGTTCTCCCTCTTCTTCTTCCGCTTTGCGGTGGCGTTCGATCGGGGTTTCGGTGTTTTCGGCATTCGCCCGTTCGGCGCGCCACGCCTCGTCGTCCTCCGCCGCCCTTCGCTCGATCTCCCTCCCCGCGGACTGCTCGTACGCGTGCACCAGCAAACGCAGCTCCGCGCTGGGCAAAACCCCGGCCACCGTCATGAAACCGGCGCTGGGCAGCGACACGCGCGACCCGGCGAGCACGACCCGCGTGCTTCCGCTCGGCGCCGCGAGCATCTCCTCGGCGGTGATCTCGCGCCCGGTGATCAGAGGCGTCAAAGAATCCTCCGCCGCCGACGGTTTCGCGTCGTCGTCCCGCGCTTCGTCGGCGTCCGCGACGACCGCCGCGCCCACGCGAGCGGAGACCCGCCGCTTATTCTTCGCCGAGGCTTCGGCGTCGGCTTCTTTCCGCGCCTCCTTTCGCGCTTCGCGCAGACGTTCGTCCAGCGCCGAGCCGGCGGCTTCGGCTTCCTCCGCGGTCGCCGCCGTGGCCACAGAGACGGTGCCCACCCGGCGGTCGCCCACGAAAACCGCCAGCCGCACGGAAGCCTTGTCGCCGCTTCCGCTTCCGCTCGGGCCGGCGCGCACCTTCACGCGGAGCTTGTCGCCGTCCTTCACTGTCACCGCCGTGACCGACTCCTTTCCGTCGCGCGCGCCTAAACCGCCGTCGTCGCGCGCGGCGGGGCCGGCGCGCGCGATCTGCATGGTCTCCTCGCGGGTCCACACCGACACGACGCGGTCCCTGCGCGCGTTCACGGCTTGGTCCGCGCCGTTGACTTTGGCGAACACGCCGTTGGCGTCGCCGCCGGGCGCGACGCGCCGGTCCGAAGCCTTATCGCCGACGAAACCACCGTTCGAACGTTCGTCATCCTTCGCCTTCGAGTCGGAACTTTCGTCCGTGAATTCGTCCGCGAAGCGAACCGTCACCGGCGCGCGCGCGCCCTCGCCCAGTCCGGCGACGACCACCGCGGGCGCGTCCACGGGGGGGAGGACCATCCACTGGCCGGCGCGGGGCGCGGTCACTTCGAGCGCGTGCGCGGTGGTGCCGGGCGCGGCGCCGTCCAGAGTCATGTGGGTTTTTCGTCTGACGCTTTCGTCGCCGTCATCGGCTTCGGCTTCGGAAGAAGAAGACGAAGGCGCGTCCTCGAACGCCGAATCCCCGAACGAGGCGGTCTCGTCCGTCTCGTCGATCTCTTCGGTGGTCTCGTCGGTCTCCGCGCCGACGCGCGACGCCGCCGCCGACGACGCGACGCGCACCGAACCGGATTTCCCCCCAACCACCAGCGTGGCGACGCGCGTCCGTCGGTTCGTCGGGAGACGGCTCCCGTCGAGCGCTCTCGGCGGCTCGCCGCGCTCGGCGTCGTTCCCGAGAACGGCGCCGGCGCGCGCCTCCGCCTCCGCCTCCGTCTCGGCGCGTACTCTCAGCCGCACGACGTCGCCGCGCGCGAGCTGTTTCGGCGCGCGCGTCGGTTCGCCGTTGACGATGAACTCCGCCCAGGGTAAGCGCTCCGTCGCGAAAAGCTGGTCGCCGTCGCGCAGAAGCAGGTGCGCCACCGCGTGCGGCGCGTCGTCTTTGAACGACGCGAGCTTCGTCGGCGGCGTGGAATGCCAAGTCCCCGGCGCGACCTCCGCGACGGCGTTTACGTCGTTGCCGAACAAGTCGAGTCCGTCTTCTTCCCCGAACGACGACGCGACCGCGGACGCGTCGTCGACGACGCGCTCGGCGCCAGCTTCGCTCTCCGCCGCAGAGTACGCCGTCTCGGCGCGCGTCGCGGCGTCGTCGCTGAGAAAAGGTTCCGATTTCGAACGCAACGCCGCCGCGCGTCTCGCCGCGCGCGCCTTCTCCTCCTCGCGCGTCGTCGCCTCGCGCGGTTTCGAAATCGCGGCTCCGTCGCCGGCGCCGACGGCGGGTTCCGACGCGGTCGTCTTCGAAGCCGGAAGAAGTTCCTCTTCTTCCTTCGTCGGCGTCTCAGTCGCGTCCTCCGCGAGCGGCGCGTCCGTCGGATCCGAGTCCCGGAATCGCGCCGGACCGTCCTTCGAACGGTCCTTCGACTCCGCGCCGAGCGAAGAAGAAGAAGCCGGACGCTCCGCTCTCGCGTTCGCCGGTGGCGCCGCTTCCGCCTCCGGCGCCGCTTTTTCCCGACTGACGCCGCACGCCGCCGCGACGCGCGGCGCGTCGAACGCCGGCGCTCGGCACCACGCCTCCTTCCGAGGCTGCGCGTCGCACGTGCCCCACACGAAGGACACTTTTTGGAGCGGCGATCGCTTCAGTTGGTCGTCCGTCTTCACCGCGGATCCCAAAACCGCCGCGTCCGCGTCCGCCGTCTCGGCTCCCGGGAGCGCGGGCATCACGCGGTGGAATTTGCCGCGGGCGTACGCCGCGTCGCGGCGAAGCAGACACGTGTCTCCGCGCGCCTCGAAGGGTGAGGGCGCGCTTTCGAGCGCGCTTTTGTCGCCGAGAAGCTCTCGCGGCGAAAAAGTCGCGTCCGTCGCTGCCGGGGCGGGTCCCACGGACTCGCACAGCGCGTCCCCGGCGACTCTCTGCACGTCCGACGTCGCGTCGCGCGGGGTCCAGCACCGTGCGCGCCGAGACCCGGGGTGCGTCAACTGGTTCCCCATGGGGAACCCCGAGTCCAAACGCACCTCGCACCCGCCGTTCTCGAAATCGAGACTCGCTTCGGAGCCGTCGCTCGGCTCTGCGCCGCCCTGCGCGCGCAGCGCGCGCGCGATCTGCGCGTCCGTGCACCCCGGTTTCACGAGCGCGAACGCGAACTCGTCCCCGGGCCCGTACAGGTCGGTGGTCACCGAGAAGGCGCCGAAGCCGTTCGCCTCCGCGTCCGCCTCCATCTCCAGCGCGCGCGACACGTCCCAGGACGCGCACGCGGGCTTCGCCGCGTCCGCGTCCGGGGCGGAGCGCCCGCCGGGGCACCCCACCAGAAGCACGCGGCACGCGGGCCAGGGCGCCTGGCGCGCGCGCACCGCGGGAGGCACGCCGCAGACGTTGACGGAAAACGTCGCGCGGACGCCGGCGGGGTTCCGCCAACCGCGATCGCGCGGCGGTTGCGACAACGCGGAGACGACGACGTCTCGTTCGCGGCGCGCGTTTGGATTCGAGTTCGCCGCCGCGACGGCAGCCTCCGCTCGCCGCCGGGCGCGCCGGCGAACGCGCGCGGCGCGTCTCTGTTCGGGGGTGGCCGAAGCGAAGTCGAAGGACGAATCGTCTGTGGACGATTCGCGCGCGGCGGCGCGTTCGACGCGCGCGGTTCTCTCGTCGAGGCGCTCCGCGCGCGCCTCCCCCTCCGACCCAAACAGAGGCCAGTCCCGCTCCGCTTCCTCGTCCGTCCAGTCGATCACGGGATCGAACGACTCAAGAGGGACACGCCGTTCTTCATAGCTCAGTCTCCGAAAAGAAGCGTCGTCGAACGGCGCGACGCGTCGCACCCACTCGGGAGCCGCCGACGCGTCGTGCCGCGCGACGGCGTTTTCCGTCTCGGATCCGAATGTTTGCCCGAACGACAGGCTCGCGCCGGCGGCATCGCCGGCACCGGCGGCACCGCCGACGTCGCCGTCGCCTCGTGATCGCTCTCGATTCGGAAACCCGCCGAGCGCGCTCGCGCCCACGGTCCCGTCCGCGCCGAAGCCCCACACGCCTCCGTCCGTGATGCGCGCGTCCCCGAGCTCGATCGCGTTCGAGGGCGTCGCCACGTCCGCTCGCATCGCGAGCGCCAGCAGCGCGGTCGAGGCGACCGCGCCGAGCCCGACCAGACGCCAACGCCGTGCGCTCGCGTCGCCTCGGCTTCGCCGAGCCTCCGCGTCGCGCCAGGCCTCGTCGACGAGCCCGCCCTCGCGGCTGCCGCTCGCGGAGGTGTTTCCGAACGTCCGCCGGTCCGACGCGGAGGGAGGCTCCGCGCCTCCGCGCATCAGCCCCTCCTCCGCGTCGCGAAGCGTCACCGCCGAGACTGCGCCGCCGAGGAGCGGCGCGCGCTCCAGACGCGCCGCCGCGCGCCCTCCTGCCATCGCGAAACGAGGGGTGGTGTGCTCTCACGCCCGCGCCCTTCCTTATGGATGGCGGGGGGTGTTTTATCGGACGCGAAAACGCGTCCCGCGGAGGGTGTTTCTTTTTTTTTTTCCTCGACGTCATATGCGTGCTATATATTATCGTCATAAGACACAACATTTCAGTCTACGAAAAGTGCAAAATCGTATTTTATGACTAGAACGGTATACTGACACAAAATGCGATTGCTTTCGTGTTCGGGTCGCGCTCGCACGAGGCTTGCGCGTCATCACGAGGCGCGCGGCCGGCGGGGCGAACGCGGTCAGCGGCGGCGTCCGGCGCGGGAAGCGCGCGAGGGTAAGGTCGCTCTCGGTCGCGAGGGCTTCGACGCGTCATGGGGTTCGGACCGCCCGGGTTCCTACACGCCCCCGCCTCGAAGGCGACGACGGCGTGCGTCTTCCTCGCGTCTCTGCTGGTGCACACCGAGCACCTCTCGGCCTCACGCGTCTCCCTCACCCCCCGCGCGGTGTTCGGCGTGGGCGCGCACGGCAGACAGCTCTTCTCGCGGCTGGTGCTCTCCAACCTCGCGTTCGCCAGCAAGGGCGAGACTGCCGTGGGACTCGCGCTGTGGTACCGTCTCGCGCGCGACGCGGAGCGGAAGAGAGGCACGGACCGGTATGCCGCGTTTCTCTTCGTCGTCGCCGCCGTCGCCGTCGCGGCGCAAACGGCGGCGATGGCGTTGTTTGGGGAAAAGAACCAAAAGCTCTCGCCGTTCGCCTCGGGGCCGCACGCGCTGGTGTGGGCGCACCTTCCCGGGTTCGCGCTCGACGTCCCGGCCACCTGGCACGCCGAGTTCGAGCTCGGCGGGCGGCGATGGAAAATCTCGAGCAAATCCTCGGCATACGTCGCGTTCCTTCTCCTCGCGCGCTTCGCGCTCGCGTCATCGACAGACGCGACCGGTGGTGGATCGCATCTGTACCGGTCGGTCCTCTCTTCGCTGACGCGTCTCGCACCCGGTGCGCTCGGGATACTCGCCGCGCTCGCGCTGCGCGCTTCGTGGGTCCCGCTGAACGTAGAGGCGAGACGTCGCGCCGCGCGGAGCAGAGGGAGAGGCGCGGCGGCGACGGCGGCGACGGCGGCGTCGCGGCGGGGTCGTCGAGCGTTTTCGCGGCGCCGCTGGTGGCCGGCGCTCGTCCGCGCGCTGTGCTCGGCGACGCTCGGGTGGCTCACGGTCGATCCCGGCGCGGCTCGAGCCGGGAACCCGAGGGTGTTCGTCGCGGGGACGAACGACTCGCGCGCGCGGCGCGAGGGCGACGCGCGAGGCGCGACGACACGGCGGGCGCGGGGACCCGCGGGGTTCGACGGCGGGGTCGGCGACCGGTTCGCGGCGCGCCCCCCCCCAGCCGAGTCGGTCGCGGCGCTGACCGCGATGGGCTTCGACGAGGGGTCCGTGCGCCGGGCGCTGGCGGACGCCGGGAACGACCTCGCGGTCGCGACGGAGAGCCTGCTGGACGACGGGGCGAGGTGATGAGACGCGATATTCGTAGTAGTGTACAAGCTTGTAGCATCGATGGCGCGCCTCTGCCGCTCGGACCGAAAGCGCTCGCCTCGCTACCGCGCGATGCGGGGCAGGAGGTTCGCGGAGGTGGACCACGCCCAGCCCCCCAACAGGCGCGTGTTCTTCACGCGCTCCAGCGCCGGCGCGTGGAACCCGGCGGCGCAGTCGAACGTCTCGCGCTTGGCGACCGATCCCGTCGACGCGGCGGCCTGCGTCGACAAACCTTGCCTCTGCTTGTGCTTCGGCACCTTGTCGCACACCACGTACAGCCGGCCTTTGCGCTTCACGATCTTGCACGCGTCGCACAGACGCTTGATCGCGGAGCGGACCTGCGCGGTGACGGAATCGGCGCGGGTTCGAGGGGGAGGGTCAGGGGCGCGATCGCGGACGGACGAGGCGAAACGCGCCCGAACGCGTGACCCCGCGAGGATGGGGCTCGCGCGACGGAACGACGGGACGCGGCGGGACGCGCGCCGCCCGTCGGGCGGTGTGCGGGTCGCGAACGCACCTTCATCGCGGCCTTCGCGGAGGCGCGTGGACCCCGGGCGCGGCGTCGACACCGGCCGCGCGTCTTTCGGACTGTGGGCTCGCGCGGAGCGCCGCGGCGTGGCCCAAGAGACCGCGCTTCAGAGCAATCTCGATCGGTTTCGCGTTTTCATCAGACTCATGACCGCCCGCGTCCGCGCGACAGCGGGTCAACGACTTTGCCAGAGCCCAGAGGGGAACCTCTTGTTGTTTTCGAGTCACGCCTTGACGATCGGCTTCGAGATACACACGCGACCGCGCGTCGACGTCGTCGACGGCACGCGCGCGAACGTTCGCTGCGAGGCGATGGCGAGGTACGCGACACCCCACGCGGACGTTCGAAAGAACCCGGCGAGACTCGCGCCGAGCGCGTCCCCGACGTCCCGAAGCCACCGACGATGATGATAATCATCGTCGTCGCGAGGAATCTTCCCATCCATAAATGGACCGCGTCGTCGTCGTCGCCGTCGCTCGATCGCCGCCCCTCGTCGGAACGCGCGTTCGGACCTCACCGCTCTTTCCGCGCGCCCGCTCACCACCGCGCCCCCACGTCGCCGCCGAAACCCGCAGAGCCTCCGCGCGCGCGGCGTTCGACCTCTCCGCGTCCTCGAGCTGGAGGGAGACCGCCGAAACGCGCGAGCGCGCGCGCGACGCCGAGAACGAGCTCGCGCTCCAGCGCGAAGCCGTCCGGTCGCTGCGGACGCAGCTGCACGTCGCGGAGCAGCAGCGGCGGGATGACGTGCGCGCGCTGGAGAAGCAGATGGCGGTGTTGAAGACGCGCGTCGCGGAAGAAGCGGCGCGCGCGGACGACCGCGTCGAGACGGTCGTCTCGTCCGAATCGAAAAAGCACGCCGAGCTCAGCGAGCGCCACTCGCGTCTCAGACGCGAGCACGCCGCGTTGCAAGCCGCGGTGGGACGAGCGGGGGGGGGCGCGCGCGGCGCCTCCGACACGGAGACCGCGCTCACGTCCGAGCGCGACGACCGGTTCAGAGAGCAGCTCGAGCTCGTGGAGCGCAACACGCGAGCCGAGGGCCGCCGCGCCTACGAGGCGTTGGAACGCGCCAAGGAGACGCAACTCGCGCAGACGCGCGAGCAATCGGCGGCGTTTCTCGCCGACGCGCGCGCCGAGCTCGCGTCCAAGACGGCACAGTTCGAAAAGGAAATCAAGAACGCCGAGTCGACGGCAAAACGTTTGACGGACGAAAACGCCCAACTGCGTTCGTGGGCGAGCTCGATGAACGGCGTGTTGCGGAAGATCGAGGAGGGCGCGTACCCGATCGTCGAGCGCGGGTTTTGGCGGTCGCTTCGCGTGCCCCCCGCGGAGACGACATTCGCGCGGACGATTCCCGGCGCCGCTTCCACCGCGACCGCGGCCGGAGGATCGACGCTTCCCACCGAGGCGCGGACAGACGCCATCTCGCGCGCGGCGACGAACGCGTCGCGGTTTCTGCGCACGATGGAGGACCGCGCGATGGCCACCGCCGGGACGGCGGAGTTCCGCGCGGCGGAGACCTCGGAGAGGGGCGAGCGCGTCGGCGAGCGCGTCGCGGGGACTGAAGATCTTTCGCGAGACGTCTCGAGCGCCGTTCCCGTGGCGTTCGGCGTGTCGACGACGCGGCCGGTCGACCCGTACGACACCGCGACGTACGACACCGCCTCTCTGAACAACACCGTCGGCGAGACGTTCGAGATGCGGGCGTTTCGCCGGCGCGGCGACTTGGCGGAGGAGGAGCGCTCGGCGGTGCAAGAGGCGACGCTGAAGGAACTCGCGTCGCACCCCACGGTGGAGTACATCCGGGCGTTGGAGGAGGAGAACGCGAAGATGAAAGCGGACGTGAGCGCGTCGCGCCGCAGCGCGTCGGACGCGCGCGTCGCGCTGCAGTCCGCGCGGAGGCAACAGGAACAGCTCGCGCAGTCGCAGCTTTTCGCGACGAAACCCGCTTCGGGTCGCGCGAACCGGAAACCGCGCGCGGCGTCGGCCCGGAGCGGCGGCGCGCGGCGGATGACCGAATTCGACGCGTTCGGCGCGACGGTTCCCAAGGAAACGTTCGTGGGACCGCCCATGAGCCCGGAGTCGTTCCGCGCGACGCTCAACGAGCAGAACGGCGGCGGCTCGAACCTCGTGACCCACACCGCCACCGGCTTGACCGCTTCCATGAAGTCGAAACCCGCGGCTTTGACGTCGCCGGAGGTGGCGGACCGCGTGCGGGTCACGACGATGAGCCGCGACGCGGCGAGGCGCGCCTCCGCGCGGCGCGCGCGCGCCGGCGTCGACCGCAACGCCGACGGCGCGAGCGTGGGGTATTTGGCGAACCAGTCGCGAGAGAGGCGAAATTTCGGGAACGAGACGAACGGCAAAACCGGTGGCTCGAGTTCGGGGCCGACCTCGCCTCGGCCGCCGTTCGGAACCGGCGGCGGCCGCCGGTTGACGGACGCCGTGCCCCTCGCCGGCCGGCCGTTGTCGGGGTCGGCGGAGGTCGGACACGGCTTCGTGCTCGGGGACGGGCCGGACGCGCACGGCGGGGCTGTGGGGTGGCCCGCGGGCGCGGACCGGGCGAAGAGCCTCGCCGAGCGCCCGGACACGGGGCCGGGTGGCGTGCGGAGCGGCGGCGCGAAGAGGACGTAGGGGGAGCGCGAACGGCGGCGCGAGCCTCTGTTCTCACTTGACATCACGAGGTCGGTTTTTTTCACTCCTCGAGCGTTACGCTTCCCGAATTTTGCAGTTTTGAAGACTGATCGGCATACATACACCTCGCAGGATCGGAATCGAACAAAGGGCCGTTGAGTACCCCCGAAAGTTTCTTTCGTGTTTTTCGGAACGTCCCGCGCGACTCGCCGCGCACACCCACGCGCGCGTGCGTCCGCCGCGTCGCCGGGACAACGCACCTCGCGCGCGTCTCTCGTCGCGCTCCCGAGGCGACACCGCGGTCCGGCGCGACGGAACGAGTGTCCGCGACTCGCTCGCCGGCGTCCAGTCGTCTCCTTGCGGCGCCTCCGAGAAAGTGCGTCGGCTCGGCCGACGGCGATCCGCGCTCGAAACGCGCGCGCGCGCGATGCAGACCGCGGCGCGCCCCGCGATGGCGCGCGACCAGGAGAACGTCGCGCCCGCGGCGAAGGCCAAACAACACGCCGCGTCCGAACTCGAGAAGAAGAAGAAGTACGTCGGTGTTCTCTCGTCTCGTCAGCCTCGTCGGGACGATCCGCGCGCGTCCCTCCACCCTCTCGTCGCCGATCGTCTCGACCCCCGTCGTTCGGGTCACGGAGCGCTGACCGTCACGACGTTCGCGTTCTCGATTCCCTCGTCCGCTCGTAGGGACCGCCCCAAGGAGGTGAAGTGCCCGCGCGTGGTCACGGAGACGTACAAGGACGCGCGGACGGGCGAGACCCGCACGCGCTCGTACGTACGCGGCCGCCCGCTCGGCAAGGGCGGGTTCGCGGTGGTGTACTCCATGCAAGACCCGAGCACGGGCGAGTCCTTCGCTGCGAAGGTTGTGGCGAAGAGCACTTTGCAGAAGGACCGCGCGAGAAGGAAGATCCTGACCGAGATTCGCATCCACCGAGGCGTCGATAACGCGCACGTCGTCAAGTTCAAGAAGTGCTTCGAGGATGACGAGAACGTGTACATCCTGATGGAGCTGTGTTCGGACAAGACCCTGGCCGACGTCGTGAAGCGCCGCGGGCGACTGACGGAATCGGAGTGCGCGCCGTACGCGCGCGAGATCGTCGCCGCCGTGGCGCATCTGCACCGCGACTGCGGGGTGATTCACCGTGATTTAAAGCTCGGGAACTTGTTCTTAACACCCGCGGGTCTGGACGAAGCGTTGAGCTCCGGCGAAGGCGGGCCGGGCATGGACGAAGACCTGGGCGCGGACCCTTCGGCGGGCACGAGGCTGAAGATCGGCGATTTCGGGTTGGCGTGCGTCGTCGAGCGCGACGGCGACAGGAAACTCACCATCTGCGGCACGCCCAACTACATCGCGCCCGAAGTGCTCGCGGGGAGCAAGGGCGGAGGGCACTCGTTCGAAGTGGACGTGTGGAGCATCGGGGTGATTCTCTACGCGTTGCTCGTGGGAACGCCGCCGTTCCAGACGAGCGACGTTCGCGCCACGTACAAGCGCATTCGCGCCAACGCGTACGAGTTTCCGAAAAAAGACGACGGCTCGGGGGAAGACCTCCTGTCGCGCCGAGCGATGGACCTCATCTCCCAGTGCTTGGCGCCGAAACCCGCCGACCGGCCCTCGGTGGAGGCAATCGCGAACCACCCGCTGTGCCGAATCGGGGCGCCGGAGTGGCGCCTGCCCGAAAGAGCGACGAAAAAAACCCGAGACCCGCGACCCGGCGGGGCGGCGGCGGAGCCGATGGAGCCGAAATCGCGGGAGGCGCGCGGGCGAACCGACTCGCGCGAGTCTCGCGAGGATACTAAGCAGACCCTGAAACCGCTCGCGCCGCGCGCCGCGGCTCTGCTCGCGGCGAAGCGCGACGCGCCGGCGCCGCGCGCGCCTCTTTCGCCGCTCCCCGCCAACCTTCCCGCCCGCGCGCCGGGGAGGATGAGGGCGAATCGGAGCGCGACGCGGAGCGAAACGATCGTCGATTCGGCGCAGACGGAGAGCGTACCCGCGAGTGTGTCTGCCCCCCCCGCGCACCCGGCGTCCTTCGACGTGCTCGAGGCGCAGGATGTGGTGCGCCGCGACACCTCCGCGGCGGATTCGAACGCGAAATCGGTCTCGATCGGCGCGAAACCCAGGCGCGCCGCCGAGGAGGGCGCGCCGACTCGAGCGAGCGCGTCGCAGGTGCCCTCGGCGCCTCCCGCGTCGCCTCGAGCGGGCGCGCGCGTCGCGCGCCGCGACGATGACAGGTTCGCGGGTTTAGGGTTTCGCGTTCGCGACGGGAGGCCCACGGAGGAAAAGGGTCCGAACACGGCAAAAAACGCGTCGGTTCGCGCGGCGCCGTCCGCGGCGGCGCTGACGGTGGCCGGCGGCGAGTCGTCGTCGTCCCTCGCCGACGCCGCCGACGACGACGCCGACGCCGACGCCGACGTCGAGGCGCGCTCGGCGGCCGCCGCGACCCGCGGGGGTT
>MDSV01220977.1_pt1 | contig 31229 bp, 22 predicted proteins | sample 810851 | NCBI WGS metagenome assembly MDSV01 (sample SAMN05326640, study PRJNA326480) | marine metagenome | isolation source: seawater | place: Atlantic Ocean: North East | collected 2012 | reverse complement strand
GCTCCGCCGCCGCCGGCGTCGGCGCCGCCGGGGCTGGGGCTCGGGGCCCGCCGGCGCCGCCGGGCCCGGGCGACTTCCCGAGCCTGGGCGGCGCGGATCGGCTCGCGGGCGCGTCCGGTGCTTCCGCGCGCCCCCCCCCGGTGTCCACCGCGGACAAACTCGCTATGAAGCGCGCGGCGGACGCCAGGAGGCTCGCGCCCGGCTCTCCCCCGCCGGAGACGTCCCCCGCGTTTCGGCGCGTCGGCGGGCGCGGCGGGCGCTGGAACTCCGGCGCGCTCGACCTCGGGCCCGGGGCGAGCGACGATATCGGCGAATCCGCGCGCGAACGCGAAAAGAAAAAGGAAAAGAAAGAAGCCGAACGACTCGAGGTCGAGGCCGAACGACTCGAGCGCGCTCGCGTCTCGGAAGCCGCGGAGACGGCGGCGCGGAACGATCGGCTCGTGGCCGCCGTGCGCGCGTCCCTCGACGCTCGCGGCGCTTCGTTCGAGATCTTCAGCAACGTCTCTGCGCAGTTCAAGGATGGCCGTCTGAGCGGTGCCGCGTACCTCGCCAAGGTGACCGCGATGGGGCTCGGGCCAGATCACGTCAAGGAGCTCGCGGCCCTGATGCCGGACGAGGCGCGGCGCCTGGAGCTGCGGAAGGCGATCGCCGCGCGCGAGCGCGCGCGCGCCAGGAAGGACGGGGGCGTCGCCTCCGTGGACGCGGCGGCGGCGCTTCTGTTCGGCGGGAACAAAGAGGGGGGCTCGTCGTCTTTCGCGGCGACTTGGGACTGTCCCTCGTGCACGTTCCGGAACCAGGCGGCGAGCGCGCGGTGCGACGTGTGCGAGGGCCCCCGAGCGGGTGGGCCCGCCGGAGGGTCCGCCGCGAGCTCCTCGGCGGCGGGTTCGAACCCGGGCGGCGGCGCCGGGGGGAAGGGCGGCAAGGGCAAGAAAAAAGCCAAGGGCGCGAAGATCTCGCTCACCGCGGTGGGCGGGACGGGCGTCGGCGGGCTCGACGCGTTCATCCCGGGGCGAGAGAAAGCGGCGTGGGGCGCGTAGTCGCGGAAGTCTTCGGTGTTGTTTTCTCGTGATCGCGCATCGTCGGATCGTCCCGGCGTCGCGTCCGGGTTACATTCGCTTAATCGAAGCGTTACGTAACTACATACTTTTCCCGAATCGGCGCACTGTGGCTCACGACACCAAAAAAAGACCGGTTCCCCCTTGGCTCGAACGAAAACCACGACACCGCGCACATCCGCGCGCGCACTCGAGCGCGTCTCCGTGCGCGGCTGAGAATTCCTTGGCGGTCGTTCGAGACACCTTTCCCGAAGGCGTTCGGAACAAAGGGGACGTCCGCGTCGCGAGCGCGTACGCGTCCACGGGTGGTCCCGGTCACCGCGCGTCGCGTCGCTTGTCCCGGAACATCGCGTTTTTTGCCGACATCGACACCTTCCGGAACCGCCGAGCGTCATGAGCAACCCGGACAGCGTCATCCTCGAGGAGGAGATGGACGAGAACTACGAGCCGAGTCAAGATGGTACGCGTCGACGCACTCCTCTCGTCCTCTCGTCGCGCGTCGCGCGCGACCGTCGTCGCACCACTTCCCCCCGCGTGGTCCTCGAACCCTCCCGTGCCGTGCCGTCGCGGCGTTTCGTCATTCCCCCCGGACACGGGTCCCGAGACTGACTCCCTCGACCCCCGATACCGCGACCGCACCAGAAATCGTCGACTACGCCAAGTGGCTCGGGATGGACCTCGACGCGGAGAAGGAGCTGATGTGGATCGCGCGCGAGGGCTTGAAAGCCCCGCTGCCCGAGCACTGGAAGCCGTGCAAGACCCCCGGCACCGGGGACATCTATTACTTCAACTTCCAGACCGGGGACTCGGTCTGGGAGCACCCGTGCGACGAACACTACAAGAGCCTGTACGCCGCGGAGAAGGCGAAGCTGGCGGCTCGCAGGGCGGAGGAGCGGCGCCGCGCGTTCACGCCCGGCGCGGGTAAGACGCCGCCGACGAAAGAACGAGCCGGATCCGCTTTGAAGCCCGCCGGGAGCCTGGGGAAGCTCGGCCCGGGCCTCGGGTCGGGGCTGGACAAACCCGCGCTCGGCTCGAGCTCGGTCCCGAGCGCGCTCGATCGGCCGGGCACGGCGATCGGCCTCCGTCCCGGCGCGGGCTCGGGCGCTGTCGCGCGGCCGGGCACGGCGGCGGGCTCCGCGTTCGGCACGGCGACTCGCGACCGACCCGCGTCTCCGATGCGCGTCGAGCCGACGGATTCTCAGGGCGCGGAGACCTGGCGCGCGGAGGAGACGGCGGCTGACGCCGCGGCGCGCGCGCGTTTCCGCGAGAAGCTCGCGGAGGAGCGTTCGGCGTTCGAGCGCGAGCTCGAGCTCGAGGCGGACAAGGCCAAGGCGGAGGCGGAGCGGGTGGTGCGACGCCTGGAGCGCGAAACAGAGGAGCGGCTGGTGGCGCTGAAGCGCGAGGCGGCGAAGCGCGAGGATGAGCTCGCCCGAAAGCAAAGGGAGGCGCTCGCCAAGGACGAGGCGGAGTCCGAGGTGCGCCGCGCCGCGCGCGTCGCCGAGCTCGAGGCGAAGCTCAAAGCAGACGAGCAGGCGCTCGAGCGGAGGTTCGAGGAGCAGGCGAAGGCGCGCGTCGAGGCACTGGTCGCGGCGGAGGCTGCCTCATCCGCCGATGAGGCGTCGGAGGCGCGCGCCGAGGCGGCGTTCGAGGCGGCGGCGGCGAAGTGGGCTGAGAAGACGGCGGAGGCGGAGGCGGAGGCGAAGCGGCGCGTCGAGGCGTGCGAGGCGGCGGTGCGGAAAGCCGAGGCGTCGAAGGCTGAGGCGATGCGCGGGCTGGCGGCGGCGGCTGGCGGCGAAGCGAGCCCGTCTTCGGGTGTCGAACGAGCGCGTTCGAGCTCTGTTCGACGCGTCTCGGAGGATGACGAACGCGAGGAGGAAGAGGAGGACGACGACTCCGTCGCCGGGTTCGAGTCGGTTTTCGAACTCGGCGACGACGACGACTTTTTTGACGGTCGTCGCGCGAAGGCGTCGGCGGGCCCGCGGGAGGTTCCGTACGCCTCGGACGCGGCGCTTCTCGAGGGCGTCGCTTCGTTTCTGCGCGACCAGAAGCGGCTGGCGCGCCGGCGCAAGGCCGCCGTCGAGGCGGCGCGCGCCGAGTGGGCCGAGCAGAAACGGTCGCTCGACGTGGAGGGCGCGAAACGAGGCGGCGGCGAGGCGGCGGACGTCGAGCGCCGCCGGAGCGCGCTGGCGGCGGTTCGCGCCGCCGTCGACGCGCAGGCGGCGCACTACAACGCGGACGCGCGTAACCTGCGCGCGCTCAAGGCGGCGACGCGGTCCGCCAAGAACGGCGGCGCCGCGTTGGCGGCGGCGTTCTCCGAGACGGTGATGACCGCCGCGCCCGGATCGCTCGCCTCGGCGTTCGGGGGGTTACCCTCGGCGGCGCGCGCCGAGGCGGATTCGAATCTTAACGACGAAAACCGTCGCTCGAGCTTCCGCCGCGCGGACGGGTCGCGCGCGGCGCAGTTCGGGGACGACCCGCTTCGCGCGCTGCGCCACTCGCTGTTCGCCGTGCGGCGTGCGGAACAGACCCGGCACGACGCGAGCGCCATGACCCTGTCCATGCAGTCGCACAAGCTGTTCGGCGCGCCGCGCGTCCCGGGGAGCTTGGTCCCGGGACCGCTCGGCGCGGCGCTCGGGGCGCTCGGGCCCCCCCCGCCGGCAGGCGCGGTTTCGTCCGAGCGATTCGCGTCTTCGGCAGACCAGTGGAACCGCGTGAAGGACCGCGAGCGCGCGCTGTTCGACGACCACGGCGAGTGGCTGGCGGAGTTCAGGAGGACCGTGGACGCCGCCGCGAACGCGACGTTCAAGCGCGCGCCCGCTGAGCCGTCCCCGGCGCCGAGCCGACGCCCGAGCTATTGATGTCGACGCCCGACGCGCGCGTCGCGTCGCCGTCGTCAAACGCGACGGTAGAGTCGCTCTATGTATGATAGTCACCTTTACGCGGGTAGGTTTCCGAAGCCGCGCGACCCCGCGGTCGCGTGACCGCACAGAAAGCACGCGCGCGTCCTCACCTCGCTCGCTTCCGCACCTCCCTCGCCGCCTCCAGCACGACGTCGCGCATGGTGAATTCGCCGGCTTCGCTCGCCATGGCGACGTGCAGCGAAACCGCCGCTAACGCGTCGCCGAGCGTTTTCTTCCGGCGGTCGGGATCCGCGTCCGCCGCCGCCGCCGCCGCCGCGGCTTCGCCGGCTTCACGCAAAAACGCACCAGCCTCGCCGTCCGCGTGGTCCAGACTGAGCCAGACGCTCGAGGACCCGTCCTCGTCACCGCCGCCGCCGAAATACGTCTCGTCGTACCCGAGCGACGTCTCGGCTTCTGAGCCGTCGGCGGCGTCGCCGTCTGCGAGGCTCGCCTCTGCCGAATCAGAAACGTCGCCCCCGGGGATCCGCTCTCCCGCGACGTCCCCCCGCCTGGCGCGCGCTATCGCGTCCAACAGGCTCTCCACGCTCCCACCGGTAGAAACACCACGATCGCCCACCACCGCGGGCACGAACGCGCTCGTCAAAATGTCGATGTCTCCGTCCTCGTCCGCGTCGAGCGCGTGCAGAGGCACGGTTTTTCTCTTTTCGTCTTTCGTGCCGGCGGCGTGCACGAGCGTCACGAGGTGCGTCTCCGGGAACTGCTGCATGAGCGTCAGCTTGACGTCCGAAGCGACGGCTTTGCTGTAGAGCTGGCATAATAAAGTGGGTGCGTCCACCGAGACGCCCACGGCGTGCCCCGCGGTCGCGACGTCGATGGCGTCCACGACGCACAGGCTCGGCATGACGTCGACGCCGACAGCGGCGAGCGTCGGCTCGAGAAACGAAACCCCGGGAACGACCGAGATGGCGACGCCGCGCGCCGGTGCGAGCTCGCGCAGGAGCTTGACCGAGTTCTCAGCGACGCTCGGGTCCCCGGGAACGGCGTACACGATGCGCCTCTGCCTCTCGTCCGTCCGGACGGCCACCTCGTCGTCGCCGTCCTCCAACACGAAACTGGAAAACGCGTCGCCGGCTTCGCGCGACGCGCCTTGCACGTCCGCCACCGAGGTTCGCGCCACCGTCTCCGCAATGGTCAGGAGCTCCTCCGCGATGGAGGGGTAGACATCCTCCAGCATCTTTGTGCTCTCGTAGACGTGGTCGAAGGTAGTCAGCGCGACGTGCGCGGGCAAGCCGTCCAGCGTGGGGTGCCTCGCCGTGCGCACGTGCACGCGCGCGCCGGGAGCGGTGAGCACGTCCCACGCCTGCTTCGTGATGAGGCCCGGGTCGCCGGGCCCGAGCCCGACGACGACGATCTCGGGCGTGAAGCCTTCCGAGGACGCGCGCGGCGGGCGAAAACGCATCGGCGCGGCGCCTCTCACGACGCGTCGCCGCAGAGGCGGAGGCACCGCCCTCAGCCGCGCCGTCGACAGAGCCGCCGCCGACATGATTATGCGCGGCGGCGGTCGAGGCGCTCTTTTTCTTTCCTTTCGGTGGATTCCTGTGACTGTGTGATAAAATGAAGTACAAGAAGCCGAGGTCTCCGGCGGGGTGTCGCGCGCGGCGCGCCACTCGCCACTCCTCACGCACACGCCACGATCTCACGCGCTCAATCGTCGTCTTCGTCCCCGACGAACGACTCGGGCGTCGCGTTCGAGCCGTCCATCACCAAAGCCTCGCCTCGCGTCTCCGCCGCCACGTCGCGTCGCACGCGTTCCGTCGCGCTTTTTTTCTTCGTCGCCTCCGCCGCGTCGCGCGCCGCGCGCCTGGCGATCAGCTCGGGCAAGTACTCGTCCATGTACTCCTTCCGCGCGCGCGCGATGACGTCGAAGAGCTCCTCCATGCCCTCGCCGGTCATGGCGCTCACGCCCGCGACCCTCAGCCCCTGGTAGAACGCGTCCAGCACCAGCGACAACGATCGGCTCAGGTCGGACGCGAACGTCGGATTCTCGTCGACGGCGGCGTGGAACGTCTCGAAATCGCCCATCCAACGCGTCATCGTCTCGTGGCGCGCCACGTCGATCTTGTTGAACACCACGACCAAAGGAAGCCTGGTTTTGTACAGGATGGACACCGCCTGTAACATGTTGCTCATGAAGCTCTGCGGGTTCAGGGCGCGGGGGGTGTCCACGACGTACAGCACGACGGTGGGAAACGCCGACGCGAAGCTCTCCGTGACGATGGCGCCGCTCGCAGACCACGTGAAGATCTCGATCTGCCCGGGGGTATCGACGAAGACGTTGTCCAGTTCCTTCGATCGCTTCTCGCACAATGAAACCACCTGGTCGAACCGGGTGGCGAACAAATTAGACGCGGTCAAGATGCCCCCGTTCGGACCGAGGTTGTACTCCTTCATGACGTTTTTGTAATCCACCGTGTCGCGGATGTCGACGTTTGGCTCGTACGGCGTCTGCGTCACCGCGGGATCGAGGTTGATGATGTAGGGGGGCTTGCCCTGCGCGTGCTTGTACGCGTTCACGCGCTGCATCAGGCTCGTCTTGCCGCTACCGGCCATGCCGATCACTATCGCCACGGTGGGCTTGTCGTCCATCGACGCGCTCGCGGCGGTCGCCGACGCGCTCGCGGCGGCGGCGGCTTCGCTCGCGAGATCCGTGCCTTCGGAATCGGGGGGTGGGCGGACCGCTTCGGCCCGCGCGTCCGCGGGGGACGCCATGGCGGAGGCGACGTGTCCGACCTCGAGCAGAGGGATGCCACGCGCGACCCTGGACCGGGTGAGTCTGGTCACGCCCCTCGCGCAATGACGCTGAGCCCGGTAGAGACGGGCTTTCCCTCATTCATAATCGCACTCGCAACTCGACAGTCAACCGCCCCGAACACAATATTTTCGCACACGAAGTCAGTACCCGTCCTAGGCACACCTCCACGCGCGCGGTCCGCATGGCGGCCGAGGACGCGGCCAAGGAGGCGGACGCGGCGGTCGACCTGCATGCGCTCGAGCGCGATGTCGGCGGGCTCGCGCTGGACGACGCGTGGGACGTCGAAGACGACGACGCGGGCTCGTTCGGTTCCGACGAGGAGGCACCCCCGGATGCGTTCCTCAGCCTGCAGATGGTGCGCGCGAAGCATTTCCCTCCCGACTCGCTGCGCGACGAGGCGGAGGACGCCGAGTCGCTGGCGTCCGCGGTGGCGGGGCTCGAGCACGTGCGGCTGGACCGATGCGGGCTGGTCAGCCTCCGAGGGCGCGACAGCCACGGACCCGGGTCGTCGACACAGCCGGTCAACGCGCCCGCCGACGCCTTCTCGACGACGCCTCTGTTGGCGCTTCGAAACGTCTCTTCGCTGTACCTGCAGAAGAACCGGCTGCGTTCGTTGGGCGGCGCCGTCGACGCGTCGACGACGCCTTTTCTTCGGTTCCTGGCGCTGTCGGACAACGCGTTGACGTTTTCGAAGGAAGAATTCGCGGAGCCGCGACGACGAGCGCACCACCCTCTGAGTGGGCTCGAAACCCTACCTTTTCTGATGTATCTGGACTGCTCCGGGAACGCGGCGCTCGACGGCGTCGCGGCGCTGCTGGAGACGCTGCCGAGTCGCGTCGCGTTTTGCGACTTTTCCCGGTGCGCGGTTTCGAGCGGCGACGAGTACCGACCGGCGCTGGTCGCGTCCTTCGACGCGCTGAAACAGCTGGACGGCGTCGCGGTCACAAGCGCGGAGAGAGCAGAGGCTCGCGCGCTGCTCGGGGAGACGAGCGACGTCTCTTCGGACGAAGCGAGCGACGTCTCTTCGAGCGACGCGGAGGCGCGGGAAAGAAACGCGACGGTCCCGTTCGACGTTTCGGGCCATCAGCGGGATGCGCGCGGCGTCTCGTCGGAGCTTTTGGAGGCTGAGCTCGAGTCTGAGCTCGCGGATCTGGAGCGGGAGACGCGTGCGGTTCGAGCCGCGCTCGACGACGTGAGCCTCGACGCGGACCTCGGCGACGAAGCTCAAAAAAGCGTCGCGCTCGCCGGCGCGCTCGCCCGCGGCGTCGGCGTCGCGCGCCCGGCGCGTCTCCCGGCGCAGAGCCGAGCCGCCGACCGCGCAGCCGCGCGCCTGGAGGCGACCAGGGACGCGCTGGTGGACGTGGAGGCGCGCGTGCGGCACGCCAAGAAACAAACGCAACCGAAGACACCGAAGACACCGAAGCCGGAAGACGCGGGGGACGCGTCGCCTTGCGGGGCTGGTTAACGGTCGCGCGAAGGACGACGGCGCCGAAAACGAGACGACGACGACGACGCGCGCGGGGTTTTCGAGAGGTTTCGAGGCGCGGCGCACGTAACTATGATATACGGTTCGTGACCCACCGCGTTTTCGTCGTTCACGACGACGCCCCCAGCATGTACTTGAGCCGCTCTGTGAGCTGCGTGGCGTCCGGTAAGCCCTCGATGCGGTCCGCGACCTGTCCGTTCTTGAACAGGATGATCGTCGGCAACGCCTCCACCTTGAACTTGGACGCGATGTTCGGGTATTTTTCGGTGTCGATCTTGACCAGCGAGACTTTGTCCTTGCCAACCGCGGTAGCCACCTGCGGGAACACCTGCTTGCTCAGCAGCTGGCAAGGACCGCACCACGTGGCGTAGAAGTCGACCAACACCGGAACGGGCGACTTCTCGATCATGTCGTCGAACGAGGCGTACGACTGTTTCGTCGCGCGGACGGTCGTGGTCTCTCCGCGTCGGGAAGAAACCGAATCGCGCGCGTTTCGGGAGGCGTCGCTTCGGGGCGCCGGGGTCGGACGCGCGGACCCGAGGGTCGAGGGAGGCGCGACTCGCATCCGCGACGCGACGGTGGGCGCGGCGAGGCAGGCGAACGCCATGTCGACGGCACGGGAGGGTAATCGAGCGCTGCGGCTGAGTGACTGTGGAGGGCGGACGCGATTGGACACGCTTCACGAAACGCAGAAAAGCGCGTGACTCACCAAAAAATCTCGCGGATTCGAAGCTGTCGAAGACGAGCCTCGAAGCTGTACCTCGTAACAACGGCGCTCGTCGCGCGCGCTCTCGACGCGTCTTCCGATGGATGACCGTTTGCATCCTGGAAGGTCACGCGTAGTCCCCGCCGCAATTCAGCTTGTTCTCCGCGTCCAGCATGGGGTTGACAAACTCGCAAAGCGGGTCGTACGTCGCGGAGGCTGTTGGGAAAGGAACGGCGACGGCGCGGGTCGTCAGTAACGTTTCGTTTGGCTTTTTCGTCGTTTCCGACGAGGGCGGTCGCGGCGCCTCGGCGGGCACTGCGTCGACGCCACACGCGCGAACGTAGAGCCCGAGCGCGTGCCGGATTACGACGAGCCGCTACGCGAGCGCGTCGCGCTTTTGCACCTACCGCTCGTTTCAAAGCCGAATATGTCGAACAGGCCTTGCTTCGCAACCTCGATAAGGCTCCTGCGGTCGTTCGGTTGCCGACGCGCGCTGAGGAGAGCCCGGTGCGGCGAGGCGAGCGCGGCGTTGTTCGAGGGAGCGGCACGCGCGTCCACCTTCGGAATGGCGAGCGCGAGGACCATCACCGCGAGCATGCCGACGCGGAGAAGCAGGCGGAACATCGAAGAACGGGGCGCCCCGGTCGGTCAGTCGTGCGGTCGTGCGGTCGTGCTTCTCGACTCTGATACGGCCCGCTTCGGATCGAAGGCTCGGGCTCAAACTTCAGACGCGTGACTGCTCGTGACTCGTGACGACGCGCACAGCGCGCGCGTTCGCGAGCCTCGACGTCGCGTCGCGCGACATGAATCTCAGACCAGCGAGCCGCGTTTCGAGGCCCGGTAAGGTGGTACGGGACGTCCCGAAACGCGACCTCGAACAAACCTCGGAACGAAACCGAAACGCCCGAAACCGATCGGATGAACATCTCGCGAGTGTGACAACTGGCACAGTTCGTAAAACGCGTGTGTTATCGGACGTCGAGGACGACCGCGCCCTCCCCACATCCCCCCGCGCGGCTCGACCGAAACGCCAAAACGCCTCTCGGTCACAGCCCGTCATGCGTGCCTTCTCCGCGTTCGCGCCGTCGACAGCGTCGGCGCGCGTACCCGCCGGCGCGACCGGCGCGACTTTCCGGTCGAGGATCGGCACCCTCTCGCGTGTCTCCAGTCGCGCGCGATCGGTGCCCGCCTCCGCTTCGCCCGCCTCGATCGACGCCGACTTCGCCGCCGCCGCGAGCGGCGAGTGGGAGGGCCACCGCGTGTACTTTGACGCGCGGGGCACGCCCGAGCCCATCCCCGAGAAGTTCATGCCCCCCGCGTTCCAGGAGTGGGGCCAGGTCCTGGTGGACTGGCAGAGCCAGTGCGCCATGAACGTCACCCCCGGGGAGGGCGTGTACGCGCGCGAGCTGCGGTTCATCCCCACAGCGGGGTGCGAGGCGGATTCCAGCACGGTGGAGACGCAAGAAGACCGCACGCTCGATGCGAGCGAAGTGAGCCCAGCCCCGAAAACCGTGGACGCAGAATCGAAGCAGACGACGGTCGCGCCCGGGTCGTACAACGCCGGACCTTTGACCTTGGACCCGAACGCGGAGGCGGGCGCCGAAGCCGTCGTCGAGCACTGCCTCGGGTTCGACGACGCGCCTAAGCGCGAAGACGAGGAGGGCAAAAGGATGCGCGTCAGAGTGCAGCAGCGCTTGCGGTTCGAAGAAGCGGAAACTGGTTCGAACGGATGGACCCTCGCCGCGATCGTCGCGTGGAAGGAGTTCTACTACGAGCCGTTTAACAACGCGGCGTCCTTGTGCGCGTCGTGCGGAGGGCCGAACAAGTGGGGCGAGTACCCGGCGTTGCCCGCGGAGACGTTCACCGACGGCGCGTGGGAAGGCGACGAATGGTGCGGGTTTCTCACGGACGGCACGGACGAATCGTGCGGGTCTCTCTTGCACTTGCCCGCGGGCGTGTACAGCGAAGTGCGCGCGGACGAAACCACCGGCGCGGTGACCTGCGCCGCGGGCTGGTTCGTCCCGGACCGCGACGCGTCGTACCTTCCGCCGTCGCGCGAAACGGAGACGCACCTCGCGTCGTCGCGCGCGTACGGAGCGGACGGACGGCTCGTGGACGCAACGTTCACTCGGCGCGAGCGGAAAGTGGCGTGAGCGCGCGCGCGCGCGCGCGTCGAGGGAGGCGACCGACTCGCTCGCGCACGTACGCGTCTAAGAAGAAAAAACGGCGGTTATTAAACTTACTTAAGGTTATTATTAGGCTCGACTTCCGCGTCGTCGCCCCACGCCAGCCGCCACCCCGCGGGGCTCAGCGCGACGCGCTCGTGCACGTCCCACCCCATCGCCTCCACCTGTGCCGTGAACGCGTCGACGTCGAAACCCGCGCGACGCGCGAGAGCTCCTTTTCGCAGACCGGCTGCCGCCTGGAAATAGCCCCGGAGCGCGTCGCCGGGCGCGCTTCCTCGTCGCAGAAGCACCGCCGTCGTCGTCTCCGCGGGGCACACCAGAAACGCGGCGTCTCTCGCGGGGCCACCCGCGGTCGCGAGCGTCGCCAGCGCGCGCGACGCCGCGCCGGCGGAGAGGGACGAGAGCGCGGCGCCCAGGACGATCCCGTCGTCGCCGGAAAAAGCGCGACGCCTCGATGGAACGAACAGAGCCTCCGTCCGCGCCATCTCCCGCGGGGTGGGCACGCGCTCGCCCCGCGCCCAAGCGTCCACCATCTTCGACGCGCGCGCGCGGTTGACGGCGTCCACCTGGAGAGACCGCACGGCTCGCACGTTACAAAGCACGTGCGCGACGGTGAGCGCGAGGAACACGAACCACTGCGCCATCGGCGAATTCGCCGTGACGCGCGTGACCCAGACCCCGCACGCCGCGCCCGCCAAACTCGCGGCGGTTTCCTGCGACCCCTCTTTCGAGGCGACGTCCGCAGCGTTGTGCGCGCGCGCGAAGTGCCGCGTCAGAGCGGCGCGCGTCGCGCCGGCCGCGACGCCGCACACAGCGCGAGCTAAGCTACCTAGGCACGCCGTCGCGAGGAACGCGCCCCGCCCGTACCGCGCGCCGAGCGTCGGCGCGAGCAGCTCCAGCGCCATGCCGACGTTGTTCACGCAGTCCGCGAACAGACGCCACTGCTTGGCGTACGCGTCGAAGCTCGAGCCCTGCGTCGCGGCGAAGAGCACGGCGCCGAGCGAGCCGACGACGTCGCGGAGCACGAATTGTGCCGTCGCCGACGCCGCCGAGACCGCGGCGACGGCGTCGGAGCCGACGCCCACGCCCTCCAGAAGCGCGCGCGTCGTGAGCGCGCCGCGCACGTACGAGCAGAGCCCCTGCGCGGTGTCCCAGGACTGGAAGGCGAGGTAATCGGGAGACACCGAGCCGGGGAACCCCGCGGGAAGAAACGCGCGTTTCACGGAGCGCGCGATGGCTTTCGCGCCGATCCGCGAGGCGAAGCCTCCGCGCGCGCGCTTCGGGCGCAGGTCCAGGCGGGAGACCGCGGTCCACGCTCGCTCGCGTCCGCCGTCGGGGGCGAACTCGACGGCGACGATGTCGTTTCGGGCGTCGGCGTTCTCGTCCGTCGCCGCGTTCCGTCGCCGGCGACGCGCGGCGCGCGCGTTCGACGCGACGTTCGTGGACATGACACGACACGGAGCGCAGACGAGCCGCGTTCGACGTCGCAGCGCGCGCGCGCGCGCGAGGGCCGAGAGCCCGCTGATGACTTTTTCTGCGGCGAACCAAGTCGGCACCTCCGACGAAGTGTTTCGGCGTCCGAGGAGAAGTCGTGGTCACCAGTTCGATGAGCGCGGCGTGCGCGGCGGCGGTCCTCAGTCGCGCGTCCCCGCCACGCCCGGCCGCGCTCCTCCGCGCGCGCGCGCGGTGCTCGTGGGGTCCGCGCGGCCGCTCGATCCGAGTCCTCGCGTCGGGCGGCGCGTCGCCGCGCGTCCCCGCGCCCTCCGAGGTCTTCTCGTCGCTCGGCTCATCCGTCGCCATGGTCTCCGGCACCACCGCGGGCATGCCCACCGAGACTGTGGGCGTGCTCGCCGCAGCGGCGACGCCCTTGCTCGGCGCGATCGGGCTTTTCATCTGGAGCAAGGTGTGGACCGGCGACGCGTTCGCGCTGAACCTGGTCAAGTGCGGGGTGGGGACGATGGGCTTCGTCGTCGCCGGCGTCGCGTCGCGAAGCGGCGCGTGGTTATCAAACGCCTCCGCGGAAGTCACGGCGTGGCTCGTGCTCTCCGCGTTCATCGGCATTGTGCTCGGCGACAACCTCTGGCTGTACAGTCTACGCGTTCTCGGCGCGCGCAGGGTGATCCTTATAGACATCATCAAGCCCTTCATCGCGCTGGGCATGGCGAAAGCGGCGCTCGGCGAGGGCGTCTCCGTGGCGGTCGCGCTCGGCATGTGCGTCACGCTCGGCGGGGTCCTGACGGTCAGCCTAGAGGAGAACCGCGAGGAACGCGAAGCGTCGACGGGCGCGCGCGCTGAAGGCGACGCGGACCGTGAGACTTTCGAACCCGCAGTCGAGGACACCGAGCCGAACGATGCGCCCGTTCGAGATGACTTCCAGGAAGTTCCCGCGCGGACGTCGCCGTCGCCCCGGGAAGCGGCTCCGGCGAATCCCGCCCGAACCCTAAAGCCGCCCTCTTCGCGGTCCTTCGTTGCCGGGACCGTCGCCGCCGCCGCGAACGTGGCGCTGGACACCTGGGGCACCGTGCTCACGAAGCAGCACGGCGGGGGCCTGAACACCTGGGAAATCAACTTCGTGCGGTTCGGGTCCGCCGCCGCGACGCTCGCGCTGGCGGCGGCGGCGAAAAAACTTTTCACTAGAAAAACGGTGGCGTTTTTTCGCCGCGCCGCGGAGGAGACGCGGCGCGCGACGACGCGGGAACGAGAAGCGCGCGACGCTTCGGTTTGTGGTGTCGAGCCGATACGCGCGACGCGCGGAACGAACGACGACGAAGACGCGGGCGACGATTCGAACATCTTCCCCACTCTGTCGAATCGGTCGTGGGGTCAAATCCTGCTCGGCGTCGCGTTCACGACGTTTCTCGCTCCAGGCCTGGGAAACTACGCGCTGTTTCGCGTCTCGTCGCTCGCCGTCTTCTCGACGCTGATGTGCGTCGGGCCGATCTACGCTTTGCCGCTCGGGAAGATGGTCAACGACGAGCCGATCACCGCGCGCGCCGTCATCGGCTCCGTGGTGGCTATCCTCGGCACCACGCCGATGTTCTTCGGGAAACAGTGGGGGCTTCCGTGAGCGAGCGACGCGACGTACGTAGGAGTCTCGCGTGATTTTTTGTACCACGAGTAATATCCATGTCCAAGGTGGCACATTTTAGCCGAGGACGACCTGCGCTCGCTCGATCCTTCGTGTCGAGAGATACGACCGCGCGCGCCATGCGGCGCGCGGCGTGTCGCCTCGCGTCGCGCGCAGCGTCGGGCGCGACGGCATCGACCCGCGCGGTCGGGTTACCCGGATCAGGGACGTGGACGTCGCTGGGCGAAGTTTCTCGGGTCGGTCGGCACCCTTCTTCAGCGACCGGCGCTTTTGCCATCGCTCGCGACGCGCGACGACTCGGCGCCGCGCTCGCGGGGTTCGGCGCGTTCGCGCTCGCGGGCGTCGACGCCTCGCCGACACACGCGAGCGCGACCGGTCACGTCCAGTCGAGCCCAGTCGGCGCTTCCGCGGTCCGAACCGGGTCGGCTCAACCCGCGTTCGGCGAAGGCTCGAGACCCGATCCCGAAGCCCTCGCCGCGCTCGCGGCGGACGTCTCCTCCGGGCCGGCCGTCGCGCGCCGACGCGCGCTGCGGCTCCTGACGCAGGTGACGCTTTTCGTCGACCACCACGACGCGGTGCTGGCGGTGCCGGAGGTGCTTCGGGCGCTGCTGGCGGTTGTCGCGCGAAGCGAGAGGCAAGCTCTGGGAGAGGGCGACGAAAAAAATGCGCGGATGGATCCTTCCTCGACGTCTCTCGCTGCACGGTGCCTCGCGGACCTCGCCAAGTCCCCCCGCGCGCGCGCGGCGCTCGTCGCGGACGCGCGCGCGCTCCGCGCGCTCGCGGACGGCCTGCGTGCGGAGACGCGCGACGACGTAAGAGAGCGACGCGACGCTCCCGAAGGGACGCGTCGTGAACCGGGAATCGCTCGCGACGAAAAAGCGCCGGAAGAACCCGCGAACGCGTCGCGGACCGTCGAGTCGACGCGGCTCGCCGCCGAGCTGGCGGGCGACGCGGCGTGCCACGCGCCCATGGTCGCCGCGGGCGTCATCGCCGCGCTCGCGCGCGCCGACGCGGAGGCCGAGGCGAGCCTCGGGCGTTGGCGGAACCGCGCGTGGCGACGTCTCGAGACGTTCTTTTGGCTTCGCCGCCGAAAGAGGTGGAGCGCGTCGTCCGCCGAGCGCGCGGCGGAGTCGCGGGTCTCGACCGAGCGCGCGCGACACTCCGCCGCGGCGTGGTTCGGCCTGGCGGGCTCTTCCGAGGGCTCGGCCGCGATCGCCGCGGCGGATGCCGCCGGATTCGGGGTGACGCGTCGCATGCGGCGCGTCGCGGGCGCCGAGAGCGACCGCGTGGCGTTTCGGTACGCGGTGGGGTGCCTCGCTCGGCTCGCGGCGGGTGGCTTTTTCCACGCGACGAGCTCGGGGAAGAAGGGGGAACCTGTTCGCCAAACCTGGCGCGCGCTCGCGGCGGCGCTGCGTTCCGGCGACGGACAGGCGGCGTGCTTCGCCGCGGGCGCCGCTCGCGCGGCGTTAAGCGGCGGGTCGGCGCGAGCGCGCGCGGCGCTCACCGAGCGCGGCTTCGTGGACGGCGCGCTGTTTCTGTTGACGTCGCCCGAGAAAGGCTGGTGCGCCGAAAAAGAGTCGCGCGAAAAAGAAAAAGCCGACCAAAAATTTTTCGGACGACGCGACGCGCCGTCCGCGAAGAGAACCGACGGCGCGCGTCTGTGCGCGTTGCGGTTGTTGCACGCGTTCGCGTCGTCGGGCGACGACTCGACGCGGCGTGCCGTGGCCGTGAAAGGCGCGACAGTGCTCGGCGAGTTCGCCGCCGGCTCGCGGCGCGGCGCCGGCGCCAGCGCGGCGATCCGCGACAAGGCGAGCGCGGTGCTCACCGAGTTGGGGTTATGACGGCGGCGCGTGGTTTCTTTTTTTCTCGCGCGACGATCGCGAAGGCGCGCGCGCGCGTCCCGACGCGTCGCCGTCGCGGATGTCTCGTGACGCATTTTTTTACCACGCTTCAGTACGTAAAGATCGCTAAAAAGAACTCTTCATACCTTCGTGGACTGCCGAGCGTCGAGAGCGAAGAAGAATCGATTGCGGTTGGGTATCTATCCGATCATCATCGCCGTCCGCCGCGCGCCTCCCGGCTGAGGCTCGTCAAGACCCGTCCTGGTCGCCGTCGTCGTCGTAAAATTCGTCGTCGCGGAAAACGCGCGCGTCGCGACCCGTCTCGCCGCCGTTGCGCTCGTCGCAGTTCAGGTCGTCCTCGTCGAACTCGGGGATCATGCTGTCTGGCGGCACCTCGTGCATCGCCACGCCGGGTGCGTGTTCCAGCGCGCGCAGGTTCTCGAAGACTTTCTGCTGGATATCCTGCAGATAACTCTTCGTGTTGAGGTTTTCGATGTAGTTCGTGGGCTGCACCTTCATCTTGTACTCGACGTCCGCGTAGTACTCGTAGTAAAAGTCGTGCTCGGGGATGTCCGCGCTGATCTCGCGGTCCAGCAGCGCCGCCGTCTCGTACGTCCAGCACCGCGCGACGTTGGACTTGGTGTACCCCCCGCCCCCCGTCACCAGAAGCGGCACCTTGAAGGTTTTCATGAACTTCACGCAATCGGCGTGGCCGTCGAGAGACAGGTTGAAACACCCGAGCCGATCGGCGGCGAGCGAATCCGCGCCGCACTGCAACACCACCGCGCCCGGGCGGTAGGTGTCCATGACCTTTTGCATGACGGACTTAAAGATTACCCTGAACCCGTCGTCGTCCATGCCGTCGCGTAACGGGACGTTCACGCTGTAGTACTTCCCCGCCGCGCCGCCGACCTGGTCCAGCGCGCCCGTGCCCGGAAAGAACGCGTCGCCGAACTTGTGGAAACTCACCGTCATCACGCGGTCGGTGAGGTAGAACGCCTCCTCGACACCGTCGCCGTGGTGGATGTCTATGTCGATGTACACGACGCGCGCGTGGTGTTTCAGGAGCTCGAGAATCGCCAACACGAGGTCGTTAATGTAACAAAAACCGGAGGCTTCGCTTTTCTTGGCGTGATGCAACCCGCCGGACCAGTTCACGGCGATGTCGCTGAGGCCGTGGTTCAAGCGCACGGCGCCGTCGATGGAGCCGCCGGTGTACAGCTTGCAGAAGTCGAACAGACCGTCGAATATCGGGCAGTCCTCGCCTAGGTTGTACTTCTGCATCTGCGTCGCGTGTTCGTGCTGGGTGTCCGGGGTGATCTTCGACAGGAAATCGACGTAATCCTCCGCGTGGAACGTCGCCATCTCGACGGGGTACGAACGGCGCGGACGCTTCGCGAGTCGGGAATGCGGGTTCGGGAACGCGGTCAGTGACGCGTGAGGGGTGTGGACGGGCCGCGTCACGCGGGCTCGCGCGCCGCAAAAGGACGGGCGAGGGCAACGCTCGAGCGGTACTCACGTAAACCTCGAGGTGTTTGTGCAGGTCGTACGACAGGACGAGGTGGTGCGTCATGGCGAGCCTGTGGGGTTTCATTGGGTGGTTGTTCCCGTAGTACGACGTCCCGACGTCCGAGTCGTAGAAATACGAGATGCGGTCCTTCGAGGGCGCCATCGCGGCGGTGCAAAGACGCGTCCGCCGTCTCCGCCCTCCCGATCACCGCGCGCGGCCGACAATGCGGAGGGTTTTTCATTTCGTCAGAGAGTGGCGAGGCGGGAGGAAAGAGTGGGCGAAGACGCCGCAGGTTTCGACTTGTTTCGGAACGGCGCGCGCTGTCATCGCGAACCTCGCAGACGCTCGCGAGACGAAACGATCCTCGTCGAACGCGTTTCTTCACGCGCGAATTCGCTCGACTACGGTGGTGTCTGTCGTATCATCAGGCTACGCGTCGCACGGGCGCGTTCCATCGAGGCGAGCGGCGACGCGGCGACGCGTCGTCAAACGTCGTTAATCATCAATCCACGTTCGCCTCCGTCCCTTCGCTCTTCGCGTCTGATTCGTCGCGCTCCGCTTCCTCGGCGTCTCGTTCCGCGGCGTACTGGTCCGCATCCGCCCACACGGGCTGGGACGCGAATCCGGCGTCACCGCCCTTGATCTTGGGGGGCTGCGCGTAGTTACACCGGATCGTCCGCCCGAAAAGCTCGGAGTTGTGCATGTTGTCCATCGCCTCCGCCGCGTCGTCGCTGGTGGTTTTTTTTCACGAAAGGAGAGAGTAGAAGGATTTCAAGAAGAGGCGGTCAGGCCCGTTCGAGTCGCGCGGAGAGGCGATGCGGGTTCGTCGGGCGGTCGCGCGTCTCTGAGCGTGTCCGCGTCGTCGGGTGGTCGCGCACGCACGTCTCCACGAAGGTCACGAACGCGAACCCCCTGTTTTTCTGCGTCGTCTGCTCCAGCGGGATGTTCACCTCCTTGACGTCCCCGAACGGCACGAACGCCGCGTGCAGCACCGCGTCGGTGACCTGCTCGTCCAGGCCGCCTGCGCGTCAAGAGGAAGCGAGCGGGAGAAGAAGGTCAGAGGCGCGTCGCGGGAGCGACGAACGGCGCGAGTCAGAAGATTCCGAGCGGGTACACGCACCGACATACAGCGTGGTCTTCGGGTTCGCCATGAGACAACCGAAGCGTGCAAGCGTCCGCGCCGCTCGGTGTGATGGAAACGGGCGCTCGCCGTTTTTCGATCTCGCCTTTCGGCTCATCGGGGCGTCGGTGAACTTGGAACGAACGAAACCACCCCTGAAAACTGAAGCCGACCGATTTCGCGGTTCCGCGAACGCTTTCCTGTTTCCTCCTCGAAAGCAAAGCGCCACGAGTGCCACGTAGCACGCGGAAGCGGCTTTTGTCGCGCGTGCCACTTACACCGGCACGCCGACACATCAGTCAACATGGCTATGTCTGCCCTCAGGTACGCGCTCTTCTCGACAAGACTCGGCGTGATGTCTGACGCGCCCCAGAAACGCGCCGTCCTCCCCTCGCGCGCGTCACCGCGCGTCGTCTCTCGCGCCCCGACGTTCAGGATCGAAGGGAAAGAAAGCGTCTGACCGCCGCCCCCCGCGCTCGCGCCGTCGCCCCTCCGCAGAATGGCCAGCGGTTTCGGGCTTCGCCACGCCCTCCCCGCGACCCGCGCGCGTGTCGCCCCCCAGACGCGCACTGTCCTGACGCGCGCCACCATCGCCGAGCCCGTCGTCGTGAAGCGCGAAGGTACGTCGCACGCATCGCTCCCAGTCTCTTATCCATCTCGCCAGGCACGTGCGCGCAGTCCGCGAAAACCGCAAACGCGGCGCGCGTGCGTCGGCGCCGCGGCGCGCGCGAGGGACGCGACCGACCGCGACTGACCGCGCCCGCGTCCACCTTCTTTTCCCGCAGACGTGATCACTGGCGACGCGAACAACAACGTTACGGACCACATCTTCGAGAAGATCGGGTACAACCTGCACAAGCGCCCCGACCATCCGCTCGGCATCATCAAATCCGCCATCGAGGATTACTTCGACGAGACCTTCGGAAAGGACACGTTCACGTCTTTCGACGACTTGTACCCGGTGGTGAGCGCCTACGCCAACTTCGACTCGGTGCTCGTCCCCCCCGACCATGTCTCCCGCTCCGCGAACGACACGTACTACGTCGACGCCGAGAACGTGCTCCGCTGCCACACGAGCGCGCACCAGCTCGAAATGCTCAAGGATGGCGCGACCAAGTTTCTCGTCACAGGCGACGTGTACCGGCGCGACTCCATCGACGCCACGCACTTCCCCGTGTTCCACCAGATGGAGGGCGTGCGCGTGTTCGAGAAGGAGGAGTGGGAGAGCAAGGGCGTCGAGGCGGTGGATCTCGCGAGGGACGAGCTTCGCAGCACCCTGGAAGGATTGGCGCGCCACCTCTTCGGCGACGTGGAGATGCGCTGGGTGGACGCGTATTTCCCCTTCACGGAGCCGTCGATGGAGCTGGAGATTTTCTTTAAGGGCGAGTGGCTGGAGGTGCTCGGGTGCGGCGTGATGGAGATGCAGATCCTGGAGGAGGCGGGGCTGGGGGACAAGCGCGCGTGGGCGTTCGGCCTCGGGCTCGAGCGCCTCGCGATGGTGCTCTTCGACGTTCCCGACATCCGTCTGTTTTGGTCCGACGATAAACGCTTCACGAAGCAGTTCGAGGCGGGCATGTTCAAAGCTGGCGGCGTCGACATGCGCAAGTTCAAGCCGTACTCCAAGTACCCGCCGTGCTTGAAGGACGTGTCGTTTTGGCTGCCGAAGGATGCGGAGGACGGGTCGAACCTCTTCTCCGAGAACAACCTGTGCGAGGTGGTGCGCGACGCGGCGGGTTCGCTCGTCGAGGAGGTGAAGCTCATCGACGAGTTCGAGAACAAAAAGAAGGGCCTCACCTCGAACTGCTTCCGCATCGTTTACCGCTCCATGGAGCGCTCGCTGACGGACGACGAAATCAACACCATCCAGGAGAAGGTGCGGGAAGACATGGTCGCCAAGCTCGGGGTGGAGCTGCGCTGAGGTGATGATGGGGAAGACGCCGGGAAGGCGTGGGAGGCGCGAGCGAGCGTTATTTTGCAACTCTGAGTAGACTGGAAGAGGATGAAATGCAATGCGCGCACCCTCCGGAGTATGAGCGATTGCGCCGGCTTCCCGCGGCTTCTCGAGAGATTTTCGTCGCCCGACGCTTGACAACCCCGCGTCACTCTGTTAAAGCGCGGGCGACTTCGGGTGGGTCACCGCGCGCGCGCGATGGTGCTCGTGCTATGCATCGGGGACATGCACGTCCCCCACCGCGCGACGGACCTGCCCCCCCAGTTCAAGAAGCTGCTGGTCCCGGGAAAGATTCAGCACGTGCTCTGCACCGGCGACTTGTGTGTCAAGGAGGCGTACGATTACTTGCGCGGCCTGTGCCCCAACCCCGGGAACGTGCACGTGGTGCAGGGCCAGTACGACGAAATCGGAGGCGGCGGCGTAGGCGGCACCTTCCCGGAGACCAAGACCGTGCGCGTGGGTGCGTTCACCATCGGATTGATACACGGCCACCAGATCGTGCCGTGGGGGGACGTCGACGCGCTCGCGGCGGTGCAGCGCAAGATGAACGCGGACGTGCTCGTCGTCGGCCACCGCGGCGCGTTCGCGAGCCACAGAGTCGAGGACCGGCTGATTCTGTTTCCCGGCTCCGCCACCGGGACGGCGAGCTTTCGCGAACGAAAAGGCTTTTTCGGCGCGAGAGACGCGGAGACGGAGACGGGCGCGGACGGCGTCGCCGACGCGGAGGATCCGAACCCGTCCTTCGTGCTGATGGACGTCGCCGGCGACGCGCTCGTGGCGTACGTGTACGAGCTCGAGGACGGCGAGGTGAAGGTGGACAAGATCGAACACTCGAAACAGAGAACGACGACGGAGTAATAGTGAGGCGATACCGATACCGTGCGTGAGTAACGCATATCATACGACACACGTTTTGTCGCGCACCTGTCTTCTCTCTTCTCTCTTCACCTGTCGAACAGCAGGTACCCGATGCGCTGCGCGCTTTCCGTCACCACGACGCCCGCGGCGAGGGCAAAGCACAGAAGCAACGCGGGTTTCCCCCCGGGCACGAGCGCGCTCGACGCGTCGCTCGCTTTCGTATCGGAACCGCCTTGGTCGCCCTCGCGGTTCGTGAGCCCGCCGTATCGGTTGCTCCACGCCATCGCGGGGGGCATGCACCCGAACAGCGTGAGCACGCCGAACGTCCCCGCGCTATCAAGGGCGTCGAGGAAAACGTCCGGGTAGGACAACGCGAACGCCCAGGGCGGAACCAGGGTCAACGCGAAAAGTCGCCAATCGTTCCGAACGGCTTTCGCGCTTCCTTCCGAAGGCTCGGCGGACGCACCCTCGTCCATCTCGTCGAATCCCAGCCCGTCGTTCAAAAAGTCCACCAAACCCAGCACGAACCCCAAGAACGACGTGGTGATCGCGAAGAAGGAGAAGCCGGCGACGAGCGTCGTCGCCGCCGGCGACGTCGCCTGCAGCGCGGCGAGCGGATCGGCGACGGCTTCGATGGCGCCGCCCGAGCGCGCGACGGCGTCGAGAGCGTTTTGCGCGTCTTTTTGTGATACCGAGCCGAGAAGCGCGGCGTCCCACAGCACGAACATCGCGAACGGAATGAACGTGCCCGCCCCGAGCGCGAGCTGCGATTTCCGGGCGTCGCCCTCCAGCTGCGTGGCGACGACGGGAACGACGTTGTGGAACACGAACGCGAGCGCGATCACCGGGACGGTCGGCGCCACCGCCTGCCAGTCGCCCACAGTGAAGTTCTCGAGGTTCACGGTCGACGCCCCGAGCGCGAGTAACGGCGCGAACGTCATCAGGACGAGCGCTACGAGGACGGTGTTTATCTTATCGAGCCTCCGCGGCGACGACGCGAAGATGACCGACCCGAAAATCGCGGCGTACGCCGTCCCCGCGGCGCCGGCGGAGACGTCCAGGCCCGCGGCGTCGCGCGCGGTCTCCGCGAGAAGCTCACCGGCCCGCGAGATGTACGCGACTAAGAGCGCGTAGTGGATGAACACGTACGCGGCCCAGGCGAATCGCACGCCGTTGGCGCCCAGCGTCCGGTCCGCCATGGTCACGATGGACGCGCTCGTGTTTCCGGTGGACCGCATCGCGTCAAGGTTCACCTCCAGCACTAACAACCCGGTACCGAGCATGTACCCCCAGCACAGCACCAGCGCGGTGGTGCTCGGCACGAAGCCGCTGCTCTGGCACACCGCGGGCAGCGCGAGCATGCCCGCGCCGACGGTCGTGCCGGCGACGAGCGCGATCGCGCCGGGCAGCGAGCCCGGCTGGCGCGTCAGCGCGCCGGAGTCGTCCGGCGCGACGTTCGACCAGAGGCGGGCGGAGGCGTCGTCGTCGGGCGGCGAGGGAGGCGGGCCCTCGACCGCCAGGCCGGCCGACGGGTTTCTCGGGACCGCGGACGACTCGAAGCCGGCGGCAGCTTCCTTCCCGGCGGTCGCGCGGCGTCTGGGAAACGCCTCGCGCCCGCGGCCGCCGCAAACGCGCACCGCGCGAGGTCGGCTGGTAAGCGATTCGCGCGGGAGACATCGACCTGAAGTTGACGTCCCGGCGAGGGACGCGCGACGCGTCGCGTCGTCCCCGGTCGCGCGAACCGAAGGCACGCGACTGACGAGCATGCTCGCGGCCGACACGAGAGAAGTCAGCGCGGTCACGCGCGGGCGTGCTCGACGCGGTGCGCGGAGTACTGCGCTCGCGTCCCTTCCCTTTTCCGAAACGACAGTTGTCGCGTCCTGTCGGGTTCCCGAGATCTTTCGGGAGACGAGGGAAACTCGACGCCCCGCCCCGCCGCCCGCCGACGCAATCTCGCGCGCGCGAGGCGTGAGACCGCGCGAGGCTTGATGTCCGCGGCGTACGCCCCCGCGGTGGCCCCGACGGAAATCCCCGGCCGCGGCATCGGCCTCGTCGCGACGCGGGACATCGCCGCCGGCGAGTGCGTTCTCCGCGAGCGCGCCGTCGTGTGCGGCACCGCGGTCGCGTTCCGGGACGCGGCGTGCGCCCGATGCCTAGCGTTCACCGCGCCCGACGGCGCCCCACTGTTCACGTGCGCCACCTGCGGCCTCGCCAAGCTGTGCGGCGGGGACGCGTGCGCGTGGAGCGGCATGCCGCACGGTAAGGTGGCGTGCCACGCCGAGACGCTCGCGAGAGGCCTGACCCTCCCCCCCGCGGACGTCGAGCGTCTTCGGTTCCTCGCCGCGTGCGCGGATCTGCGCGGTGAAAACTCCGAGGCGTCGGCGGCAAAACTAAGCGCCATCGCGGCGCTGTGCCCTGTAGTCGGGCCGAACGGTGAAGGCGTCGCAAGCCGCGAGCTCACGGCGGCGCGCATGCTTCACCCCGTGCTGCAGACAGCGGTCGCGCGCGCGCTCGCCGGCGCGCAACGTTCGGCGCCCGTCGGCGAATGCGCGACGAACGAGACGCTGGCGCGCGTCACGGGCTCCCTCGCGGAGACTGCCGCGCTGTTGAGTAAAGAAACCAAAAACGCGTTCGGCGCCATGGCACCGCGTGATGTCGCGAGCGGCAACCGCCGCGTGCGGGGTGGCGCTCTGTACGCGCTCGCGTCGCGCGTGAACCACGACTGCTTCCCGAACGTCGCGCGCTTCGACAACTTCGACGGCGCGCTCGCGAGAGACGCGTTTCGCGATTTCTCAAACGGCGGCGGCGGCGTCGCGCCCGACGAGTTGCGCCTGATGGCGCTCGACCGCATTCCGGCGGGCGCGGAGGTGCTCATGTCGTATCTCCCGGTGACCGAGCCGCTGGCGCGCCGGCGCAGGAGGCTGCGCCACACCTTCGGGTTCGACTGCGCGTGCGCGCGATGCGCGTTGGAAGCGAAATGGGCGGTGGAGGATGGCGACCGCGTCGGCGACGCCGCGGAGGAGACGCGCGCCGCGGGGGGCCGCGTCTTCGCGGCGGGCGAGGACGACGCGTTCGAAGAAGCTTTGGCGAACCGAATGGACGACGAGGACGACGAGCGGGTCGCGAGTCTGTCCGCGGAAGAGCTCGAGCGACGATTCGACCGAATCCCGCCGGAGTATGCCGTGTGGTTCGCGCGCAACGTGTGTCCGTCGGCGGAGTGCGGCGGCACTTTGGCGCCCCCGAACGATACCGCGACGCACATGACATGCAACGCATGCGGGTTTCGCAGAACCGACGAAGCGTTCTACGCGCTTTTGTCGGGAGAGCAGGACCAGCGGGGGGGGGCTTGATCATATCGTAGTAGGGTCGCGTTAACTCCTCCCGTCATCGTCTCCGCCGGCGGCTCGTTTTCGGTCGGCGACGTCTCTGTCCCACTCCTCCATCGCTTCCTTCGATCCGCCGCTGGGCATGTCTAGGCCGACGTACCGCGCGGTGGACGTCGCCTTCTTCAGCTGCTCGCGCTCCTTGTCCAGCGAGTGCCCGTAGTCGAACAGCATCTCCTTGTGGTGGTGCACGGCGTCGACCAAGAACGCGTACTCCTCCGCGGCGCGAACCTTCGCCTCGTGCGCGTCCGCGCGCGCGATCGCGCCGGAGCCGGACCCGCCCCGGAACGTCTCCAGGACGTGGTCGCGCCAAAGAGGCGAGCCGCCCTCCTTCCGCGGGTCGCTGATGTGCGTCTGCACAGCTCGAAGCACGCGCCGGAACGCGCGGCGCGTGGGACACCCGGCGACGCGCTGCATCGCACAGGCGCGTGTGGGAGTGCGATAATCCAGCGACGACGACTCGATACAAAATGAGAAGGTATTTTCAAGCGGCGCGCGACCCGTTGCCGGCCACAGTCGAGGCGCGGACAGCACCCGTCGCGTCTCCCCCGCGTTCACGTCATGGACGTCACCCCGAGCAACGACAAGGAGCAGCTCTCGCTGCAGGAGGGGATCAACGCGAAGCTGGTGCAGAGCGGCGAGCGCGAACGTCTGAAGCAGTTGCTGCGCGAGCGCCTGGTGGAGTGCGGGTGGCGCGACGATTTGAAGGAGCAGTGCAAGCGCATCGTCAAGGAGCGCGGGTTCGAGAACATCAGCACGGACGAGCTCGCCGACGAGATCACCCCGGTGGGCAGGGCGACCGTGCCGGACGCGGTAAAGGCGGAGATCATGCACGGCATCCGCAAATTCCTGGACGCGTAGCGTATGCTAGGTACAAATTGACGCGACGGCGCGCGGGATCGAAAGCGCCCTCGGGGCGCGCCGCGCGGCGACGAAAAGACGCTGGCACGTGCTGCCACCGAGGTGGTCGGGGCGGGTGTGTATGATCATAGCACATCACATGACACATACCACTTCACAGTCTCTCTAGCGTTCTACGCGCGCGACGCTCGCGCCGCTTTGGGCCCGTACAGAAAGATGCGCGCCTGCGTCTCCGCCTTGACGGAGACGTACCCGAGGGCGGGGGGCTTGCGTTCGAGTCCGTACTCGGGGTTGAACGCTCGAAACACCTCGTGTTCTCGGTCCCCGAGGAACGCCACGTACAACGGCGCGCGTCTCTGGGTTTCCGTGCACGCCAACAAGTCGACGACGTTTCTCAGTTTTCTCAAGTCGACGTTCGCGAACGGGGGATCGCAAAACACCGCGTCGTAGTCGAACGTAGCGCCGACGAGCCGCGGCTGCGACAACTCGAAGCGCTTGAACGCTCCTTTCGGCAGCACCTTCCCCCAGCGGTCGTCGCGGTCGAGCAGAAGGTACTGCATGCCGCGATCGCGCGCGGCGACCGCCAGGCTCGGGGTGCACAGAAACAGCGGGCGCTCGTACAGAGACACGAACGAATCCGTGACGCGCTTCACCGTCGTCTCGTCGTAGAAAAACTGTTCGAAACGATGATCCTCCTCGACGCCCGCGACGGAGGCTGGCGTCAAGCCGGTCGCCGCGCCCGTGTCGTCGCCGCGCGTGCCTCCCGGTGCTCGATTGGAGATGGACGCGTCGCCGGATGACCGGTCTCCCTTCTTCGAGCCTCCCCGAGCCTTGTTGCGCCGCTTGGACGCGGAGGTGCCGCTGTCGCCCTTGCGCTTTTGCGCTTTCGCGAAAGGCACGAACGCGCGCGGTCGCGAGGGACGCACGCGATGGCTGCGCGATTCGCGCAGAGGCGCGACCCAGGCCGCGTGCGCGACGCGTGAAGCCATGCTGAACTCCACACCGCGTGAGTGGCCGCGCCCGCGCACGCCGGGAGCACTGTGTCGAAGACGTCGCGAAACCACGACTTTCGGGAACGACGATGACGAAGGTTTTTGTTCGGCACGAAGTTTTCGCCGTTCGAACGATCGGGTCAAAACCCCTTCTCGCGGCGCGGTTCCCTTGTCGCAGCTACCTTTCCGTCGCGACGGGACCTCACATGATCGAGCACTCTGGGGGAGGGCCCTGCGGTCCCCCCTGATTTCCCTTTTTCTTGGTTTTGAGCCCCAGCCCGCCCAAGCCCGCGGGCGCCGAAGGATCGCCTCCGCCGCCGCCGCCGCCGCTGAGCCCCCACGCCTGCGGCACGCCGTTGGCGTCCAGCTTCATGCCCTTCTTGTTCGCCATCTCCTTCATGATCTCCTCCGGCGGGTTCCCGAAGCTTTGCATCTCCTGCAGCAAGCGCACGATCTCGGCGTGTTCGACGGTCTCGTCCTCGAACGCGGCGACGATGGCGCGCGTCTTCGCCAGCTGGCTCTCGAACCGCGTCAACTCGTCGTCCGGGATCTTTTTCCCGTTCTTCTTGAGCCAGGGCGGGAAGAGCTCGGCGATCTCTTTCATCGGCTCGTACAGCACATCCTTGGACAAAAGGTGTTGCAGCATGCTGTCCATCATCCCCTGCATGCCGCCCTGACCCGAAGCGACGCTCTCGAACATCCGCTTCATCGCTGCCTCCTCCGCGGAGAGCGATTTCGTGCTCCCGTCTTCGTTCGTCGCCCCCGCCGCGGCGTCGACGTCCTTCTGCCCGGAGAGCGCGCGAATGGTCTCCGCCATGCTCGCCTGCATTTGCGCCTGCGACTCGGGGTCGGGCGGGGGGATATCCTTGAACATCTGGGTCATCTGCTCGTTGAACGCCTGCATCTGCTTTTCGAACTGACGCGCCTGCATGGCCTGCTGCTCGGGGGTGAGCTGGGGAGGCGCCCAACCGCCGCCGCCGCCGCCGCCGCCGCCCATCAAGTCCGCGAAGGGGTCCGCGGAGCCGCCGGGCAGACCCCCTCCGAACCCGCCGCCGAACCCGAAAGGGTTCGCGAGCGGATCCCCTGTCATTGCGGGGTTCGCGCCCGCACCACCGGCTTTCTTCTTCTTCTTCTTCTCCTTCGCCGGCTTCAAATCCATCCCCGCCAACCCGGCGGGGGGTTTCTTTTCCTGCTTCGGAAGATCCAGCCCGCCGAGGCCGGCGGGAGCTTTCTTGCTCCCGGGTCGCTTAGAGGACGCCCTGCGAAGCGCGTTTGAGTTTCACGAGAGAGCCGACGCGGCGTGGTGAGGGTCGCGATGGGGATCCGAGGTTATGGCTCGTCAGTGTCTGTCTCGTCGCGCACGTCGCCGCGTGGGAGCTTCAAACTTTCGCGAAAAAGTGCGTCGATCCGGAGGATATCGGTCGCCGGACGCGCACGCAACGTGTCGCGAATCGTGGTCGGCGGACGTGACACCGTCGCTTCAGCCGCGCACGCACCCGGCGGTTTCGGCGAAGTCGCCCACGGAGGCGTCGATGAGCGCTTCGGTGGTCTTGTCCATGGTCGCGCGCGGAGGGTAGGCTCGCGCAGTCTCGAGTGACCGTCGCCCGAAACCCTTCGCCTGACCGGCGCCTTTTTCGTGCGCGTCGCGTCTTCCGTCTTGATGCAGTCGCGACGCGATCTCCTCGTTTTTCGGATATCCACGCCACCTGGCACGATCGGTCACACGACAAAGGCGCGCGCGCCTCCGCACGTCTGATTGGAGCGGCGGTTCTTTTGCTCACTGCTTCTCGACGAAGAAGATGCCGATGTCGTGCGCGGCCGCGAGCGCGGCGACCGCCGCGAGCGGCGTGACCCGCGCGTGGCGCGCCGGCGTGAAAACGCACTCCTCCGCGCGATCGTCGCGCGTCGAAAACCGACGACACCGAAGGACGGGCGTCGTCGCGCGCGCGGATGTTCCCTCCGAGAACGGCGCTACGCGCGGCGACGCCGCTCGGTCCGGCGCGAGCGAACGCACGCGTCGTGACGCGCTCTTCGCGTTCGCCGCGGTCGCCGCGAACGCGGGCTTTTCCGCCGGGACCGCCTCGGCCGAGACGAGCGCCACTTCGGGCGGAGCGACCGACGCCGGCAGCGGCGCGTCGAGCGGCGGCGCGCCGACGGACCTTTCCGAGCCGGTTCCGTCGTCGGCGCCGCCGCGTGACGAGGCGAAGCCCGTTCCTTCCGTGCGGTACAAGGGCACGAACTGGTCCGTGATCTGCCCCGGGTCGTACGAGCGCAAGTCCACGGAGAAGCCGAGGCGCGTGTACGAACCGAGAGCGGACTGCGAGCCCAACTGCCGCGATTTGCAGGCGAAGCGAACGGAGGAGACGCCGCTCGTCGCGCGCTTCGGGTCGGCGGACGACTCGCAGGACGTCTCGGTGAGCGTCCGCGGGGCGAACACGCTGAAGCTCACGTTTCTGCAAATCAAAGACGTCACCGAGTTCGGGGACGTGAACGAAGCGGCGCCTTTGTTCGTTCCGCCGGGGGCGCGATTGCTCGGCGCGACGGCGCGTGTGGCGGATTCGGCCACGCCGAGCGGCGACGCGACGACCAAGTCGTACTACGCGTACGATTTCGAGTTCGGGTCCGCGCGCGTATTGCTCACCGCGGCCGTCGACGCGGGGAACGTGTACTTAGTCGGGTGCACGGCGTCGAACGAGACGTGGGCGGAAGCCGAGCCCGGGTTCAGGCGCGCGTCGAGTTCGTTCCGGGTCGGCGCCGACGCGCCGGAAAAGAAAAGTCCCGCGCCGGAAAAGGCGGCCGCGGAGGTGGACCTTCCCGCCGGGAGCGCGCGCCCCGCCGAGCAGATGAACTGCAGGGGGCCTCTGCCCATCTTCTGCTCGGTGGACGCGGAGTGAGGAAAAGTGCAGTGACGCGTATCGCCGCGCGCGCGCCGTCGCCGCCGCCGGCGGCGACGGCGATGGCGTTTTTTTTTACGGACCGGGCTACACGACGCGCGTTTCTACTTCCAACCCCCCCCGTTCCTGAACCCCCGCCTCCTGTAGTCGAACATCGCCGCGCCGTGCAGGAACCCCGCGTCCGCGGGCACGGAGCACCCCTCTTGCGGCACGAGCCCCGGTCCGAGGCCGCTCTCGCTGTCCTTCCCCCCGTGCGCGCGGTCGCGACCCTCGGCGAATATGCCGTCGCCGGCGGCTTCCGCCTTCGGCACGAATCCGGGCCCGATCCCCGTGTACGCGTCCTTGCCGGCGTGTCCGTCGTCGACGCGCCTGGTGTCGAAAACGCCCTCGCCCACGGGTACCAGCGTCTTCACCACCTCCAGCGGCAAAAAAGCGTCCGAAGCCGACGCGCGTTCGGGCGCGTCCTCGGGAGCGCCCTGGCGCCGCAGAAACGCCTCGCGGGTCGGTTTTTGGTTCGCCGCTCTGCGCGCTCTCCGCTCGTCGAACGCGGACGCCTCCTCCGTCCTCTCAGGCAACGACCGCGGACCCCGCACCAGAGCTCTCTCCGTCAGCGCCGCGCCCCGCGCGTCGTACACCTCGCCGGTGATCGGGTTGACCCCGCACCGGTCCCGGTTCGCCGCGATGAAATCGCGCCGACGCATCATCGCCGTCGTCTGCGAGAGCTCGGCCAAACGTTTCTCCTCCGCCTCGCGCGCCTCGTGCTCACGAGCCTCGCGGCGCATCGCGGACTCGGGCGCGCCGGGCTTGCCGCGGCGCACCCATCCGAGCTTGAACGGACGCTCGCCCGGGTCCAGGGGCATGGCCATGTTCCGCGCGTCCGGAGCGGAGGGTCCCTCGCCCTTCTGCCAATCGTACTCGGCGATCCGCGCATCTTGTCGAACCGGAGCGATTTCGCGTTTCCGGCTGGACGGCCTCGTGTCCTCCTCGTACACGCGGTGCGGGCCATCGTTGGGGTCCCAGAGCACCATGATGCGATGCGGACGAGCGCGCCCGCGGCCTGGAGCTCAGATCACCGGGGGCGGGGGAGTACGGTGGTCAACGATCACGCGTGCCTTTTTAAGCGTTCGACGAGCGCTCGTCGCGACCACCACCGGTGCGCGATTCGGCGCGCGCGCGTGCGCGCCGACCGTGTGACTTTCGGTGCCAACGACGCGTTGTTTGATGAGGCGCTTCCGCGACGCGCGCGGATCCGCCGACCGTCCGCACGAGTAAGCGCCACTACATCACGCCGCCCGAAAGAAAAGAGACACGGCTTTCTCACCCCCAGTCCATGTCGTCGAACGCGTCGTACTCCGGCTTCTCTGTGACGCTCGCCTCCGCGGCGACGCCGCCGTCCAAGATGGTCCAACCCCCCGCGAAAGCGTTTTCGCGAGACGACGGATTCGAGTCGCCGCGCGCGACGGCCGCCGCCGTCGCCTCGGCCCTTCTCTTGTTCGCGCGCGCCGCGCGCTCGGCTGGCGGCTCCAGCCGCAGTGCCTCCCTCGGGTTCTCCTTCGACGCGCGCGCGAGCGCGGCTCGAGCCGACGCCGCGGCGGCGCGCGTCGCCTTGGAAGCCTCGTGCGCGG
>MDSV01177918.1_pt1 | contig 31252 bp, 33 predicted proteins | sample 810851 | NCBI WGS metagenome assembly MDSV01 (sample SAMN05326640, study PRJNA326480) | marine metagenome | isolation source: seawater | place: Atlantic Ocean: North East | collected 2012 | reverse complement strand
TGAAAGAAGAGGACATTATGAGATGGTTGAAAAAGTAGGTCTATATTGGCATTTTGTTGATTTAGTTTGGGTTTTTGTTTTTACATTCTTTTACCTAGTATAAAATTTTATAAATGGGAGATAATACACATAAATTAGAGATTTTTAGAGGTTTTGTAAAGTTCAAGTCAAATCAACAAAAGATATGGGCAGTACTTCTTTTTTTATCAATTGTTACAATTATTGAGGTTGCACTTGGAATTACTAAACCAGAAATTTTAATGACTACTTTTTTATCTGCTAAACTCATTAATTGGATTTTTATAATTCTTACTTTGGTAAAGGCCTATTATATTGCATGGGATTTCATGCACTTAAGAGATGAAAAAAGTGGTTTACAAGCCTCAATAGTTATAACTCTTATCTTTTTAATTGCATATCTAGCTTTTATTTTACTTGTTGAAGGAAATTATATTTATGATGTAATATATGAAGGGTTTGTTAGCTGGAATTTCTAAACATAATCAATAGATTTTTATGAGAAAGTATTTTGTACTTACTATCTTATTTGTTTTACCGCTAGTTGTCTATCTTTTTTTTGCTTCAGGAATAAATAATTTTGCAAAACTTCCTATCCTAACAAAAAATATTAAAGATATTTCTAGTATATCTGATGTTAGTTTAAAAGATAAAATAACAATTCTAGGTTTTTTTGGGAAAAATATTCAGGATAGATATGGTGATGCTGGCAACTTAAATCAAGAGATCTATAAAAGGTTTAATGAATTTAAAGATTTTCAATTTGTAATAATTCAACCGCGTGGAACAGAAGACTTATCGAAAGATTTATTAAATGAATTAAATAGAGTGACGAAAACGGATTTTAAAAATTGGAAATTTGCATCAATGGATGAAAAAGATATAATAGATCTTTTTAATAGTCTAAATACTAATCTTGAATTAGATTCTAATTTAGGAGTTTCTTATGTTTTTATTATTGATAGAGATGGAAATTTAAGAGGAAGAGATGATAAAGATGGGGTTAAATTTGGATATGATTCTAGGTTTGTAGCTGATATAAATAATAATATGGTAGATGATGTAAAAGTTATTCTTGCTGAATACAGAATGGCACTAAAGAAAAATAATATTTATAAAGACCAACTGTAAATGAAAAAATATTCCTACATATGGATTTCTTTTATAGTGTTGATTTTTGGAATATTATTTTTTCCTAAAATCATGGATAGAATTGATAGTGATAGCATTAATAATGATACTAGACTTAGTAATTCTAAAGAGTTAAGCTTTATAAAAATAAACAATGAAAAAAAGAAAGTTCCAAATTTTGTTTTTTTAAATCAAGACAGTCTTTTTATTGGGAATGAAGATTTTTTAAGTAAGGTTTTTGTTGTAGAGTTTTTCTTTACCTCATGCCCTTCTATTTGCATAGAAATGAATAAGAACATGAAGATATTAGACGAGGAATTTGGAGAAAGAGAAGATTTTGGAATAGCCTCATTTACAATTGATCCTAGTCATGATACAACTAAAGTATTAAAAGAATATTCAGAATTATTACAAATCAAATCCAAAAACTGGCATTTTTTAACTGGTGATGTTTCAGATATTTATGATCTTTCAAATACTGGATTTAATATTTTCTCATCAATAAATCCAGATGTTGCTGGAGGGTTTGAACATCAGGGATTTTTTGCTTTAATTGATCAAAACGGGTATATTCGTTCCAGAGATAATGGCATGGGTTCGCCAATAGTTTATTACTTGGGAATAAATGATGAAAATTCAGACAAACAAGGTATAGATATGCTAAAAGAAGACATTTTAAAATTGTTAAAGGTATGAATGCTAATAAATCCAAAATTTATAATTTTTTAATTATAGTTGTTTCTGTTGCTATTCCTATAGTTGTAGCTATTTTATTTACTGTTAAAATTCCTGATGCAACCCCTTTAAATTTTCTCCCCCCAATTTATGCAACCATTAATGCTATTACTGCCATATTATTGATTTTTGCATTAAGAGCTATAAAATCTGGAAAAAGGCTATTGCACGAGAGAATGATGAAAGTTTGCATTGGGTTGTCCTTAGTTTTTTTAGTAATGTATATTGCTTATCACATGACTTCTGATCCAACACCTTATGGAGGAGAAGGATTAATAGTATATATTTATTATTTTATACTTATTTCTCATATAATTTTGTCTATTATTTTAATTCCTATGGTTTTAACTAGTTATGTTAGGGCTATTCAAAAACAGTTTGACCCACACAAAAAAATAGCAAAAATCACTTTTCCAGTTTGGCTTTATGTAACAATTACAGGAGTGATTGTATATTTAATGATCTCACCATATTACCAATGATTTTTTTATACATATATAGTTTACAGTGTGCCATGTGTAGAGCTGTTTTAGAGTCAGGAGCAGATCAAAAAGCAGCAGAGGGAATTAATGATGGAATAGTATATTTAATGATAATTCCTTACGTATTAGGATTCTTAACTATTGTGTTATTATATTATAAATTTTTTAAAAAATAGGTTAAAATAAATTTTTTTATATTTGTATTATGTATAACATAGTACTATGTATAATATGAAAATAGTATATCTCAACTCACTTTAATTTGAGTGCAGAAAATTTTAAAATACAGATAAGAAAAGGTCTTTTAGAGTTTTGCATTTTGCAAATAATATTGAGAGATGAGGTTTATACATCTGATATTATCAAAGAGCTTAAAAATTCCAAAATAATTGTTGTTGAGGGCACAGTATATCCTCTATTAAATAGACTCAAAAAATCTGGATACATCCAACATGTTTGGCGTGAATCAGACCAAGGACCACCTAGAAAATATTATTCTATTACCTATGAGGGAACTCTACATATTAAGGAATTGATTGTTTCATGGAATGAGTTAGATGAATCTGTCAAGAAATTATTAAAAACTAAAAAATGAATATAGCATTTAGAATATTTTTATTATTTGTTATTAATTTAAATGCTAAGTCTTATACTGTTGAAGTATAGTGCTCTGTCTCATTCAACTTTTGGAAAGAATTCAAAGAAATTTGGTTTATAAAGTAAACTAGTTTATATTTGTTTAAATTTATAAAATATTATGACTAAAGAAGAACAACTTAAAATTATCAACGATGCAATTAAGCAAACAAAAACAAATTTAAAACCGCTAGGATATAACCTTATTTTTTGGTCAATAGTAGTAATTTCAATGAGCTTATTTCATTATTTTTTCCCTCAAATAGTTCAATACAGTTATTATTCATCTGTAATTTATTGGGTCTCAATTCCATTAATAGGTATGATCTACACAACTTACTATAATTTTAAGACTGGTATTAAAATTGGTTATGAGACACAACTAGACAGAGTTATTAGAATTATATGGTCAGTTTTTGGATTAGCTTGGATTTTTACAGTTGGCATCTCCTTAATATATAAAGTGAATCCCGTTCAAGATATTTTATTTTTATTAGGAATAGTTTTATTAATGACTGGGTTAATAGTCAAATTCAATAACATTACTATTGGAGGAATTGGATTGTTGATTTTTACTGTTTACACTTATTATAATCCAGGTTTAAATTTACTTTTAGTTAATGTTATTGGAATCAGTTTTGGGATGTTAATTCCAGGTTTATCACTTTATTTTCACAAATCTGATAATTTACAATTACATTATTATAAAGATGAATAAGGAGATCGAAAAATTATTGTTTAACCCTATTCGACTCAAAACAATATCTTTTTTGATGACAGTTGAGACTTGTAATTTTAAAGCATTACTTGAAATAACAGATTCTACAAAAGGAAATCTAAGCATTCAGCTGAAAAAATTAAATGAGTCAGGATTAATAAAAATTAAAAAATATTTTCAAAAAAGCTATCCTAAAACTGATTATTCTATTACAGAAAAAGGCAAAAAGTCATTTGAAGATTTTTTTAAACAATTACAATCTTTAAAGAATGAATAATAAAACATTAAATTTGGGCACTATAATTGATAAAAACCATAATAAATATTCATTATTAGTTTATGATTAAAATAAAAGATTTACATAAATCCTATAAAATGGGTTCTAATTCTTTACATGTGTTAAAGGGAATAAATTTTAATGTTAATGAAGGTGAATTAGTTGCAATTATGGGATCTTCAGGATCAGGAAAGTCAACATTATTAAATATTTTAGGAATGTTAGATCTTCTTGATAAAGGAACTTATGATTTAGATGGGGTTCCAATTAAAGATTTAGATGAAACCAAAGCAGCAAATTATAGAAATAAATTTCTTGGCTTTGTATTTCAATCTTTCAATTTGATTAATTATAAAACTGCTTTAGAAAATGTAACCCTTCCTTTATATTATCAAGGTGTAAACAGAAAAGTAAGAGAAGCTAAAGCTTTAGAATATTTGGATCAAGTTGGTTTAAAAGAATGGGCAACTCACCTGCCAAGTGAACTTTCAGGAGGCCAAAAACAAAGAGTTGCTATTGCAAGAGCAATGATTACCCAACCAAAAGTATTATTGGCAGATGAGCTTACAGGAGCATTGGATTCAAAGACATCAAAAGAAGTAATGGCGTTGATTCAGGAGATTAATAAAAGTGGAAAAACAATTTTAATTGTAACTCATGAGGAGGATATTGCAAAAATGTGTTCAAGGATTGTCAGACTAAAGGATGGAGTCATTATGGAAGATAAAAGAAATAAAATGGTAAAAGCTATATAATGTTTAGTAGGGATCGTTGGTTAGAAATTTTTGATACAATTAAAAAGAATAAGCTTAGAACTTTTCTTTCAGGATTTACTGTGGCTTTAGGTATTTTAATTTTTGTAGTTCTTTTTGGATTTGGAAATGGTTTAGATAATACTTTTGATAAATATTTTAAAGACGATGCGTTAAATACAATGTGGATTAATACTGGAAGGACCTCGAAGCCTTATATGGGATATAAAGCCAATAGACAGATTGAATTTGATAATGATGATTTAAAAGATATTTCATCCAGATTTGCATTTTATATTGAAGGTATTACTCCAAGAATTTCAACAAGTGCAAATGTTGGATATAAATTAAAATCTAATAATTATTCAGTAAGAGGAGTTGCTCCTTCACATCAAAAAAATGAGATGACTATTATGATGAAAGGGAGATATATTAATGGTCTGGATGTTGAAAATAAGGAAAGAAATATAGTTTTAGGCAGATTAGTTAAAGAAGATTTATTTGATGGAGAAGATGCTATTGGAAAATTTGTTTTTGGTGAAGGAAGATCCTGGAAAGTAGTCGGAGTGTTTCAAGATGATGGAGGAGATAATGAAGAAAGGATAGTTTATGTACCATACACTACATTACAGTTAATTCAAAAAAATACTGATAAATTAAGACAGATCATTATTTCCTATAAGCCTGAACTTGGTTACGGTGGAGCAGTTGCTTTTGAAGATCAAATAAAGAAATATTTAAAGAAAAAGAAATTCATTGACCCAAGAGATCCGCGTGGAATTCGTATCCGAAGTGCTGCCAAAGATTTAAAGGAAAATGATCAATTTAAAAGTGCCCTTTCATCCATTATTTTATTTGTAGGTATTGGAACTCTGTTAGCAGGGATTATAGGAATTTCTAATATAATGGTTTTTGTTGTTAAGGAAAGAACAAAGGAACTAGGAATTAGAAAAGCGATTGGAGCAACTCCTAGATCCATAATAGGCATGATCCTTCAGGAAGCTATATTTATTACTACTATTTCAGGATATATTGGATTATTTATAGGAATAGGGATTTTAAAATTAGTTGGAAATACATTAGAAGAGGAATACTTTATTACAGATCCATATGTAGATTTAAATACTGGAATTTTAGCAACTTTTTTATTAATCGCTTTTGGAGCTTTTGCGGGTTATCTCCCGGCTAAGAGAGCAGCTAGAATAAAACCTATTGAGGCAATAAGAGATAATTAGAATGAAAAGAATATTTGATAAAGATACATGGCAAGAAATTTTTGGATCTATCCAAAAAAATAAAGTTAGGACTATCATTACTATGATAGGAGTCTTGTGGGGAATTTTTATATACATTGCCCTAGCCGGCTCTTCAAAAGGATTGGATAATGGATTTGAGAGAGCTTTTCAATCAATAGCTTCTAATAGTATTTTTGTTTGGGCCCAATATACTAGTATCCCATATGGTGGGTACAAATCTCAAAGAGCTATACAATTAAAATTAGGAGATGTAGAAATTCTAAAGAAAAGAGTAAAAGGAATTAAATTTATTGCACCTAGAAATGTGAGAGGAATTTTTGGCTCATCAGGAGGAAATATTGTTAGAGGAAATAAAACAGGAACATATGCTATTTATGGCGAGTTCCCAGAATATATTAAAATAGCAACTTCTAAAATATATGATGGAGGACGATTTATTAATCAGACTGATATAAAAAATGAAAGAAAAGTATGTGTAATTGGTGAAAGAACTCAACTAGAGCTTTTTGAAGAAGATGAAAATCCAATAGGTAAATTTATAAGTATAAATAAAATAAATTTTAAGGTAGTTGGAGTACATAAGTTTGTACAGGGCGGAGGTTTTGGAGATGATGGAGATATTTATATTCCTTTTGCAACTTTTAGAAAAATATTTAATACCGGAGATGATGTGGGATGGTTTATGATTGCAGCTGATGAAAATATTGATGGAGTTAAAGTAGAGAGAGATATTAAGGCAACCTTAAAGGAAATACATACAATAGATCCTAATGATGAGCGAGCAATTGGAGGGTTTAATTTAGGAGAAGTTTTTAGAAAAACTATGAACTTTGCAAATGGCCTTACATTTTTATCACTAATTGTAGGAATTGCAACTATTCTAGCTGGGGTAGTTGGAATAGGAAATATTCTATTAATTTCAGTTAAGGAAAGAACTAAAGAAATAGGTATTAGAAGAGCATTAGGGGCTACTCCCTCTGAAGTAAGATCCCAAATTATTTTGGAATCAGTTTTCTTAACTGTTTTAGCAGGAATAATAGGAATAATTCTAGGAGCATTAGTTTTGTACGGAATAAATGCCGCAACGGTAGATATGACAGATTTCCCATATACAAACCCTACAGTTCCAATTCCATATGTTTTGGGGGCATTGGCCTTAATGATAATTTTGGGAACATTGATTGGAATAATTCCTGCACAAAAAGCAGTTAATGTTAAACCTATTGATGCATTAAGAGAAGAATAAATAAAAAAATAAAAAAATGAAATATTTAAAACACATTGGAATTACATTGTTAATCTTAGGCATTTTATTTGCCAGCGCTTTCTTTATTAAATCAAATAGTAAATCTTCAATTGTATATGATACACAAACATTAATTACTACAAGTATTGAAGAAAAAATTGTAGCAACAGGTAAAGTATTGCCTGAAGATGAGGTAAATATTGTTCCTCAAATTGCTGGAATTATTCAGGAGATTCTTGTAGAAGAAGGAGATGAAATTTTTGCTGGAGATTTGATAGCTAGGATTAAAGTAGTTCCTAATGAGCAGACACTTAATAGTGCAGAGGGTAGAGTTAAAAATGCACTAATTGTAATGAAGAATTCAGAAATTGAGTTTGAAAGAAACCAGGCTTTATTTAAAAAAGAGATTATATCAGAACAAGAGTATAATGCTTCTGAACTACGCTATAATCAGGATATGCAAAACTTATCTAATGCAAAAAGCGATTTACAAATAATAAAACTCGGTTCCTCAGGCGGATCTACAATAACAAATACTAATATTAGAGCAACTGTTTCTGGAACTATTTTAGAAATCCCTGTTGAAGAGGGTGATCAAGTAATTCAAGCTAACACATTTAATGCAGGAACTATTATAGCAACAATCGCAGATTTAAATAAAATGATTTTTGAAGGTCAAGTTGATGAGGGAGAAGTTGGAAAATTAAACGTAGGGATGCCATTAATTGTCACTCTAGGAGCAATTGAAAATAAAGAGTATGAAGCTAAATTAAGGTTGATAGCCCCTAAAGGAACAGAGGTTGCAGGAGCAATTCAATTCAAGATTGAAGGAGAGGTTTATTTAGATGATGAATATGTAGTAAGGGCTGGATATAGTGCTAACGCATCAATTATTACTGATAAAAAATCTGATATTACGGCTATCAGTGAAGCATTATTACAATATGATTCAGAAACAAAAAAACCTTATGTAGAAATAGAAACATCTAGTCAAAAGTTTGTTAGAAGAGATGTTAAATTAGGCATATCAGATGGAGTAAATGCTGAGCTTTTAAGTGGAGTAAAAAAATCAGATAAAATAAAAGTTTGGAATAAAACTGAACCTATCAAAAGAGGAGAGACTGATAGCCCATCTGATGAGCGTTCTTTTGATTAAAAAATATTATATGAAAATATTAAAATACTTACTTATAATTATTATCCCAAATATTCTAATTGGTCAGAAATCATGGACATTGCAAGAATGTGTTGATAGAGCATTAGAAATGAATATTTCAATTAAGCAATCTAAATTAGATTATGCTGGATCTGAAATAGAGAAACAAGGAGCAATTGGAAATTTTTTGCCTAACATAAATATAGGTAGTAATCATTCATGGAATGTTGGTTTAAATCAAAATATTACTACTGGTTTACTAGAAAATGTAACTACTCAGTTTTCATCTATGAATTTAAATATGAATATCAATATTTACAGTGGTCTTCAAAATATAAAACGATTACATCGAGCTAATTTATCTATTCTAGCTAGCCAGTATCAGCTTGAAGATATGAGTGAGAATGTTGCACTTTTAGTTGCAAACTCATATCTACAAATTTTGTTTAGCAAAGAATCACTTGCTGTTCAAGAATTACAATTGGAGATCACTTTAAAGGAATTAAAAAGAATTAAAGAACTGGTTGATGCAGGAGTTGTTCCAAAGGGAGATATATATGAAATTGAAGCAAACTTAGCATCCCAGGAAAAAACCCTAGTAGATGCTAAGAACAATTATTACTTATCTAAAATAGCTTTAGCTCAACTATTATTGATTGATGATTATGAAAACTTTGAAATAGCTAATGAATCTTATGAGATCCCTGTTTCAGATATAATGAATAAAACTCCGGAAGAGATATTTAGTTATGCAGTTTCTAATAAAAAAGAAATTAAAATTTTTGAAACTAATGTTGAAATTGCAAAAAAGGATTTGGAGATTTCCAAAGCCTTTTTAAAACCAAGTTTATCAGCATTTTATTCTTATAGTTCTCGAATAGGTTATTCTGATCGATTAATTCCAACAGGTGAAATTGAATATGCTCCAATTGGAGTAGTAGAAGGTACTGGTGAAAGAGTAATTGCACCCTATTCAAAAATGGAAATAGCAAATCCACTATCTTTTTCAGAACAATTTGATTTAAATGCTGGACAAAACTTTGGATTAAGTTTATCAATTCCAATCTTAAATAATTTATCAAGAAGATCAAATGTCAACCAAACTAAAGTCAATATTTTAAGAAGCGAAAACTCACTGCTTCAAAAAAAATTAGACTTAGAAAATACTGTTAATCAATCTTTTAATGATGCGAAAGGAGCTTTTAAAGCATATGAAGCATCAAAAAAGTTAGTTGAAGCAAGAGAATTAGCATTTCAATATGCTCAAAATAAATTTGAAGTAGGCGCAATGAATTCATTTGATTTTACTCAAGCAAAACAAAGATATGAACTGGCGCAGTCAGAACTAGTTAGAACCAAATACGATTATATCTTTAAGCTTAAAGTTTTAGAGTTTTATTTTGGAGTCCCTATTACTGTTAAGTAACCTTGAAAATGTCTTATATTTTAAATATAGAATCTTCTACAACTAACTGTTCTATTTCCTTAGCATTGGATGGTAAAGTAATTGCAATAAAAGAAAAAAATGATGAAAGCTATTCTCATTCAACTGAACTACATTCTTTTATTGATGAAGTTTTAAAAGAATCTAAGGTTTCAAATAAAGAATTATCAGCTATTGCTGTTAGTAAAGGGCCAGGGTCTTATACTGGATTAAGGATAGGAGTAGCAGCAGCTAAGGGTATATGTTATGCTTTAGATTTACCTTTAATTTCAGTTTCTACACTTCTTATTCTCGCTAAACAAATAAAAATAGATAATGGATTAATAATTTCTGTTATAGATGCTAGAAGAGATGAAGTTTATTCTGCCATTTTTGATTCCTCTTATAATTTCGTAAGAAAAAGTCTTCCTGAAATAATTAATAAAGATTCTTTTCAAGAATTAATACTGACTAATAAACTTTTTTTTATTGGAAATGGTCAGGAAAAATGTATGAGATTGATTGAAAATGATTCAAATTTAATATTTTCAAGTAATGATACTTTTCCTTCTTCTAAAGAGATGGCAGCTTTGTCATTTGAGAAATTTAAAAACTCAAAATTTGAAGATATTGCATACTTTGAACCAGATTATTTAAAAAATTTTATACCTAGTTAGATCTAGCCGTTTATTGCATTTACATCAGAAATTAAACCAGGAAGCATTTGTTTAAGCATATTTTCAATTCCATTTTTAAGCGTTACAGTTGATGAGGGACAACCACTACAAGCACCTTGTAAAATCACATTTACATTTTTAGTTTCTTTATCGTATGACTGGAACAAAATATTCCCCCCATCAGATGCAACTGCTGGTTTAACATGTTGTTCAATTATTTCAATTATTTGCTTGGAAATATCATCAATATTTTCAGTATTGACTTTAATTTGATTGGAATTTTCTTTGAAAAGGTCTTCATTAATTAATGTGTTTCCATCTTGAATAAAAGTTCGAATAAATTCTCTAACATCCATTACATTTTCATCCCAATTTGAATTTGAGTTTTGAGTAACAGAAATAAAATTAAGATCTAAAAAAATTTCTTTAATAAATGGAAAACTGAATAAAGACTGAGCTAACGGGGAATTTTCTGCTTCATCAATATTTTTAAATTCATAAACATTATCTACTATTTTTTTATTCACTACAAATTTCATAACATTTGGATTTGGAGTACTCTCAGCATAAACGGTAGTAGGGGAAGGCTTATTGATATCATTATTATTAACTGAACCTCCATCATTAAGAAAATCTTGAATTTGTATACAAATCTCATTTTGAACTTCCTCCCAATTTAAAATATTTAGTTTTTCTATGTAAACAGAACGTTTGTTAAGAATTACTTTTTTAACAAATGGGAGATAAAAAATTTGTTGGATTAATGGAAAATCTTTTGCCTCTTCAATTTTTTCAAAGACAAATCTGTTATTAGATAGAAATTTATTTGAATAGAATTCTAATTCCTCCTCTCTGCTAGTTTCTTTAAATTTAATAATATGCTTTTCCATTTAAATTTTATTAATTACAAATTTATTATTTAATATTTTATTTAGTGATTTTGGAGAGCCGTTACAATAAAATGAATACTTAACTTTATTCAAATTGCTTTTTATAGAATTTTTATCAATTATTTTTTTTGTTTGTTTTGCAACAGCTTTTCCACTATCTATTATTTTTATATTTTTTGGTATTAATGATTTAATAGTTTTAATTAATAATGGATAATGGGTACAACCAAGAACTAAATGATCTATTCCTTTTTGAACCATTGGAAATAAATATTTTTTAAGAGTTTCTTCTACTTCATCTCCTTCAAAAAGTCCTTTTTCAATTATTTCAACTAAACCTTCAGCATTTTGTTCAATTATATTTATATTTTTTGCATAATTAGAAATAGTATAACTAAAAAGATGACTTGATAAAGTTCCTTTCGTGGCCAAAACTCCTATAATTCCACTTTTTGTTTTTATTGCCGCAGGTTTTATTGCAGGTTCAATTCCAATAAAAGGAATTTTAAAATTAGATCTTAAATTTTTTATACTATTTGTTGTAGCTGTATTACAAGCAACTACTATTAATTTACAATCATGATCAATTAAAAATTGGGTATTTTTTGTACTTAGTTTCTGAATTTTCTTTTTGGATTTATTCCCATATGGAGAATTTAAATTATCTGATAGATATATAATATTTTCATTAGGTAAAATTCTCTTTATAGAATTTAATATAGTAATCCCTCCAATTCCTGAGTCAAAAATTCCTATCGGGGAGTTATTCATAAAATAAAAATAAAAAAAAACTACCCAAAATTTATAGGTAGTTTTATATTGACAAAAAAGATTGTAAAGTGAATTTTAAAATCCTAACTCTACTTTTACTTCTTCTATTAAATCTTTTCCTCCAGCTAAAATTAAGCTTCCTCCTTCTGTAGCATCAATAACGTAGTCAAACCCTTGAGCTTTAGCAACTTTTTGAATTGCAGCTTTTGCTTTATCTATAAGAGGCTTAAGTAAATCAGCCTGTTTTTTTTGAATATCCTGAGATGCAGTCTGTTGATATTGTTGGATGTTTTGTTCCATTCCTGCTAACTCTTTTTGACGGGCTTGATTAGTAACTTCAGTTTGATTTTGAGCATCCGCAGAATAAGTTTGAAGTTTAGTTTGATATTCTTTCATAGAAGCTTCAATTTCTGTTGAATAGGTTTTTTGAAGTTTTTCAAGTTGTGCTTGAGCCTCTTTAACTTCTGGCATTTCACTAATTAAAGCTTGTGAATTAATATGCGCAACTTTACTTTGTGCATTCATTGTAACGACTGCAAATAAAAATAAAATGGTACTAGATAATGTTTTAAAAGTTTTCATTTTTTTTAGCTTTATTTTGTTTTCTTAATTCTAAAAGGCTATCTCTTCTTTTTTGATAGGCTTTTCTTTTTTCATCTCTTTGCTTTAAAAGTAATTCTCTTTTTGCTTTTACCTCTTCAGCTTTTTTGGCTTTTGTTTCTTCTAGCAATTTCTTTTTAGCTTCATATTCAGAATTGACTTTTTCATCATCAAATTCAAGATTAAGCTTTTCAAGTTTTTCTGCTCTTAGAATACTTTTTAAAACCAGATCGCTAATATCGTATTTTTTTTCGGAATAAAACAGAATTGCATCAGCAGATTGATCAAAAATTTTGTCAAATTTTTTTTGTTTAGATATAGTTTCAACAACATTTAGAACTTGATCCTGAATTGGTCTTATAAGTAAGAGCTCTTGGGTTACCCAATCTCCGTTTACTCCAAATCGTTTTATTTGATAATCATTAAGTTGTTCTTCTTCAAATTTAATTTCTGATTCTCTATCTGAAATTATATCATAAGTAAGAAGTGGTCTTTCAATTTCTAAACTATCAGTAAGCACTTTTATTTCAGTTTTTCTTTCTTCAATTTCTCTTTTCCATTTTCCTATTTTTTCTTCTAACTGTGCATTTGCTGTCTTATAATCTTCCATCTGTGATAAAATATATTCCATATTTATATAACCAATTCTTTCTGCTTTTTGTGAAAAGGAAAAATTAAAAGTTAAAAAACAACTTATAAAGAGATATAGAAAGAAAAATCTTTTCATTATTTGTTATTTATCAATATAACGCACTAATCTTAAAATTGTTGTCCGATTACAAAGTGTGTCTCCCATCCATGAGCTGTAAGATCTCCATCAAAATGGTTATCTAATCCATAACCAAAATCAATACCTAATAATCCAAATGCAGGCATAAATATTCTAATTCCAAGCCCAAGAGATCTTTTACCATAAAAAGGATTAAATTGTCTAAAACTATTAAATCCATCTCCTGATTCTAAGAATGTAAGTGCAAATATTGATGCAGATGGCTTAAGAGTTATGGGGTATCTTAACTCTATTGAAAATTTATTATAAATAGTTGAACCATCTTGACTAGAAAGAGATTGATTAGGGTACCCTCTTAAACTTACAGTTTCCCTACCATCCATAGCATATTGAGACATTCCATCTCCTCCTAAGAAAAATCTATCAAATGGAATTATCCCTCTATCTTGATTATATGCACCTAAGAACCCAAATTCAGCATGTGTTTTTAAAACAAACTTATCTATTATTCTAGTATACCAACTTCCTTTAAAGTTTATTTTATAAAATTCTAACCATTTAAATTTTTCCTGATCAATTTTAGCTTGATCTGGTGTTCCATCATCATTTTGAAATTCAACTTGGTTTTTTAAATCAGCATAATCAATACCATTAAACAAAGAATATGGTAAAGTAAATTTTCCTCTTAGTTCAAAGGAAGATCCACCTAAGGGAAAAACAGGGTTAGTGTATGTATTATTTCTAGTTAAAGCTGCAGTATATGCAATATTGTGAGACTTACCATCACCAAATGTAAAAAGACCAGTGTAATAGTTATTCATGTCATAAAATTGATAGCTAAGCGCTTGATGAAAGACAAAATAATCATCAGGGACTCTTAATCTTTTAGCTAAGCCAATTGAAGCTCCAGATATTTTAAAATATTGATTTTTATTAGCCTGACCTGTATAATAATCATACCTAAATTGTTTAGTTTGAGAAATAGAAAAAGAAAATTGACTAGGTTGTTTACCACCCAACCAAGGATCTGAGAAAGAAAAACTCTGCGTGCTATAAAATCTATTTGCTTGAAGCCTTAAAGCAAAACTTTGTCCATCTCCCATTGGAACAGGCTTGTAAGCTTCTTTGTTTTTAAGCCCCCTTACTGAAAAATTATTAAATGATAGGCCTAATGTACCAATAAATCCGCCACCACCATATCCACCTTGCAATTCAACCTGACTAGCTCCTTTTTCTACTAAACCATATTCAATATCAACTGTTCCATTATTTGGATCAACATTTTTAAAATCAGGGCTTATTTGTTCAGGATCAAAAAATCCCATTTGTCCCAGTTCTCTTACAGTCCTTACAACTTTATCTTTGCTATAGAGTTCTCCAGGTTTAGATCTTAATTCTCTATATATTACATGATCATTAGTTCTTGTGTTACCAACAACAGAAATTTTATTAAAGTATGCTGGTTTTCCTTCGATTATTCTAATTTCAAAATTTATAGTATCATTTTTGGCAGATACCTCTACTGGATTTATACTAGAAAATAAGTAACCATTATTTTGATATAAATTTGTTAAATCTTCCCCATCAGGTTTGGTATTGTCAGCTATTCTCTTTTTTAATAACACTCCATTGTAGGTGTCCCCAGTATATAACCCTAATACATTGGCTAATTGCCTGTCACTGTAGACAGTATTTCCTAAGAAGGATATTTTTCCTATATAATATTTATTTCCCTCTTCAATATCAAGGTTAAGCGTAATATTTTTTTTATCAATTATTACAGAATCTTTTGTTATTCTAGCATCTCTATAACCTTTTTCTTTATAAAAATCCAGAAGAGAAGTTAAATCTTCTTTATAATCTTTATCAATAAATTTTGATTTTTTCCAAAATCTTCCCAAGAGTTTAGTTTTAGTGTTTTTCATTTGCTTTTTAAGTTTCTTAGATTTAAAAAGTTCATTTCCAACAAAATTAATTTTATCGATTTTAACTCTGTCCCCCAAATCAACACGAATAAGCATTTTACTATAATTAACTTCAGTAGAATCTGGCTTAACATCTATTGAAACTTTAGTATTTAAAAAACCATCTTTTTTATACTTATTTACAATATAATTTCTTGTAGTTTTTAAAAAATTTTGAGTAATTTTTTTTCCTTTTTTTAGTTCTGTTTCTGAAACAATGGTTTCGATTCTAGATTTTTTTAATCCAGTTATCTTATATTCTGAAAGTGTAGGCAATTCTTCTATTACTATCTCTATACTTGCTTTATTCCCATCAATATTTTTAAGATAAAAATTGATATCACTGAAAAGGTCTAATTTCCATAATTTGTTAATTATTGTACTAATTTCCTCTCCTGGAATTCTTAATTTTTGTCCTTTTCTTAACCCAGTATATGTTATAACTGTTTGTTCATTAAAACTTTTTAATCCTGAAACAGTAATCTCTTCAAGAATGTATTCATTGCCTTTGGTAAAGGATTTTTCTTGAGCAGTTAATGTAAAACTTGATATTAAAACTGAAATTATGAAAATCTTTAAAAAGAATCTTTTCAATTTATTTTTATTCACTAATTTTTCCAAATCTTCTCTCTCTTTTTTGATAACTATTAATTGCATTAAAAAAATCTTCCTTTCTAAAATCTGGCCAAAGAATATCAGTAAAGTAAAGTTCTGCATAGGCAATTTGCCATAATAAAAAGTTACTTATTCTATATTCTCCACCCGTTCTGATCAAAAGATCTACGTTTGGCAAATTTCGGGTGTAAAGATGCTCATTTATTATCTTTTCATCAATTTTTTCTTCAGAAATTAAGTTATTTTTAACTTTATTTGAAATATTTCTAATTGCAGTGCTTAATTCTTGCCTTGATCCATAGCTAATTGCCAGAGTTAAAATAAGTTTTTTGTTGTTAGATGTTTTAAGAATTACTTCTTTAAGGTTTTTTTTAGATTTTAAATTTAGAGAGTCTAAGTCTCCTACTGCACAAAGTTTTATGTCATTTTCCATTAGACTTGGAAGCTCTCTTTCTAATGAATTTACTAGTAAATTCATTAAAGCATTAACCTCTAGCACAGGTCTTTTCCAATTTTCCATTGAAAAAACATAAAGAGTTATATTTTGTACTCCAATTTCAATTGATCCATAAATACATTCTTTTACTGATTTTGTTCCATTTTTATGGCCAAAGATTCTTTTCTTACCTATTTTTTTTGCCCATCTGCCATTACCATCCATAATAATAGCAACATGATTGGGAATTTTAGAATGTAAGTTTTGTTTTTTCAATTAATTTTAATTTGGACAATAACATGGTTCAGAACCAAAAATATAAGTTAATGTAAATCCAGTGAAAACATACCAGTCTTGACTAAGGTTACTTCCAAAGGCTTTTTGAGAATAAAGCTCCATGTTTTTGTATTGAGGATAGCTTCCATCTAAATTATCTGTAAAAGTATGTTTTGCGGAAATTTCAAACCCAAATACAAAATCACGAATAGGTTTAATTTTATATCCTACAGTAATTGGAATTGAGAAAGTAGATTTTTCACCATACTTTCTGGCTGAAGATATCCCTTTTGGATAATGAAGAGCATTATATCTTAAATAATTTATTCCAGTATGAATATATGGTGTCATTTGTAATGCGTCATTCTTTAAATCAAATTCAAAAAAATTAAAATCGACTCCCAATCCAAATTCAGCTGAAATTTCATTTTCAAAACTTTTACCTCTTTGTTTTCTATATGTGGCACTGTTTGGCCATAAATCATTACTAGCAATTTTAGCATAGTTAAATTGAACTCTTCCAGCTATTCTATTATTAAAATTTTTTCTGTATAGAATTCCAAAAACAGTTTTTGTTGATTTATCTAAATCCCATATCTTCAAAACAGAACCTTTATATTTTAGTGGGTCAATATAGGTTGTTGGCCCCACATCTCCAATATAATTTGTTCCTCCAAAAAATATTCCAATCTCATTATTTTGAGAAAAAGAATTAAACGAAACAAAAAATATAATTATATATAAGATGTTTTTATTCATCAGTAATTCACAAATATAAACAAAGAAGTACCCAATTCGTGGCAAATATGGTAAAATAAGATATTTATAAATTTCTTTTATCTTCTCCCCAAAGAAGCTTATTTCTTAAAGTTTTATAAAAATTTTCCTTTGATAAATGTGCTATTCTAATTTTAAAATTTGCTTTGTTTATTTTGATTAGAGTGCCATTTTTTAAGGATATTATTTTAGAATCTAGTGATAATAAATGAAATTTTTCTCTTCCAGAAACAGATAATGTAATTTCTGTATTATCAGGGATGATTATTGGTCTAGCATTTAAATTATGTGGAGCAATTGGAGTAAGTGCAATAGTTTGACTTAAAGGACTCATTATTGGTCCACCACAACTTAATGAATATCCAGTAGATCCCGTAGGAGTAGATATTATTAATCCATCTGCCCAGTAAGAATTTAAATATTCACCATTTAGATTTGTTTTGATTTTAATTAATGAAGTTGTGTTTTTTCTGCTTACGGTAACTTCATTTAACGCAAATGTAAAATCATTATTTTCTATTTCTGAATCACAATTAACCTCAAGCAAAGTTCTTTCTTCAACTTTAAATTCTCTTTTTATTATTTTTTTTAATTCAGTTTTTAATAAATCTTGATTTAAAGTTGCTAGGAAACCTAATCTTCCTGTATTTATTCCAATAATAGGAATTTCTAAATCTCTAATAAATGATATGGATCTTAAAAGAGTGCCATCTCCACCAATTGTTATCATTAAATCGAATGAATTGTCTAAATCATTGTAAGATGAAAATGTTTCATAATTAAATTTTAAATCAAAATCTTGATTTAAGAGTTTACTAAATTCTTTTTCTATAAAAAAATCAAGTTTATAATTATTTTTTAAATCAAATAGATTATATAAAACTGAATGCGTATGTTTTTCAGCATGTTGACTGTATATAGAAATTTTCATTTTCTTGATGAATTCTAATGCAAATTATTAAAAAAAAGAGAACCCAGCACTTAAAAGTTTGTATTTTTGAAAAAAACAAATTGGTCAAATTAAGTGTAAATATTAATAAGATTGCAACTCTTAGAAATGCAAGAGGAGGAAACACTCCAAATTTATTAAAAATGGCATCTGACATCCAATCATATGGAGCAGATGGAATTACCGTTCATCCAAGGCCTGATGAAAGACATATTACTTACAGTGACGCAAAGGAATTGCCTAAAGTAATTTATAAAGAATTTAATATTGAGGGAAATCCAATAAATAAGTTTATAAATCTTGTATGTAAAATTAAACCAACTCAAGTAACTCTAGTGCCTGATGCTATTGATGCTATAACTTCAAATTCTGGGTGGGATACTATAAAAAATAGAAGTTTTCTAAAAGATGTTATTTGCGAGTTTAAAAATAATGGAATTAGAACCTCTGTTTTTGTAGATCCTAATTTGAAATTTATTGATGGGGCAAAAGAAATTGGGGCTGATAGAATAGAATTATATACTGAGACTTATGCTTCAAATTTTGCAAAAGGTAATTTACAAGAATTGAAAAAATATATAGAATCTTCTTTACTTGCTAAAAAACTGCAATTGGGTATTAATGCAGGACATGATCTAAATCTTCAAAATATTGAATACTTTGTAAAACATATGCCATTTTTAGATGAAGTATCTATAGGTCATGCAATAATCTCAGAATCTTTGTATTTGGGAATTGAAAATGTAGTGAATCTATATTTACAAAAAATGAATTGATGCTTCTAAAGAGTAAAATTATTGGCAAGGGACCTATTCCGTTAATTATTTTACATGGATTCCTAGGAATGTCTGACAATTGGAAATCATATGGAAAAAAAATGAGCTCTTTTGGTTTTCAAATTCATTTGTTAGACCAAAGAAATCATGGAGAAAGTTTTCACAGCAATGATTTTAATTATACTTTTTTAGCGCAAGATTTATACAATTATATTGATCATTATAAGATATATAATTTTTCAATTATTGGTCACTCAATGGGAGGTAAAACAGCAATGATGTTTTCTTCTCTTTATCCAACGGCAATTAATAAATTAATTATAGTAGATGTTTTGCCAATAAGCTATAAAAGTAATTTTCAAAATATATTGGACTCTCTAAAATCAATAGATTTAAATACAATTAAATCAAGGAAAGATGCAAATATAATTTTAGAAAAAACTATTACTGAATCATCTATAAGAGGATTTTTATTAAAAAACCTCTACAGAAATAATAAAAACAAATTAGCTTTTAAATTTAATTTAAACGTTTTACATTCTAAATTTTATGAAGTTGAAAAAGCAATTGATTTATTAATCCCTTTCAATGGAAAATCTTTATTTGTAAAGGGAGAAAAATCAAATTATATTTTAGAAAGTGAAATAGAAAAAACGAAAATGTTTTTTCCAAATTTAAAGTTAATAACTATCCCAAATTCAGGACATTGGGTTCATTATGAAAATCCAGAAATATTTTTCGAAGAGACTATGAATTTTTTAAAATCTTAAAAGTTGGTCAACTTTCTAAAAAGACCTATTTTTACGCCCTAATTTTTAGATAATACATGAAAATTAATAGAAAAGATATTGATAAGTTAAATTCTTTATTAAAAATTGATATTGATAAAAAAGATTATCAACCAAACGTAGATAAAGTTTTAATTGATTATAAAAAAAGAGCCAATATTCCAGGTTTTAGAAAAGGCCATACACCAATAGGATTGATAAAAAAACAATATGGTCTTTCTGTTAAGGTTGATGAGGTAAATAAGATAATGCAAAAGACTTTGACAGATTATTTAACAAAAGAAAATTTAGCAATTTTGGGGAATCCTATTCCTAAGGAAAATCACGAACTAGATTGGAATTCCGATAATATGTCCTTTGAATTTGAATTGGGTCTTTCTCCAGACTTTGAAGTTTCATTTAAGAATAAAAAACCAATTAATTTATATGAAATTGAAGCTGATAAAAAAATGATTGATGATCAAATTACAAATATTCAAAATCAATATGGTAAGCTTGCTTCAAAATTAAAAGTAGAAGACGGATATGAAATAAATGGAGTTTTTAAAAATATTGAATTTAAAGTTGATAATTCAACTAATTTTAAATTAGAAAATATTAAAGGAAAATTAAATAAAGAGTTAATTAAAAAAATGAAAATTGGTGAATCAATTCTTTTAAAAACAAACGAATTGTTTAATAAAGAATCAGATTTGAGTTTTCATCTAAAGCTTGATGATAATAAAGATCAAATAGAAGAAGTAGAATTTACTTTAAATGAGATTAATCAAAGAATTCCAGCAGATCTAGATCAAGATTTATTTGAAAAGCTTTTTGGAAAGGATAATATAAAAACTGTTACTGAATTTAGAAAAAAACTCAAAAAAGATGCTGAAAAAAATTTTGTAAATCAAACAGATCAAAAATTATTAAATGATGTTACAGAATACTTAATTGATAACACAAAATTTAATTTACCAGATGCTTTTCTTAAAAAGTGGATGCAAAAAACAGGTGAAAACAAATTAACTTCAGAAGAGGCTCAGTTGGAATATGAAAAATCTGAAAAAGGTTTAAGATACCAACTAATTGAATCTAAAATAATTGAGAATAATGGAATCAAGATTGACATAGATCAAATCAAAAATTTTTCAAAAGAATTAATTAAAAATCAAATGAAGCAGTATGGACAATTAAATCCTGACGAAAAAGAATTGGAATCTATTTCAAAAAGAATTCTTTCAAATAAAGATGAAGTTAAAAGAATTTCAGATCAACTTCTAAGTCAAAAATTAATTTCTTTATTTAAGTCAGAATTAAAGTTTAAAACCAATAAAGTTTCTTACAAAAAATTTATTGAAATGGCTTATAGTAAAAATTAATTAACTTTATTACAAACATTTTTTACAATTTTAATATGGATCACGCTAAAGAATTTAAAAAATACTCAATAAAGCATCACGGAATTAATTCATTGTATTATGATGAACTAGTTGCAAGTATGACGCCTTATATTATTGAGGAAAGACAATTAAATGTAGCTCAAATGGATGTTTTTTCTAGACTGATGATGGATAGGATTATATTTTTAGGAACTGCTATAAATGATTCTATTGCTAATATTATTCAGGCACAATTGCTTTTTTTAGAAAGTACAGATAAAGACAAGGATATTCAAATATATATTAATTCACCTGGTGGTTCAGTATATGCTGGTCTGGGAATTTATGATACTATGCAATTTATTAATCCTCAAGTTGCTACAATATGTACTGGTATAGCTGCCTCTATGTCTGCAGTTTTATTATGTGCTGGAGAAAAAGGAAAAAGATCTGGTTTAAAACATTCGAGAGTAATGATTCACCAACCTTTGGGGGGAGCACAAGGACAAGCTTCAGATATTGAAATAACAGCTAGAGAGATTGGTAAACTAAAAAAAGAATTATATGAAATAATTGCCAAGCATTCTGGTCAAAAATATGACAAGGTTTACAGTGATAGTGATAGGGATTATTGGATGAAAGCCCCTGAAGCAAAAAAATATGGAATGATTGATGAAGTTTTATTAAAAAAATAAAACTTATTAATATTTTATAATTATAAATTATGCCTGAAAAAGATTTAATCTGTTCTTTTTGTGGATTAAGTAAAGTTCAAACAAATTTACTTGTTGCTGGCCAAGATGCACATATATGTGATAGTTGTATTGAACAAGCATATGGTATTATTATTGAAGAATCTAAAAAAGAGGATCTTAAGGACAATAATGAAGAATTAAAAATTGCAAAACCGAAGGAAATAAAACTTTTTTTAGATGACTATGTTGTTGGACAAGAGCAAACAAAAAAAATAATTTCTGTAGCAGTATATAATCATTACAAAAGACTTTATCAAAAAAAATCAGATAATAATGTTGAAATTGAAAAAAGTAATGTCCTTATTGCAGGACAAACTGGAACAGGAAAAACTTTAGTAGCAAAAACAATTTCAAAAATGCTTAATGTTCCGTTGGCTATTGTAGATGCTACAGTTTTAACAGAAGCAGGCTATGTTGGGGAAGATGTTGAGACTATTTTGACAAGATTGTTACAGGCTGCAGATTATGATCAAGAGAAGGCAGAAAGAGGGATAGTCTTTATTGATGAGATTGATAAAATTGCGAGAAAAAATGATAACCCCTCAATAACTAGAGATGTTTCAGGAGAGGGTGTGCAGCAAGCTTTATTAAAATTATTGGAAGGCACGATTGTTAATGTTCCACCAAAGGGTGGCAGAAAACATCCTGATCAAAAATTCATTGAATTAGATACTCAGAATATCTTATTTATTGCAGGTGGAGCTTTTGATGGAATTGAAAAAGTTATTTCTAAAAGACTAAATATGCAGGTTGTTGGATATAAAAATTCTTCGAAAACATTAATTAATGATTCTCAAAACTTATTAAGTTATATTTCACCTATGGATCTTAAAAATTATGGACTAATTCCTGAAATTATAGGAAGATTACCAGTTTTAACTCATATGAATAGTCTTGATAAAAAATCTTTGAGATCGATTTTAACTGATCCTAAAAATGCTATTATAAAACAGTATGAAAAACTTTTTGAAATGGATGAAATAAAAATTTCATTTACAGATAATGGACTTGACTATATAGTAGAAAAAGCTCTTGAATACAAACTTGGTGCTAGAGGATTAAGATCTATATGTGAAATTGCACTAAATGATGCTATGTTTGAATTCCCTGGCTCTAAAAGAAAAAAATTAATAGTTGATAAGAATTATATTTCTAATAAACTATCTAATTCAAAACTTAATATTTTAAAGGCTGCATCTTAACAATAAGTTAGTAAATCTTCAATTAATTTTCTGTCATTACAAAGTCTAGGCACTTTATTTTGACCACCTAATTTCTTCTTTGCTTTTAGCCAATCATAAAATTGATTCTTTCTAGCTATAATAATTTCAATTTCAGACATGGTAATATTTTTGAATCTTTTTGCCTTATAATCAGTATTTGTACTTTGAAGATTAATGTCTAAATCTTTTTTGAATTTATTTAAATTTTTTGGCGGAATTTTGAATTCAATTAACCATTGATGAAAACCTGATTTTTCCCCTTTCATAAAATATGGAGCAACAGTATATTCAACAATATTTAATTTATATGCTGCTAATGTTTTTTCTAGGGCAGTTTCAGCATTTTCAATAATTAATTCTTCTCCAAATGCATTTATAAAGTTTTTAGTTCTTCCAGAAATTTTTATCCTAAAGGGAAATATTGAAGTAAATTTAACGGTGTCACCTATTTTATATCTCCATAATCCAGAGTTTGTTGAAATAATCATTATATAATTAATATCAATTTTAACCTCAGAAAGGTTAATAATTTTTTCATTACTAGTTCCATAATTTTTCATTTCTATGAATTCATAAAATATTCCATAATCAAGCATTAATAATAATTCATTAGAATTATTAGAGTCTTGTAAAGCAAAAAACCCTTCTGATGCATTATAAGTCTCATAAAAATTAATATTACTTGAAAATAGTTTTTTAAATTCCTGCCGATAGGGACTAAAATTTACTCCACCATGGAAGTATACTTCAAGATTTGGCCAAACTTCATTAATATTAGTCTTCTCAGTTTCATATAAAACATTGTTTAAAAGTGTTAACATCCAAGATGGCACACCTGCAAGACTTGTAACATTTTCATCTATAGTATTTTTAATAACAGCCTTAATTTTTTCATCCCATTTATCAATTAGTGAGATTTGATTATTTGGAGTACTAATCATTTCAGCCCAAATTGGAAGGTTATCAATTAAAATAGCAGATAAGTCTCCAAAATAATTATTGTTATTTTCATATAGTTTTCTGCTTCCCCCAAGCCTTAATGATTTGCCAGAAAATAAGTTTGAGTTGTTATTATTATTGATATATAGACATAAAGCATCTTTTCCTCCTTGAAAATGGCACTTATCTAGGGTTTCACTACTAACTGGTATAAACTTACTTATTGAATTTGTTGTTCCACTAGATTGGGCAAACCATTTGATTGGTTCATTCCAAAAAATATTTTGTTCTCCTTTAATTGACCTTTTGATAAATTGATAAAAACCTTCATAATTAGTTATTGGAACTCTATTTGAGAATTCTTTATAATTCTCAATTGACTTAAATTCATATTTTTTACCAAATTCCGTATTTTTTGCACTATTTAATAAGTTCATTAATGTTTCATTTTGAACTTCTATTGGATATTTCTTAAATAATTCTATTTGATGAATTCGTTTTTTTAAAAACCATGACATAACAGTATTTAAGAAAGAAAAAGCCATTTTTATAGTATATTTATTATATAAATTTAAATTAAATTTTTAAAGATGCTTAAAGGAGTTTTAACAAAAATGAAAGTTGAGTTAAATCAAAGTGTAGATTACTTTCTTGACTTTGAAAATGATTTTATACATATTAACCCATTAATCGGAAAAAAAATTACTTTAAAACATGAAGGTTATGAATGTCTTAATTGTAAATCTATTCAGGTTATTTATAGACAAGGTTTTTGTAAAAATTGTTTTTTTGAAATGCCCAGTACTGCAGATTGGATAATGAAACCAGAATTGAGTAAAGCACACTTAAATATTGAAGAAAGAGATTTAGAATTTGAAAAAGAAGTTCAATTAAAACCTCATATTTTATATTTAGCATTCTCAAGCTCTATTAAAGTTGGAGTAACTAGAAAAACACAAGTTCCTTTTAGATGGATTGATCAAGGTGCAATTAAAGCAATTGAGATTGCGGAATTACCAAATAGATTCTTGGCAGGAGTTAGTGAAGTTGAGTTAAAAAAATTTTATGCTGATAAGACAAATTGGAGAGAGATGTTGAAGATTGAAAGTTCAGAGGTTGATTTGGAATTGGAAAGAGAAAAATCAATCAAGATGATTCCTAGTGAAGCAAAAGAATTTATAAAAAATAAATCATATAATACTTTAAACATTAAATATCCTGTAGATAAATATCCTTTAAAGCCCAAAAGTTTGAATATAATTAAAGAAAATAGATATCATGGTGAACTAATTGGAATTAAAGGTCAATATTTAATATTTAAAGACGATACTGTATTTAATATAAGGTCTAATGAAGGAGTTGTAGTAGATATAAGTTTTTAATTAAATTTTTATTTCTTCTCCAATTTTTAAATTAAACTTTTTTCTGAATAAATAAACAAAAAAATAAAGAAGTGGTGTGTCTAAGAATGCTATGATTATTTTAAATAGAACTCCTGAAACAACAAGTCCTGTAAAGCTATCCCAACTTAAAACTCCAAAAAAACATAAAAGTCCTATAACAGTAAAAGTATCTATAAATTGAGAACTAAAAGTTGAAAAGTTATTCCTCAACCAAAGCATCTTTCCTTTAGTTAGATTTTTCCAAAAGTGATAGATTTTAATATCAATAAATTGTGCAAATAAATATGCAAGCATTGATGCTAAAACAGCTAAACCGGAAAGAGAAAATACATTAGAAAAAGTTTCATCATTTATTGGTGATGAATCCAATGCAGGCACATAATTAGAAATTAAAATTATTGATAAAGAAAAAAAAGATGCAAATATTCCAGCAATAACAACTTGATTGGCTTTTTTTTGACCATATATTTCTGAAATCAAATCTGTAACTAAAAAAGTTATTGGATAGGGTAATATCCCAACAGAAAGTTCAAATAATTTTATTCCATTTATAGTAAAATCAAAGGGATACCAATAAAAAAATTTTTGAAAAATTAAATTAGAGACGACTAATGATGTAATAAATAAAGCTGCTAAATAAAGATATATTTTACTAGCTAATTTTTTTTTTGATTCAGTCATAAATATCTTTTTTGTAAAATTATAAAAATAGTATTTTATATAAAGAGAAATAACCTTAATTGTTTAATTTGGTAATATGAAGAAGCAATTAACATACTTGTCTTTAGGAAGCAATATTGGAGATAAAGAAAAAAATATTCAATCTGCTTTGGATGAGATTGATAGGAAGATTGGAGATATAATTTCAATATCTAAATTATATGAGAATCCTTCAATAGGTTTTAAGGGAGACCTATTTTTTAATTGTTGTATAGGTGTTCAAACTATATTAAAGCCTAATGAGCTTCTAAAGAAAATATTAAAAATAGAAGAGAAAGGAGGTAGAATTAGAAAAAAATCAAAATCATATGAGTCTAGAACAATAGATATAGATATTTTATTTTATGAAAATCAAATAATTGATTTTAATAATTTAAAGATTCCCCACCCGAAAATTCAAGAAAGAGAATTTGTTATTAAACCCCTTTTGGATATTGCAAAAGGGAAAATACATCCTATTCTGAATAAATCTGTTTTACAGATTAGTAATGGAATGGAAGGCACAAAAGCATTTATACAAGTTAATAGTAAGATTCAAAATCCAGTATTAAAAACTTTATCTAATTATAATAATATAGTAATCGAAGGAAATATTGGAATTGGAAAAACATCCTTATCAAAAAAACTTTCAAAGGATTTAAATAAGAATTTGATTTTAGAAGGATTTAAAGAAAACCCTTTTTTAGAAAAGTTTTATAATAATCCTAAAAGATATGCTTTGAATTTAGAGTTGACTTTTTTAGTTGATAGGTGTAGACAATTAAATAATTATAAAAATCAATTAGATTTATTTAAGACAGGAATAGTATTTGATTATGATATTGTAAAATCATTAATTTTTGCAGGCGTTACTCTCTCAGAAAATGATTTTAATCTTTATAGAAATATTTTTTATTTCATGACTAAGGATTTGATAAAGCCTAATTTAATAATTTGTTTATTGCAAACGCCAGATAATTTACTTTTAAATATTGAAAAAAGAGGAAGGCATTTTGAGAAAAAAATTAATAAGGAATATTTAAAAAAAATTAATCAAGCTTATATGAAATCTTTGAAATCTAAAACAGATTGGAAGATATTGTTTGTAGATGTTTCAGATATTGATTTTGTAGAAAATGAAGGACATTATTTGGAGTTATTATTTAGGATTAAACGCAGCTTAATTTAGAGCATTAAAAAACTCCCAAATTAAAATAGCTGAACAAACTGAAACATTTAATGAATGTTTTGTTCCAAACTGAGAAATTTCAATTACATCATTTGATAAATTAATTGCACTTTGGGAAACGCCCTTTACTTCATTTCCTAATATTATAGCATGCTTTACTTTTTTATCAATATTTAATTTATTCAATTTTTTTGATTTATTTGTTTGCTCTACACTCCAAACAAATACATTATCTTCTTTTAGTTTAAATATTATATCATCAATGTTTTTATAGTATTCCCAATCAACACTTTCTGTTGAACCTAATGCAGTTTTTTGAATATCCTTATTAGGGGGGCATGCCGTAATTCCGCAGAGAATAATTTTTTCAATAATAAATGCATCAGCAGTTCTAAAAATAGATCCAATATTATTTAAACTTCTAATATCATCTAATATAATAATCAAAGGAGTTTTTGGAATTTTTTTAAATTCAGAAACATCTATTCTCCCAAGTTCACTATTTTTTAATTTTCTCATTTCTTTTTTTACAAAGTAAAAGATTAAATTTCTAAATAATATTAAATTAGCTAATAATCAAATTAAAATTGAGGGAAGAGATTAAAAAGGTTACGCCATTAATGAAGCAGTATAATAAGATTAAGGATAAATATCCTGATGCTTTATTATTATTTAGAGTTGGAGATTTTTATGAAACCTTCCATGATGATGCAATTAAAGCATCGAAAATCTTAGGTATAGTTTTAACAAAAAGAGGGGCTGGAAGTAATAGTGAAACTAAATTAGCCGGATTTCCACATCATTCGTTAAATACTTACTTACATAAATTAGTAAAAGCGGGAGAAAGAGTTGCAATTTGTGATCAATTAGAAGACCCAAAAAAAACTAAATCTATAGTTAAGCGTGGTGTAACAGAATTAATAACACCTGGTGTCTCGCTAAACGATGAAATACTTGAAAAAAAGTCAAATAATTTTTTAGCATCAATATACAATGTAAAAGAAAATTTTGGTATTTCTTTTTTAGATATTTCAACTGGAGAATTTTTGATTTCAGAAGGGAAAATAGAATATATAAAAAATTTAGTACAAAGTTTTGATCCAAAGGAAATTTTAATTTCAAAGGATTTTAAGAAAGAATTTAATCATTTATTTGGGAGCTTTAATTCTGTTTTCTATTTGGAAAAATGGATTTATAATAAAGATTATGCTCTTGAAAAAATCAAAAATCAATTTAAAGTTTTAAGCCTTAAAGGTTTTGGAATTAAAGATGATAATTTAGGGGTTATTTCATCAGGCTCAATCCTTCACTATTTGGATGAAACACAACATTCAAAACTTTCTCATATTACAAATATTCATTTGATTATTAATAAAAATTTTGTTTGGATGGACAGATTTACTATGTCTAATCTAGAGTTATTGAATTCAAATTCAAAAGATGGCATTTCTTTATTAGATGTGATTGATAAAACATCCACCCCAATGGGGGGAAGAATGCTTAAAAGATGGATAATTCATCCTGTTATTGATTTAAAAGAATTAGAATTTAGATATGGGTGTGTAAATTATTATGTAAAAAACAATAATAATTTGGAGGATGTAATATCTATATTAAAATCATTTAGTGATTTGGAAAGAATAATGGCAAAGGTTGCAACATCCAAAATTAGTCCAAGAGAATTAGTTCAATTAAAACATAATTTAAATTCAATTAAGCCTTTAAAAGATTTATTAGATTCCAGTAGCAATAAATTCATTAAAAAAATTTCTAAATCTTTAGATATATGTAAGAAATTAATAAAAATTTTAGATTCAACATTAGATGATAATGCGCCAGTAAATGTTTCAAAGGGGAATGTAATTAAATTGGGCTTTGATAATGAGCTCGATAATCTAAGAGATTTATCAAAATCTGGAAAAAATTATTTAGATCAAATCCTAGAAAGAGAAATTGAAAACACAGGAATAAGTTCTTTAAAAATAAGCTTTAATAATGTTTTTGGGTATTATTTAGAAGTTAGAAATGTTCATAAAGATAAGGTTCCACAAGAATGGATAAGGAAACAAACATTAGTAAGCGCGGAAAGATATATTACAGAAGAATTAAAAGATTATGAATCAAAGATATTAGGTGCTGAAGAAAAAATTTCAATATTAGAAAATCAAATTTTTGTTGATTTAATATTAAGTATTCAACCCTTTATTTCCTTAATTAAGAATAATTCTTATTGGATTGCAGTTTTAGATTGTTTATGTGGATTTGGAGTATTAGCAGAAAAAATGAATTATACTATTCCCATAATTAATAATTCTAATTCAATTAAAATAATTGGGGGGAGACATCCAGTTATTGAATCTCAATTGACACACGACAATCCTTATATTCCCAATGACATCTCTATAAGTAATGATCAAAATCAAATATTAATGATTACTGGACCTAACATGTCAGGTAAATCGGCGATATTGAGACAAACTGCATTGATAGTTTTACTAGCTCAAATTGGAAGTTTTGTTCCTGCACAAAGAGTAGAAATGGGGCTTATAGATAAGATATTTACTCGAGTGGGAGCAAGTGATAATATTTCTATTGGAGAATCTACTTTTATGGTTGAAATGAATGAGGCTGCTGCCATAATTAATAACATTTCCAATAGAAGTTTGATTTTATTAGATGAGATTGGAAGAGGAACTAGTACATATGATGGAATTTCAATTGCATGGGCAATAGCTGAATTTTTACATGACCATCCTTATAAGCCTAAAACATTATTTGCGACTCATTATCACGAAATTAATATGATGGCTAATTCGTTTGAAAGAATTAACAACTTTAATGTCTCTGTAAAGGAAACAAATGATAATGTTATTTTTCTAAGAAAATTAGTTCCAGGAGGAAGTGCACATAGTTTTGGAATTCATGTTGCTAGAATGGCAGGAATGCCAAAACAACTAATTTTTTCGGCAAAAAAAATATTAAAGAAATTAGAAAAATCACATCAGTTTAATAATAAGAAAAAAGAAAGAGATAATGATGACTTTCAATTAAGCTTTTTTAATCTAGATAATCCAAAATTAGAAGAATTAAAAGAAGATATTTTAGCTTTGAATATTGATGAATTAACTCCTGTGGAAGCTCTCATTAAATTAAATGAGATTAAAAGAATACTAAATTCATGATAATTCTGGTTTATTTAGAAGAGTATTATTTACAATTTTTTATTTTTTTGTTTTACATTTGCAATCCAATTTGCGAAAGTAGCTCAGGGGTAGAGCATCACCTTGCCAAGGTGAGGGTCGCGGGTTCAAATCCCGTCTTTCGCTCCATTGCTCGGGTGGTGGAATTGGTAGACACGTTGGACTTAAAATCCAATGAGCAGTAATGTTCGTGCGGGTTCAAGTCCCGCCCCGAGTACTTAAAGGGAAGTGCCTAACAGGCTTTTCCCTTTTTTTATTCACCTTGGATATTTTCTTTGAATTTTGAGTGAAGAATATTACTAAGTTCCAAAACAATTTTACCAAATTCTTCTTTTTCAGCAACATTTCTATTTTCAGTTTTATTTGATCTATGGTCGTACAACATTTTGTCTATAGTTTTATTA
>MDSV01227128.1_pt1 | contig 31253 bp, 16 predicted proteins | sample 810851 | NCBI WGS metagenome assembly MDSV01 (sample SAMN05326640, study PRJNA326480) | marine metagenome | isolation source: seawater | place: Atlantic Ocean: North East | collected 2012 | reverse complement strand
TCAGAAACAGGAGCGGGATTCGCAGTTCGTGGAGGACCCCGGGGAGAGGGGCTCCGTGGACATGTTCAGCGGGCTGAACCTCACGCCCGAAGTGCTGACGTACTGGGAGTCGCAGCACGCGTTTTTCTTCCCGCGCCTGCTGCTCTTCTCCATGACCGCGCTCGGGCTCGCCGCGTCCGTCCCGCAGAGCCTCGGGGGCGTGTTCCGCGGGGACGTCGACGCGCTCTCCGTGCTCGCCACCAACGTGGCGTTCTTGGTCGTCGCCGCGGCGGTCGCCGCGGCGGACCTGACCAATCGCGCGAAGGAGCTCAGTCGGTTACAGCGCGAGCTCGCGCTCGGCGACATGCGCGTGATTCAGCGGGACAAGTTTCGCAACGAGCGCGTGTTCCCCCTGGCGTCGCTGCGTCAAGCCGCGCGCGTCGCCATCGTGTACGGCGACGCGGACAAAGTCGCGAAGGACCTCGCCGCGGCGACGCCGTTCCGACGCAGGCTGGAGCAGAGCCGCATCCTCGTCGTCCCGGTGGTGGAGCGCGGCGGCGCGAACGACTCCGAGGGCGTCTCCGACGTCGGCCCGGGGCGCTGGGAGCTGCTCAAGGACGTCGTGCAGGCGTGGCCGGGCGCGGGTGCCGGGCGCTGGCTGGCGTGGCCCACGCAGAACGACGCATGGGCGGGGTACTTCCGCAGGCTTCTGGCGAGCGCGGGCGTCGACGACCCGGTGGCGAACCGCGCGGGCGGGTACGTGACTTTGGGCGTCACGGGTCAGGTTCGCGGCTCGGGCGCAGGGTCGCCGAGCTGGGACGTGTTGCTGTCGACGTTCCCGCGCAACCGGCCGGGCAACGCGCAGGACGCCGCCGCCGAGGCGGCGTGGCGCGAAGCCACCGTGGACAGCGGCGCGGTGGGCGTTTTGGGCGCGGTGGACGCCGCCGGCGACCCGGCGGCGGCGGAGAAGCTGCGGGACATCCGCGCGGACGGCGCGGCTCGGCCCATCGGGACGACCCTCGCTCTGCCCGAGACGGGCGCGGCGGCGGCCGTGCTGCGGGCGCACGACGCCTTCTACGACGCGCTGGCCCGCGGCGACGAGGACGCCATGCGCGCGTCGTGGCGCCCGGCGGCGGCGCTCAGGAGCTCGGCGAACGGCGGCGCGCTGGACAGCGGCGTTGGATTTCTCATCGGGAAGGGCGCGCGGCTGGATGGGTGGGACGCGGTGCTCCGCCCCGACCGGCGGCCGGAGGGCCTGAAGCTCTCCGACGTGGACGTCACCGTCGAGCGCGACGTCGCGACGGTGACCGTGCTGGAGACGGTGGCCAACGGCGCGACGCTGCTCGCGACGCAGACCTACGAGAGGGCGAAGACGCGAGAAGATACAACGCGAGCGGAGGAGGAGGAGGAGGAGGACGAGGCGTGGATCCTGCGGTCGCACTACACGATTCCGTACGGGAAGGACACGGTGGCGAAGATCGCGCTGCGGTGCGACGAGCGCGGGTGCGTCGCGGTTCCGGCCAAGGCGGTGGCGAGCGCGAAGACGCCGTGACGCGAGTGCGCGCGTGAGTGGAGCCCCGCTCTTATTACTGTGAATAAACGGTCGAGCGGTTTCGAAAGGTTTCGCGCGCCCGCGCGACGCGGCGCGCGGTCCGCCGCGCCGCGGAGCGCGACCTACGGCGCGTACTCCCGCGCCTCCGCGGCGCGGGTCTTCGGTTCTGCCCGCGGTCATCACAGTTCGTCCCCGAGAATCTTCTCCCGCAGCTCGCGCATCAGGTCCCCCATGTACCACAGGTTGTGCTCCGTCGCGAGCGTCCACGCCGTGGGCTCGCGCGCGCGGTCCAGGTGGTGCAGGTACGCCAACGTGTGGTGCGAGCACAGCGGGCACCCGCACTGGAAGCACGGCGGCTCGAGGAGCGCCTTGTGCTTGGCGTTGCGAACGTTCACGCGGCCTCTGGTTCTCGTGAGCAGCGCGCCGTGCCTCGCCGAGCGCGTGGGGAACGTGCTGTCGAACGCGTCTATCCCGAGCGCGACGGACGCGCGCACGGAGGCCTCGTCCCCGATCCCGAGCAGGTGGTTCGGGCGGTCGCTCGGGAGCAAAGGCACGAGGTTTGTTAACATTTTCGTCAGCTCTCGCGCGTCCTTCCCGAGCGACCCGCCGATGGCGAATCCGTCGAAAGGAAGACCGCCCAGGTACTCGGCGCTGAGCCGCCGCAGCGCGTCGTCCACGCCGCCGTGGATCACCGCGTACATCGCCTGGTCGCGCACGTCGTTCAAGTGCTCGCGCAGGCTGCGCGCCTCCCAGCGGTGGCTGCGGAACACCGACTTCCGCAACGCGAAAGCGTCTATGGCGTACGGAGGCAGCTCGTCCAGGGGAATGATGATGTCCGCCCCGAGCGCTTTCTGCGCGCGCGCGGAACTCTCCGGGGTCAACTCCATCGTTCGACCGTCCCGGTAGCTCTTGAACGTCACGCCGCGCTCGGTGACGCGCTCGATCAACCCTTTCGCGTCCTTGTGCTTCGAGACGCGCCTTGACTTCATCTCGTCGCCGTCCTCCACGCTCGGCGCGCCCAGCGAGAAAATCTGGAACCCGCCGCTGTCGGTGATGAGCGGTGCCGCGCGGTTCATGAAGGCGTGCAGACCGCCCGCGCGTTCGATCATCTCGACCCCGGGCTGGAGCATCAGGTGGTACGTGTTGGCGAACATCAGGTCAATGCCGGCGTCGCGCAACAACGGCGTGTGAGGTACCGCCTTGAGCGCGGCGTTGGTGCCCACGGGGACGAACGCGGGGGTGTCGATCGTGCCGTGCGGCGTGTGGATGCGGCCCACGCGCGCGGCCGACCTGGAGCTCTGGTGCACGAGCTCGAAGCGGAAGTGTTCGCGCGGCACGTACGCGGGGAACGTCGACGCGCACGGGGGGGGGAACAGCGGGTCCGTCTCGGGGGACGACACCGAGGACAGCGCGCGGCGCGCTTCCGCGAGGCTCACTTGAAACGTGCACGAGACGTCCCACGCGCGCTCGACCGTCTCAGAGGCGGACGCGCGCGCGAAGCGCGCGGGGTTCGCGCGACGGCGAGCCGCCGCGGCGAGCATCGCCGTTGTCGTCGCCCGGGCGGGTCCGAGCTCGGCTCGGTTGTTGAGACCCCGGCGCTGGCGCGCCGTGGACTGCCCGAAAGGCTGGGCGAAGCGGGGTGCAGTTCCTCGAGGAAAAAAACGTCTTTTGTTCATTCATCACGGTCACCACTCTCCGACGTTCTCGGCGGACGCCCAGGGCTCCGCCGGCTCCAGCGGCGTTCCCTTCTGCAGCAGCTCGACGGAGATTCCGTCCGGGGACTTCACGAACGCCATCTTCCCGTCGCGGGGCGGGCGGTTGATCACGATCCCGGCGTCCTGAAGCTTCCCGCACAGCACGTAGATGTCGTCCGTCGCGTACGCCAGGTGCCCCATCGACCGGCTGGGGGGCGCGAAGGTTTCGCCGCCCCAGTTGTGCGTGAGCTCGATCTCGGGCGCGCCGGGCGCGGAGGCCATGAACACGAGCGTGAACTCACCCTTCTCCGACTCCTTCCGCCGCGTCTCCTTCAGCCCGAGCGCGCTGAAAAACGCCATGGTCTTCTCAAGGTCGTCCACGCGGAGCATCGTGTGCAGGAACGTCAAGTCGCCATCCTTCTCGAGCGAGTTGTACGTGTCCGCGGGGAGGTAGCTGCTGATCGAGCTCATCGCGACGACGGTCTTCGAGCGGACGGTGCGGGCGGGGGAGGTGCGGCGGACGCGCGCGGCGAGGAAGGGGGCTGTAGCGAGAACGACGCGCGCGGACGCGGCGGACATGGCGGTTGTGCGCGAGGTGGGGGGCGATCTCGGGTATAACACCGCTTTTTTGGCCACGTCTGCTGGGCCTGGCGCCTGGCGGCCTGGAGATTCTCACCGTTTGAACTCGTTCCTGTCGGCTGTCACGAACGCGTGATGGCCAGACACGCGCGCGCCGAGATCCACCGTCGCCGGCATATCGCGAGACTCACGCGAGCTTGCGACACGCGCCCCTCGACCGTCGCGCACGCACCAACCCGCGTCGAACCCTCCGCGCCTCTCGCGGCTCGTCGACGCGCCTCAGCCGCGCGCGTAATTTCACGCCTTCCTGCGGCAACTCCCCCGGTCCTGTGACGTCATGGCGGAGGTTATGCAGATGGAAGCCCCGGCCGAGGGGGAGGTGCAGGAGTGGGAGGAAGGCATGGAAGCAGGCGGCCCGCTTCTCTTACAGACGCTCGAGGTACGCCGCCGCGAGTTTCCGACCGAAACCCCACCCCGCGCGCAACTGGCGCCGCGCCTCATTCGAGGCACCCCGTAACAATTTCCCAGATTCGGGCGCGTCTGTTCCTCACGCACCGCCTGACCCGCCTTCCCCCCTTCCCCGCGCAGGAACACGGTGTCGCGGCGTCGGACATCAAGAAGCTCGTCGAGGCGGGCGTGCACACCGTCGAGGGGCTCGCGCACGCCTCGAAGAAGGCCTTGAAGGATATCAAGGGCCTCAGCGAGATGAAGGTGGAGAAGCTCAAGGCTGCTGGTGCGTCTCGCGCGACGCCGAATCTTGGCACCCCCGTCTTGAACTGTTCGTCCGCGTCTCCGAAACGCCCGCGTTTCCGTCGGCTGACGCCTCGATCACCCCCCGCGTACCCCCCGCAGCCTTGAAAGTCGTGCCGCTCGGGTTCACGACCGCGTCGATGGTGCAGCAGAGCCGTCAGGACACCATCATGATCTCCACGGGCGCGTCTAAGCTGGATGAGCTGCTGGGCGGCGGGTTCGAGAGCGGCTCGCTCACCGAGATTTACGGCGAGTTCCGCACCGGTAAGACGCAGCTGTGCCACACGCTGGCGGTGACGTGCCAGCTCCCGCTCGCGCAGGGCGGCGCGGAGGGCAAGGCGATGTACATCGACACGGAGGGCACGTTCCGTCCGCAGCGGCTGATCGCGATCGCGGAGCGGTTCGGCATGGACCCGGGCGCCGTGCTGGACAACGTCGCGTACGCCAAGGCGCACAACACCGAGCACCAGTCCGAGCTCCTGCTGGCGGCGGCGGGGATGATGGCGGAGGCGCGCTTCGGCGTCATCATCGTGGACTCCGTGACCTGCCTGTACCGCACGGAGTACGAGGGCCGCGGCGAGCTCAGCGCGCGCCAGATGCACCTCGGGAAGTTCCTCAGGCACCTCACGCGGCTCGCGGACGAGTACGGCGTCGCGGTGGTGGTGACCAACCAGGTGGTGGCGAACCCCGACGGCAACGCCATGTTCGCCGGCGCCAACGCGTTGAAACCCATCGGCGGGAACATCATGGCGCACGCCTCGACCACGCGCCTGGCGCTGCGCAAGGGCAGGGGCGAGAACCGCATCGCGAAGATCGCGTGCTCTCCCGTGCTCCCGGAGAGCGAGGCGCAGTTCTCCATCTCGGAGAACGGCGTCGAGGACGCTAAGGATTAAACGCTTCGAGGCGAGGAGACGACCGAAACGCGAGACGCGAAGGGACGCACCGGTACCTCGCGGGGTGGGTGGGCGAGCTCGGTCGCGGGCGACCGACGGCTCGTTCTTCTCCAGAGCGCACCCGATACCTCTTCAGTTAGCACGACCCATCGGAATTCGAGAAGACGCGCTTATTTCTACGTTTCTACCGCGAAAGCTCCTGCGCCGACGCGCGACGCGCGCTACCGCGCGAGCGTGGCGGAGTAGGCGGCGATGCCCAGCGCGATGACCGACCCGGCGACGGTGATGAGCGGGTTCTGCGGGAGCCTGAGGATGGGCTCGACCTCCTCCCCGTAAAGCTCCTCCAGGCTCTTCTCCCTGGCCTTGTTGCCGTTCAACCCCCCGCTGGTCCCCCACTTGTCGCGATACCCGCCGTAGTCGTCCCGCAGCAGAGGCACCTCGACGCGCTCGTCGTCGCCAATCTCCATCTGCGGCGCCTCCTGGATGTACTTGAGCTCCTCCGCCTGCTTCTTGACCGAGCCCTCCGGATGTGTGCCGATCAGCCGCTCGTACACCTCGATCGCGGCTTCCTTCTGCCCGAACGCGTAGTACCCCAGCGCCATCTGGATCTGGATGTCGCCGCCGAGCTTCGAGTCGGGGTCCGTCTCCGCCAGCGCCGCCTCCTGCCACTTCACAGAGTCGGGGTACATGCCCTTCGAGTACGCGTAGATGCCCTTCTTGTACAGCCGCTGCGCCTCCAGGGTGTACCCGCGCATGCGCTGCGCGTTCTCCTCTAGCTTCGCGCGCACCTTCTCCGCGTACATCTTCTGCGCGGGGGACAGGTTCGCCAGCGAGTCCACGCCCAGGGTCTGCGCCACGACTTGCCCCGGATCCAGCCCAGCCTCGAACGCCTCGGCGTATTGTTTCGTCGCGCGCAACACCGCGAGGTTGTTCGCGCCGAACGGCACGAGGTCCTTCGTCTCCTCCGCGCTGCCGGTCACGATGCTCTGCCCGCCGAGGATGCTGTCCCCCATGCTCTCCGCGGCGTTGTCCTTGTACTGCGCGCGCACCAGGTCCTCGGGTGACAGAGCCACCTCCACGAAGTTGTCGCGATCCAGACGCGACTTCGGCGCGGAGGCCTCGCCGCCTTTGGACGAAGACGGGTCCGAGGAGGCGCGCCGGGACACGTCGCGCGCGCGCGCGCGAGGGCGCGAGGGCGCGGCGCCCGCGGCAGCCAAGGGAAGGGACGCGTGCGCGCTCATCGGGCGCGGACGGGCGAGCGCGTTCTGGCGGTCTGGCGATCGGCTGACGTATCAAGTGCGGTGACTTTTTCGTCATCCAGTCCAGCATCCAGTTGTCAAGGCTGAAGTCGTTCTCCAGCGACATTTGGCTGACGTCTCGCGCGCGTGTGAGTCGAAACTTGAAGTTGCTGAAGTGGGCTCGCGAGAGCGGCTGCCCCAGCCCACCCCCCCCCAGATGATAGATATACGTGGACGAGATCGACAGCGAAGAAGAAGAGAAGGCGCAAACCATTTTCAATCTGACACGCCCCGAACGACGCTGGCGCAAACATCACGCGCCGAGCGCTTCGACTGCGAATTCCGACGCGCACCGCACTATGCCTCGCAGAGAGGCCACCCCGAGCCCTTTCGCAGGGAGCCCGAGCGACACGAGCACCTCCTTCTCGATCCCCCGGCCTTTCAGGACGTGCGCTATCCGCCTCGCCGCCGCCTCCAGCATCTCGTCGTCGTGCCGCCCCACGAGCACGCGGACGTCGGGCGGATCCAGCCCCACAGACGCGCCGGCGGGACCCGCCGATGCCCCGCGCGCCAGGAACATCGTGCCCAGTTTCCCGATCTGCGTCACCAGCACGAGCACGCGCGTCCCGTAATCTGTCACGAGAACCTCCGTGTGCACACCGTCCACCTTGAACGCGCCGTGCATCGACGGAGATGCCATGCTTCGTCGATACGCGACGCCGGTCGTTCTCGGGCGACGCCGGCGCGCTCCACACTGGCGTCGACGCGCCCACTTCAAGCTAGCAAACTTCCCGAAGGCCGAAGGACGACACGCGCAACGCCGTTCTCCCGAAAAAAGCGCGCGCTTTTTCCGGAAGGCGCGATTCTGACGAATCGGCATCAGTCGTCGCGCCGCGCACGACCAACCACCGCCCGCCCGGAGCTTCGATCGCGTCGCATCGCGCCCGACGAACGCCATGCCCCGCTTCGCGAAGAAGGCTGCGAGCGCCGCGACGACGTGCGCGTACGAGGAGGAACGCCTGGCGAACATCGCGCGCAATCGGGAGCGCATGGCTGCCCTGGGCGTCCTCGACGCCGCGCGCGGCATCGCGCACGCGGCTCACGCCGAACGTCTCGCCGAGCGCGAGAAGCGCGCCGCCTTGACGACTTCCAGCGCCTCTTCCGGTCGCCAGATCGCGGCCGCGCGCTCGGCGGCTCGGCCGCGCGCGGCCACCCGGCGCAGCGGTCGCCTTTCCGGCTCTGCCCCGACCGCGGGTCTCGACGCTTCCTGGGACGCGGTCGACGCGGGCGTCGCGAACGGATGCGCCGAGACGTACACCGCCGCGCACCGCGCGGCGCTCGGCTCGGCGGCGACCCCCTGGACTTTGTTCGTGGACGGCTACGACGACAGCGGCAACCGCATCTACGACAAAGGCCCGGCCGGGAAGACGTGCCACCAGTGCCGCCAGAAGACGGTGTGCAAGCACACGTCGTGCGCCGGGTGCGGCGCGGCGCGGGGGCAGTTTTGCGGCGACTGTTTGTTCATGCGGTACGGCGAAAACGTGGACGAGGCGGCGCGGGACGCGGCGTGGCGGTGCCCGCCGTGCCGCGACCTGTGCAACTGCAGCTTCTGCAGGCAGAGGAAGGGGTGGCCCCCCACCGGCGCGATGTACCGGCGCGCCATCAAGCAGGGCTTCAAATCGGTCGCGCACTACCTCGTGCTCGGCGGCGACGGCGACGGCGACGGCGGCGGCGACGAGACGGCGGAGGCGAGAGAAACCGCCGACGCGGCGGAGACGGATGACGCGTCGCGCGAGAAGGAAGCCGGGTCTTCTCGCGAGACGGGCGAGTCCGTCGTTCGGTCGTTCAAGAAGGCACCCCGCTCGAGCCCACCGGTGTCTGGTAAGGCGCGCTCGGCGAGCGCGCTGCACGCGCTGGCGCCGGCGACGCCGAAAAAACCCAGCCTCCAGCCGCGCGCGCGCAAGCGCCTCAGGAGGGAGGCGTGACGAGAGCGCGCGCGCGCGACGACGGCGAAGCGTTGGATTTTCGGAATTCGCGCATCCGGCGACGACGCGACGACGATCCGTCTGGTTTCCTTTCGTCGCGCGTAGTCTGTGATATCTGCCGTATCTGTGTCCACGTGTCACGTCATGGGAACACTTCCCCCCCCGCTCTCTCGAACGCGTCGAGCGCTTCGCGCGGCACCAAGTCGCCGACGGTGAGCACGGAAAACGGAGGCGCGGGCGCGTCGGCGACGGCGCGCCACGCAGCGTCGTCCTCTCGGCCGGCGTCGGGCGCGCGCCACGTGTTTCTGAACGCGCCGAGCGCGTCCGTGACGTCCTCCGTGGGCCCGCGCGCGACGGTGATCCAGTGGTCCCGAGCCTGGGACGGTTCCTCCGGAAACGCTCGAGATCCGCGTTCGCCCGGATCGCCCGTCGCCGGCGCGCGAAAGCGTTCGACGCGGAACCGCCACTTCGGCTTGGGCGCGCCGTCCACCTCCACGTGCGCGTCGTACGCGCGCGCGTCGTTCGCCGAACATTCGCGAGAGAACGCGAAGCTCGCGCGTTTGAGCTCCATCCCCAAACCGACGCCCATGGCTTTCGTCAGCGCCTCCTTACAGCTCCAGTGCCTGCGGAACGCGTCCTCCCGCTCCGCCTCCGTGTCCTCGGCGCGAATGGCGCGCGTCTCCGCCGCGCTCAAAGACTCTTTGAACGCCTCGAGCGTCTTGTCGACGCTCGGCGCGGCGCCCCGCCCCGACCCTCGGCGCCGGAGCTGCCCCGGCGCGGCGACGTCCACGCCCACGATGGCGACGGGCTCCGAGGCGAGCACCACGAGCGCGCCCTCATGCGAGACGTTGAAGTTGAAGTTGGGCGCGGCGGAGAAAGCAACGTCCGGACGTCTTTCAGCGTCGAGCCCCTCCAACTCCGTCCACGCGAAGAACGGCTTTTTGCCCTTCGTGCGGCGGATCGGGACGTCCGCGTGCGGCACGCCCGCCACGCGCGCGCACGCCGCGCGCTGCATGAGACGGCTCACGAGCGCGCGCTTCTTGTCGTCCATGAACCGGAACCGCAGGCACTCCTCGCGCTCGTGCTCGGGCAACAGCGCGAGCAGGAACCGGAACTCGGGGCCGTCGTGGTCGTCCGAGGGGTGCCAACGCGAGATGTTCACGGCCCAGCGGAGGCACGCGGGGTGGGGAGCCGGCGGCTTCGCGGGAGCGTCGCGGGCCGTGGACGCCATCGTACCGCCCGTGCCCTCCTCGGCGCGCGGACGCGGGGGGAGCGCCGTGCGCTCTGACGCGCCCGCCTCGCCGGGGCGCGCGTTCGAGGTGTGCGGGAGCCGAAAAGGTGTCTTCACACGACACCGCCTCGGTTTCGTCGCGCGCGCACTGAAACGAAATTCGAGAACCTCTCTGTCGGTGGTTCCGAGGCGGGCGAGTCGTCCCTCGTCGCTTCGTCCAACGCGCGTCTTTCACTCCGCATCGCGCGGCTTCCCGCAATCCCGACCGTCTCCATGGACACCCGCGCGGTCCCGAGCGCGGTCGAGGGCGTGGACGACACCGCGGTGGCGGTGGGCATCCCCTCGAAAGACACCCCGAGACGCACGTCTTTCCCCGCGCGCCGCGTTTCCGGAAGCCGGACAAAACAACGCCACGCGCTGGCCGCGGTCCTCCAGGTGCTCTTCGGGGTGGCGCTCGGCGCGGTCGTCGCGATCGCGAGCCGCCACCGCGTGCGCGCTTCCGTCGCGGGCGGGTCCGCGGAGCCCTCACTCGAGTCCGCGCGCCGGTTCGACGCGTCCGCGTCGGTCGCCGCGGCGGGCGCGTCGTCCGCCTTCACGGCGCGACAGAACGACGCGTCGGACTCGCGCGCTCAACTGAAAGCCGCGCGACGCACCGTCGCGCGTCTGTGGGACGTCGTGGACGCGTCGCGAGCCGAGACTGCCGCCGCGAAAGCCTTAGCGCGCCGCCAGAAGTGCGACTTGGAGACCCTTGCGCCGCTTTGCGCGTCGGCGCGCGAGGATGACCAGTCGTACGCGCTTCCCGCGCGCGTACTCGCGCGCACGTCCGACGTGCGTCTGCGGCGGCTGTGGGGCTCTCCGAGCGACGACCCGAGCCCGGCGTCGCCCACCGACCTCTTAACCATCACCGTCGGCGCCAAGATGATGGCGCGCGTGGACGCTGCCGTGCGCGCGTTCGCGCCGGAAAGCACCCAGGTGGTGCTTTTCCACTACGACGGCGTCGTGGACGCGTGGAACGAGCGCTTTGAGTGGTCGCGGCGCGCCGCGCACGTCAGCGCGCTGAAGCAGAGCAAGTGGTGGTTCGCGAAGCGGTTCCTGCATCCCGACATCGTGCACCCGTACGACCGAGTGTGGGTCTGGGACGAGGACATCGACGTCAGCGGTGCCGGTGACGCGAAGGACGCGTTCGACCCGGAGGCGTACGTCGAAATCGTGAAACGGCACGGGCTGGAGATAAGCCAGCCTTCCCTCATCGCCGGCGGGGGCGCGTGGCCGATCACGAGGCGGAACGGAGGCTGGAACGCGAGCGGAGACGAGGACGAAGACGAAGACGAAGACGAAGACGAAGAAAACGAACGAAGACGAAGACGAAGACGAAGAAAAGAAAACCAAACCGCGGAGATGCATCGGTTCGGAAAGGACTGGCGCGGCGAGCCGTGTCTCGACGCGAGCGGCGTCGCGCGCCTTCGCCCGCCGTGCGCGGCATACGTGGAGATCATGGTCCCCGTGTTTTCGCGCCGCGCCTGGCGGTGCGCGTGGGCGATGATTCAGAACGACCTCACGCACGGCTGGGGGCTGGACCTCACCTGGCACACGTGCGCCGCGGACCCCGCCAACAACAAAACCGCAGTTGAGGCCATGGGCGTGGTGGACGCGCAGGGCGTGATGCATCTGGGCGTGCCGACGCTCTCCGAGCAGGGCGAAGCCTCGGCCACCGCCTCTGCGTTCCAGGGCGTGCAGCGCCGACGCAACGCGGAGTGGGACCTGTTCAACGAGCGGTGGCGGAGCGGCGGAGACGTCGAGACCGAGTTCGAGATCGAGCGCGAACCGCGTCTGTCCGTGCTCGAAGCCCTGGCGCGGCTCGCCGAGGTGGCGTCGGGGAGCGGATTTGGGCGATTCGCGCGATTCGACGACGACGACGACGACGCCTAAACGTGTTTTGCTTTTGTTTCCTAATCGTAATAACACGAACCTTCTACCGCGGCGCGCGTTCGGTCGCGAGCGCCTTCGTCACTTCTCGTCGTCGCGCCCAAGCAGAGGCGAGGTTTCGTCCGCCTCGCCTCGCGCCTCGTCGTCCCGCCTTTTGCGCTGCGCGCAGCAGCCCGCCTGCTGCGCGAGCAGCGCCATCGAAAACACCACGAGCAACAAGCCGAAGCCGACGCCCGCCACGCCGGCGAAGGAAACCCCGGGCTCGTCGTACCAGATCTTGGACCAGGGGAACCGAGGGCAGTCCGAGGGCAGCGTGCCCTCCCTGTTGTTGCACACCGCGCGGCGTATGCCCTGCTGCAGGTTGCACGAGTGCACGCACACCGGCTTCCGCTCCACGAGCACCCAGGGCAGCCACTTGTGCTTCGGCGTCAGCGCCTCCAGCTCGTCGCTCGCCGCGGAGAGCGCCTCGAAGCCGCGGTCCGTGGAAAGACACGTCGCTTGTTCCCGGCACGTCGCGAGGAGACCGGTCGGGAGCTCGTTCCCCGCGGACGCGCCGCCCATCGCGGTCTCGCAGCACGTCGCGGACATGGAAAGCAGCGCCGCCTCCTTGTTCGGGTCCCCGAACGCCGAGCCCGAGCCCGACTCCATCTCCAGCAGTTTCGAGGAGAGGCACGTGAGGAAGACGTTGAGCGGCGCCGCCGCGTCGTCGAAGCGGTCGCGCCCGTCGCGCGCGTCGCCGGCGGCCGAGCCGTCGCCGTCCACCAGGCTTGGGACGGCCGGTACGTCGTAGGAAGAGACGTCCACGCCGTCTTCGGTGCCGTCGGGGTTCGTCGCCGCGGGGCTCGCGTCGTCGGGCTCGAACAAGTCCACGAGCGTGTCCTGCTTCACGTAATCCCCGTCCGAGACGCTCAAGACGCCGCGAGTCGCGACGCGTCGCGATCGCGCCGGCGGCGCGCGAACGAGTCGCGACGCGTCGGCGTCGACCGTATCGACTGTATCGACGCGTGCCTTTCCTGTGTTTCCCCGCCCCGAAACCGTCGTCGTCATCGTGCCGAGCGCGGCTTTCGCGCGCGTCATCCGCGCGCGCCGCCGCTTGATCTCCTCAGCTCTCTTTTCGAACCGGCCCAGCCCGCTGGTCATGTTCTGGAACGCTCGCTGCGAGCACTGCACGGCGGCGTTCGCCACGCAGCTCACGCGCGCGGCGCTCCCGGCGTTCTCGCCGCCGCAGTTCGCGCGCCTGCCCCTGTTCTGGCCCACGTTGCTGTGCGCGTGGAACGTCCACGCCAAAGGCCCGAGGTCCATCCGGAGCAGGTTCTGAATCGGGCCCAGCACGAGTTCAAGCGAGTACGGATCGGCGGCGTCCAGGAACACGTCCACCCGGAGCCGTTTCTTGCTTCGCCCGCTCTCCTCGTACTCGTCCACCCACAGCTGCGTGGTGTTGGCGGCGGTCTCGTACTCGGCGTTGACCCAGTCCGCGCCCTTCTCGTACAGCTCGTTGAAGTACTCGCGGCCGCCCTCCACGTACATCCGCGTGCCCGGGACGTCGTCGAACTCAAAGTCCCTGAGGGTAAACGCGTCGGACGAGCCGTCCGAGCCGTCGACGGCGACGCGCGTCTCCGGATCGCGAGAGGACGTCGCGACGCGAGACGCCGCGCGGCTCGGCCGACCGGTTCCGACCGCGGCGCCCGCCATTCCAGAAATCGCCCCGGAAAACGTCGCGTCCTCGTCCTTCGAGTCGAAAAGCCAGTCGTTCTTCGAATCCGTCGCCGTCGACTCGCCGAGCCGCGAATCCGGCGAATCCGGCGAATCCGGCGAATCCCGCGAATCCGCCCCTTCGTCGCGCGCGTTCGCGCTTCGTCGGGTCGATTTCTTCCCGGACGCGCGGCGCTTCGCCTCCGGCGTCGCTTCGTAGTCGCCGTAATCGCCGCCGACGTCGTAGTCGCCGTAGTCGCCCGCGGCGGGCACGGGCTCGGGCTCGGGCTCGGCGGACGCCGCCTGGACGCCGCCGCGCGCGATCGCGTCGAACACGTCGTCGACGTTCACCGCCTTCGCGTCGCGAGGCGCCTTCGCGCGCCGCCGGGAGCGCTTCGACGAAGCGCGCGTCGAAGACTTCGCCGAAGACTTTGCCGAAGACTTCGCCGAAGACTTCGCCGAAGACTTCACCGAAGACTTCGCCTCGGACGGCTTCCGGGACTTGGACGTCTGAGACGACTTCGTCCTCGACCGGCCCAGCGCGCTGGCGGCGGATCGCGCCTCCACGTCCCGCGCCTCCGCATCCTCCGCCGCCGCGCGCGCCGCCGCCTCCGCCTTCGCCGCCGCGCGACGCTCCGCCTTGGCCTCCGCGCGACGCTCCGCCTTGGCCTCCGCCCTCGTCTTCGCATTCGCCGCGTGACGCTCCGCCGCCTCAGTTTTCTCCGCCTCGGCCCTCTCCGCCTCGGCCTTCTCCGCCTCGGCCTTCTCGGCCTTCGCCCGCCGCCGCCTCGCCTTCTCCGCGCGCTGCGCCTCGGTGGCGTCGAGGTCTGCACCCCACTGGTCCTCGAACGAGCGCGTGAAGTCGTCCAGGAACACGTCGCTCCCCGGCTTGCGCGCGCCTCCCAGGGCGGCGACGTCCGCACGGCTCCTCGGCGACGCGCGCGGATCCGCGCCCAGCCCTCGCAACGTCTCCGACGCGGCGTCGCCGGGCGCGGCGAGCGGGTACGGGTACCCGACGTCCGCCTCGCGGCGCCGGCGATTTGTGAGCTCGCCGCCGCCAGGCGCCGCGGCGCGTCGCGCCGGGTTGGACGCCGCGGCGTCGCCGAACCGAACCCGCGCGTCGCCGACGCGCGACCCCGCGTCGAACGCGCGTCCGAGTCTGGCTTCGTCCACCTCGGCGTACTCGTAATCGTCCCCGTAGCGTTCGTCATCCTCGAGGGTTTCCTCGTCCCACGGGTCGTCCCGCGTCGTCGACGCCTCGGGGTCGAAGTGGTACGGAGCCGAAGGGATCGACGCCGCGTCGGACGACGCGCCGTCCGCGCCGAGAGAGGCGTCGTCGTCGACGACGTCGTCGTCAACGTCGTCGTCGTCGGGCGATTCGGTGCGCTCGTCGTCCCCGTCGGGAGGCGCGTGCGCGGAAGCCTCCCTCTCCGCCGCGCTCCGCGCCAAACGCTCCATCACCTGGAGCGCCTTCGCCGCGATCTCGTCGGCGCTGACCGAGCCTTCGCCCACCTTGGTCGTCCGCGAGAGCATGTGCGCGTACAGGTCGTGCTTGCTAGACGTGCTCGCGCCGTCGAGCGCATCCTGTTGATTCGAGGAGACAGCGAGGGTCAGGTCGGGGGACGCGCCGCGCGTCTCGGAGCGGGCGACGGTTGTGGGAAACGAGACTTCGAGGGAGCCGCGCTCGGGGCGAGGGAAGGGTGACGCACCCCCGGCGACCCCAGCGCGCCCTCCAGGAACCGTGTCGGCACAGAGCGCGCTTCCCGCGCGGTCGCCGCGAGCGCCAGCAGCGCCAACGCCGTCCCGCGCATCGCGAACACCCGCGATGCTTTCTGCCGCCCGTCTGTTACATCTGGCGAGGAAAAGGCCTCCTCAGGGGAAAACGAGACATGGGCAAACAGTCATTAAAAATATGCTAAAATTCATATACACATATATGCAAGACTAAAATTACATACGCGACAAATCGCCGACAGAGCGCACCACCTTCAAACCCGCCCCGAGCGCCAGAGGCGCCAGCGCGACGAGGAGTTTCCCGGATGCCGACCGACGCATCTTCGATTTGTCCTTCTTATCCGGGCTCGAGCCGCTCGCGCCGAAGCTCCTCGTCTGCGCGGGGACGTCGGCATCCTCGACACCCCCCGCGGACTGCGCGTACCCCTGCGCGGCAAGGTACCGAAGCACGTTGGCGTCGACGCCGCCGCCGTATCGAGACCAGAAGTTTCGATCCGTCGAGAGCCATCGCGGCGCCGGGCGGTGGTTCCGGCGCGGCACGGGGTGTTCTTTTTCGGGCGCAGTCGTCGATCGGCGATCCGCGCTCGCGCTCCGTTCCGCACCCGGCGGTCGCGGCGGAACCACGTCAACGTCCTCGGGCGCGACGGGTCCGCGCGGGGCAAGGTCCGCGTCGCGCAGCACGACGCCGATTTGGAAATCGTGGAGCTGCGCCCAGGCGGTGGCGGAGTGGATGGAGACGAACTCCTCCGTGCAGTCCTTCCCGAGGTTGCGCGTGATGGCCAGCGCGGTGCTCACCTGCCCCGCGTTGTGGAACCCCGGGTGCGTGATGGCGAACGTCGTGATGTCGAAGACGCGCTCGTACACGACGATCCACCCGTCCTTGAGCGAGACGTGCTTCGCCACCTCGCCGAGCGTGAACTTGGGCCAGTACGCGCGCTCGGCGTCGCACGGGCCGGCGCGGCGCCGGCGCTCCGCGCGCGTCACCGCGGCGTGGTCGTAGTCAGACATCCCGCGTCGTCGTCGGGAGCGCGGCGTGATGTCGGTCGAGGTCCGCGCGCGCGAACATCGCGCGCCCGCGCGACTGCGCCACCGCCCTCGCGATGCGACCGCCGACGTCTTTCTTTGCGACTTCTCGGCGTGCCTACCGACGCTCGGATGACGCTGGTCGGAACGACGCGGTCTGTGCGCGCTCTCGGCCGTCGGTTTTCGCGGGAGCCGGAGTGGGCGGATTTCTCGAGGCACGCTTTTTGGGATGGACGAGCTGTCTACGTCGCCTTCGCGTGTTCGCCCGCGCCGACGCCAGAGGCTGCGGCGCGGTCGCGTCCTCGCGCGAACCCCGATGGCACATCACGCGCGATGCCGCGCGGCGACGGCGGCGTTCCTCGTCGCGCTCCTCTTAGCCATCGGAGAAAGCCGCGCGATGAACGCGCCGAATGGACCCGGCGCCGAGGAAAAGGCGGCACCCTCGGCGGCGTCGACGCGGCTGCGAGTGGTGTTCGACCGGCTGGCGGGGGGTGCGCCGGACGCGCACGAGACGAACCAACTGCGGGTGATTTCGCGCGCGTTCGCGAGCCACGACGCCTTCGAGATCGTCCACGCCGCGTCCCCGGCGCCAGCCCCGCGCGTTCCCGCTCCGGAGACGAACGACGCGGATGACGTCGACGCGGCGAGACGGGGTGTTTTCGAGGCGGCGGATGTGTTTTGGGACTTCGAGCCCGGCGACGCGCCGCGCGCTCTGCGCGCGGGCCAGCGCGCGAACCATTTCCCGGGCTCGGGCGCGATGACCAGCAAAGCCGCGCTCGCGACGCTCCGTCTGGAAGGGCCGGGCGCGGCGCGCGTGCCGGTCACGCTCGCCCCGGACTGGTCCTCGCCGGAGGACGTGCGGCGCGCGGCGGCGGACACAGCGCGCGAGCCCGACGCCTGGCTGGCCAAGCGCGCTACGCACGGCGACGTGCGCGTGCTGAGAAGTGACGCGCGCGCGGTGCGCGCTGACAGCGCTGACGATGATTCGTCTTTCAATACTTCGACGCGTCTCGAGGCGATGCTCGCGTCGACGCTCAAAAGCGGCGACGTCGCGCAGAGACGCGTGCGGCGCCCGCTGCGCGTGGACGGGCGCGCCTTCGACTTCGGGGTGTACGTGTTCGCGCGCGGCGTACGCCCGGACGAAAAAAAACTTTCCGACGAGAGCGAAGCGCGGAACGCCTCTTCATCCTCCGGCGGTCTCGGTCTCGTCGGGTCTTGGGAGGCGTTCGAGTTCGACGAGACCCTGCTTCGCTTCGTCGGGGACGAAGAAGCGCGCGCGGCGGACGACCTGCTCAGCCGCGAGTACCCGGCGGCGTGGGACGTGCCGACGCTCGCTCGGCTCGGGGCGGGCTCGCCCGAGGACGCGCCCACGGCGTGGCGCGCGCTCGCCGCGTTTCTGGACGAGAGGTACGGCGCCGGCGCGGCGGCGGCGGTGCGGGCCCGCGCGACGGAGACCGCCGTCGCCGTGATGGACGCCGCCGCGCCGTTCGTCGCCTCGGCCATCGCGGAGGCGAACGCGCCGCGACGCCGAACGCGGCGCGCGAAAGAAGAAGAGCCGTTCCCGGACCGAGCCGCGCACTTTTTCGAGACGTTCCGGTTCGATTTCGTGCTGGACGACGGGTCCCTCCGCGACTCCGTTTCCGCAGACGCCGAGGCGCTCATCGGGCTCCCGACCCCTTGGCTCGTCGAGGTGAACGCGTCACCGAACATGAAGCCGGCGAGCGCGCCGCAAGAGCGCGTCCTCTCCCGGCTCTGCGCGTCGCTCGCGGACACGCTCGCGCCGGCGCCGTGGGACGCGCGGAAAAAAAAAAGCCGCGGCCCGACGTTTCCGCGCGCCGACGTTTCCGCCGCGTTCGCTCGGCTCGCGCTTCGCGACGGAGGGGCGCTCGTTCGCGACGCGCAGAGCCGGGACGAACAAAAAAACCACCGGGGGGGTGGGCACGAGACGCGTCGTCGACCTGAGGCTTTCACGCGTCGCGCGCGCGTTTTGGCGGAATCGCACGCGGAAGAACCCGAACCCGACCGAGACTGCGCGGTTTCCGCGTGGGGCGACTGGGGGACCTGCTCTCCGTGCGGGGAGGGCGGCGCGCGCGTCAGGTCGCGGGACGTCACCGCGGAGAAACTGGGAAACGGCGCGGCGTGTCCGGCGCTGACGGTGACGGAATCGTGCACGACGGCGTGCTCGCCTCCTCCTCCGTCGCCACCGCCGACGTCGAGTCCATCGCCTCCCCCGAGCCCGCCGCCGCCTTCGCCTTCGCCGCCGCCCTCGCCGCCGAGCCCGCCGCCGCCGCCGCCCGCGTCGTCGCGGACGCTGGACGCGAGGCTCGAGCTCGTCGGCTTCGCCGGCGCCTTCGACGCCGCCGCGCAAGCCGCGACGGCGAGCTCGGTGGCTGAGGAAATCGCCGAGCGCGTCTCGCTGAGCGCCAGCGGGGTGAACGTCACGGACGTCGTGGTGGTGAGCTACGGGCACCTCGCGAGGCTGAGCGTGGTTCTGCGGCGCGGAATCGCCGACGCGACTTCCGCGACGCCCGACGTCGTTTGGTCTCCGCTCGCCGACGCGCTCGCCGCGGACGCGGGCGTGTCGCCCGCGTCCCGCGTCGCCGCGGGCGTCGCGGCGGCGAACGTGACGGTGGCGCTGGAAGTCTCCGTCGCGGGGTGCGCGAGCGACGAGGAGGGGGACTCGGTCGCCGAGCGCGCGACTGAAGAGGCGGCGAGTGGGACGAGCGCTTTCGCGTCGACGGCGAACGAAACGGGGTACGCCGTCGTCGACGCCGTCGCCGTCGGTTCCGTCGCGGCGACTGTCGTCCGCGTCACTTTGGTGACGACGACGCGAAGCGACGCCTCGAGCGCCGCCGCCGCGCTCGATTTCGGCGTCTCGGCGATCGAAAACGGCCTGCGCGTCGCGATCGAGTCGGGGAGCGTCGCGGCGAAGCTCCGGGCGCGGGGTTTCGACGTGGACGCGTCCGTCAGGGCGTACGCCGACAGGTTCGCCGACGACGCGCTTTTCGTCGGATCGGAGGAATCCCCGCCCGAAGCGAGTCCCGACGCGAGTCTCGACGCCGCCGCCGACGCGTCGCGCGGATCATCGCGTTTCGTCCTCGCCGCGTTCGCGTGCGGCGCCACCGCGGCGTTGCTGTAGTGCCGAAAGGAGTCCACGCCACTGTGGTGTAAACATACTTCTTTTAGCTGCGTGGTCCGCTACGTAGATAGATAGACATTGATAAAACTAGTACGCGGAAATACGCGAGACGCTTAGTAGCTATGAGAACACGAGGCGGACGCGTCGTCGTTTCGTCCAAACGCCGCGCGAACCGCCCGCTCGCGACGCACAGCCTTACGCGCGCGCGGACCGGTTCTGGCGCGTGTTCTTCTCCGCCTCTTCCCTCGCGGCGCGCGCGATCCTCCCGCCCTCGTCCGCGACGCGCCTGCCTATGGCGGTGAGGTCCACGCAGGGCGAGTTCCAGTCGAAGGGGTCCATCATGGTCTTGCCCACCTCCCAGATGCCGTAGAAGCCGAGCGCCAGCACGGCGGAGGGGAGGGGCGTGAGCCAATCGAAGGTGGCGCTGAACACGAACGGCGCGCTGAACACGAAGCAGAACAGCACCAAGTTCACCATGTGCGTGTACTGGTACGGGATGGGTGTCGTGACGATACGCTCGCACGTCTTGTACGCCGCCAGAACCACGTCGCACTCGCGGTACATCTCGTGCGCGGCTTTCTCGTAGAGCGCGCCGGTTTCGCGTCTTCGCTCCACGGCGCGGTGCAGGTCCGCGACGGCGACGTTGAACCTGTTCAAAGGGTCGACGCGCAAGTACTTCGAGCGCTCCCGCTCGGTCAGTAACAGCGTGGATAGGCTGGGTGATCCGGTCAAGTCTTCCGTGACCAACAGTTCGTCCGCCACGGCTCCGGTGCCGCCGCCCCTCGTCTTGCGCCACCCGCCGTTTTTCTTTCCCGCTCCGCCAGACGCGTTCTTGGCGACGCGGTACCCGTGCCTCCGCTCGCGCAGCGCGATCCTCAGGAACGCGAACAGCACGTTCACCAGCCGGTTGATCTCTGCCACATCCTCTCGTGTGCGTGCCATCTGGCGCTCGCGCTCGTCCGCGTCTTCGACGTACCCGGGCTCACCCACCTCCGCGGGCCGCAGGAACGACGCCGCGCAGACGTTCACGTTCCGCAAGCCGTGGTACATCGCCCCCGCCGCGGTTTTCGCCTCGTAGAACTTGACGTAGGCGATGTTCGCGCAGAACACCAGCAGGAACCCGATGATGGCGCCGCAGATGGCGTGCGCCTCCGTATGGAACGTCAGCGCGCACTCCGAGGACCGCGAGACGTGCGCGCCACACCACAGCCGCTTCGCCGCGTTCGCCACAGCGCCGGTGGCGGCGGCGGCGGCGACTTGCGGTGTCGCGCGGCGCAGCGCGTTGGAGGAACCCGAAAACAAGCCGGTGAGGAACGAAAAGGTTTCCCGGGGGTACTCGCGCGCCGCGAGCAAGCGCGCGTGCTGGGACGCGGACGCGCGACGCGCGCGTGCGGCGTGGAACTGCGAGAAAAGCGGTTTCGAGGTTTCGTGATGTGCCGGCGACGCGTTCGTCGGCGGCGGAACCGACGAAACCGACGAAACCGGCGGGACGTCGACTTCGCGTTCGTCGTCCTCGGCGCGCTCGATGAGCCTCTCGAGCTCCCGCCGGGCTCGTTCGTGCGCCGCGTCCTTCTCGGCGATCGTGTGCGCGTCGTGGGCGGCACAGCGGCTGTGCAGCTGAGCGCACTCGCGCCAGACCCGCCTCCCGATCCCGGCGAGGTCGTGGTTGGGCTCGCGCCAGTCGAAGGGGCGCTCGATCACCTCGCCGATGCAGTTGATGCCGTAGAAAGCCATCGCCAGGAGGCACGACGGGAAGAACGAGATGTACTGGTAGGACGTCGTGAAGATGAACGGCGCGCTGTACACGAAGAAGAAGGTCACGAAGTGCGACATCTGCACGTACTGGAACGGAACGGGCGTCTCCACGATGCGCTCGCACGAGGTGAGCGCGGCGAGCACGCGTTCGCACTCGCGGTACAGGTCGAACGCGCCGCGCTCGCACGTCTCGCCGCGGCGGCGAAGCCTCTCGACGGCGACCTGCATCTTGGTCGCCGCGACGTTCGGTCGGTTCCGAAACGGAACCGAACTGAACTCGTGCAGCTCGTCGGTGTCTCTCAGCAACGATCCGACCCGGGGCGAGCCCCGCACGTCGTCCGTCAGAACCGTCAAGTCCCCGGGACTGGAGTCCCAGGGGTACCCGAGCCTGTGCTCGCGGAGGCGGTGCCTGAGGAAGCCGAACAGAGCGCCAGACAGCCGAAGCAGCTCGGTGCGTTCGCGGAGAAGCGAAGACGCGGGGGTCTCCGCGGCGGTCGGGAGGACGTTCTCGGCTCCGCGACGACCGAGACGCGCGTCGTCGTCGGACGCCTTCTTCTTCCAGAAGAACATTCCGCCGCGGTCGCGGCGGGCGGCGTCTTCGGACGGCGCCGCGTCCGCCGCCGGCGGCGGCGGCGGCTGCGCTTCGTCCAGCCGCAAAAACGCGCACGCGCCGATGTTAAAGTTGCGCAGCCCGCAGTGCAGCTCCGAGATGGCGGTCTTCGCCTCGTAGTACCGGTCGTAGGCAAACTTGAACCGGTAGACGATCATGAACGCCAACACGGAGCCCACCACGGCGTGCGCGTGCGGCTCGAAGGTCACCGCGCACTCGTACGCCTCCTGTACCATGCCGCCGCACCGCAAGAGCTTCGCCAGCTGCGCCGCCCAGCCGATGGCGAACGCCAGCGTGACCTGCGGGAACACCTCGCCGTGCACGGTGCCGCGCACGCGGAACACGTCGTAGAAGAAACCGAAACGGCTGTTTGAAAGCTCGGGCGCGGGCTGCCTTTTCGTTCGCGCGCGCGTCGACGAAGCGTCGCCCTTCGAAGACCCTCCAGAGCCTCCAGAACCTCCGTCGTCGGGAAAAAGACGTTTCGGCGCCGTTTCTTTCTCGCGCGCGCGCGCGGCTTTCTCGGCGACGCGCGGGTCCGGTCGGCCGGACGCCACGAGCGCCACGTCCGCGACGCCGTGCGCCGCGGAGACGGAAGGCACCTGCCGTTTCGATCGTTTCGAGTTTCCGGAAGAGAGTCTTTCTACCCGACGAGACGCGTCTTTTCCTTCTCGTTCCGCGGACGTTTCCGTCGTCGTCACCGTGACGACGGACGCGTCGACGTCCGCGTCCGCGTGCGCGTTTTCTTTGAGTGAAAAATCTTCCATGGAAACCGCGTCCGGCGCGCCCTCGCCGGCGACGCTCGCCTCGTGCAGCTCGAGGGTTTCGACGTACAGGCGCCACCCCACGCCGGAGAGGTCGTGGCAAGGCTGCTCCCACGAGTACGGGTCCTCGATGGAGCGCGCCACCTCCGCGACGCCGTAGAACGCCACGGCGACGATGCAGCTGGGCACCGGGCTGAGCCACTTGAAGCCGGTGGTGAACACGAAGGGCGCGCTGAACACGAACACGAAGAGCAGGAAATTTACGGCGTGCAGGTACTGGAAGGGCATCTTGGTGGACACGACGCGCTCCATGTGCTTGTGCGCCTCCAGGCACGCCTCCAGGTCGTGGTAGATGTCGAACGCGCCGCGCTCGCAGACGTTCCCCAGCCGCCTGTGCCGCTCGACGATGGACTGCATGCGCCACACCACCACGTTGGCTCGGTTCTCGGGGTCCACGTTGGCCAGCGCATCGCGCTCGCGCTCGTCCAGCAGCGTAGACAGCGACGGCGCGCCGTACACGTCGTCGCGAAGCAACGACGTCTCAGTGGCGCGCACTTTGCACTCTTTCGGGTACCCGTGCCTGCGCTCGCGCACGGACTGGCGCACGAACGCGAACAGCACGTTGGACAGGCGCCGCAGCTCCACGCGGTCGCGGTTGAGCGCTTCGTCGAAACGCGCGAAACGCGCGGACGGCGCGGACGCGTCGGACTTTTCTGATTCGGGAACCTTCGTCCTGAGGAACGCGCAGAACGCGACGTTGGCGTTGCGCAGAGCGTCGTGGAGGTGTCCGAGGTACTTCTTCCCCTCGTAGAAGCGGTAGTACGAGATGGACGTGCGGAAGACGAGCATGAACCCGATGACGCCGCCCGCCACGGCGTGCGCCGTCTCGGAGAAAGCCAGCGAGCACTGCGCGTGGCTCACGATGTCGGCGCCGCACCAGTAGATCTTGAGCGTCTGCGCGCACAGACTCGAGACGACCGCGAACAGGACCTGCGGGAACACGCGAGGCAGGACCGTGCCTTTCACGCGGAACAGCGTCGTGACGAACGCCCAGGGGCCGCCCGCGTACTCGAGCGCGGGAATCGGCGCGAGGGGCGCGAGGACGCGAGGAGGCGACGCGTTCGTCCGCGCCTCGTTTTTTGTCAGACGCGAATCCGCCTCGGCCGTTTTCTCCTCGTCCCCGCCGCCGGAAAAGCGCGGAGAACGCGTCGAAGAAAACCCTTCGCTCGTCTTCGACGCGCACGCGTTCCCTTCGAAGCGCGAAGAAGAAGCGCGTTTCGCCGGAGGAGAAGCGCTCCCGTCGCCGTTTTCTTCCAGCGCGTCCCGCAGCGTCGACAAAGAAACCTCGTCGTCGTCGTCGTCACTAACAGACCAGTCGCTCGGTTCGTCGCTTGCGACGGCGCGCCGCGCGGCGGCACGCGCGCGCGCGTTTCGGCGCCGCCTTTTCTTCGCCTCCTCGCGCCGCCGCCCGTCGCGCCGCTCATTTCGCTCCCTCGCCTCGGCGCACTCGTGCAGGCGCAGGTTCTCCTCGAACGCCCTGTGCCCCATGCCGGAGAGGTCGTGGCAGGGCTGGCGCCAGTCGAAGGGGTCCTGGATGAGCTTGCCCATCTCGTTCACGCCGTAGAACCCGACGGCGACAATGACGCTCGGCACGAACCCGATCCAGTGGAACGTGGTTGTGAACACGAACGGCGCGCTGAACACGAAGAAGAACAGGATGATCTGGAGCATGTGCGTGTACGTGTGCGGAATAGGCGTGCTCGCGATGCGTTCCATCGCTTTGTACGCCGCGAGGCACGACTCGAGCTCCTGGTAAATCTCGAACGCCGCGCGCTCGCCGATGAAACCGAGCCGTCGGTTGGTCTCGACGATATCTTGCACGCGCATCGCGATCCAGTTGTGGCGGTTGCTCGGGGACAGACGCAGCAGCGTAGACGCCTCGCCGACGCGCAGGTACGTCGGCAGTCGCGGCGATCCGCTGCGATCCTCCAGCACGCACTCAGCGTCCGACCGCGGTCGTGCGGAGGCGCTTGTTCGAAACGCGTCCGAAAAGCGCCCGAAGAGCCTTCGCGCCGCGACGCCGGGCCCAAAAAAACAACCGTTTTGGGTTTCGTCCGAGTTCGTCTCAGACGGCGCGTCGGCGCGGCCGACGCGAAGCTCGCGCAACGCGTGCCGCATCACCGCGTACATCACGTTGGTGAGCCGCAGGAGCTCAGCTCGGTCGCGGCGCACGCGTCGCGAGGTCTCGACGCGCTCAGCAGGCGTACGCTCGGCGTCGCGCTCGTCATACGTCCCGGCGGCAGAGCCCTGGCTCGTGCGCGCGGTGACCTTGCCCAGGTTGTCTGACTGGTCCAGCCGCCCGTCCACGTTGGAGACGCGCGCGGCGCGCTCGAAGGCGGCGCACTCACCCGGCCTGTTTTCGCGCAGAAAGTCGACGAACAGCACGTTCAGGTTGCGCATGCCGCCGTAGAGCTGCCCGAGGCTGGCCTTGCCCTCGTAGTACCGGTCGTACGCCCAGTCCGTGCGGAACACCAGCAGGAAGCCGAGCGACACCGAGACCACCTGGTGGCCGGTAATGTCGAAGGTGGTCTGGCACTCGGCGGCGGCCACCACGTCGGCGCCGCAGGCGCGCATCTTGACGATCTGCGCGGCGAGCCCGAGCGCGAACGCCACCACGATCTGCGGCAGCAGCGTCGGCATGACGGTGTCTTTGAACACGAAGATCTCGGCGATGAAGCCCGTCCAGTGCGTCGAGAGCTCCTTGGGGAGCATGCCGGGGTCGACCGTCGCGGCGGAGTCGTCGTCGTCGCCGTCGTCCAAGTCCGTGCCGGAAACGTCCCCGAAAAGACGAAGCGTGTCCCTCCGCCCTCTCTCGCCGCGCTCGCCCTCCGACGCGGTCGTCGACCGCGCGTCGTCGTCCGACGCAACGCGGCGAGACGGGAAGTCTCGCGCGAGAGAGTCTTCGCCGCCGGACACCGCGGAGTGCGCCGAGTCCGCTCGGGCGCGTCCGCTTCCGACCGCTCCCGCGGCTCGCGCGCGAGCGGACTCCGCCGCGGCGGCGTCTGCGTCGGCGTGCACCTGCGCGTTTTCCCGGTAGGACCGCCACCCCACCGCGGAGAGGTCGTGGCACGGCTCTTCCCACGAGAACGGGTCCTCCATGCACCGCCCGATTTCGTTCACGCCGTAGAACGCCAGCGCGACCACCGCGCTGGGGAACGGCGTGACCCACTTGAAGTTGGCGGTGAACACGAACGGCACCGAGTACACGAAGAAGAAGAGCAGCACGTTGAGCATGTGGAGATACTGGTACGGGATGGGCGTTGTCACGATGCGTTCCATGGACTTCAACGCGTCCAGAACGACACGCAAGTCGCGGAACGCGTCCATGGCCGCACGTTCGCCGAGAACACCCGCGCGCCGTTTGTGTTCGACGATGGCGCTGATCTTGCTCGCGCACGCGTTCGGGCGGTTCCACGCGTCCAAACCCTTGAACTCCCGAGCCTCCTCGGCGTCGAGGAACAAATCAGGCACGCGCGGCTTGCCGCCGCGGTCGCGCGTCAGCAGCTCATCGTCCGTGACAGGGCCCACGTCGGAGTACCCGTGCCGCTGGCCGCGCGCGGCGTGGCGGACGAACGCGTACAGCAAGTTCGTGAGCCGGAAAATCTCCGCGCGATCCGCTGCGAGCCGCGAGAGCGCCTCCTCCTCCTCCTCCTCGGACCGAGCGATGCTCGAACCGAGCGTCGACGAAGCGTCTCCCCCCCCTGGTTGGAGGAACACAGCGGCAGCGACGTTGAGGTTGCGTATCCCGCCGTGCACGGCGCCGAGCGCGGCTTTGCCTTGCTCGTACCGCTTCCACGCCAAATCCGCGCGGAACACCAGCAGGAACGAGAGCACCACCGAGACGCCGAGGTGGCCGTCGAGGTTGAAGGTCACGTCGCATTCTTCGTTGGCTTTGACGCCTTCGCCGCAATAGACGATCTTCGCGACGTTGGCGCAGAGCCCGGCCACCGCCGCGAGCACGATCTGAGGCACGGTCTTCAGCAGGATCGTGCCTCGCAGCTTGAAGATCTCCGTGAAGAACGCCGAGGCGTGCGTGGGCAGCTCGCGAGGAGAGCCGCCGAACACGGTCTTGCGGGGACCGCGGAGGCCGCGGTGGCGCGTCAAAGCGCGCGCGCGCGTCGCGCGGCGCCGCGGAGGAAAGAACCCGGGAGACCCTGGAACCGCCGCGCTCGTCGCCTCCGCCGCCCTTTCGTCCTTTTCTTTGTTCGCGCCACGCTTCCGCCGCCCACCCAGCCCGAGCGTGCCCACCTCCGCGTACGTGTCCTCGCTGGCGACGGAGCCCACGGAGCTCGCCGCGCTGGCCGCGCTCGCGGAGCGCGCGCGCCGGGACGCGCCGCCGGGAAACCGCGTCGAGGAGGGCACCTCGCGGAAGGGCGAGACGTTTTCGCCGGCGGAGGGCGCGGAGGGCGGCGCGTCTGCGTTTTCTTTTTTCGCGAAACCGGACGCGGGAAGCGGGCGCCGAAGCGGGAAACCGCGCGCGCTTCCGCGCGCATCGTTTCCCACCGCGGTGGGCTCGTCCGGGTCGGTCGTCGCCGCGTCCGTCGCGGAGAAGGCTGTTTGACCGCTTGGAACTTTTAGACCCGAACCCGAACCCGAAACCGGAACCGAAACCGCCGCGGAGTCGACGTCGACGGAGGAGAAGGCGCGCGCGCCGAACCCGGGGGGCGGGCCCTCGGCGTCCGCATCCGTCGGGGAGGGCCGGGGGTAGCGCGTCCCCGTTTCCGGGGAGGACGAACGGCCCGGCTCGGGCTCAGCCGCGACGCGCATCTCGGGCGACCGGGCCTTTCCTGGATCGATGTCGGAAGACGAGGTCTCGCGGTCCTCGTTCGGTCCGCGGAAGGAGGACACGCGCTTCCCCGGCATCGACGGTTTGGCTTCGGGGACCGATCCGGGAAGATCGGACGCGACGATCGCGAGATCTCGAGTTAACCGCGCGGTTCTCCGAGCGGAAGACCGCGGTGGGTGTTTCCCGTGGTCGGGTGTGCTCACGTGAGCGTCTCCGACGTCACGACTCGTCGCGCGCGCTTCGGCCGCGCGCGGCGTGCCTGCGTACTCGGAGTGACGCGTTGCCAAAAACGTGCCCGAGAAGCTGAACACGAACCGTCGGATTCCGTTTTCCTCGGAGCTCGAAGCGTTTTTCGCCTGGACCGTTGCGCGTCGGGCATCCGTTTTTTGCCGCGAAAAAGTTCAAAGCCGCGCGCCTCAGCACCAGACCGTGCGCGTCCGCGCCACGTCGAGATGCTGGAGGAACCGTTCGTCGACGCGCAGTTACCGCGGGCGCGCTTCGCGCCCGCGCGCCCTCTGAGGACATCCATCCTCTGGTGCAGCGCGATAGGCCTGGCGTTGATGGTGATATCGATGTCGTTCGCGCTGATGTTCGATCGGGGCTTTTACTCGCAGAGCACCGCCACGATGCTCGCGGAGGCAGCCTCCGCGGTTCCGGAGGTGCGCGCTCGTTGGGCGGCGCTGCACCTGCAGCTCTCCACCTTCGCCATGGACGCCTGGGAAGATGTCGCGGGCGGGGCGGCGAAGGGGGAATCCGAAGGGGTGGTCGCGTCGGAAGAGGTCGCGAACGACGCGCCGGCGACGAGGCGACGGGTCTCGCGAAGGGCGCTTCGGTTCGTCGGCGCCGAGCGGCGCGTTCGCGGTTTCGAAACCCACGGCGCTGTGAAACGCGCGGCTCGTTCGCACATGCCATAGCTATATACTGTTCTACACGTTATTAGGGATGCTCTCATCAGACCGGTTCAGCGCGCGCGTCTCGACGACGTTCGTTTAAGAGACGCGTCGCGACGCGCGCGTCGGCCGACTCCAAACGAATTCGCCGCCGGCGACGCGCTTCGAGGCGGCGCCCGCCGCGGTCTCAGTCTCAGTCTCGTCTCGTCCCGTCTCGCCACCCGCGCCGAACGCCTCGGCCCTGCCCTGTTCCTCGGGCGGCGAGAGCGGCGCGTCCGGCGGGAGCGGAGGCAAAGAAGGCAGGTGCGAATCGTCTATGATCTGCCGCACGCGTTCCACGCGCGTCTCCGCCGACGTCGTCGATCCGACGTCGTAAACGTCTTCGGCACGCGCACGGCCGTCTCTTCGCGCGCGCTCGAACGGCTCGAACACCCCGTCTCCTTTCGTCCTCAACACCACGCCCGCGTTCGCCGACGCGCGCGTCTCTTCGCGTCTCGGTCGCACCACGCCGGCTGACGCGCGCGTCTCTTGTCCCACCGTCGACGGGCTCGGCGCCCCGCGAGATCCGCCGCGCGAGCTCCAAACCAGCAACGCGAGGATCGCTACGGCGAGGGGGCCGAGCGCCGCCTTCGGCACGCGCGTACCGCCCCGAGTGGGGCTGCTTCTCCGCTGCGGCGCGAGGAAGTCGCCCCGCGACGCGGACGCGGGAGGGCCGACGCCCATGCGCGTCGTCAGCGACGCGCGTCTGGCGTGTGTCGACTTTTTTCACGCCGTCGCGCGCGTTCATGTGAGGCGTTCGCGAGAAAAAAACGACAGCTCTCCCGTCGCCTGTGTCTCCATTCTCCGGAGGAGCTCTTTTTCTCGACGCGCGACGCGCGCTCTACGCTCTCCCGCCGTCGTCGATGAGCGACTCGAAGAACGCCTTCGCGGGCGGGTCCGTCGGGACCCCTAAGCCCGCTTCGTACTCCTCCAGCAAAAGCTGAGCGCTCTCGGCGGCGCTCGCGGCGGATTTCGCGAAAACGCCGACGAGCACGTCGTTCTTGGGCGTGCACGAAGCCGGGTGCATCCCCGCGAGCCACGTTCGGTACCCCGCCTCGCGCGCGGCGGCCAGCCGGTCGGACTCGATCAGGAGCTTACACGCGCGCCTCTGCGTGTCGCGCTCCGCGGAAGCAGCGGCGGACGCGCGCGGCGCGCCGGGGCGTTTCCGCAGGCGCTTCTCTGCGCGCGCGGCGCGCAAACTCCGCTCGCCAAGCGAGAGCGTTTCTTTTTCCGTATTCGTTCCCGCGTCGTCGTCGCGCGTCGCGAAACCCTCGCCCGCGTCCTCCGAGACGCGCGCCTCTTCCTCCTCGAGCTCTTCGTGCGGTTCCACCGAACGCGAGCGAGACGCACGAATCGATGGTGGTGCCTCGGGGATACCCTCGAGTCTCCTGTCCTCCTCCTCCTCGCTGCTGTCCAGCGCGTCGAAATCTGACTCGCGCGGAAAAGGGAAAGAAGCGTCGCCGAAGGCGTCCGCCGCCTGCGCCTCGGCGTCGCACGCGGACGCGCGCGACGAATCCGCCGCGCGCGCCACGGCGACGTAGCGGTCCGCCGCGAGGACGCGACGCGCGGCGAGCGAGCGAGGGTACGTCGTCACCTCGCTCTCGGCGTCACCGCGTCCATGGGCGTCGTCCGCGTCGTCGGCAGAAATTTTCCCGACGCAACACGGCGCGACGACGAACGTGGCGTTTCGCTCGACGCATCGCGCGAGCGCCGCGTCGGACGCGCCGCCGCACGCGTGCAGCGCGACGCCGACGTCGAAATCCTCGCGAAAGTCTTCGATGCGCCCGTGCACGATGCGCACGTTCGTCAACCCCGCCTTCTTGACTCGGCGCTCGGCGACATCGAGCGAGCGGCGCTTCAGGTCCACCAGCGTGAACGTCGCGTCGGGAAACGCGCTCGCGAGAAACAACGTCTGGTGGCCGCCGCCCGCGCCAAAATCAACCACCCTCGCGCTCGGGTTCAGGCGGAGCGCGGGCGCGACGAAGAGAGCCACGTTCAGGAGCTGCTGCCGTTTCCTCACGCCGCGGTCCGCGGGGACTGCGCCCCCCTCGGGGTGCGCCACGTCCAGCGTGGAGGGCATGGCGTCCCAGTCACACAGCGTAATCGCGTCCGCCGCCCATCTCGAGCCCACCGAAGAAATCTCGGCACCCTCGCAGGGCGCGCACAGCGGGTTCCGAGAGTACTGAGGGCGCAACGAGGGCGCCGCCCGCACGAGCTCGCGGGCGGCGATTACGAACTTGGGCTCGCGCGACTCGTTCGCGTTTTTCAGCGCGGCAAGGCGGCGCGCGCGCATGCCGCCGCCCATGCCGCGGCGCCCGAACCACTGATACCTGTCCGGTTTCGGGAAGCTCTTTTTTCTTTTCGGTTGCAGCGGTCCAGTTGTCGCGAAACGAACGCCGTTCGAGATCTGCGCGGCACTCGCGGTGGCGCTGTCGTGGAGGCGGCACGCTCGGGCGTGATGATGTTCATCGTGGAGCGCGCGACGTCCGTCGCGCAATGGCTCTTCGTGGTGTACCTGCTCGTGGTGGGGGTCAACATGTACAGGCTGTTCTCGCCCCCCCAGTGCTCGGCCTCCGATCCGGCGCCGATGTGCGTGCCGAGCGCGATCGGCGCGGGCGACCGGTACGACCTGTGGGTGTGGGCGTCCCCCGAGGAGAGCTTCCACGCGATCGAGGACTTCATCAAGGGCGGTGACTACGAGGCGCGGACCGTGCACGCCGGGGCCGTCCCCGGCTCGGCGATGGACCACCCCGAGGCGCGCGCGGCGGAGGCGACGGACGAGGCCGATCGCGCGACGAGGCCTGTCGAGCTGGTGCACGCCGCGTTCGGGTTGCGTTTGAACGAGACGCTCGCCGCCAACGTCTCCGTCCCGGTGAGACGGTTCGGCACCAGGAACAACGGCACGCTCTACGTGCACGCCGTGCTGTACTACCCGAC
>MDSV01020141.1_pt1 | contig 31262 bp, 31 predicted proteins | sample 810851 | NCBI WGS metagenome assembly MDSV01 (sample SAMN05326640, study PRJNA326480) | marine metagenome | isolation source: seawater | place: Atlantic Ocean: North East | collected 2012 | reverse complement strand
TGTAACCGTTAATATTGAACTCATCAGGCTTGTATCATAACATTTCAAGACATCATCAGTTGATCCAGGGGTGGTACAATCTGAAGGGTAGGAATTGTTGTGGCTAGAGCAAACAAACCTCTCTTGCGTATCATTAAAGGACCAGGCATTTCTTGATCCAGCATGTGGACAACTATTAGTAAAAGCTCTATATGATGTATCGCTAAGCTTTAATAAAAGCATTCCTTGTTGAGTAAAATTCATCCATCCTCTAGATTGAAGAACGCTAAATGAAGTATCATCTAAGTCAATAGATACTGAATTACCATTAACTGTGTAACCTGTCATTGTATCACTTGAACTTGAGTTAATACTTGAATCGTCATCGCCTTTTGAACAAGCTTCAACCAAAGTTACTCCAAACATGGCAAGAGCTACTTGCGGACAAACATTCTCTAAAAAATGTCTTCTTTCATATTTGTTTTTAGTCATAAATAAGAATTATTGGGTTTCTGTTTTTAAAAGTTCCCTTATATATTCACACTCTTCATCAGTCCATTCTATATAATCAACACCAGTAAAAAAATCTTCTACCTCTTTTTGAAATAATGTATATTCAATTGATCGAACATTTGGAGCCATTAAACCACCACCATCGTGTGAAGCATTAAAAACATCGTGTCCGAGTTCATGATACATCAAAAAGATTTGTTCCCCTGTAGTCAAATTTCTAAATGTTGTTTCATCTACCTGTATTTTGACATAATCGTGACAAGAACCAATCGCTCTCCCTGCTGTATTACCACTTAAATCTTCGGATATAAATTCTACATCAGTTATCTCGGATATATCAACCCCGTAGAGAGCTGCTGATTCAACAAAGATGTCCCAATAGGTTGGAAGGTTTTTTGGATTTGCCTTGCTGTATATTGGATCATTATCATAGTCTGGAATATTACTCTCTTCCTGTAAATATCCCATAGCTTTGTCATCTCCTTCACTTTTTGAACAACTTATAAAAATATGGCTCAACAGAGTAATAACAAAAAAATATTTTAACAGATTTTTTAACATATAATTGCAAAAATAAAAAAAAAAGAAAAAAGCATCCTCAAGGGAGGATGCTTATTCAAATAGCACTATAAAATAATCAAATAGCTCCTTTTACGGTTTTGATTATTCTACCTGCAATTTTATACGGATCACCATTTGAAGCAGGTCTCCTATCTTCTAACCATCCTTTCCATCCATTTTCAACAGTCATAATAGGAATACGAATTGATGCACCTCTATCGGAAACACCATAACTAAACTCATTTATGGATTGAGTTTCATGTTCGCCAGTAAGTCTTTGATCATTGTCCGCTCCATAAACATCAATATGCTCTTTAACTACTGGTCTGAAGGCTTCGCATATTTTTTCATATGTTTTCTTGTCACCGCATGTTCTTAAAACGGTATTAGAAAAATTTGCATGCATTCCTGAACCATTCCAGTCAGTTGCACCAAGTGGCTTAGGATGATATTCTATTCCTAGACCATAACTTTCAGCTGTTCTTTCAAGTAGGTATCTTGCAACCCACATTTCATCACCTGCTTGCTTAGCACCTTTAGCGAAGGTTTGAAATTCCCACTGCCCAGCAGCAACTTCAGCATTTGTACCTTCAACATTAATACCTGCTTCAAGACAAATATCTAGATGTTCATCCATTACATCTCTTCCAAAAGTATTTTTTCCTCCAACAGAACAATAAAATTGCCCTTGTGGCGTCTGGTCTTTTGGAAATCCAAGTGGAAGATTCGTTTCAGGATCCCATAAGAAATATTCTTGTTCAAAACCAAACCAGAAATCGTTGTCATCATCATTGATGGTTGCTCTTCCATTTGATTCATGGGGAGTTCCGTCAGCATTTAGAACTTCAGTCATTACTAAATAAGCATTTTTTCTAACTGGGTCGGGATAAACGGCAACAGGTTTAAGAAGACAATCAGAAGAGCCTCCATCAGCTTGTTGAGTGGAGCTTCCGTCAAATGACCACATTGGGCAATCAGTTAATTTCCCTCCAAAATTATCAACTATTTTTGTTTTACTTCTTAGGTTAGCAGTAGGTTTATATCCATCCAACCATATATATTCTAATTTTGTTTTACTCATAAGATTAATTTTTGAACCCTAAATGTATAATTTTGAAACTCAACTTGTTGTTAATAACTCCTATAGATATTAACATGATTAATTATTTACGAATCTTTTAAAAATTGGAGATTATTTTTAAAATTATATTAACAATTAAGATTAAATTTTGTTTTTATCCTAAAAAAAAAATTAAAAAAAATGCCATACTTTTAGACAAAAGTCTGATAAGCATAAAATGACAAAAAGCAGATATGAATCTAGAGGTGTTTCACCTGATAAAACAGATGTTCATGATTCTATAAAAAAAATTGACAAGGGTTTATTTCCGCGTGCATTTTGTAAAATTGTTCCTGATTATCTATCAAATAGTGATGATTATTGTCTAGTTATGCATTCGGATGGAGCTGGTACAAAATCCTCACTAGCTTATGCTTATTGGAAAGAAACAGGAAATTTAGATGTTTGGAAAGGAATTGCTCAAGATGCTCTAGTGATGAATATAGATGATCTTTTGTGTGTGGGAGCTACCGACAACATAATGTATTCTTCTACAATTGGTAGAAATAAAAAATTAATATCAGGTGATGTGATTTCTTCCATTATTAACGGCACAGAGGAGCTTATAAAAGAATTTAGAGAATATGGAGTCAACATTTATAGTACAGGAGGAGAAACAGCGGATATAGGAGATATTGTTAAAACAATTATTGTAGACTCGACTGTAATAACCAGATTAAAAAAATCTGAAGTTATTGATAATGCTAATATTTGCGGTGGAAATGTCATTGTTGGTTTAGCTTCTTTTGGAAAAAGCATTTATGAGAAAAATTACAACAGTGGTATTGGAAGTAATGGTTTAACCTCAGCTAGACATGATATTTTTCATTCATCTATTGGAGAAAAATTTCCTGAAACCTATGATAATAATATTTCTAAAAATCTTATATATTCTGGTAGTAAAAAACTTTTAGATAAATTAGAAGATCTCCATTTAGACATAGGAACTTTAGTTTTATCTCCTACTAGAACTTATTCCCCTGTTGTAAAAAAGATTTTTTCTGAAATTGGAAGATCCAAAATTAATGGTATAGTGCATTGTACCGGAGGTGGGCAAACCAAAATTTTACACTTTATTAATAAATTACATGTGATAAAAGATAATTTGTTTCCAACTCCTCCGTTATTCAAATTGATTCAAAGTGAGTCAAAATCAGACTGGAAAGAAATGTATAAGGTTTTCAATATGGGTCATAGGTTAGAAATATACACAAATGATTATAATGCAGGTAAAATAATTGATATTGCAAAAAGCTTTAATATCGATGCTCAAATTATTGGAAGAGTTGAGAATGCAAGTCAAAAATCACTTACAATACAAACTTCAGAGGGCACATTTGTTTATTAATTTTATTTAGATTGAAAGAAAAAATAATCATTTTTACTTTTTTTATTTTTCTTAGTCTTCATGGCCAGGATGACAAACTTTTATTAGAATCTCTTTTTGATAAAGGGGAAATCGAAGAGAGCGAAAAGTTACTGCCTAAAAGAATGGTTTTTACACAATCCATTTTGTGGGGTAAAAAAGGAATATTTAGAAAAACAGGAATATCAAAGCTCAACAAAGAACAAAGAGTTAAAGAATTAAAAGTTAGAAAAATAATGTTAAAATCTCATCAAATCATAGGTTATTTAACCCTTGCAGGTATGATTACTCAGGGTATACTAGGTGGTAAACTCTACAATAACTGGGAAAGAGATCTTTATAATACTCACAAAACAGTAGGTAATATTGTTACAGCATCCTATTTCACTGGTGCAGGTCTATCTTTATTTGCTCCACCACCCTTGATTAACAGAAAAGTCGAAGGATTTAATTCAATAAAAGCTCATAAAATTTTAGCAACCATTCACTTCTCGGGTATGATGGCTACAAATTATTTTTCAAAAAAAAATACAGATTTTCACAAATATTCAGCCTACACAACTTTTGCCAGCTACTTTGCCGCTGTTGTGGTTTTTAAATTTAAATAAATGATTAGATACCTTTTAATATTCCCTTTATTTTTAATTACAAATCAAATTTTTTCTCAGACCATTAAATGGTCTTTAGATATTAATGAGTCATTTATAAGTTATGACGGAGAACATTTTCTTCATAGTTGGTCAGGTAAAAATGAAAGAATTAGAGGTGTTATTATAGAAAACCTTGAAGAAAAAAAATTTAAACAAATAGCTTTAGCAATGTTTGTGAAAGATTTTGACAGTGGAAATGGGAATAGAGATTCAAACATGTTGGAGATTTTGGAAGTTATCAAATTTCCTAAGATTGAATATTACTCTAATAAAATTTCTCTAGGTAAGGATGAAATTTCATTTTCAGGCAACCTCAATTTCCATGGAATCTCAAGAGATTTAAATATAACTTCTGAAATAAAAAAGACAAATAAAAAATTAGTTTTAAGTGGAGAATTTAAAGTGTCCCTTGTAGACCATAAGGTTAAACTGCCAACTTTTATGATGAGAAGTATTGATAAAGAGATTTTTGTTAAATATCAATTAATTTTCAATAAAATTGATAATTAGAATTTATAAGTAAATTTGCATTTATTCAACTTAAATTAAATGCTCGACAAATTCGATGTTATAAAAAACAGATTCAATGAGGTTTCGGAACTAATATCTAGTCCAGATATTGTATCGGATAGAAAGAAATATATTGATTTAAGTAAAGAATATAAAGAGTTAAATAAAATAATCGAGAAATTTAAGATTTACGAATTAACTCTATCAAATGAGTCAGAAGCCCTTGATTTAATAAAAGATGAATCTGATTCTGAAATTCAGGATATGGCAAAGAAGCAACTTGAAGAATCTCGTAACATAATACCAAAGCTCGAAGAGGAATTAAAAATCCTTCTTATACCAAAAGACCCAGATGATTCTAAAAATGTTGTAGTCGAAATAAGAGCTGGTACTGGTGGAGACGAGGCTAGTATCTTTGCTGGGGATTTATTTAGAATGTACACTAAATATTGTTTAGACAGAGGATGGTCTACAAGCACAGTCGATATTAGTGAGGGGACCGCAGGAGGTTTTAAGGAGATTATATTTGAAATTTCTGGTGAGGATGTTTATAGTTTTTTGAAATTTGAATCCGGTGTTCATAGAGTTCAACGAGTTCCTCAGACTGAAACTCAAGGTAGAGTTCATACCTCAGCTGCAACAGTAATGGTACTTCCAGAAGCGGAGGAATTTGATATAAAAATTGATATGAATGAAGTTAGAGTTGATTATTTCTGTTCGTCTGGACCAGGTGGACAATCGGTAAATACAACATACTCAGCAGTTCGATTAACTCACGAGCCCACAGGCATAATAGCTCAATGTCAAGATCAAAAATCACAACACAAGAATAAAGAAAAAGCATTAAAAGTTTTAAGATCTAGACTTTACGAATTAGAACTTTCTAAAAAAATGGAAGCTGACTCTGAAAAAAGAAATAGTCTTGTTTCTTCTGGAGACAGATCAGCTAAAATTAGAACTTACAATTATCCTCAAGGAAGAGTAACTGATCACAGAATAGGGCTTACACTTTATGATTTACAAAATATAGTTAATGGTGGGATAGATAAACTTATTGAAGAATTAAAACTTTATCAAAACACTGAAAAACTTAAAAAAGCTGGAGAAGTCTTTAAAACATGAAACTAAGTAGTCTAATTGAGCAAATCAAATTAAAAAAATCATACTTATGTGTTGGTATAGATCCTGATTTAGAAAAGATTCCAGGGCATATTAGAAATCAAAAAGACCCCATATACACTTTCTCAAAATCAATAATTGACTCTACTGTAAAATTCGCTGTTGCATTTAAATTCAATATTGCTTTTTTTGAAGCTTATGGTATTGATGGTTTAGTTTCACTTGAAAAGCTAATTAAATATGTTAATAAGCAATACCCTGATGTTTTTACTATTGCGGATGCTAAAAGGGGAGACATAGGAAATTCTTCAAGTAGATATGCCAAAGCCTTTTTTAAAAAATTTGGTTTTGATTCAATTACTGTTTCTCCTTACATGGGTAGAGACTCTATTGAACCTTTTTTGAGTTTTGAAAATCGGCACACAATTATTTTAGCACTTACCTCAAATTCTGGAGCTGAGGATTTTCAGTTTATTTCATCGGAAGGTAAAAAAGTTTATGAACATGTAATAGTTGAATCTAAAAAATGGAATGGAAATGAAAATATCATGTACGTTGTAGGTGCAACTAAAGCCAGTTATTTAGAAAATGTTAGAAAATTAATCCCTGACTCTTTCCTTCTTATTCCAGGGGTAGGTAAACAAGGTGGAAGCCTAGAAGAAGTTTCGTCTTTGGGTATAAATAAAAATATTGGGATTTTGGTTAATTCTTCAAGAGCAATTATCTATGCATCAAATGAGGGGAATTTTGCTGAAAAGGCAGCAGCAGAAGCTAAAGACCTTCAAACAAGAATGGAGGTAATATTAAAAGTGAAATCAATCATTTAAAATTTAAAACCCCCCCAGAGCAAAACAAAATATCTGCAAAGGAGGGGAAACCAAACAATTAATCAAACACTAAAATGCATAGATAGCCGCTAGAATAAATGAGGCTAAATTATCTGTTGTTCCAGTTAAAGATTTTTGATAGAATTCAGCTGACCCAGAGTCAACTCTAATTTCTGGTTTGATAGTTAAATTACCAGATGTGTAACTTCCTGTGATTGTGAAAGATGTGTTGTCTTGGTCAGTACCACCTACATCATCTAAAATACCACTATCATCATTAAAAATTTCTCCTCTTAAACCAAGTGTGAAAGTTTCACTAAGAGCAAGTTGTGGATAAAGAGCTACACCTGAAAATTTTGCACCATCCATGTCGGCAGAAGTCGCATTAATTCCTAGAAAAAATGAATCGCTTAGATCAAAACCACCTGTAAAATCGATTTGGGTGTAACCGTCACCAGCCAGTAGATTCAAATATTGGCCTGAAATACCAAGTTGCGCCCCAAACATATAGGCATCAAAAGGAATTCCTGTAAGTACACTGTCAAAGTTACCTTCTGTAAAATCAGTTTGATTCATAACAGCAAGCATCAATGAAGTTTTTTCACTAAGAGTAAAGTCAGCTTTGATTCCCGTATGTGAAAAAGGTCCGTATGAAAACATGTATGATGTAGAATAATTGAAATTACCCGTAGGAGAAATCACCTCATAACCTAAGAAAGTATTCCAGTTACCTAAAGTTAAAGTGAAATTATCACTAACATTCAAATAGGCGTATAATTGATTTACAATATTTGAAGAGCCACTAGAATTAAAAACAGCTTCAACTCCTCTTGGTCCGTATACAAAATCAGCTACAAAACCTGACTTTTCTCCTTCATAAGAAAGTATAACATTTGCCATACCGAGTGCAAAACCCGGTTTATTTGCAAACGATGTTCCAGGCGCATAATCAGCACTCCTGAAGTAGGTATCAATCGATCCAGCAACAGAAAATGTTGGTTCGTCTTCGGTTGTTTCTTCTTGTGCACTTATTGAAAAAGAAACAAGTGCTAAAATTGAATATAATAAGTATTTAATATTTTTCATTTTATATAATTAATAGGTTAATATTTATTTTTGATCTACACTAAAGTCTGCATAAGCACCCATAGAATGTTCAGATAGGTCGAGACCTTTAAGTTCTTCCTCTTCGCTTACCCTGATTCCAGATATTGTTTTTATTGCATATATGATAATAGCTGCACTCACAACGCTAAATGCACCAATAACGCCAACGCCAATTAATTGGGTTATGAATTGATCTACACCGGCCATTGCACCAAAAATTCCAACAGCTAATGTTCCCCATATTCCACAAATTAAATGAACAGCGATAGCTCCTACAGGGTCATCTAATTTTAATTTATCAATTAATGACACACCAAGTGGAAGAATTATTCCCGCTATTAGACCTATAAGAGTAGCATCTGTGGGACTCATCTGGTCTGCACCTGCTGTAATCCCAACTAGTCCGCCCAGAACACCATTCATAAACATTGTTAGATCGTAAGTTTTGTATAAGATGTTTGAGAAGATTGCAGCAGAAACACCACCTGCAGCCGCAGCAATACATGTTGTAACCAGTGTTAAAGATGTTAATTCTGGATCTGCTGATAAAACGGACCCTCCGTTAAATCCAAACCATCCAAGCCAAAGAATCAAAACGCCAGCAGCGGAAAGTGGTAAGTTATGTCCAGGAATAGCCCTTGGCTTTCCATCATCACCAAATTTACCTATTCTTGCACCTAGGAAATAGACTACTACAAGTGCACCCCATCCTCCAACTGAATGTACTAGGGTAGAACCCGCAAAATCATAAAATCCCATTGCATCTAAAAATCCGCCTCCCCATTTCCATGATCCGATAATAGGGTAAATTAAACCTACATAAAAAATTGTGAAGAGCATAAAAGCACCTAATTTTATTCTCTCAGCTACTGCTCCAGAAACTATTGTTGCAGCTGTTGCTGCGAACATCCCTTGGAAAAGAAAATCTGTCCACCAGGTGTAACCACCATCAGCGTATCCAGGGGTCATTCCTCCTTCAGGAGCACCGATACCGAAACCTGCGAATTTGAAAAAACCCGCTGAGCCTTCTTCAAATCCAGGGTACATGAGGTTGAAACCGCCTAACATATATAATAACAAACCAATTGTTATTACAAAAAAGTTTTTAAATAAAATGTTTACAGTATTTTTTTGCCTAGTTAATCCAATCTCTAGAAACGAGAAACCTAAATGCATAAAAAATACTAGTCCAGTACAGATCATCATCCATACATTGTTTGCTGTAAATAAAGCTGTGTTTTCCATGTTATATTAATTTAAAGTGTTACCGCCACGTTCTCCAGTTCTAATTCTTATTGCATCTTCGATTGGAAGTACAAATATTTTTCCATCACCAACCTTGTCTGTGGCACCTGATTTTACTATTGCGTCTATTGTCTTATCAACAAAGTCATCATTGACAACAATTGACAAAAAACGTCTTTGAATGTCAGAGGTAGAATAACTTATACCTCTATAAACCTGCCCTTGCTTTTCGTTACCAATTCCAGTAACATCCCAGTAGCTGAAAAAATTTACATCTACCTTGTGAAGAGCATCTCTAACATCAGAAAACTTTGACCTCCTAATGATTGCTTCGATTTTTTTCATAGATATTTTGTTTATTATTTAATTTATTATTGTCCAAAAATATCAAACAGTAATATTCACTACGAATGAAAAAAAAAAGATTTATAAGAATTATGAAGTACGTAATTTCAGTATGATAAATTTTTAGACATACTTAAATTTTTGATATCAAAATTGAGAATTATTTAAAAAAACTTAAATCATTTAAAAATGAAAAAGCCTAAACATATAAAAAAAAATCCCAGAATGATATTTATACTGAAGTAGGTTAAAATATTTTGAAAATTTTCATTTTTAAACATATAGTATATATCTAACATAAATGTTGAGAATGTTGTTAAACCACCACAAATTCCAACAGAAATAAATAAAAATGTGTCCTTTTTTGGGATATCATTCCTATCATAATAAGCAATTAGTAAACCTATAATAAAACATCCAACCAAGTTGGAAACAGAGGTTCCTATCGGAAAAGAAATTAAATTTTTGCTTGAATATTTTGTAAATAAATATCTAATTGAACTTCCAATACCTCCACCAAAGAAAACTAGAATTACAGATTTTAAATCCAAACCTATGATATTTAATTAAATCTAAATTAGTCTATTAAAAAATACTTTATACAAAATAGTAGAAAGAAAAAAAGAATAAATGCGAACAAAATTTTATAACTATCTCTGTAAAATAAATTTATAGTTTTTCTATCCTGTCTATATGAAAAAAAAATAATCACAATAAATGCAATAAAAAAAAATAAAGCGAAAACAATTTGACCAACAGTAAACATTGATTATTTTACAATTTAATTTCGAAACTAATAAATATTTTCATGATAAAAAAAGAGTTAGATTCAGTAAAGTTATTTCACAAAAAATTTAATATCGATTATTTAAATGAGCCAAAGGCTAATATAAGTGAAGAAATCAAACAGTTAAGATTCAAATTAATGGAGGAGGAAAATTTAGAATATTTGAAAGCTACTAAAGAAAACGATCTTGTTGAAATTGCAGATGCTCTTGGGGATATGCTTTACATTTTATGTGGTACTATAATAAGTCATGGTCTTCAAAATAAAATTGAGGAAATTTTTCAAGAAATTCAAAGCTCAAATATGAGTAAGCTTGGGGAAAATGGAAAGCCAATTTATAGAGAGGATGGAAAAGTTCTAAAAGGTCCTAATTATTTTAAACCTGATATTAGAAAAATACTTAAACTTTAATTGCACTCACTTCTGATCTCCAACCATAGGGGTCTTGTATCAGATTGTATTGAATCTTTGTTATAATAGACTTTAAATTTGCAGCGTAACTATTTTCAATGTTTTTTAGGTTGTAATTTTTTCCTTTATATCCAAAACTTGAAATTTCACTAACTACAACAGCAGTTCCTGAACCAAAAATTTCTTTGAGTTTCCCTGTTGAATGAGCTTCAATAACCTCATCAATAGAAATAGGCCTCACCTCAACCTTGATATTATTATCTTCAGCAATCTTGATGATACTCTTTCTAGTTATGCCATCAAGAATTGTATCAGTAGTTGGGGCTGTAATTATTGTATCATCAATACGGACAAATATATTCATTGTTCCAGCTTCTTCTAAAAACTTATGATTTTTGGAATCAGTCCATATAATTTGATCGTAGCCTTTTTTTTGTGCTAAACCTGTTGGATAAAATTGTGAAGCATAGTTACCTGCGGCTTTTGCATATCCAACGCCACCATTAGCTGCCCTAGAATATTTTTCTGCCACAAGAACTTTAAGGTGACCATTGTAATAACTTTGAACCGGAGATAAAATAATCATAAACTTGTATTTCTTAGAAGGAGAGGCTGCTATACAATGTTCACTTCCAAAAACAAATGGTCTTATATACACTGAATTTCCAATTCCAGATTTTACCCAATCACTGTCAAGAGTTAATAAATCATTCAAAGCCGATAAGAAAACACTTTCTCCAAGTTCGGGCATAGCTAATCTTTCTGACGAAATAGTTATTCTTTTGTAATTTTCAGTGGGTCTAAAAAGCCAAATTTTTCCTGAGTTGTCTTTATAAGCTTTCATCCCTTCAAAAACAGCTTGACCATAATGAAATACATTTGCAGAAGGTTCTATTTCTATAGGTTTATATGGTACAATCCTTGGATCGATCCATTTTCCATCTTCGTAATCACAAACAAACATATGATCAGTAAAAATTTCTCCAAATTTTAAATTATTAAAAACGGTATCATTTAATCTTGAAATGGAAGTTTTTTCTATTCGCATATAAATTAATAAGCACTAAATTAGTACTAAATTTAAAATTTACCTCTACAAATTTACATTTTGAAAATTAATTAATGAAAAATTTTAAAAAATTGATTTGCATTACCAATGATGGAAGTTCTACAATTTTTTTACCTGACTTTAACGAGTATTACCATTCTAAACATGGTGCTATCATTGAATCTGAACACGTTTTTATTAAAAATGGATTGTGCTTTTGGAAGAAAAAAAATCCAAATAAAAGATACTGTAACATATTTGAAGTCGGATTTGGTACTGGTTTGAATGCATTTTTAACTTATAAAGAATCTAAATCTATAACAGATACAAAACTCACTTATTCCTGTGTAGAGGCACATCCACTTAAATTTTCAGAAACTGAACAATTGAATTATGATATAAAATTGAATGATAATGATAGGGTTTTTAATTTTATACATCATTCTGAGTGGAATTCTCCAGTTCAACTGTCAAAAAATTTCACATTGATTAAACATAATTCAGCTATACAAAATTTTAATATCGAAATTAATCCAGATATAATTTATTTTGACCCATTTTGTTATAGAGTTCAACCTGAAATGTGGTCAAAAAAGATAATAAACCCCATAGTTAAATCAATGAGGAAATATTCTGTTTTTGTAACCTTTTCATCAATGAATATTTTATTTGATTTACTTAAAGATTTAAAATTGAATGTTGAAAAAATACCTGGACCTAATAAAAAGAAAAAAATGATAAGAGCTATTAAAAACTTTTAAATATAAATTTTTAAAAAAATTAAAATGAAATTTTTGATAACCGGTGGTACTGGAAATATTGGTTCATTCCTCATAGATAAAATTTTATCTAAAGGTTATTCACTAAACTATTTAACACGTAACGAAACAAAAATTAAAAAATCATCAAAGGTCAATGGATTCTTTTGGGATCCTTGTAAACAAATAATTGACCAGAAATGTTTTGATGGTGTTACTCATATTGTTCATTTATCTGGAGAGAGTATATCCAAAAGATGGACCAAAAAAAGAAAAAAAAATATTTTATCTAGTAGGTTGTCAACTACTAAACTTTTATATGAATCTGTATCAAAATGCAGCAGTTTATCAAAAATTGAGCATATAGTTTGCGCATCTGCTATAGGAATTTATGAATCTTCTTATGATAAAATTTATGATGAAGAATCAATTTGTGAAGGAAAAACATTTTTGCAACAAGTTGTCATAAAATGGGAGAGAGAACTTTTAAATTTTAAGAATCTTGGACTAAATACTACGATTTTTAGAATCGGTCTGGTTTTGAGTAATAATGGTGGAATTTTAAAAACACTTCAAATTCCGACAAAATTTAATATTGCAGCTCCTATTGGTAATGGTAATCAATATCAGTCATGGATACATGAATATGATTTATCAAACATGATAATGGAATCAATATTTAATAAGTGGTTTGGAATTTACAACGCAGTGAGCCCAAATCCAGTCAGACAAAAAAAATTTATAAAGCTTTATGCTAAATCATTAAATAAAATATCATTACCAATACCTATACCAAAGTTTATAATTAGACTGTTTTTTGGAGAAATGAGCGTTTTAATATTTAATAGTCAATATGTAAGTTCAAAAAAAATTATGAATTCTGGTTTTATTTTTAGATTTCCAAAACTAGAAGAAACTCTATTTAATTTAGCTGAAGACTAGGGATGACAATTTGACAATTTTCATAATTTGGCAGAAAATTTGATTAATTATAATTAAATAATCGAAAGTGGCAAAAAAAACTGTTAATAAAAAGCAATCAAAATCTAAATCAAATACTAATAAGGTTGAAAACCAAATTAATGATTTAAAGACTGAGTTAAAGGAAGAGGAGGATAAATATTTGAGACTTTTTGCTGAATTTGAAAATTATAAAAAAAGAACAACCAAGGAAAGAATTGAATTATATAAAACAGCTGGACAAGAAGTAATTGGAAGTCTTCTGCCTGTTTTAGATGATTTTTCAAGAGCGATTAAAGAATCAAAAAAAATGAAAAACTCTTCCGATTTCATTGGTTTGGAGTTAATTTATAATAAACTCAATGATATCTTAAAGACTAATGGTTTGTTGGATTTAGAAGTTCATAAAGGAGATTCTTTTGACCCGGACTTGCATGAAGCAATATCTCAAATAAAAACTGATAAAAAAGATTCTGGGAAGATAATCGATATCATAGAGAAGGGGTATAAATTAGGAGATAAAATTATACGTTTTCCCAAGGTTGTAGTTGGTCAATAGATATATTATGAAAGAAGATTATTATGACATTTTGGGTGTTTCTAAAACTGCTTCCGACTCCGAAATAAAGAAAGCGTATAGAAAAAAAGCCATACAGTACCACCCAGATAAAAATCCAGGCGATAGTGAGGCTGAGTTGAACTTTAAAAAAGCAGCTGAGGCCTATGAAGTTCTAGGAAATCCAGATAAAAAAGCAAGGTATGATCAATTTGGCCATCAAGCATTTGAGGGAAGTCAAGGCTTTGGCTCAGGAGGCATGAATATGGAAGATATTTTCAGTCAGTTTGGTGATATTTTCGGAAGTGCTTTTGGTGGTGGTTTTGAGGGTTTCGGTGGAAGTAGCAGAGGAGTATCTAAAGGAGCAAATTTAAGAATCAGAGTAAAATTATCACTTGAAGAGATTTTTAACGGTGTTGATAAAAAAGTAAAGGTTAAAAGAAAGATTAAAGCTGAAGGGCTAAATTTTACAGGTTGTTCTCAATGCGGAGGAAGTGGTCAAAGCGTAAGAATAGCAAATACGATTTTGGGTAGAATGCAAACAACTACCACATGTTCAAGTTGTAACGGGACAGGTCAGGTAATTAAGGATAGACCTAAAGGAAGTGATTCAAATGGAATGATTTATTCCGAAGAAACGGTAAGCATTAAAATCCCCCCCGGAGTTGAAGAAGGTATGCAGTTAAAGGTCTCGGGCAAAGGAAATGAATCGTTTGGTAATGGAATAGCAGGTGACTTGATTGTGCTAATTGAAGAATTAGTACATGATAAATTTATTAGAGACGGAAGTCACTTGCATTTTGATTTATATATATCACTTTCTGAGGCTACATTAGGTTGTTCTAAAGAGGTTGAGCTTGTAGAGGGTAAGGTAAGAATTAAACTAGAATCTGGCATTCAATCTGGTAAAACTTTACGCCTTAGAAGTAAAGGTTTACCAGATTTAAATTCTTACGGTAAAGGAGATCTTTTGGTTCACATAAATGTATGGACACCACAGGTTTTGAATAGAGAGCAAAAGCAATTTTTTCAAAAAATGAAAGGTGATGAAAATTTTGAGCCAAGACCTGAAAAGTCAGACAAATCTTTTTTTGAGAAAGTAAAGGATATGTTTTCTTAAATTTATTTGATGAAAAAGATTTTAATCATTGAAGATGAGGAGCCAATTAGAAGAGTGTTAAAAAGAATTTTAACTGATGAAAATCCAGAGTTTAAAATTTCTGAAGCGATTGATGGGAATGACGCAATTGATAAATTATCCAGAGATAAATTTGATCTCGCAGTCTGTGATATTAAAATGCCTAAAAAAGATGGTTTAGATGTTCTTAAATTCGCCATTAAAAAGGATTTACCAACACCATTTATTATGTTAACCGGTCATGGAAATATTGAAACCGCAGTTGACTCTATGAAAATAGGAGCTTATGATTTTATTGAAAAACCTCCAGATTTAAATAGGTTGCTAATTTCTGTGAGGAATGCCTTTAAAATAAGAAATCTCCAAAACGAGAATAGCAGATTAAAGAAAAAACTTGTAAAAAAGCATGAAATGATAGGTAGTTCCTCAAAATTTAAAAATGTTTTACAATTGATTGAAAAGGTGTCACCTACGAATGCAAGAATACTCATTACTGGAGAAAATGGAACAGGAAAGGAAATGGTTGCTCAACAAATTCATTTTAAAAGTCTGAGAAACCAAAAACCATTAATCGAAGTAAATTGTGCAGCTATTCCTTCTGAATTAATTGAAAGTGAATTGTTTGGTCATGTAAAAGGTTCTTTTACATCAGCAATTAAAGATAGGGTGGGGAAGTTTGAATTAGCAAATGGTGGGACACTTTTTTTGGATGAAATTGGAGATTTAAGTCTTAAAGCTCAAGCTAAAGTTTTAAGAGTTTTACAAGAGGGTAAAATACAGAAAGTAGGCAGTGAAAAAGAAATTGAAGTGGATGTTAGAATAATTGCTGCCACTAACAAAAAAATAAATAAACTGATTGAATCAAATAACTTTAGAGAAGATCTTTTTCATAGGTTGGCTGTAATTGAAATAAAACTTCCTACTTTATCTGAAAGAAAGTCAGATATAAAAAGTTTATGTGATTACTTTGTTGAACAAATAAGCGAAGAGCAAGGTATTTCCAAAAAGAAAATTAGCAAAGAAGCAATAAACACACTAGAAAATTACCCATGGAGTGGTAATATACGTGAATTGAGAAATGTCATCGAAAGGTTGATGATACTTGGTGATAATCCAATATCTATTGAAAATATAAAAACATATGCTCCAAAATAAATCAATTTTTTTAATCACTTTTTTTCTATTTATTTCAAAAATTTTATTATCCCAATCTGAAGTTGAGAAAAATATTCAGATCTTATTTAAGAAATCACTGACCGAAGGGAAAAGTTATGAATGGTTAGACCATTTATCAAATAAGATCGGAGGAAGATTGTCAGGTTCCTTAAATTCACAAAGAGCAATTGAGTGGTCAAAAAATGAGCTAGAGAACCTAGGGCTAGATAAGGTTTATCTTCAACCTGTAATGGTACCTAAGTGGATTCGAGGTACATTTGAATATGCAAATATTGAAACAAGTCCTGGTAATACAATCAATGTTCCTGTCTGCGCACTGGGGGGTTCTATCTCAACTCCTTTAGGTGGTCTTAGAGCCAATGTAATTGAGGTAAAGTCATTTGATGAACTTTCAAAAAAGAAAAATCAAGTAGAGGGTAAAATAGTTTTTTTTAATAGGGCAATGCGTGCAGATTTAGTAAATACTTTCGAAGCCTATTCTGAAGCGGTTGATCAAAGAGTACAAGGAGCTGAAATTGCTGCTAAATTGGGGGCTGTAGGGGTTATAGTTCGTTCATTAAATTTAAAGCTAGATGATCAACCACACACAGGCACTATGAGTTATGGAACTTTGCCACTATCTAAAAGAATCCCAGCCGCATCAATTAGTACAAATGGAGCAGAACTCCTTAGTTCTATGCTTTCTCTAAATAAAAGTCTTAAATTTTATTTAAAACAAAATTGTAAAAATTTACCAGATGTAAAATCATATAACGTAATTGGAGAAATTAAAGGAAGTAAATATCCAGATGAAATTATACTTGTTGGAGCTCATCTTGATTCTTGGGATCTTGGAGACGGAGCACATGATGATGGAGCTGGTGTAGTTCAAACAATGGATGTTCCTCGATTATTGGAAAAAATTAATTACAAACTAAAAAGAACACTAAGAATTGTGCTTTTTATTAATGAAGAAAATGGACAACGAGGTGCTATAAAGTATAGTGAAGAATCAAAAATTAAGAAAGAAAATCATGTGTTTGCTATAGAATCTGATGCAGGTGGATTTACTCCTAGAGGCTTTAGTATTGATTCAAATGATGAAAAGTTTAAAATTATTGAAAATTGGAGTACTTACTTTAAACCTTTCTTTATTCATTACTTTGAAAAGGGTGGAAGCGGAGCTGATATTTCCTTTTTGAAAAATAAAAATAATGTTTTGGTTGGTTTTAGACCTGATTCCCAAAGATATTTTGAATATCACCATTCAGAAAATGATGTTTTTTCTTCAATTAACAAAAGGGAATTAGAGCTTGGTGCAGCGAGTATGGCGTCTTTAATTTATTTAGTAGATTATTTTAAACTCTGATGTTGGTCAAATTATTCGATTATACTAAAGAATTTAAATATAATTTAACTTTATCTTATCCTGTTACCCTAGGACTTTTAGGGCACACTATTGTCCAGTTGATTGATAACGTAATGGTTGGTAAATTAGGCACCAGCGAATTAGCGGCTGTATCACTAGGTAATAGTTTTATTTTGATTGCTATGTCTATCGGAATTGGATTTTCTACTGCAGTAACCCCGTTAGTATCTGAGTCGATAGGGAAAAAAAATAATTCCGAAAAAGATTTCCTAAATCACGGTTTTTTATTGTGTTTACTTTTAGGACTATTAATGTTTATTAGCGTATACAATTTAAAAGATTATCTCTTTGTGATGGGACAACCTTCAAATGTTAGTTCATTAGCTTATTCTTATATAAAGTGGGTTTCAATATCTCTAATACCACTTATTACTTTTCAAGCTTTTAAACAATTCACAGACGGTTTATCAATGACTCGTCCTGCTATGTATGCCACAGTTTTTTCTAATTTTATTAATATAATTTTAAATTATATTTTAATTTTTGGAAAATTTGGTTTTCCGTCATTAGGAATTGAAGGAGCTGCAATTGGTACTTTAGTAGCTAGATTTTCATCTTTGATATTTATTATTTTTTATTTTTACTTTCATTCAAATCTAAAAAGTTACCTATCTACATTTACTCGAATAAATTTTAATTTTAGAATATTAAAAAAATTAATTTTTTTGGGTTTCCCTTCTGCACTTCAAATGTTTTTTGAAGTTTTTTTCTTTATAGCGGCTATATGGATGTCTGGATTATTGGGGAAAAACGAACAAGCCTCTAATCAAATAGCATTGAACCTTTCGTCAATGACATTTATGGTTGCTATGGGGTTTTCAGTTGTAGCCATGATAAGGATAGGGGAAATGTTTGGAAAAAGCGATATTATCAATTTAAAGAAAATCGCATATTCTTTATTCCTTATCATATTGCTATTTGATTTATTTTTTTGTATGATTTTCCTACTTTTCAATGAATACCTTCCATGGATTTATTTAAGTAAAACTGCAGATAAATCAATATCAGATGTATTTCAGGTAATTGAAATTTCTTCAAAACTTATCTTGATATCAGCTGTTTTTCAGATTTTTGACGGTTTGCAAGCAGTCGTTTTAGGTGTATTGAGAGGTATTCAAGATGTGTTTATTCCAACGATATTAATTTTTATTGCTTACATATTAGTGGGTTTACCTGTATCCTATTATTTAGGGCTTAATACTTATCTTGGTGTTGTTGGGATATGGATTGGTTTATTAATTGGTTTAGTGTCCTCATCAATTTTTTTACTTTTAAGGTTTAAATATGACTTAAATTTCATTTTAAATAATAAATAATTTAAACTACATGATTGAAGAAATTATAGATTTTGATAAAGTTATTTTTTTATATTTAAACTCATTGGGTTCCAAAAGTTTTGATTTTTTTTGGTTATTAATTACAAATAAATTTTCAAACTTTATTATATATTTTTCACTTCTTTTTTCTATCTATAGAAGATATGGCACGACAAAAGCACTGAATGTTTTTTTATATGCTCTAATTTTAATTCTTATAGTTGATAAAGCCACAAATTTTTCAAAATTTTTTTTTGGGAGACTAAGACCTTGTTATGATGAACAAATTTCATTATTGTCAAGACTTGTTTCTAGTCACTGTGGAGGAAGATTTAGTTTTTTCTCTGCCCATTCATCAAACTCCTTTGCTCTTGCTACTTTTTTTTCATTTATTTTTAAGAATTTAAAAATCTTGAGAATTGTAATTGTGTTTTTAGCACTGTTAATTGCATATAGTAGGATTTACATAGGAGTACATTACCCATTGGACGTTATAATTGGAGCACTATTTGGTGTATTTTTTTCAATCACATATGTCTATTTTATAAATAAATATTTAAAAAATAGATTTTTTAATTTTTAAAGGATTCTTTCAATAACTCTGGATACAATTTTTTAAATCGATTGATTCGTGGAATAGAAACATTTCTAACATATGTATCATAAGGATTTAATCTTTCATAATTTTGATGATACTCTTCGGCATAATAAAAAACTTCAAATGGCAAAATCTGTGTTACAATCTTCTTATTGAAAATCTTATTCTTTTCTAATAGTTTCACATAGTCTTGAATAAGTTTTTTTTCTTGCTCACTTTGATAAAAAGCAATAGATCTGTATTGCTCTCCTCGATCTGGACCTTGCCTGTTTAATGTAGTTGGGTCGTGAGATCCAAAGAATACCTGTAATAAAGTTCCATATCCAATTTCTTCAACATTATAAAGCACTTCTACTGCTTCAGCATGACCGGTTCTTCCCGTTCCTATTTGGTTATATGTTGGATTTTTTAAATAACCTCCTGAATATCCAGAATATACTTCATAAACACCCTTGACACTTTCAAATACAGCTTCCACACACCAAAAACATCCTGAAGCAAAATATGCTTTTTTTAAATTTTTATAGCTATTAGCCGGTGGTTCCCATATACGATTTTCATTATCCTTTAGCTGCCCAACAGATATACAACTATTTAGTAAAATTGCTAGCATAATGTATCTCATAAGTCTTATTAATCAAATTTAAGTATTAAGAGTAAACCTAACAAGCTCGTCTGCAAACCTATTCCAAGAATACTTTTTTTTACTTTTCTTTATATTTCTAGAGTAATGATAATTATTTTTTTTATCTAAAACAATATTAATTGCATTTGCTAAATCTTTGGAAGTATTATTAAATATAACCCCTGAATTATCATCCTTAACATATGATGTTAAACCCTCCAAATTCGAAACAACAATTGGTTTTTCAAACAAATAAGATAAAGAAATTACTCCACTTTGCGAGGCTGTTTTGTATGGCAAGATTACAGCTTTTGTTTTTATAAAATAATTTATGATTTCTTCATTTCCAACAAATTTATCAACAATATTAACTCTTTCTTTTAGATTTAACTTTTCTATTAAGTTTAAATATTTGTTTTTATTATCGTAAAATTCACCAACTACTAACAATTTAAAATTATGGTTATATTTCATCGAATTTATTAAGGTCTCTAGACCTTTATATTTTCTGACTAAACCAAAAAATAAAACAAAATCAAATTCAGTTTTAGAATAATTTTTTGATTCTGAAACTTTAAATTTTTTTTTACTAGGAATAGGGTGGAAACCTGTTAAAATTTTCTTTTTAATAGTTTTTTTTATTTGTGTCGCAACGGCTTCTGAGAATGTGACTATTTTATCCATTGAATTCCCAAAATATGTATTAAGTTTTTTATCCCATATTTTTGGTTCATGATGTTCCCAATTATCAATCAGCCCAACTGTCATAATAGAGCTATTAAGTTTACTTTTTATATAGCACCAGCAGGGACTTATAAGCGGAGTCCAATACCTAAAAATCACTATTCTTGGTTTTGAAGCATTTATTTTTTTTACAACAGATTTCCATTTAAAAAAATTGTAAGCATGAACGATTCTCTTTGGCTCCAGTTTATTTTCTTCAATTTTACTTTTGTCAAATTGACTTTTCTCTGGGAACAATATTTTTGGATAAAGTTTTGTAAATGTCCAAACTTCTACTTCAAATCCCTTTGATGATATTTCTTCGGCTAGATAACTTTGAGTTTCTGCGATACCACCTCTGAATGGTTTTGCTGGTCCTAAAAAAAGGTAATCAAGTTTTTTTTTTTTGCATTTTTTTTCAAACTATTTTATTTTCCTTAGGGAGATAGTTTGAAACCGTTAGTGTAAGAAAAATAGAAAACATGAAATAAAAATTAAATAAGTAGAAGTTAAAATTTTCAAATTCAATTATGTTGTTTATTAAGACCATACCAAACATGAGTCTTAAAAACTCAATGTACAAAGCCCATCTATAACTATCCATAACAGATGTAAATCCAAAAATAGTAGTCAAAATAAAAATTGAATAAAACATCTTTAAGTTGTTCCCTAATTCATCATATCTAATTAATAACAGCCACAATGCAACATTGATGTATATAAAATGAAATATGGCATAAAAAACGTGAATATTTTTATATTCAATTTTGTACTTCTGTTGATTATATACATCTATTATTTTATCCCTTTTAATTCTATCTTTAACATCATCTGGTCTCCATCCAGTTGGCATAAACCAAATTTTAATTTTATTTATTAATTTTCCAGTATGCCACGCATCGATAATTAAATACCATAAGTGCTGAAAATTTATGATAAAAGGGTTCCATGTATTTACTGGTTTTAAAGTGCCATAAATGCATGGGACATTTTCGAGTTCTTCCTGAAAAGTTCCAAATAACCTATCCCAAATACAAAAAATAGCAGAAAGGTTTTTATCTATGTATTCTTTATTGATTGCGTGATGTACTCTATGTTGAGAGGGAGTAACAAATATATATTCCAAAAACCCTAATTTACCAATATGTTTAGTATGATACCAAAATTGACCAAATAAGTGTAGTGGAGCTAATAAAGAAATTACTTTATGTGGTACTCCAAAAAATGCAGCTGGAATTAAAAAAATTGCTCCATAACCCAATAAATTAGAGATACTTTGTCTTAAAGCGCATGCTAAATTAAATTCTTGACTACTGTGATGTATCACGTGCTGATTCCAAAAAAAATTAATTGAATGATTTAGCCTGTGATTCCAATAACTTGCAAAATCCAAGCATAAAAAAGCAATGGCATATAAAAGTATGCTTTCATTTAAATCTATAATTGAAATTGATTTTTTTATAAATGGGTAAGAGATAATAATAATTCCAATTCCAAGAAGATCTTTTAACAAGTTAGATATTCCTGAGCTTAAACTTGAAAGTGTATCCATTAAGTTATAATAATACTTTTTTGAAATTAATCCATAAATAATTTCCACTAAAACAAGAAAGAAAAAAATAGGGATGGCTATGGTTAAAACGTTTGCGTAAGTATTCATTTATCTTTATAATTTAAATTTTTTCAATCAATATCCATTCCCCACTGTTAATTAATGGAATTGCAATCTTAAATTTAACTATTTTATCTTCTCCATTTTTAACATTTCGTAATTTCACCTTTTCATTTCTTCCTATTTTGGGCATTTCCCTAACAACTGTTTCGACTCTTTGTTGATTATTGCTTGCATTTGAACCTATAGCTCTTTGCTTAGCTGCTAGCTCTTCTGAATTTAAAACATCGTCTTTTGATGTTTTTAACTTATCGCTACTCTTAGATTTTTTTGCTTCCTGAATCGGTGGATTTTGACTAGGGATATTTCCTTTTAAAAGAAATGCGATTATATCTCTGTTAAGGGAGCTAATCATATTTTTAAACAATTCAAAAGACTCAAATTTATAAATTAATAGTGGATCTTTTTGTTCATGAACAGCTAATTGTACGGATTGTTTTAATTCATCCATTTTTCTTAAGTGATTTTTCCATGATTCGTCTATAATAGCTAGGCTTATATTCCTTTCAAAATCATCTATCAGTTGCTTGCCATTTGATTTATATGCTTTTTCAAGGTTAGTTACAACATTTAAGGTCTTATTTCCATCTGAAAAAGGAACTACAATTTTTTCAAATCTATTTCTTGGATTTTCATATACATTTTTTATGACTGGGAATGATAGAGAAGCATTTATTTCACCTTTTTTTTGATAGATTTCATAAATTTCTTTAAAAGTTGTTTCAATTAATAATTTTTCATCACTATTTTCGAATTGTTCTAAGCTAATTGGTGATGAAACAGAAAAAGTACTTATTATATTATACTCATAATTTTTGTAATCTTTATTTGATACGCTTTCAGTTACAATTTCCTCACAAGTATCGTATAGTAGATTAGCGATATCTAATTTCAATCTATTTCCTTGTAATGCGTTTTTTCTCCTTTTGTAAATTACTTCTCTCTGTGAGTTCATGACATCATCGTATTCCAAAAGTCTCTTTCTTATTCCAAAATTATTTTCCTCAACTTTTTTTTGCGCTCTTTCAATTGATTTTGTCATCATAGAATGTTGTATTACTTCCCCTTCTTCAAGCCCCATTCTATCCATTACCTTTGCCACTCTGTCAGATCCAAACAATCGCATTAAGTTGTCTTCAAGTGAAACATAAAATTGGGAACTACCTGAGTCACCTTGTCGTCCAGATCTTCCTCTTAATTGCCTATCCACTCTTCTTGAGTCATGCCTTTCTGTACCAATTATTGCTAATCCCCCAGCTTCTTTTACTTTATTTGATAATTTTATATCTGTGCCTCTCCCCGCCATATTAGTAGCAATTGTTACTATCCCGCTTTCTCCAGCCTCTGCAACAATTTCAGCTTCTTTTTTATGAAGTTTAGCATTTAACACGTTATGTTTTATTTTACGTATGTTTAGCATTTTACTTAGCAATTCAGAAATTTCAACTGATGTAGTTCCAAGTAAAACAGGTCGTCCATTTTTAGAGAGTTCACTAACTTCGTTTATGACTGCATTATACTTTTCCCTCTTTGTTTTATAAATTAAATCATTTTCATCTTTCCTTGCAATCGGTCTGTTAGTTGGTATTTCTATAACATCTAACTTATAAATTTCCCAAAATTCACCAGATTCAGTAATAGCAGTTCCAGTCATTCCAGAAAGTTTATTATACATTCTAAAATAGTTCTGTAAAGTTATAGTGGCAAATGTTTGGGTAGCAGATTCAATTTTAACATTTTCCTTAGCTTCAATTGCTTGATGCAGTCCATCAGAGTATCTTCTTCCGTCCATTATTCTACCGGTTTGTTCATCTACTATCAAAACTTTATTGTTCATTACTACATACTCAGTATCTTTTTCAAATAAAGTGTATGCTTTAAATAGCTGATTCATTGTGTGAATTCTTTCACTTTTCACTGAAAAATCCTGAAATAGTTTATTCTTTTTTTCAGCTTCATCTTCCGGTTTAAGATTTTGGTTTTCAATTTTTGAAATTTCTGTTCCAATGTCTGGAAGTACAAAGAAGTTTTTATCTTCTATGCTCTCTGATAAATTTTCAAGCCCTTTTTCAGTTAATTCTACTGAATTATTTTTTTCGTCTATAACAAAATATAGATCCGAATCAATTATATGCATTTCTCGATTATTATCTTGCATGTAGAAATTTTCAGTTTTTTGCAATAACTGTTTGATTCCTTCTTCACTTAAAAATTTAATTAAAGCTTTATTTTTTGGAAGTCCACGAAATACTCTGTATAATAATTTTCCTCCTTCATCCATATCTTCACTTGAAATCCTTTTTTTGGCTTCTGCAAGTATGTTGGTAAGCATTTTTCTTTGATACATGAACAAATTGTATACTTTAGGTTTTAATTGGTCAAACTCATGTCTCTCTCCTTCAGGGACTGGACCAGAAATTATCAAAGGTGTTCTCGCATCATCTATTAATACTGAATCTACCTCATCTACAATTGCATAATTATGAACCCTTTGAACTAGATCATCTGGAGTATGAGACATATTATCTCTTAGATAATCAAATCCAAATTCATTGTTAGTTCCATAAGTTACATCAGCTCTGTAAGCTTTTTTTCTTTCAATACTATTTGGTTTGTATTTATCAATACAATCAACTGACAAACCATGAAACTCAAAAATTGGTGCCATCCAAGCACTATCCCTTTTGGCTAAATAATCATTTACAGTAACTAAATGAACACCTTTGCCTGATAAAGCATTTAAATATATTGGAAGTGTAGCTGCGAGTGTCTTTCCTTCTCCAGTTTGCATTTCAGAAATTTTTCCTTGGTGCAAAGCAATACCTCCAATTAATTGAACATCATAATGAATCATATCCCACTTTATTGGTTTCCCTGCAGCATCCCATTCATTTTTCCAAATAGTCTTATCATTAATAATATCTACATAGCTCTTTTGTTGGGAAATAACTCTGTCATATTCAGTAGTGGATACTTCGATTTTTGGAGAATTGTAAAACCTCCTACAAGTTTCTTTTACAACAGCAAAGGCTTCAGGAAGTATTTGATTTAGGACTTCGTTTGTTTTTTCAAAACTCAATTTTTCGAGTTCATCAATATTGGAATAAAAATTTTGAGTTTCAACTATATCTTGAGAATTTGATAAATCAATTTTAATTTTTTGAATTTTTTCGTCTAATTCCTTTCTTTCAGAAATAATTTTATTCTTAAAGTAATTTGTTTTTTCCCTTAATTCATTATTTGTTAACTTTTCTAAATCAACACCAATTTTTTTGATTTCATCTACTATGGGTAGAATTAATTTTAAATCTTTTTTGGCCTTATCGCCAACAAAAGCTTTTAAAATATTATTGAATATGCCCATATTATTTTTTTGTATAAAGCAAATTTAAATAAATAAAATTTTTACTCGATCTAAGAAATTAGAAACTAATATTCATCCTCATTCCAAAGGTAGTCTTCATCAGACGGAAAGTCTGGCCATATTTCCTCAATAGATTCATAAACGTCTCCTTCGTCTTCCATGGACTGTAGATTTTCCACAACCTCTAGGGGTGCACCTGTTCTTATTGAAAAATCAATTAACTCATCTTTGGTCGCAGGCCAAGGTGCGTCGCTTAAATAAGAGGCTAATTCTAACGTCCAATACATGTATTATTTTTTTGCAAAAATAAATGTTAGTTTAAGAAAAACAAGAAAAATATCATTTTTCATTTAGCATTCCACTTTAAATCACTGATTTTTAGAGTTTTAGAAAAAAATCTTCCAAGTGTAAATAGATAATCTGATAATCTATTTATGTAATATAAAATTTCTTTGTTTAAATTTTCTTCTTCATTTAATCTCGTAATATTTATTTCGGCTCTTCTACATATACATCTTGCAAGATGAGTAAAAGAAACCAATTTATTACCTCCTGGAATTATAAAATTTTTAAGAGGCTTTAACTTACTTGTCATTCTATCAATAGCGTTTTCTAAAAACTCAGTATCTTTTTTATTAATATTTGGTATGTTTTTAAAATCCTTGTCATTTGATAATTGACTAGCAATAATCATAAGTTTTTTTTGAATCACAAAAATTTCATCTTTATGTTTTTGAGCTGCAAAGTCTCTTACAACTCCTAAAATAGAATTTAACTCATCAATAGATCCATATGCAATTATCCTTCTATTATGTTTATTTACTCTTTTGCCTGATAACAGGCTGGTTTTTCCATTATCACCGGTTCTTGTGTATATTTTCATCTATCTCTTAGTTAAAAAATTTCTGATTAAAAAAAGAATTGTTAATATAAACAATAATAGCGCTATCCTAGCTATATAATCTTCATATTTTGTGTAAAAAGTAAGCTTATTATCAAGCTCAACATTTCCACTCAATATACCTTTTTTTCCATAATCAATTTTTTTTGTAATCTCTCCGTTCTTGTCAATAATCGCAGATATTCCAGTGTTTGCACTTCTAGCAATAGCTCTTCTATTTTCAATTGCTCGTAGTCGCGAATAGCTTAGTAATTGGCGATGACCCTCAGTATTACCCCACCATGCATCATTTGAAATTACCACAAGTAATTCTGCCCCGTATCTGACATATTCAGTTACAAACGAACCATATATTGATTCATAACATATAATTGGTGCTACAATGACTTTCTCCTTTGATTGAAAATTACTTCTTTTATTTTGAATACCTCTAGTAGCAATTGTACCTCCAAAATCTAATAGTACTTCACCAATTATTGGCTCCAAAAGATTCTTGTAGGGCATAAATTCAACTCCTACTACAAGTTTAGATTTGTGATAATATTGTGGTTTGTAGTTATTGCTAAATTGAAAAGCAGAGTTGAATACATCTACCCATTGGCCATTTGAAATTTTATTCGCTGTACTTGTTGGAGAATTTTTACTTTCAGGATACATTTTGTAGGACTGAGCTCCAATAATTAGATTTAAATTTTTGTATTCATTTAAAAATTCATCAATTCGAGACTTTAATTTGGAGTTTTTAAAGTTTTTTAAATTAACACCAATTCCACCATCTAAGTAACCTTCAGGTGCAATTAAATATTTTGTATTTTGACTAACAAAATCTCTGCTTTGATTTTTGATTAATTCAAAAAGTTCAACATTACTTTTTTTAAATTTTTTATTGTAGGGGTCAATGTTAGGTTGTAAAATTGAAATTTCTATTTTATTATTTGTTTTATTATTTGATTTGTATATAAAAATTGAAATAATAATAGGTGAGACAATCAAAAAAACTAATATTAATGATTTTGAAATGATTATTTTTCTATCAGAAACATTCACCTTGTCATTCAAAAAATTGAAAATGAAAAGGTTCACAATTAATATCCATAAAGTTCCTCCAAATATTCCTGTATACTCATACCACTGAATAAAATAAATACTTTCTGAAAAAACATTTCCCAAATTGAGCCAAGGCCAAGAAAAATCCCAATCGAGGTGAAATTTTTCAAATGAAATCCACATACTCAAAAATAAAATTTGACCTGTTATTCTAGGAATTAGGTTCAAAGAAAATCTATAAATCACTATCATTAATGAATAGAAGGAACTATTAACTAAAATTGCAAATAAAGCACCAAATTCCGTCGAATTATATATCCACCAAGTGGTAATTAAATTCCACAAAAAAAAACTGATGTAGGAAACAAAAAAGGTAATCGTGTTTTTGTATTTATTATCACTATTGTTAATTCTTTTAATCAACATTAGTAATGGGACAAGACTAAAAAAAATTAAAAGTGATTGACCTTTTGTTGGCCATGAAAATCCCAAAAGGAGACCACTTAAAATTGCAAGGGTTAGATTTTTCTTCAATTATTCACTTTATATTTAATTCAAAAATATGGAATTAAATAGTAATGATTATTCTGAAATTTTAATTATGAAAAATTGTACATTGTTGAGTAAATGAAAAAATATGTCCCTCATTTTTTTACCTCTTTAAATTTGATTTGTGGATGCATTGCAATTCTCCTCCTATCAAAAGATAATTACACTGCATCAGTTATTATTTGTCTCTTAGCTTTTTTATTTGATTTTGCAGATGGTTTTTTCGCTCGTTTACTAAAAACAGAAAGTTCGTTGGGAAGACAATTAGATTCATTTTCAGATTTCATTACTAGCGGATTAGTTCCAGGTATTTTGATGTATAAATTACTTATCAAATCTGGTTTTAAAGAAATATTAATATTTCCTAATCTATTTAACTTCAATTTTCACCTTTCTCCATTGTCTTTAGCTGGTTTTTTAATAACCATTGCAACAGCTTTTAGATTATCAAAATTCAACCTAATGAAAACGGAACATAAATACTTTTTAGGCCTTCCGGCTCCCGCTAATTGTATTATGATAATTGGACTTCCTTTTATGTTCGATATATTAGGAGAGAAATATTTAAATTATAATTTATTGCTTATAATAACTGTTTTTTCAATTTATTTGTTAAATTCTAATATAAAACTGATTTCATTTAAAAATATAAAAATATCCATTGTTTTGTTACTTTTTTTTCTAATCGCTGCTTTAACAATACTAACAAATTTTGCAATTTTAACTATTCTTATTTTTATATATATTTTGAGTAGTATGGTTTATTTTAAATTCAAGAGCTAGCTTTTCTTCTAAGTTCAAAATTCTTCCCTAAATATACTTTTCTAACCATCTCATCTTTTGCTAATTCCTCCGGTGTTCCTTCTTTTAAAATTTTACCTTCAAACATTAGATAAGTTTTGTCAGTTATAGCCAGTGTTTCTTGAACATTATGGTCAGTTATCAAAACACCTATATTTCTATCTTTTAAGTGAGAAACTATTCTTTGTATGTCTTCAACTGCAATAGGATCAACCCCTGCAAAAGGCTCATCTAAAAGAATAAATTTTGGATTAGACGCTAGTGCTCTAGCTATCTCTGTTCTTCTTCTTTCACCACCAGAAAGAAGATCTCCCCGATTTTTCCTTATACTAATTAATCCAAACTCGTCCAGCAAACTTTCCATTTTTTTCAACTGTTGTTTTTTTGATAATTTGGATAATTGTAAAATACTTAAAATATTGTCTTCAACACTTAGTTTTCTAAAAACTGAAGGGTCTTGGGAAAGATATCCAATACCATTTTGTGCTCTTTTATACATTGGATATTTTGTTATTTCTTTATTATCAAGAATAATTTTACCAAAATCAGGTCTAATCAATCCCACTATCATATAAAATGAAGTTGATTTACCAGCTCCATTTGGACCCAAAAGACCTATTATTTCTCCTTGTTTTACCTGTAATGAAACATCATCTACGGCTTTCTTAGATCTAAATGTCTTAACTATATTTAATGCTTTTAAAATCATTATGACTTTTTAATCTGTTTTTTTACAATTAATTTAGATATTAAAATACTTATTTCATATAAAATTAATACTGGGATAGTAACAATTATTTGACTTGTTATGTCAGGTGGTGTAATTATTGCAGAAATACTTAAAACGATAACAATCGCAAATTTTCTATTTTTCTGAAGAAAATTTGGAGTTACTAGTCCTATTCTTGTCAGGAAAAAAATTAAAATAGGTAGTTCAAAAATAAATCCAGATGACAACACAGAAGCCCTTAGTAAACCAATATAGCTATTTAAATCGAAATCATTAAATACCTCTTTACTAATTGTATAGTTACTTAAAAAATTGACAGAGAGTGGAGTAACAACGTAATATCCAAAAAGCACACCAATAAAAAAAAGAAAAGAAGCAACAAAAATAAATCCTTTTGCATTTTTTTTCTCATAATCATGTAATCCCGGTTTAATAAATTTCCATAATTCAAAAAGTACATAAGGGAAGGATAAAATGAATCCAGCCGTAATAGACGTCCAAATATGTGCTGAGAACTGACCAGAAACAGTTCTACTTTGAATTCTAAAAGGAAGTTCTTGAATACATAGAATTTCTGATATTTCACAAAAAAATCTATATGTTGGAAAATTTGACTTCTTAGGACCAAAAATTATATATTCAAAGATAAAATCCTTTGCTAAAAATGCTATTACCCCGGTTATCAAAACAGCAAAGAAAGATCTAATTATATGCCATCTTAAAATTTCAAGATGTTCTAAAAATGACATTTCGTTATCTACTGACACTTCTACTAAAAATTTTTAATGATATCTAGTACATGTACAACTCCACTGCAGTTGTTATTTTTATCCGTCAAAATCATATGATTTATTGATTTATTCTTAATTTCTTTTGATGCAGTATCAACCAACATATTTTCATTAAACAAGATAGGATTTTTACTCATAATATCTCTAGCCCTTAAATTTACTATATCTTCATTATTATCTAGCATCCTTCTTATATCCCCATCAGTTATAATTCCTAATAATTTATCTTTTTTCATAACTAAAGTTATACCCAATCTGTTCGAAGTAATTTCTTTAATTACCTCATTTATTTTAGATTCATCTTTAACTTTTGGCAATGGGTTTTTTGATGCTAAATCTTTCAATGTCAAATTTAATTTTCTACCTAGAGTTCCACCTGGATGATGACTAGCAAAATCTTCCGTTTTAAAACCTCTTAGCTTTAATAATGAAACAGCTAAAGCATCTCCTAAAGCCATTTGGGATGTGGTACTCGAGGTTGGAGCAAGATTATTTGGGCAAGCTTCTTCTTCTACAAAACATGATAAAAGATAATCAGACTCTACAGCTAAGAAGCTATTA
>MDSV01084361.1_pt1 | contig 31278 bp, 37 predicted proteins | sample 810851 | NCBI WGS metagenome assembly MDSV01 (sample SAMN05326640, study PRJNA326480) | marine metagenome | isolation source: seawater | place: Atlantic Ocean: North East | collected 2012 | reverse complement strand
TTTATCATCAGGAATAAATTCATAACTATGTACAAAATACATGTGAGATTTATTTTTTATGTCCTTAAATAATTTGCTTTCCTTTTGTATCTCAATTTCGTTCCAACCAATGTGTGGGAGTTTGAATTTTCCATTTTGGTTATCTATCTTAGAAACTTTTCCTGAAATCCAGCCTAATCCTTTTGTTTCAGCTTCTTCATAACCGATATCAGCGAACATTTGCAAACCAACACAAATTCCTAATAGTGGTTTTTTCTTTTTAATTGCAAATTCTTTAAGAGTATCAACTAATCCGTTTATATTGTTTAGAGAGTCAACACAGCTTTTAAATGAACCTTGACCAGGTAGAACAATTTTATCGCTAGTATTTATTTTTTTAACATCTGAAGTTACTTCTAGATTGACTTTGCCTTTAGCGACCTCTGTAAAAGAGTTAATGACTGAGCTAATATTGCCCGATTGGTAGTCAACGATTGTGACATTCATTTTTTTATAAAGAACCTTTTGTAGATGGCACTGAGTTTTTTATTCTTTTATCTATTTCAAGCGCATCCTTAAGAGATCTGGCTAAACCTTTAAAACAAGACTCTATTTTGTGGTGACTGTTATCTCCGTAAATATTTTCGATGTGAAGAGTTATGCCCGCTGCTTGTGAAAAAGCTTGAAACCATTCTTTGAAAAGTTCAGTATCCATTTCACCTAGTTTTTCAACCTTAAGATCTACTTTCCAAATCAGATATGGTCTGTTCGATACATCAATTGAAACTCGACTAAGTGTTTCGTCCATAGGAATCATCGTTGAAGCATATCTTGTAATTCCTTTTCGATTGCCGGCAGCTTTTTTTATAGCTTCACCGATCGCAATGCCTGTGTCTTCTGTAGTGTGATGCAAATCAATATGTGTGTCACCTTTAGCTTTGACTTCAATATCTATTAATGAATGCTTTGATAGCTGCTCAAGCATATGATCTAAAAAACCAATTCCAGTTTTAATATTATATTTTCCTTTTCCGTCTATATTAACTGCGACAGAAATATTAGTTTCTTTAGTTTTTCTTAATATTTTTGCTTTTCTTGCCATATAAATTAGAAAATCTACCAAAAGATATATATTTAAATGGTGATTTTATCAATAAATCGAAATTAACTATTGAAGAAATAAAATTAATCTCCACATATAATAACATGAATACAGCTGAAAAATGGCATGGAACAACGATTGTATTGCTTAGAAAGAACAATCAAACAGTCGTTGCTGGAGACGGACAGGTCAGTCTAGGTAATACAGTTTTAAAGAGCAAAGCAAAGAAAGTTCGTAAAATCGAAAAAAGAGGAGTTATAGCTGGCTTTGCGGGATCTACCGCTGATGCTCTAACTTTATTTGAGAGACTTGAAGCAAAACTAGAAAAACATGCTGGGAACCTTCCTAGGGCTGCAGTAGAACTAGCTAAAGATTGGAGAAGTGATAAATATTTAAGAAGACTAGAAGCTCTAATGGCTGTTGCTGACAAAGAAAATAGTTTTATTATATCTGGAACAGGTGATGTTTTAGAACCTGAAGATGGAATTATAGGTATAGGTTCTGGTGGAAATTATGCATTAGCTGCCTCGAAAGTCTTAATTGAGTCAGATTTAAGTGCTGAAGAAATAGCTAAGAAAGCAATTAAAATTGCTTCAGAAATTTGTGTTTTCACAAACAATAACGTTACGATAGAAAAAATTTAATTATGTCAGGTTCAAAAAAAGTAACAAATTTAAATTTAGTTAAAGACACTAAAAAGAAAAATGAGTCAAAAGTAAGTGCACTTTCTCCTCGAGAAATCGTATCTGAGCTTGATAGATATGTAATTGGTCAAAAAGAAGCTAAAAAAGCTGTAGCGGTCGCTTTAAGAAATAGATGGAGAAGACAAGCATTAACAGATCAAATGAGAGAAGAAGTTTTACCAAAAAATATTCTTATGATTGGTCCTACGGGTGTCGGAAAAACAGAAATATCTAGAAGATTATCAAAATTAGCAGAAGCTCCTTTTATTAAAGTTGAAGCAACCAGGTTCACTGAGGTGGGCTATGTAGGGAGAGATGTTGAACAAATAATTAGAGATTTGATTGAAATTGCTATTGCTATGGAAAAAGAAAAAAAGAGAAAGGAAGTTAATGCGAAAGCTCAACTTGCTGCAGAAGAGAAAGTTCTTGATGCTCTTGTTGGAAATAAAGCTAGCATAGCTACAAGAGAAAGTTTTAGAAAAAGACTAAGAAAAGGTGATCTTGACAACAACGAAATAGAAATCGAGGTTAATCAGTCACCGTCTGGTATGAATAGTTTTGAAATACCAGGAATGCCAGGAGCTAATGTTGGCATGGTCAACATTGGTGAAATTCTAGGAAAGTCTATGGGTAACAAAAAAGGTAAGAAAAAGAAAATGACTGTAAAAGAGTCACACGAGATACTTGTTGCACAAGAGTCTGATAAAATGATTGAAGAAGATAAGATTATTAAGGAAGCAAAAAAAACTACAGAGGAAAATGGTATAGTTTTTTTAGATGAGATAGATAAAGTTTCAGCAAGAGGAGATAGAGTTGGTGGAGATGTTTCTAGAGAAGGAGTTCAACGTGATTTATTACCATTAATTGAAGGAACAACAGTCAGTACAAAGCATGGCCCGATTAAAACTGATCATATTTTATTTATTGCATCAGGTGCATTTCAATTAGCTAAACCATCAGATTTGTTGCCAGAACTACAAGGTCGTTTACCAATAAGGGTAGAGTTAAGCGCGTTAAATGAGGAAGATTTTGTTAGAATTTTAAAAGAACCTGATAATAGTTTAATCAAGCAATATAAAGCTTTGTTAAAGACTGAAAATGTTGATCTAGAATTTACTGAAGATGGTATTAAAACACTTGCAAAATTATCTGCGGAAGTCAATTCTTCGGTGGAAAACATTGGTGCTCGTAGACTTCATACTATTATAGAAAAAGTTTTGGACGATATAAGTTTTAATGCATCTGATAAATCTGGTGAAAAAATAATTATAGACAAAAATTATGTTCAAAATAATTTGGGTGATTTAGTAAAAGATACAGATCTATCAAAGTTTATCTTGTAAGGATTTAAGCTTTATAACTATAGCCCCTTCTCCTCCATCTTTTCTTTCTGCTGGACTTATTGTATTTACTCTTTGTGAAAGCTCAGTATTTGATTGAATAAAGTTAGGTATTGAATATCTAAGTTTGCTTAAATCTTTCGAAGAGTATTCGTCTTCTTCGATATTTGAATGTATGCCTTTACCTGTGATTAACAAAATCTCTTTATATTTTTTTTCTGAACAAGAAATGATTATTTCTTTAACCTTTTTATTTGCGTCTAATAAACTATAGCCATGAAGATCAAATTTAAATCTGATATGTTCATTTTTTGATTTGCCTGTTGTTTTGTCTTTATCAAAAATATCATTAGGATCTTTTATGTATTCTTCCCAGTATGTTTGATCTTTTATGGAAATATCTTTTTTTTTCTTCACTTGCTGATAATTTCAGCTAAATACCAGTTTGGATTTTTGCTAAGGACATTTTTTGAAAACTTCCAATGATCAGTTACTGTTTTAATCTTGTCAGGATTCCCCTCTATAATCTTGTTCTCTTTATCTTTTTTAACTGAAATTATTTCACATACAAATTTTACAGTTGCATAAAATTCTGTTTTAATCTTTTCAAATTTTTCAAGACGGGCTTGTTTAATGCCAATTAATGTTAACTCTGACTTTATATTATCTTTGTTTCTCTGCTCGATAGCTTTAACAAAATTGGAGGACATTTCTGGAGTGAGTAAATTTTTTAAACTTTTTTTATCACCTTTGGCAAAAGATGTAATTATACTCTCATATGCTAATTCGGCACCTTTTAAAAATCTTTCTTTCTGTTCACCTTCAAGTCCTGTTTTTTCTTCAATTATGTCTGATTGATCTTTTTCTTTATTAAATTTCTCAAATTTTTTTTCATCAAAAGCACTAAATGTTTTCTCTTGATGACCTGTTTTTCTACCAAGAATATTTCTTAATCTCAAAATTATAAAACCAGCAATCATTGCTAGTAAAATAATGTCTATATAGCCAAAATTGTTACTCATAATTTGATAAATATACATTAATAATATATTTTTGTAATAGACAAATGAACTCATTATTATTGATAATTATAGGTCTGCCAATTTTAGAAGTCTTGATAATGATTAAGATTGGCCAACAAATTGGAGCAATAAATACAGTATTATTAATTTTTTTAACTGCGATTATAGGTATTTACTATGCCAGAATCGAGGGTCTTAATACAATGAAGTCAGGATTAATAAATGTATACCAGAATAAAACTCCAATTTATGAAATTATAAGCGGTGCCTCAATAGCTATAGCCGCTTTATTATTAATTTTTCCCGGATTTGTAACTGACAGCATAGGGTTTGTTCTATTGTTTCCTTTCACTAGGAAAATTTTAATAAAAACTTTTATTCGCAAAGGTAAAATTAAAAAAGAAAGTACAGAAAATATAATAGTCGAAGGAGAAATAACAAAAGAAAAAAAAGAAGATGAGTTATAAAATAATTGCAAAATATATAAAAGATATAAAATTTGAAATTCCTAACCCAAAAACATTCTTTCTTTTAACAAAAAATATTTCTAATTATAAAATTAATATTGATATAAAAAGTAATCAGCTGAAAGATAAAATGATAGAAGTAGAAACCAGTCTTTCTTTAAAACCAAACAAAAATGATTTTGAGAAAATAATTACAAAAATAACGCTATCTTCAATTATTGAATTTGAAGATAAAAATTTGGACAAGGACAATCTAAGAAAAATTATACTTATCGAAGTACCTTCAGAAATTTATTCTGAGATTAGAGAAACTTTTCTATTTTTATTTAATAAGTCTGGATTCAAAGAAATTAAAATTGATAAAGAAGTTAATTTTCAAAAACTCTACGAACAAAGAAAAAATTAATAAAAATTCTTTTTTAACTCTTTTTTTAAAAAATTATTATGTTTTAATATTTCATCTTTGTTGGGTTTAATAATTTTTTTACAATAATTAATTGATTTATCTAAATTGTATTTAACATCACTATTTTTTTCTGCTGAAAAAACCAAACGTGGTTCTTTAACATCTAATAAGTTTATATATACTTCTCTTAATAGCTCGCAATCTAATAAAGCATTATGTTTGGTTCTTCTGGACAAGTCGATATTGAATCTTTTGCACAGTCCATCTAATGAGTTCGAAGATCCTGGGTATTTTCCTCTTGCTAATTCTAGAGAGTCTATAACTTGTTCTTTTTTAATTTCTTTTTTTTTAACCAACTTAAGTTCATAATTTAGAAATCCTAGATCAAAAGATGCGTTATGAATGATTAGTTTTTTATCTTTAATGAATTCAATAAACTCATCTGCAATACTTGCAAAGATCTCTTTCGTTTTTAAAATTTCAGTTGTGTAACCATGTATCTTGACAGCTTCTTGGGGAACATCTCTTTCTGGATTTATTAATTTATGAAATATTTTTTTTGTTGGTATCAAATCTTTTGTTTCTATACATGCTACTTCTACAATTTTATGTTTATCATTAAAAGATAGGCCGGTTGTTTCTGTATCTAAGAAGACTTCATTCATAATTTTTAATTAACATCTTAGCTTTTATTTTTAAAATCTTAAAAGAACTATTGTTAAAAATTGTATGATCGCTCATTTTCATTTTTTTTCTAGGTTTAATTTGTCTTTTATTTAAGATTGTGAATATCTTATTATTTCCTTTATTAAACAGATATCGTTTTAGTCTTATTTTTTTTTTGGAAGCAACAAAAACTATAACATCAAAATGCTTCATTAGTTTGCTCTCAATCAAAAGTGGAATATCAAAAATGAGGATTTTTTTTCTCTTTTTTGAAAGCATAAAAGCCTTCATTTGTTTTCTTACCAAAGGATGAATTATTGCCTCTAATTTTTTAATTTTTTTATTATCTTGTTTAATAACAGCCTTAACTTTTTTTTTAAGATTTGTTTTGTTTTCAAAATTAAAAATATTTTTAATTTTATCTTTAAAAAAATTCTTTTTATACAAATCATTAACTTCTTTATCCGCATTGAATATTGGATATTTTTTTTGTGCTAATAATTTAGCAAAAGTTGACTTCCCAGATGCTAAGGAACCTGTAACTCCAATTTTAATCATCTTCTAACAGCTCAAGAGTTTCGTTATCAATAACTGGTTTAATATTGTGCCAAACTTGAAAAGCTAATTGAGCTTGATAGGCAAACATGGTTTTTCCATTCTCTACTTTATTGCCAAATTCTTTTGCTTTTAAAAGAAATTTTGTTTTTTTTGGATTATAAATAATATCGTAAAATAATTTATTTTTACCTATTTCTTTATAATCTAAGCGGATTTCATCACTATCTTTAAGTCCTAAACTAGTAGCATTAATTATCATATCAAAACTTTTTATTCTCCCCCACTCAACAATCTCTATAAATGGATATGTTTTTTTTAAAATTTCAGCTTTTTCTTTTGTTCTATTGCTTATAATAATTTTAGAAGCTTTTGATTTTTTAAGAGCTACTACTAATGACGGAACAACACCACCTGAACCTAAAATAAAAAATTTTTTTCCTTCAATGTTAAATTTAATCTGGTTTAATGCCTGGCTAAATCCATAAACATCAGTATTTTCTCCAATAACTTTTTCTTTTTCTTTATAAATTGTATTTACAGATTGTGTTTCTTTAGCTAGAGGAGACATCTCATCTAAAAAAGGGATAATGGCCTTTTTGAAAGGGACCGTAACATTAACACCTAAAATGTTTCCTTTTCTTATATCATCAACTATCTCTTTAATGCCACTAAGATTAATCTGTTTTTTTTCATAAATTGCATCTACTTTATTTTTTTTGAACCAATAATTATGTAACTTTGGTGAAAGAGAGTGTTCAACTGGATTTCCTATTACTAAATATTTTTTCATTTTTTTACTTTTTTACTTAATCTATCAATAACAAATAATACTAAAGCTGTTAATAAAGCAAATACCTCAAATGCATGTCCAGAATTACCAAGTATTTTTTGCACTAAATAAAAAATAATACAAACTACAAACCAAATTAATACTAACATTTTAAATTATTTAGACTCCATAGGCTTTCAAATATTCCTTAATTTTTTTTACCGGAAGACCCATTATTGAGTCTTCGTCTCCCTCAATAGCTGAAAATAAAAATCTACCGCCTGCCTCAATTTGATAGACTCCATATGCAAATAATTTTTTGTCATCTAATTTAGATAAATACAATTTAATTTCATCTAAATTAAGATTTTTCATTGTTAAATTAGAAGAGTCGGTAAAATTCCATATCATAGAGCCATTTTTTGAAATACATACAGAACTAATTAATTGATGTTTTTTACCATTAAGTTTTTTTAAAATTGTTAATGCCTCATCTCTATTTTTAGGTTTTGATACAAGTTCCCCACTTAAATCGATAACACTATCAGCTCCTAAAACTACTCGATCTTGAAACTTTCTGCTTACCTTGATTGATTTAAGCTCTGCAAGATTTTTTGAGATAATCATTGGACTAGCCCCTTCATTAATCAGTGAGTCTTTAACCTGGTCTTCATCTACATTTGAGTGCACAACCTCACAAGATATATCATTTTTTTCTAAAATTTCTTTTCTTACCCCACTTTTTGAAGCTAATATTATTTTCATTTTCCTTTTTGAATTTCATAAATTTTTAATATTGAGGCTGCCGTCTCTTCTATAGATCTTCTTGTCACATCAATCGAAGGCCATTTGTTTTTTTTAAACAAATTTTTCGAGTCCTCGACTTCCTTTTTAATATGTTCTATGTCGGTATAAGTAGGTAAATTATTTTCTTTCATTATATTTATCCTATTTCTTCTTATATCAGATAAGCGTTCTGCTTCGGTGTACAGCCCTATAATACAAGGTTTTGATTTATTTTTTTTTAAATCATCTGGTATTTTCTGATCCTTTACTAAGGGAATGTTCATAGTTTTATAGCCTCTATTTGCAAGATAAATTGATGTTGGAGTTTTTCCGGTTCTACTAACTCCTAATAAAACAATATCTGATTTTTCGAAATCTTCTGTTTTTTTTCCATCATCATGTGACATTGTAAATTGTATAGCCTCGATTCTTTTGTAATAGTCTTCATCTAACACATGTTGGGCACTCGGTTTATGAGATGCTTTTTGATTTAGAAGTTTTGAAAAAGTAATTATTAAATTTCCTAAAATTCCAAAGCAAGGTATTTTTATCTCCTCACTTTTTTTTGAAATATATTTTGCCAGTTGAGTTTCAACAATAGTATACAAAATCATTGCATTAGGAAGTTCTTTGCACTCTTTAATAATCTTATCTATTTGTTGCTCAGTTCTAATAAAAGCATACTCTTTTTTGTTGTAGTCAAAGTTAGCAAACTGGGACTTTAGAGATAAAAAAATTCGGTCTAATGTCTCTCCAGTTGAATCAGATACTAAAAAAACTGTGTATTTCTCAGTCATAAGTTTGTTAATATTTTCAATATAACTTTTTTTTATACATTAGTAATTTTTTATAAGAAAAAACATTAACATTAATTAACAAGATTTTAACATTTTATTAGATGTTAATATTAATACTAACACCTTTCAGGAATGTTAATATTCTTTAGTTTGGGTCACTAAAATTAATATTTTAGGTAAATTTTTAACTAATAAAATGTGAAAAACTACATAATAATAGTTATTTTACTAACTAACATGACCTATTACATATAATACCTTTTTAAATATATATTTATTAATATGAAAAAGTTAATTAACTGTTTAACCAAGAAAGATACAACTTGTTTTCCTATTTGGTTTATGAGACAAGCTGGACGATACCTTCCTGAGTTCAGAGATATTAGATCTAAAAACCCAAATTTTATGAAGTTATGTCTCGATAGCGATCTTAGTTCAAAAATTACTCTTCAACCCATAGAAAGATTTAATATAGATGCTGCAATTATTTTTTCTGATATTTTGGTGGTGCCTTATGCTCTAGGACAAGAAGTTAATTTTAAAAAAAATGAGGGACCAGAGTTATCAGCTTTTAATTTTAATATCTTTATAAACAACAAAGAAGAAGATTTTATATTAAAGTTACAACCAGTTTATGATGCAATCAAAAAAACAAAAAATAAACTAAATAAAAATCATACTTTAATATCTTTCATAGGAGCGCCTTGGACACTGTTAATTTATATGCTTGGAATGAAAGAATCAAAAACTAAACTTAATCTAGAAAATATAAAAAAAAATGAATTAAACAAGAAAGCTATTTTAGACGAATTAAACAGGTATCTTTGTTTGCATATAAAAAAACAACATGAAGCTGGAGCAGAAGTAATTCAAATTTTTGACTCATGGGCAGGGTTAATTCCAGAAAATGAAATCTATGATTATTGTTATAGACCAAACTTAAGATTAGTAGAATTTTGTAAAAAAATTGGAATACCAGTAATCTGCTTTCCTAAAGGCTTAGGAGAAAAATACAAGGAGTTTCTGGAAATCGTTAAACCTGATGGTCTTAATATTGATTATGACATCAATCCTATTTGGGCAAAAAAAAATTTAAAAGGTGTTTGTTTACAAGGTGGATTAGACCCAAAAATTTTATTAGGAAACGAGGAAACATTGTTTAAGGAAATAGACAAGTATTTAAATATATTTAATGATTCTCCTTATATTTTTAATCTTGGTCATGGTTTGCTTCCCGAAACCAATCCAGACACACTTGCTAAAGTTATTAAAAGGGTTAATCTTTTTAAATGAGAAAAGCAGTTATACTATTTAACTTAGGAGGACCAGACAGTTTAGAATCTGTCGAACCATTTTTATTTAATTTATTTAATGATCCTGCAATATTAAGTTTGCCGACAATTTTAAGATATCCTCTAGCTAAATTAATCTCTAAAAGAAGAACTCCTACGGCAAAAGCTATTTACAGTGAAATGGGTGGAAGCTCACCAATTTTAGAACAAACTAAAATGCAAGCACTGGCAATAGAAGAAAGCCTCAAAGATCAAAGTGATGATTATAAATGTTTTATAGTTATGCGTTGCTGGAATCCTAGGGCTAGTTTAGTCATTAAAGAGATTATGAATTATAAACCAGAACAAATAATTTTATTACCACTATACCCACAATATTCAGACTCAACTTCTGGTTCTTCAATAAGAGAATGGCTCGAGGAATGTGAAAAAAATAATATTACAGCTGACACAAAAATAATTTGTTGTTACCCAACAGAAGATAATTTTATATTATCTCACGCAAACCTTATAAGAGAAAAAGTTTCTTTAACTGAAATAGAAAACACAATTATAATTTTCTCAGCCCATGGTTTGCCAGAAAACAAAATAAGAAAAGGAGACCCATATCAGTGGCAGGTAGAAAAAACAGTAGAAAAACTAGTTAGTAAATTAGATATAAAAAAATCGAATTATATTTTAAGTTATCAAAGTAGAGTTGGCCCCTTAAAATGGATAGGCCCATCAACAGATGAAGTAATCATAGAGCAGTCAAAAAAGAAAAAAACAATAGTTTTGATACCGATAGCCTTTGTCTCTGAACACTCAGAGACTTTGGTTGAATTAGATATAGAATATAAAAAACTAGCAATAAAAAATGAATGTGAGAAATATATTCGTATTCCTGCTGTCACTTGTCATAAAGATTTTATTAATTCTTTAAAAAATAGCATTCTAAAGGCAAGCAATGGTGAAAGATTTTCATCTTCAATAAATTGTTCAGAAAAATTTAAAAAATGTCCAAGAATCTCAGGTATATAAAATGAATTATTATCTCTTATTTAAGGCCCTCCATTTAATTGCAGTCATTTCATGGATGGCTGGTCTTTTATACCTTCCTAGAATATTTGTCTATCATGCAGAAACTAAAAATAATGATGATAAAAAGGAAACATTTAAAATAATGGAAAGGCGTCTTTTCTTTTATATTATGAACCCAGCTATGATTTTATCCTGGATTTTTGGTTTATTATTGATTCACTCCGTAGGAATAGAGAGTTTTTCAAGTCATTGGCTTCAGATAAAATTAGTCTTAGTTATTATATTAACTGGGTATCATTTCTTTTTACTAAATTGTTTGAGAAAATTTAATATTGATCTAAATACCTATTCCTCTAAATTTTATAGGATTATTAATGAAGTCCCTACAATTTTGTTAATTTTAATAGTTTTTGTTGTAATATTTAAGCCATTATAGGGCTTGAAATTATTAAAAAAGGACCTATATTAATTCTACTTACCTAAGAAACAAACAATCAAATATGAACCTACAAGAACTAAAGAAAAAAAGCCCTGCAGAGCTTATTAATGAAGCGGAAAAGTTAGGAATAGAAAATCCTAGCACACTTAGAAAACAGGAAATACTATTTGCAATCCTTAAAAAATTAGCTGAGAAAAACGAGCAAATAACAGGTGCTGGAGTACTAGAAGTTTTACAGGATGGCTTTGGATTTTTAAGAGCTATAGAGTCTAATTATTTGCCAGGACCAGATGATATTTATGTTAGCCCAAGTCAAATTAGAAGATTCGGACTTAGGACAGGAGATTCGGTTGAAGGAGAAATAAGAGCACCAAAAGATGCAGAAAGATATTTTGCGCTACTAAAAGTTAATAAAATAAATTTTGATGAACCAGAAAAAGGAAGAAACAAAATTGCCTTTGATAACTTAACCCCACTTTACCCTAATGAAAGGATTAAACTTGAAGTGGAGACAAAAAAAATCGAGAAGAAACCAGATAATACAGCAAGACTAATTGATCTAGTAAGTCCTATAGGAAAAGGTCAAAGAGCCCTTATAGTATCCCCTCCTAGAGCAGGAAAAACTATTATACTTCAAAATATTGCCCAATCTATTACAGCAAATCACCCTGAGTGTTATTTGATGGTTTTATTAATAGATGAGAGACCAGAAGAGGTAACTGACATGCAGAGATCTGTCAAAGGTGAAGTAGTGAGCTCAACTTTCGACGAGCCTGCATCACGTCATGTAGCTGTTGCTGAAATGGTTATTGAAAAAGCTAAAAGGTTAGTAGAGCATAAAAAAGATGTAGTAATTCTATTAGACTCAATTACCAGACTTGGAAGAGCATATAATGCTGTAATTCCTAGTTCTGGAAAAGTTTTAACCGGTGGTGTTGATGCGAATGCTCTGCAAAGACCAAAAAGATTTTTTGGTGCTGCCAGAAATGTTGAACAAGGTGGTTCTTTAACTATTATATCAACAGCATTAATCGACACAGGAAGCAGAATGGACGAGGTAATCTTTGAGGAATTTAAAGGTACCGGTAACTCAGAATTAATTTTGGACAGGAAAGTTGCTGACAAGAGAATTTACCCAGCTCTCGACATAACAAGATCTGGAACGAGAAGAGAAGAATTGTTATTTGAAAAAGACGACCTATCAAAAATGAATGTTCTTAGAAGAATTATAAGCCCTATGGGAACTATGGATGGCATAGAATTTTTAATATCCAAATTAAAAAATACCAAAAACAATGCAGACTTTTTTGACTCAATGAACAAGACAAGCTAATATTTTTCTAATTGAATTAATTTTTTTTTTAACTTTACTCCACCATTAGCACTAAAACCTCCCATTGATCCATCTGATTTAATAACTCTATGACAAGGTATTAAAATAAGATGCTTGTTTTCACCACAAACCCTTCCAACATATCTTGGCGAAATTTTTAACTTTCTAGCTATTTGTCCGTAAGTATTTGTACTACCTCGTGGTATTTTTTTTAACTCACGCCAAATTTTTTTTTGATAAATATTACCTTTTAAATTAATTGGTGCATTTATTTTTTTAATTTTTCCTTTTAAATAATTATTTAACTTTTTTTTAAGGTTTTTAAGATTTTTTGAAAGTTTTCCTGATTTTGGGGATCTATTAAATTGAATTCTTGTGATTTTCTGGTTAATTTCAGTTGCTGAAATCCAACCCAACTTAGTGTTAAAAGATATAGTATTTTTCATATATTCTATGTTAAGAAAAAAACAAAAAAAATGATATGAATATATTCGCACTATCAACAGGAAGAGGACCTTCCGGTATCGCAATAATAAGATTGTCTGGAAAAGACAGTCTAGGGATTTCAAAACTAATCACAAAAAAGAATGATATAAAATCAAAAGAAGTTAATGTCTGTAAATTTCATGACCCATCAAATGGAACAGTTATAGATGAGGGCTTATTATTATGGTCTCCTGCTCCTAATAGCTATACCGGTGAGGATTTGGCAGAATTTCACACTCATGGCAGCAATGCGGTTATAAGCTGTTTTTTGAGAGTATTAGGAGAGAGGGAAAACTGTAGGTTAGCCGAACCAGGTGAATTCACAAAAATTGCATTCCAAAACAATAAAATGGATTTATTAGAGGCAGAAAGTATTGGAGATCTTATTCATGCCGAGACAGATCTTCAGAGAAAACAGGCCATAAAGCTAATTCAAGGAAATGCCTCAAATTATTACAATTCTTTGAGAGAAAAATTAATTAAATCTTTATCTTATATTGAGGCAAAAATCGATTTTACAGAGGAAGATCTACCTAAAAATATTTTGAAAGAAGTTCATAACTCTATCAAGGATGTTCATAAAAATATTAAAAAGATTCTAGAAGATCAAAAAATTGGAGAAAAAATTAGAGATGGATTTAGAATATCTATTCTAGGGGACGTAAATGTTGGTAAATCTTCATTATTAAATCTTTTATCAAAAAGAGATGCGGCTATTGTATCAGAACAAGAAGGCACCACTAGAGATGTTATAGAAACCTACCTTAACATTGATGGTTATCCAGTTATTTTGGCGGATACAGCAGGAATTAGAAAAGCAAAAAACAAAGTTGAAAAAGAGGGAATAAAAAGAGCAATTAAAAAAGCAAAAGATGCCGATCTAATTTTGATTATGGTAGACTCATCAAAAAAAACAATTAATAGAGATTTAAAAAAATTAATAAATAAGGATTGTATCTTAGTTTTTAACAAATCAGATTTAGGAAAAAAAATACCAAAAAATGGATTTAAAGAAAATGATCAAATTTTAATATCAGTCAAAAAAAATAAAAATATCAACAACTTAATTAAAACCATAAAATTAAAACTTAGCAAAAAATTTGTGAAAACGAATAACATTTTGGTTACTAGAGAAAGACATCGTATTAAGCTCGAAGCCGCACTTAAAGAAATAGAAAAATTTTTAAAAAAAGACCAAAAAAAAGAGATAGAGACAGCAGCAGAAGATCTTAGGTTAGCAACTAGACATCTTGGAAGTATAGTAGGAAAAGTTGATATAGAAGAAATACTTGGATCAATCTTTCAAGACTTTTGCATTGGTAAATAATCTATCTTTGAGCTTGTAAAATCGTATTTCATCGATACATTTACCCTATGACAAATAAAACAATGTTTGATGTAGCAGTAATAGGTGGTGGTCATGCTGGTTGCGAAGCAGCAGCTGCATCAGCTAGAATGGGCATAAACACTGCACTTTTTACACATAAAATAGAGACCATTGGGGAAATGTCGTGTAATCCAGCCATAGGAGGTCTGGGAAAAGGACATTTAGTTAGAGAGATAGATGCTTTAGATGGTGTCATGGGGGATGTGGCAGATAAATCAGGTATTCAGTTCCGCTTATTGAATAGAAGTAGAGGCCCAGCAGTTAGAGGACCAAGGACACAATCTGATAGAGCTCTATACAAGGAACATATGAAAAAAATTCTGTTAAACTACAAAAATTTAACAGTGGTAGCTGATCCAGTAATAAAATTTATTTTTGATAATGATGAGATTAAAGGATTTATTTGTCAAAGTGGCAAACAAGTTAGTTGTAATCAATTAATATTAACAACTGGAACGTTTTTAAATGGTCTTATTCATATAGGGGAAACCAAAATACCTGCAGGTAGATATGATGAAAAACCTTCAACAGGATTAAGTGAACAATTAGCAAAATTTAATATGAATATTGGAAGATTAAAAACAGGCACTCCTCCAAGGCTAGACGGCTCTACTATAAATTATGATGATATTGAAATGCAGGGAGCTGATGAACAACCTTATTTTTTTTCTTCATTAACAACTAAATTACTAAATAAACAAATTTCATGTGGTGTTACTTCTACAAATAATGAAGTACACAAAATCATAAGTGATAATATTACAAAAAGCGCAATGTACTCAGGCAGCATTAAAGGTGTAGGCCCTAGATACTGTCCATCAATAGAAGATAAAATTGTTAAATTTAAGGAAAAACAGCAACACCAAATTTTCCTAGAACCCGAAGGATTAAAGGACAGCACTGTTTACCCAAATGGTATATCAACTTCACTACCAGAGGAGGTTCAGCTCAAAATACTAGCTAAAATCAAGGGTTTAGAGCATGTTAAAATGAAAAGGGCCGGTTATGCAATCGAGTACGATTATGTAGATCCTAGAGAATTAAAAGCTACTCTTGAAACAAAAAAAATTAAATCGCTATTCTTGGCTGGACAAATAAATGGAACTACTGGCTACGAAGAAGCAGCAGCACAGGGTTTAATGGCTGGAGTTAATGCTGCCTTAAAAATTAGGAAAGAAAATCAATTTATCCTAGATCGATCGGATTCATATATAGGTGTAATGATCGACGATTTAATTACGAAAGGAGTTTCGGAGCCTTATCGTATGTTTACTTCTAGGGCTGAGTATAGGCTCTCCTTGAGGGCCGACAATGCAGACCAAAGATTAACTCCACTAGGTATAAAAATTAATTTGGTTAAAAAAACGAGAGAAGAAAAGTTTTTAGATAAGCAAAATAAATTAATTAAAATTAGTGATAACCTTAAAAAGAATTTCATCTCACCAAATGCTGCAGCTAAGCATTCTATAAAAATTGCAATGGACGGAGTTAAAAGATCTGGTCTAGAAGTTCTTTCATTAAAAGGAGTGAATTTAAAAAAAATTAGATCAATATGGGCTGAAATACCCTATTATGGAGACTCTTTAGATGAGCAGGTTGAAATAGATGCTCATTACTCAGGATACCTCTCAAGACAGTCTCATGACATAGAAGCCTTTAAAAAAGACGAGAGTATCACAATACCTGAAGCAATCAATTATGATGATTTTAGTGGCTTGTCCAATGAGATTAAGTACAAACTTAAGAAGATTCAGCCTAAAACCTTGGGTCAGGCCCTTAGGATCGATGGTGTAACTCCTGCCGCCGCTATAATTCTTTTAGGATACATTAAAAAGTCTAAACTTAGAGATACTGCTTGAATAATATAAGCCAAGTTATTGAAATACTTAAAAGAGACCTAAATTTTAACAATACAGATATAGAAAAACTTATCATTTTTCATGATGAAGTACTTAAATTCAACAAAAAATACAATCTTATTGCTAAATCAACAGAAAAAACCCTTTGGAATAGGCATATTTTGGATTCTGCTCAATTAGTTAATTATATTAACTTTAATCGAGACGGTTCATTGTCAGATTTAGGTACTGGCGCAGGATTTCCTGGTATAGTTTTAGGTATATTTAATAAAAACCCTAAGTTTCACGTGAAACTTTACGAAAAATCTAATGTTAAATGTGATTTCTTAAAAAATGTTATCAAAATACTTAATATCAGATGCAACTTATACGAGAATGATTATCATTCTCACGAAATAGACTCTGATTATATAGTTTCAAGAGCTTTTAAAAAACTAGATGAATCAATAAAAATTTCACGTGAAATTGCGAAAAAACCTCATAAATTGATTATTTTGAAGGGAAAGAGTGCACAGGAAGAAATTAAAAAAGTTTCCAAGCTAATGATTTATAAGTATAGATTAATGAATAGTATGACTGATAAAGAGTCAAAAATTTTAATTGTTGAGGTTAATTAATTCATAAAAAGTGGGAAAAACTATACTTTCAGTAATAAATCAAAAGGGTGGTGTTGGAAAAACCACCACGGTCATCAATCTAGCAACTGCTTTAGCTCAAAAAGGAAAAAAAATATTAGTAATTGATCTTGATCCTCAAGGTAATGCAACAACTGGATTAGGGAAGTCTAATAACGACGACGAAAAAAATGTATACAATCTCCTTATTGGCAAAATAACACTCAAGGAGGTAATTCAGTCAAGCAATATTGATGGACTAGACTTAATAGGATCAAATGTAAATTTATCTGGGCTAGAGGTCGAAACAGCAAATGATGGTAATAGAGCATTTATTTTGAAGGAAATTTTGAAAAACAATAATGAGAACATATTGTCAAAATATGAAATTATTTTCATTGATTGCCCTCCTTCGTTAACTCTTTTGACCGTAATGTCATTGGTAGCTGCGGATGAGTTATTAGTTCCTCTCCAAACTGAATTTTTTGCATTAGAGGGAATAACACAACTAGTTAAAACAATAGATAGAATTAAAATAAATTTAAATCCTCAGTTAAAAATAAGAGGAATATTATTAACCATGTTCGATAGGAGAAATAAACTATCAGGTCAAGTTGACGAAGAAGCTCGAAAATATTTTAAAAACAAAGTTTATCAAACTGTCATTCCAAGAAATGTAAGATTGTCAGAAGCACCTTCTCATGGCATGCCATGTGTGGTTTATGATAAAAATTGTTTAGGAAGTCGCTCATATTTAAATTTAGCTGAAGAATTTTTAGAACAAAATAACATTGGAAGTGCAGCGTGAAAAAGAAAGGTTTAGGAAAGGGACTCTCAGCCTTATTTGGTGATACAAATATTAAAACTTCCCCTAAGGAAAAACAGGCAGAAAAAGCTCAAAAAACAGCATTAATAGGTGATTTAAACAGAAATCCTTATCAACCCAGAACAAAGTTTGACGAAAATAAATTAAACGAACTTTCTAAATCCATAAAACAAAGTGGGTTAATTCAGCCTATAGCAGTGCGACCCGACAAAACCGATCCAGGTCGTTACGAGATAATTGCTGGTGAGAGGAGATGGTTGGCCGCTCAAAAAGCAGGCTTGCATGAAATACCAATTGTTGTTTTAGACTTAAATAACAGTCAAGCTTTAGAGGTTGCTATAGTTGAGAATATTCAAAGGCAAGATTTAAATGCTATTGAAGAGGCAAAAGGTTACCAAAGATTAACAAAAGAATTTGGATATGATCAGGACCAAATAGCTAAGTTCATGTCAAAAAGCAGAAGTCATGTAAGTAACACTTTAAGATTATTGACTCTTCCTAAAGATGTGATTTCAATGATTGAGGATGGATTGTTAACCGCGGGTCAAGCTCGACCACTTGTTGGCCTTTCCAAAGCATCAGATATAGCTGAAGAAATAATTAATAAAAAATTAAGTTCAAGACAAGTTGAAGCCTTAACCCAAAATCAAAAAAAACCCTTTTCTCTAGTTAAACAAGTTGACTCAAATATTTTGAATATAAAAAAACAAATTGAAGATAGTCTTGGGTTGACTGTTAATATAATCAATAAGAAAAATAATTCCGGTAAAGTTATTGTAGAATACAAAAATCTTGAACAATTCGAATTAGTTTCCAATCTTCTCAAGAAAAATGAAAGTTAAGAAGCTTCGAGACAAATATTAATAAATAAATTCTTTAGCAGGGTATCATTTTTAATCTGTGAGTTTTTTTTCATGATAATTTCAGTATTACCGATCATATTTATTGCATTTATCAGTTTATTTTTGCTCCACTTCTTTAATTGCTCAATATAAATTGGTTTGTCCTTCCAAAAAACCTTTGTTTTCAATGCATCTAGAGCATTTTCATAATTTCTCGGTTCTTTGGCTATATCTTGAATTTCAATCAATTTTGATAATCTATAAGTTAAATTGTTCAAGCAGAACATAAAATCTTCTTGATCAAATTGGATTTCACTTAACAAAGCATTGACTTTGGCTTTATTTCCTAAAAGAGAAGCATCTCTAATTTGATCGAAGTCTTTATTTTGCTTTATATTTAATAAATCCTGTAATTGTTGTAAATTAATTTTTTTGTCTTTAAAAAAAATTTTGATTTTAATAATTTCACTCTTAATTATTTTACGATCTAGATTGGAATTAGAGATAATCAAATTAATCACTTCTCCTGAAAGCCCCGTCCAACCTTTTAGTCTAGAGCTTATATAATTCATTAAAGTTCTTTCATTATCCTGATAGCATGCAATAATTCCAACATCTTTATTCTTTTCAAAATAATTTCTTAATTTTGATCTTTTCTCTAATGAATTAGAAAATATGAATAATTTTATATCGCTATTCTTGTATTGAAGGAAATCCTCAACAATTTTAAATATTTTATCATTCGCTTCATGAATAAAGATTATTTTTTTAGAGCTAAAAAGTGAGGCGCTGTTAGCATTGTTTAAAAGGAGTTCATTATTTTTAATAATTTCGTCATTAAATAAAATGATTGTTTCAGTATCTTCTTTTCCTTTTTTTAACTCTTCCTTGATGTCATCTTTAATTCCGTTATTTTCTCCATACATTAAGATCGCTTGATATTTCATCAGATCAAGAATATTTTTTTCAATCAAGTAGCTTTTTAAAATCATTTAGTCTTTATAATAAAAATTGATGAAGTTAGTAATATCTTCAGAAATTTGTTTGGTTATATTTTTTATGCTATTTTTTTCGTTACTTAGTGTTTCTGACGGGCTATTAAGAACTTCATAAACATCTGAATTTGCAAAGTTTTTTTCAATCTTTTTAGATGTTTTGATATTTTCTATAACTATTTTTGCATTAATAATAACAGTGTATTTGGTTATTTTACCAGACTTATTTTTATTCTTAACTGTTTTTGACCTGTCTATATTTAATTCTATATTTAGTATATTTGATGCGTTAGGTGATGAACTAAGAAGGATGTCATTTTTAAGTGAATAGCCAATTCTTGTATCACCTGCTACCTCGATATTTTTGATATATATTTTTTTTTCATCAGACTCATATAGTCTTTTATACCCACAAGATGATAGAAAAAATGGAACTAAGATGATCAAACTTAAAATTATTTTTTTACTCATATACTTTATTTTACAAGGTAGTTGATAATTTTATTTTTTACAAAGATTACTTTTTTAACATTCTTTTCAGCTAAATTTTTGTTAATTTTTGCGTTCTTTTTATTAATTAATATTATTTTTTCTTCAGATAAATTTTCCTCTACTTCAATAACATCTCTAGTTTTTCCATTTATTTGAACAGCCATTTTTATTAGCTGTTTTTTGATTGATTTTTTATCAATCTTTGGCCAAGCGTTGATTTCAGTTTCATTTAGTTTTTGCAAACATTCGTTAGCTAAATGTGGAACGAACGGTATTATAATTTTCATAAAATTTACTAAATTTTTCTTGAGACATTCAGATCCCACTTCTTTTACAAGATATTTATTAAACAAATGATAGATTTCATAAACGTTTGCAACGACAACATTTAATTGAAAATTTTCAATTAGATTAGTAATTTTTAAAACATAACTATTAAATTCATCGTTAAAAGCATCTTCAACTTTTTTTGAGATTTTTTTATTAGAGTGATCTATAATAAGTAAATTTAAATTCCAAATTTTCTGTAAAAACTTATGAGAAGCATTGACACCTTGATTGGACCATTGCACATCTTTATCAGGGGGGCTATCTGACAATATAAACCATCTAACAGCATCCGCCCCGTAAACTTTAATCATACTCTCCGGATCAATAATGTTTTTCTTAGATTTTGACATTGCTTCCGATGGACCAACTTTTATTTTTCCTTTAGTTTTTTTATGAAAAATTTTTCCAGATTTATCTTTTTCTATTTCATCAGGCGATACCCATTTTTGACTCTCATCCTTGTAAGTTTCGTGGCAAACCATTCCTTGAGTAAATAATCCTTTAAATGGCTCAGCATCTTTAACTTTCTTGTTGCTCAACTTAACTGCTCTCATAAAAAAACGTGAATATAATAGATGCAAAATTGCATGCTCAACTCCGCCTATGTACTGGTCAACGGGCATCCAATAGTTAAGTTTATTAATATCAAATGGGCCATCCTTAAAATTAGGGGAACAAAATCTTAAAAAATACCAAGAGGAGTCGACAAAAGTATCTAAAGTATCCGTTTCTCTTGTTAATTCTTTTCCATCAATTTTAATTTTTTTCCATTTTTTGTCATTAGCTAATGGATTCCCTTTACACTCAAGGTCTATGTTGTTTGGTAATTTGACCGGCAAATTTTTTTTAGGAATAGTAAAAACTTTTCCATTTTTGTCATAGGCCACTGGAATAGGGCAACCCCAGTATCTTTGTCTTGAAATTCCCCAATCTTTTAATCTGTAATTGACAGTTTTTTTCCCCAATTTTCTTTTTTCGATTATATCTATGGTTTTAATTATAGAGTCATCTGGAACTTTTAAATCATTTAGAAAATCTGAATTAATAATTATCCCTGGTCCTGTATATGCTTCTTTTTCAACAGAAAATTCATTATTTTCATCAATAGGTTTTACAACTGTTTTTACTTTTAAGCCATATTTTACTGCGAAGTCCAAGTCTCTCTGATCGTGTGCAGGGCAACCAAAAACTGCTCCAAATCCATAATCCATTAATACAAAATTGGCAAAATAAACTGGGACTTTTTGTTTTTCATTTAAGGGATTAACAGCAAATAGATTTGTTTTATATCCAATTTTTTCTCCTTGAGCTATAGACTCTTCAGTTGTGCCTGTTCTAGAACACTCTTCTTTAAATTTTTGAAATTCATCATTATCCGCAAAATATTTTGATATAGGATGATCAACAGAAACGGCTAAGAAAGAAAAACCAAATAAAGTGTCTGGTCTTGTGGTAAAACACTTAATCTTTTCGACTGGTAGGTCTCCTTCTATCTTAAATTCTATTTCACAGCCAAAAGATTTTCCTATCCAGTTTTTTTGCATAGTTTTTACTTTATCTGGCCAATTTTCTAATTTATTCAAACCTTCAAGCAATTCATCAGAAAATTTTGATATATTAAAAAACCACTGAGATAATTTTTTTCTTTCTACTATTGCATTGGATCTCCATCCTCTTCCATTTATAACTTGTTCATTTGCTAGTACGGTTTGTTCTACTGGATCCCAATTAACATAGGTTTCTTTTCTAGATACTAAGCCAAGATTGTAAAAATCGATGAATAGCTCTTGTTGATGTTTATAATATTCTTCATCACATGTTGAAACTTCAAGGCTCCAATCGATAGAAAGACCCAACATTTTAAGTTGTCTTTTCATTTCTATAATATTCTTTTCAGTCCATTCTCTAGGATTAAGGTTATTTTCTCTTGCAGCATTTTCTGCTGGTAAGCCAAAGGCATCCCAACCCATAGGATGTAATACATTAAACCCTTGCATGGATTTATAGCGTGCTATGACATCTCCAATAGTATAATTTCTTACATGTCCCATATGAATCTTTCCAGATGGATATGGAAACATTTCTAAGCAATAAAATTTTTTCTTGGAATTATTGTAGTTTTTTTTATCTACCCAATTCTTTTGCCATTTTTTTTCAATTACATGAAAATCGACTTTATCCATTACAATAAGGTTATTTTTTCTTCTTTTTACTTTCTTTTTCTAACAAAGCTGCTTTTTTTAAGATTGATATTTTTAATTCATCCTCTATTTGAGAACTAATTTTTTTGACCAAACACTGATTTTGGGTAATGCAGGTTTTTTTATGTACGACAATATTTAAACTATTAGTCTTAACCTCGTTAGATAAAAATCTAATAGTAATTTTGATTGAATCATTTTTATTTAAACCATCATTGTACCAATCTGAAATAATCATTCCCCCTGAGTAGTCTACAGTTACCAAAGGTAAGAAATCTAAAATATCTAATGAAGCTCTCCACATCGGATTGGAAGTGCTAAATTCATAATTAGTTGACCTGTTTTTTCCAATATCACCAAGTTTGAAACCACGTCCTTCCTCCACGTTTTTTCTTGCTCTATCTGTCCCTTTTATAGGGACTTTTCTTGTGTCTACTTTTTGAAATCCTCCGCAACTAGCCAAAAGGAGTGAAATACAAGCTAAAATCAATATTTTTTTAATCAAGGACATTCTTAAGTAAACTTATATAGGGAAAATCTTAATAAAATAAGCCATATTTTAATATGTTGCAAATATATCACATATAACAAAAAATCCTGCATTTTTCATGAAAATTAAAGGATAATTGATCTAAATCTCAATATATTCACTCCCAGTTAATATTAACATAAACAAAGGAAAAATATGAAAAATATAACTAAAGTTTTGTTATCCATATTTGCTTCTGCCGTACTAACAGTTTCTGCATATGCAGGTAGCGTGGACGTTTCTGGTTCAGCTGTTGCATCATACAGAATTGATTCATCTGACAGTGCTTCTGGCGCTAATGATAGCGGTAAAGGTTTAGGGATTTCAAACGAATTAACATTCAGTGCATCTGGAGAACTAGACAATGGTATGTCTTGGTCTTATGCAACTGAACTAGACTCAGGTGCAGAGACTACATCAGGAGCTGGAATTGATGACACTCAAATCAAGGTTACAACTGACTTCGGTACAATTGGAATCATGGTTTCTGAAGGTTCATTAAGAACAGCAGCTTATGGTTGGGACGTAACAGCTAATGGAGCTGGTTCTGACAATGGTGCTGGTGGTTCAGGTCTATGGGGAACTGAGTTAAGTGGTTGGAATAACTTACAGTATCACTTACCAGATGGTATTTTACCATTAGGTGGTACATTTAAAATTGGTCAGTCAGTTCAAGCTGATACTTCAATCAACAGTAAAAATGCTGGTGGTGCGGGTAGAACACTTGGTATAACTGATGGTGCAGCTGGTACAGACCCTGCATTCGTGACTGATAAAGTTACTCAAACAGCTGTTTCAATTGCTCCAATTGATGGTTTAACACTAGGTGCTGACTACATGTCAGTTGGTGGTATGCCAAAAGACGCAGAGCAGGAGCCTGAAGAAGGTCACTGGTATGCTAAATACGCAATTGGTTCAGTTAGCATTGGTTATGGTAAAGGTTACCTAGCTCATGGTATTTCAAATAATGCTGGAGATAAAATCGAAAACACTTTGAATACATCTATGGGTATTGGTTTTGCTGTAAACGACGCTTTAACAATTTCGTTCTCTGATGAGAAGTCAACTAGAGAGTTCGCAACTTCTGCTACTGCAGAGGTAGAACTTGGTGTTGAGTCTATTCAAGCAGCATACACAATGGGTGGTTTAACTCTTTCTGTATGGATGGATGACATAGAAAACTCAGGTTACACAGCTGACAAAGACGAAAAAGAATTTACTGTTAACGCAGCATTTGCGTTTTAATTAGTAACTAATTTTAAAAGATTAAAGCCGGCGGTAAAACGCCGGCTTTTTTTATTCTCTTAAGAACAGAGGTTTATTCAATAACTCTTTCATCATCGCTATACCAATGCAGTTTACCATCTTGATTTTCTTATAGTTTCTTTTGTTTATTCCACCAAGAGCTATGTATTTAAGCTTTGAATTAAGTGTTATTTTGTTGAATCTCACAATGTCTAGAAATCCTGGTTTATCAGTTTTAAACAATCGAGATAATATAATTTTACTACAACCCTGATCTCTCTTTTCAATAATTTCACTAAAAGAATGTGCACTTCCAATTATATCTATCTTTTTATTTATATTTTTAAGGAATAAATATTTTTTTTTATTTTTAGATGAAATATAAAATTTGTTAAGATTTAAATTGAACAAAAGTTTGGTATTATTAGCAATAAAAACTTCTATTCTTTTGCTTTTACATTTATTAATAAATTTACTGCAATCACTCAAACTAATTTTTTTTTTATCTCTAATAATAAGTTTTGCTTTGGTTTTTTTAATATAATCTAGGTCTAAATCTTGTATACTATTTAAATAAAAATATTTTTCTTTTTTGAACATGAGCGATGATGTTATAAATAATTACCTTTCTATTCAACGAAATATAGAAAAAAATAAAAAAACTGATCAAATTGTTAATATAGTCTCGGTTTCTAAAACTTTCGGCATGAAAAAAATAATGCCACTTTTAAAGCACGGCGCTGTTCATTTTGGTGAAAATAAAGTTCAAGAAGCTTCAGCCAAGTGGGATGGTATAAAAAATAATTTTCCTAACATCAAAATACATATGTTAGGGAAACTTCAATCAAATAAAGCAAAAAAAGCAGTTGAAATATTTGATTTTATCCATTCTTTGGACAGCGAAAAATTAGCAAACAATTTAAAAAAAAATGAAGAAATTCTGAATAAAAAATTAAATTATTTTATTCAAGTAAATGTTGGTAATGAAAATCAAAAATCTGGGATTAAAATAAGTGAAATTACTGAATTTTATAATTTTTGTTCAAAGGCTAAAAAATTAAAAATTATTGGATTAATGGCAATACCTCCAAATGATGGGAATGAAGAATCACATTTTAAAATATTACAAGAATTAAATGAATCTATAGGCTTAAATGAATTAAGTATGGGAATGTCAGCTGACTATGAAGTAGCCTTAAAGTTTAAAGCTACCTTTTTAAGAATTGGAACTTCAATTTTTGGGAAAAGAAATTAATTTACAATTAATTTTGTTTTTTTATCAATAAATTTAAGCAATAACTTCAGATCTTTTTTAGAAACTGCAATGCATCCTTTTGTTGGGGTATAATTTTTTTTTGCAATATGAAGGAAGATTGCACTACCTTTATTTTTAATAGTTGGTCTTATATTATAATTTGTAATTACAATTATATCGTAAATTGAATTCCTTTTATAAAGCTTTTCAGCGCTATAAGAAAAAGGAAATTTAACTAACTTATTGTATGATTTAGATTTTGGTTCATCACACCACCCCATATTTTTTTTAATAGAAACTTTTTTTAGTTGAGTTTTTATTTTGGGAACTCTATCTTTTCTGTAAAAAACTGCTTTAAATTTTAATATGCCTTTTGGCGTGCAATAATCCCCTTCTTTTTTTTTTATTAGAAATTCCCCTTTTACCAATTGCACATTTTAATCTATAGTTATTAAAATATAATTTTTTATTTATTAAATTTATATGCATAGCGAAAATAACAGATTAAACATTCTATTTTTGGGCACTCAAGATTTTAGCAATTCACTAGAAGAAGTAAAAGATTTTTTCGACTTTAAATTAACTTTTAAAGAAAATGATATAGATAAATCAATAATAGATAAATACAATTGCGTTATTATAGACGATAAAATTGAAAAAAATGAGAATGTTTTCAAACACTTAAACAATACAAATGTAAGTAAATTGGTCATTACTAGCAAAGAAAATCAAATTAAATTTAAGTATGATGAAAAAATATTTAAACCTCTAAGCATTATTGATCTAAATAAAAAAATTGTCGACTTAAATACTAAAAAGAAGTTTTCTGCTAATTCCTCTATCCCAATCAAAGATTACATTTTAGATAAAAATGAGAAAAAACTCAAAAAAGAAAATCTTTTTATTATAATTACTGAAAAAGAGATTCAATTATTAGAATTATTATTTAATAAAAAAAAGCCAATTCAAAAAAAAGACATTTTAGAAGAAGTTTGGAAATATGCTTCAGATGCCGATACGCATACAGTTGAAACTCATATTTATAGATTAAGAAAGAAAATTTTCGATAAATTTAAAGATGAGAAATTTATCCTTAATAAAAAAGACGGGTATTTAATTTGAAAAAAAGAAATAAAATTGCAATAGATCTTTTCACTAAAAAATACAGAAAGAGGGTTGTTAAACCAAAAAAAGGAAAAGGGAGTTATAAAAGAAAAAAAAAGATTAGTTTAATCTAGCACCAATTTTTTGAATAATTTTTGCTGCCATATCTGTTCCCATTTGAAGACTATCCTCTATCGTTAGATTGTTTACATAACCTTGAAGAAATCCTGCTGCAAATAAATCTCCTGCTCCTGTCAAATCAACTATTTTAAGATTTTGTTTTGATAAACATTCATAAACCTCACTTCTATTGATTGCTATACTTGGTTTTTCACCACGAGTTACTACAATTAATTTTCCAACCTGTTTTGCGAAGGTAATTACCTCATTAAAATTTTTTGCATTAATTAGAGACATTATTTCGTTCTGATTAGCAAATGTAATATTCAATTTATTTTTAACTAAGTCCAAAAAATGTGGTTTATGTCTTTCAACACAAAATACATCTGATAATGACATCGCAACTTTTTTTGAGTTTTTAATTGCTTTATCAAATGCTTTTTTTGGATCTCCTTCGTCCCAGAGATAACCTTCCAAAAAAGTTAGTTTACTTTTTTCTATTGCACCAATATCAACATCATTTTCATTTATTTTTCCAGCTGTTCCAAGAAAAGTGCACATTGTTCTCTCTGAGTCTGGTGTAATTAAAATTAAGCAAGTTCCAGTTGATAATTTTTCTTTCTTCTTTTTATAAAAATACTCAACTTTTTCTTTTTTAAGACTTTCCTCGTATTTATTACCTAAGTCATCATCGTTAATTTTACCAATAAAACCGACCTTGTTGCCAAATTGTGCAAGGCCTACAATAGAATTTGCAACTGATCCCCCTGCAATTGTTTTTTCAATTTTCAAATTAGATAATAATTTTTTAAATTCTTTTTCATCAACTAGTTTCATTGTGCTTTTAGTTAACTTATTTGTAGAGAGAAAATCATCACTTACTTTACAAATGACATCAACTATTGCATTCCCGATTCCTATAACTTTCATTTAAGCTTTTTTAGTTTTAATTGGTTTTTTTCTATTTGGATAACAGCTTTTACAAATTTTACAAGTTATACCGTAACATTCTCTAGCTTTACAATATTCTCTTCCATACCAAATTATCTGTAGATGAAGTTTATTCCAATATTTTTTTGGAAAAATAGATTTTAAATCTTTTTCAGTTTGGACTACATCTTTTCCATCTGTTAATCCCCATCTTTGAGCTAAACGATGAATATGCGTATCTACCGGAAATGCTGGAAAACCAAAACCCTGAGACATAACCACACTAGCTGTTTTATGTCCTACACCTGGAAGTTTTTCGAGTTCCTCAAAAGTTTCTGGAACTTTTCCATTGTATTTTTCAACTAAAATTTTTGATAGATAAAAAATACTTTTAGCTTTTACTCTAAAAATACCAATCTTTTTAATTAATCTCTCAATTTTTTTTCTACCTAATTTTAAAAAATGTTTGGGATGATTGTATTTTGGGTAAATATTTTTAGTCACATTATTTACATTCACATCAGTGCATTGAGCTGAAAGTAAAACAGAAATTAAAAGAGTAAAAGTATTTTTGTAATTTAAAGGAATAGGAACTTTTGGATAGGTTTTATTTAAAATTCGAAGAATATTTTTTGACTTCTTTTTATTATTCACTGAGTAGATTTAAGTCTATTTAAAATTTATTTGAAATTCAAAACGTTTCTCATGGAATATAAGCCAGGTTTCTTACTTTTTATCCACCTCGCTGCCGATAATGCACCTTCAGCAAAAAGTGCTCTATCAAACGCTTCGTGATTTAAAGTAATCATTTCTTTTCCACTCGAAAAAGAAACTTCATGTTTTCCTACAACCGATCCTTGTCTTAATGAATTAAAATTAATTTTTTTACCATAGGGAAAAGATTTTTTATTAAGATATTTTTTACCTATTAATTTATATAAATCTTTGTTTTTTCCTACAGCTATACCTTTTCCAAGCATTAAGGCTGTTCCAGAGGGATGGTCTTTCTTTTTTCTGTGATGAATTTCAAAAACTTTACTTTTAAAATTATTATTAAGTGATCTTGAAGCTATTTCGGTTAAGTACATTAAAAGATTAACTCCTAAACTCATGTTACCAGCTTTAAGAATGGGTATTTTTTTAGAATACTTTCTTATTTGGTTTTCCTCTTTTTTTGAAAATCCTGTAGTTCCAATAACAACTTTCTTTTTTAATTTACTCGCAATTTTTAAAACTTCTAAAGTGCATTTAGGAACTGTAAAGTCGATTATCACATTTGCTTTTTTAAAAGATTCAACGGAATTTAGCTGAGGGTTTAATCCTAAGATTTTTTTATTAATTTTCTTACTTTCTGTAATAGAAACTATTTTAAAATGTTTTGATTTTTTAGAGGAATTTATAAGTTGTTTCCCCATTTTTCCTAAACAACCAGTAATAACTAATTTAATTTTTTTCATATCTTTTGGTCTTTCTAGGATCACCTAAACTTTTAAGTTTATCTGTTACTCCAGATATTTTCAAAGTTATATATATTACATAAACTAGAGCGAATCCCAAGACCATCGTAGATAATACGGTATAAACTGCTGATAAGAATCTTTCTTCAAACCAGTTCTCTATTCCTGAACCAGACATGTATAATACATTCCAGAAAAGCAAGAATACAATTTCATAAATTATAATTAATCTAAACATTTAAACTCCTAATTTTTCCAAAATTTTTTGGCTTTTTCAACAAAACTTTTGATTATCGGCGTAGGTTTGTTGTCTTCTAGTCCCTTAAACTCCTCTAAAAGCTCTTTTTGTCTTTTAGATAAAGATATAGGAACTTCTGTTACAATTTTAATATATAAATCACCAAACATATTTCTTCTTAATATTGGCATTCCTTTTCCTCTTAATCTAAGTTGTTTTCCATACTGAGTTCCAGCGGGAACTTTTATCTTTGATTTTCCTCCATCAATAGAGGGAACTTCTACAGTTGTTCCTAATGCTGCATCTGAGAAAGTTATAGGTAATTCGTAATACAAATTTTCTTCCGATCTTTTAAAAATACTATGATTATCTATTGATATGAACAAATACAAATCTCCAGATGACGCACCTTTTGATCCTGCTTCTCCCCTGCCTGATAACCTTATTCTCGTTCCGTCATCTACTCCCTTGGGTATTTTAACTGAGATATTTTCTTGGCTTTGAACCTTTCCATTTCCATTACATTTTTTACAAGGCTTTCCAATTGTTTCTCCATAACCACCACATTGATGGCAAGTTTGTTGGATAGTAAAAAATCCTTGATTAGATCTGATTTTACCTTTGCCACCACATTGATTACATGTAATAGGTTTTGAACCTTTTTCAGCACCGCTACCAGTGCACTCTTTACATTTTTGATAAGTCGTATACCTTATTTTTTTTTCAAGACCTTTATAAGCTTCTTCTAGGCTTATGTTTAAATCATACCTTAAATCATTTCCTCTATTACTAGATCTTCTTGAAGCACCACCAAAACCACCCCCAAAGCTATCTCCAAAAAAATCTTCAAAAATATCTGAAAATGATGATGAAAAATCGAAATTACCAAAACCTTGACCTCCGCTAGCACCTTCAAAAGCAGCATGTCCAAACTGATCATAATTAGCTTTTCTTTTTTCATCAGACAAAACATGGTAAGCTTCACTAGCTTCTTTAAACTTCTCCTCAGAGGATTTATCACCTTTAGTTTTGTCCGGATGGTATTTAAGTGCTAATTTTCTGTAGGCTTTTTTTATATCTTCTTTGGAAGCAGATTTGCTAATACCTAAGACATCATAATAATCTCTCTTTGCCACAGGATGTATCTCCTTTTATTATATCTTAGGCGCTTTTTTCTTTATCTTCTTTTACGTCTTCAAAATCGGCATCAACAACATTTTCTTTTCCCTTGTCATCACTTTTATCTTTTTTTTCATTATTATTGCCAGGTTTATTTTTTTGCTGACTTTTGTATACAGCTTCACCTAATTTCATGGAAACTTGAATTAAATTTTGAGTTTTCTTTTTAACTTCTTCAATATCTGTACCTTTAAGAGCATTTCTTAAATCAGATATTCCAGTTTCTATTGCTTTTTTCTCTTCAGCAGAGATTTTATCACCATGATCTTTTAAACTTTTTTCTGTGGAATGGACAATACTATCAGCCTGATTTCTCGCATCTACAGAATCTCTTTTCTTTTTATCAGCATCTTTGTTGGCTTCTGCGTCTTTAACCATTTTTTTAATTTCTTCATCTGATAATCCACCAGAAGCTTGAATTTGTATTTTCTGTTCTTTTCCAGTTCCTTTATCCTTAGCAGAAACATTAACTATTCCATTAGCATCAATGTCAAATGTAACTTCAATTTGAGGAACTCCCCTTGGAGCTG
>MDSV01194460.1_pt1 | contig 31281 bp, 25 predicted proteins | sample 810851 | NCBI WGS metagenome assembly MDSV01 (sample SAMN05326640, study PRJNA326480) | marine metagenome | isolation source: seawater | place: Atlantic Ocean: North East | collected 2012 | reverse complement strand
GCTGTTCAAAATGCTGAAAACACATCAGAAGATAGCCAATTAATTGCAAATGTTGTTTCTGTTATTAATAATGATCTAATTAACATTATGGTTGAAGAGGTTAGCAAAGTTTCAACAGATGAAAAACAAACTTTATCTGCAAAAGTTCTTCAAGCCATTGTTGAAACTGAACCTGACAAAATGGACATTATTAACAACGAAATTAAAGATGTTATGATTGAGCAGACAGTAGAATCTGCTAAAAACCAATCAGAAGGAACAGGAATTCAAGAACAAGAAGATTTCACAGATATAGTTTCTGATATAATTGTTAATACAGATTCAGAAACTGCCGAAAAAATTATTAATGAGTTAAATGATGTAAATACGGAGAGCAATTTATCTCTTAAGGTTATATCTGGAATTTCACAAAAAGACGCTAAAAAACTTGATGAATTAGCAGGAAATAATTTAGAACAAATCGAAGAATTGACAACAGATGCAGTACAAAATGCAGAGAATACATCAGAAGACAGTGATTTAATTGCCCAAGTTGTTTCAGTTGTAAATGATAATTTTGCAAATAAAGTTGTTGAAGAAGTTAATAAAGCAGCAGAATTAGATGAAACAAAAGACTCATTATCTGCAAAAGTACTCCAAGCAATTGTTGATGAGGAACCTGCCAAAATTGAGGCGATCAGTAAAGAAAACAAAGATCAATTAATCGAAGACGCAGTAGATGCAGCAAAAAAACAAAAAGAGGGTGATATAATTGATGAAACTGATTATACAAAAATCATAACAGATGTAATGGTTAACACTGAAACAGAAACAGCTTCAAAAATCCTTGAAGAAGTTGATAATATTGAAACAGACTCTAATTTTAAATTAGATTTTATTGATGTATTAAAAGAGGAAGAGAATTTTGATAAAACTCTCGATATTTTGTCAGCTACATCAGTTCAAAATAATGATGCAATAACCAATATAATTAATGAGGCTATTGATAAAATTGAAGATGATGAAGATGTTAGTAAAATAACAGATATTCTAAAAGATAGTGAAGGTTCATTATCAGAAAAAATTTTAGATGCGGGGAACAAAAATAAAGAAAACAAAGAAAAAATTTCAGAAGTACTAAAAGAAGTTGCAGAAGAAGATCCAGATAAAGTTATTGAAATAATAGAGAATAATAAAAATACCAATGAGATTCTTGATGCAATAAAAGATAAAATTGAAAACGAAGAGGCTATAACTGCTGAAGATTTTTCAAATGTTTTTGATGAAAATGTTTCTCCAAATTAATTATGACAAAAAATAAAAAAATTCACTATTTATTTTTTCTTTGTATTTCTTTATGTAGTATTATAAATGCAGGTAACTCAAATTTATATATACAGATTAATTTTATATTAGTAAGTTCAATATTTCTCTACACTTTAAGTGATAAAAATTATGTCTCACATTTAAAATTTTTTTTTATCAAAAGCAAAATATCTATTTTTTTTTTCTTACTTTTTATAAGTTATTTAATTTTTCAAATAATACCTTTACCATTAGAAATTCTTAAAATTTTTTCATCTGAAAAATATTTCTTACTTAATCAAATGAATTATACAAAAGGATATTCTACAATTAATTTATCTCCATCTAATGGTTATTTTCAAATTATTAATTATTTTTCTATTTTTATTTTTATACTATTAATAAAAATGATTTTTTATAAACAAGATCACATTTACAGATTTTATTATTTTTTAGCTTTTTTAGGTGCAATGCACTCAATTTTTGCAGTTTTATTATATTTAAATGGGAATCCAAATTTTTTTTTCATAGAAAAACTTTTTTATAAAAATGCTTCAACTGGTTTTATGGTAAACAGAACAGTTTTTTCAATTTTTTTATTAATATGTTTAATTTCAGCCTTAGAATATCTTAAAAATGTCGATTTAAGGATTTTTAATAAAAAAAGAGACAATTTTTTTAACAAAATTTACATTAGAATATTTATATTATTTATTACTATTGGCATTATTACTACTTTTTCAAGACTAGGAAATTTTTTAATGATATTAACAATTTCTCTATATTTTGCCGAAAGTTGTATAATAAAAAAAAATTCTAATAAAACTTTCAGTTTAATTTTAGTATTTATTATTACTCTAGATGTGCTTGTATTTGGTTATTTTTTTGGAGGCGAAAAAATTTTATCTAGATATCTATTTTTAAGTGAAGAATTAAATGTTGAGACATACTCATCAGGAATTACCAGACTTAAAATAATTTTATTTTCTTTAAGCAAGACTAACAATTTTTTATTATTTGGTTATGGAGCAGGTGGTTATGAGAATTTATTTAAATTAAATTATTTAAACACTTCATTATATGCCAATCACGCACATTCTGATATTGTAGAATTTTTTGGTGAATTTGGAATAGTTGGCTTTATTTTATTTGTTTTAAGTTTTTATAATTTTATAATAAATAAAAAAAATTATAATTTTAAATTAATTGTTTTAATATTAATAATATTTACAATTTTAATTTTTGATTTTTCTCTGCATATTCCTTTAATTCAAATTTGTATGATATCTATTTTATTAACAAATTTATTAAATAAAAAAATATAATTTATTCAGTCTGGTCTATGTTTGCACCTTGTTTAACCCCATCTTGAATGATTGGGTTATATGAATTAAATAAATCAGTTTGTGGCAATAAAAGACTTATTGTTCTGTTCCATTTAACAATTGGAGAAGGAGGAATAAAAACTATATCTTTTGGATGTAAATAAAATTTGCTTCCAGCAATCAAATTTATAGGATTTTTAATATTTAATTGATAAACATCTACAGATAGAAATTTTTTAAAGTTTTCTCGAATTACATAAACTTTTCTAGCGTTAGAAGTTAGTTGATTTAAACCACTGGTTGAAATTAATTCTGTTAGTGAGTAATCTAAATTTGGAAAATAAACACCTGGTTTACTTACTTCACCAAAAACATGAATAGCATCTGAATTCTTGTCTATAAAAATAACATCATCCTTCTTTAAAAAAAAGTTTTCTTTGTTATCAGTGCTTTTAAAAGCATTTTGTAAATTAATTTTATAAACCTTATTATCTCTTCTAAGAATACCTTTTGACCCAAAGTTTTTACTCTCTGATGTTGGGTTAAAATTAGCTTGTATTGCTGCTTCAATAATTTTTATTGGTTCTTGATCTAAATTAATTGTGATTTGATTTCTTACAGCACCAATTATAAATACCTTACTACTATTGTATGCAGTAATTTTAATCTGAAGATCAGGATTTTTGTAGAATTTCTGAACTACTGAAACTAAAGTATTTTGCGCTTCGTCTAAAGTTAAATTATTTATTTTTACTTTACCAATAAATGGCAAATCAATCATTCCTTCTGTATCGATAATATATGAATTATCTATGTCATCACTATCTGTTAGATCAATTGTTACAATATCAGAAGTTCCAAGGACATACTGATATTTATAATTATAAATATCATTAAATTCTTTAATATTAAAATCTAGTGTTTGAATTTTTCTTTTATTGTAGAATTCTAAATTTTTATCTGTTGCTTTATTTAAATTAATTATATTTATTTCAACATCATCAATTGAATATTCATTTATCGTTGCTTTTTTAATTTTTTGTTTTTTTGGGTTCTCATTTATTCCTGGGAGCTGAACACAACTGGCAAACAACAACATTAATAAAATAAGTTTTACTCTAAAGATTAATTTTTTTAATATCATTAACATCCTAGATATATTTAAAATAATATAAAAAATCATCTTTTTTTTGAAATAAGCTTTCAAAAACTTTAGTAAATTAAAGGTTTTTTTTATGTTTGAAAAAATTATCTTAATTTTTGATTCTTTTTATTATACAAAATTCACTATTACTGATTTGAATTAAATTATGATAGATTTTACTAAATTTAATAACTTTTTAAACTTTCTTGATGTTGGAGATATTAAATTTTTTTTATTAATAGCCAAAAAAAATATAAAAAATCTTATTGTATTATCTATCTTTATTTCATTAGTAGTACTTTTTATCTCATTAAATCTTGAAAAAAAATATAAAAGTAATGCTACTATAGTTATTGCGCCAGAAGAAAATAAAATCGTTAATATAGAGGAAGTATATTCAATCGAGAGTCAAACAAATAGAGTGAATAATCAAATTGCTATTTTAAAAAGCGATGAAGTCTTGGCTTATATTACTGATGATAAAAAAAAACAACTAGAGTTTGAAAGATTGTATGCTGGTATATCAGTTTCTTTTTTAAACAGAATACTTAGAAAGAGAGAGGCAGTAGACAAAAATTATATAAAAAATATATTAAGAAAGAATTTTCAAGTTACAAATATACCAAGAAGCGATGTATTAAAACTTTCGTTTATTTCTAAAGATCCAAAAATTTCACAACTTGCTTTAAAAAGTATAATTGATTCGTATCAAAGATATGAGGTAGATAATAAAATTCAGATTACTAATTATGCAAATACTAAAATAACATCTAGGTTGAATGATTTAGTAAAACAAATAGATGAAGCAGAAAAAAAACTAGGTATGTATAAAAAAGAAAATAACTTAGTTGATACTGGAAATGTTAAAGAGCTTAAAATAAAAGAAATCGAATCTATTTCAAAAAGAATAATTGATGCTAAGCAAAATTTTCAAATAAAACAAAATGATTTACTTTCAATAAAAATTGCCGATGGAGATATTGATGCCTTACTATCAATAGAAGACTTAAGAAAAAGTAAAACAATTTCTTCCATAAAAGATAATTTGTCTGCGAACGACAGTCAAATTCAATCTTTATCTTTAATTTATACTGATGCACACCCAAAATTAGTAAAAGCACACGATCTTAATAAAAATCTAAAAAAACAATTAAAAAAAGAAATAGATATAAGCATTGAACAAAAAGCTTTTGAATTAAGTAATTTAGATAGTTTTATTAAATTATCTGATGACGTATTAAAAGAAGCAACAGACGAACTAAGAATTATTGAGGAAAAAGAGGCTGGAATGATGAAATTTTCTAGAGAAGTAGAAAGTAGTAAAAAACTTTATGAGTCATTTTTGCAAAGAGTAAAAGAAACAAATGAAGCTCAAAATTTACAAATATCAAAATTAAAAGTTATCGAGACCCCGAGTTTTTCTATTGGACCAATTTCTCCAAATCCAATGCAAAATTTTATTATAAGTTTATTTTTATCATTTGTAGCATTCTATAGTTTAGTTTTTTATAGAGAGCTTAATTCATCAGTAATAAAAAGTCCTGAGGCAATAGACTCTTTAGATATACCTCAGGTTGGCGTACTTCCTAAAGTCTCTAAGCTCAAAAGAGGATTTCATATATTACAAATGTTTTTAGAGGATAGTGAATCCAATTTTTCAGAGTCTATTAGATCTTCTAGGGCAATAATTGAGTCAAAATTTAAAAAAAATGCAAGTTATATGGTCACATCAAGCAACCCTTCAGAGGGAAAAACAACCTATGCATTTAATCTTGCCTTGTCTCTTGAGAAAACTAGCAAAGTATTATTCATTGAAGCAGACATCAGAAGACCATCTGTACTAAACGGATTTTATCAGTTTGATAAAGAAATCCATGGTTTAGGTGAAATTATAACAGGATCTCATGCGTTGAAAGACACAATTTTCAAAGTTCCAGGGACAAATCTAGATATCATAACATCAGGAGAAAAAAGATTTGATATGTCTGATATTGTAAACAAAGAACAAATTAAAAAGTTTTTAGACGTATTAAAATTAGAATATGATTATGTGATAATTGACTCGCCTCCAGTTCAACCTGTTTCTGATACTTTAATTTTAGCACAGGCTACAGATTTTAATTTATTTTTAATTAGATCGGAAGCAACTAGGACAGTAACTTTTATGTCTTCAATTAAAAAAATACAAAATGTTGGTAGTAAAATTCATGGTATAGTTATTAACGATTTAGACACATCAAAAGATAGTTATTATGCTTATTATTATAACTATTCACCTTATTATTATAATTATTATAATTATTATAATAATAAAAACAGTTAAAAATGTTCAGGCTAGAAAAAGTTTTGCAGAATGATGATTCTGCTTATGTAATTTTTACTCAATTGACAAAAGGCTTAGGAATTTTATTAAGTTTCTATATTTTTTCTATTTTAGAAAATAATTCAATTTATGAGCTTTATGATGCTAAAATATTTTTAAATTCGAAATATTTTAATTTTTCAATATTTCTATCAATAATTTATATTTTTTTATCTCTTTTTTTTGTAAAAAACAAAATTTATAAGTTTAATTTTATTTCATACCTAAAAGATGATATTTCGATTATTGCAATTGCTAATATTATTACTTTTGTAATTTATTTTTTAATTAAAAAAACATTTGTTATTGATAAAAGTTATATTTATTCAATATTTATTTTAGCGCTCAATTTATATATCGGAAAAAAAATATTTAACGGAATATATAATTATATGGTGAATAATGATGTAATTCATAAAAATATTATGTTAGTTGGTAACTATAATGATGTTAAATACTTTTTAAAAAAGAAAAAAGAAAAAATTAATGTTTTTAAATGCTGTATACTTGACGACTTAAACGAGTTAAACCAAAAAATTATTAGAAATGAAATTAGGATACCTTTATTTAAAAAATCTGACGATATTAGATCTATCCTTGAATATCATGAACTTGGCCAAATTTGGATTCTTGAGTCTGATAAATCCAAAACTGAAAATTTAATTTCAAATATAATCAAATTTTCAGTTGATATTTTAATTGTTAAACTTCACTCTTCACCAAATTTAGACTCATCAGAACTTTTGTATGATAAATTTGAATTTAAAAAATATGAAATTTCTAGATTCCATGGACTTAACTTTTTTATTAAGATTGTTCTAGATAAATTACTATCTATACTTTTTTTAATTATTGCTGCACCTATTCTATTTATTGCATCTATTTTCATATTTATTGAGGATGGTTTCCCAATTCTATTTACACAAAATAGGACAGGATGGGATGGAAGAAGATTTAAAATCTACAAGCTTAGGACACTTAAAAAAGGCTCATTTGATAAAACCGTCCAGGTAACTTTTGATGATAAAAGAAAATTAAAGTGTGGTACTTTTTTAAGACGATTTAGTATTGATGAGTTACCGCAACTTTTAAATGTATTATTTGGTGACATGTCCATTGTTGGTCCAAGACCACATATGGTAGAACACGATATTAAATACTCAAAGTTATTTAATAGTTTTCTTAAAAGACATAAATGCAGTCCGGGTTTAACCGGGTGGGCACAAGTGAATGGTTTAAGAGGAGCAACACCAAATCCTGAAAATATGAGACGACGAATGGAACATGATTTGTGGTACTTAAATAATTGGACAATAATTTTAGATATTTACATAATTATGAAAACCTTTTTTATAATATTTAAATATAAAGGTGATTAAAATAAAATAGAAAAAATTTTTTTTATAGATTCAATTTAATTATGAAAATAAGATTTTATCTAAATTTTAAAGAAGATTTTAGAAATAGTATGAATAACTATGGAAAAGATCACATTAAAAATTTAAAAAAAAATTATAAAAATTTACAAGTAAGTTTTTTTAAACCTAAAGTTCCTAAATATTTGTTTTTTTTACCCTACTTATGGAGAATGAGAGTAGCTAGATATTTTTTTTATTCCCTACAAATAAAAAATTTACCCAAAGTAGATATTGCTCACGTCGTAGACCACCAGTATGCTCATATTGTAAGAAAAATAAATGCAAAAAAGAAAGTAATAACGGTACATGACCTACAACCAATAATTTTACAAAAATATTTTAATAAAAACCCTTTATTGTTTAAACACTCGCTAAGACATTTAAATTTATTCAATAAAATAATTACAATAAGCAAAAATTCTAGGTCAGATTTATTAAAATATACAAATACTAAACATAAAAAAATACATGTTTTATACCAGCCCTCACAAAATGAGTTTAATAATAAAAATTATAATAAAAAATATATTTTAAAATATATCAACAAAATAAAATCAATTAAAATTCTAACTTTTGCTAGTGCAGAATACAAAAATTTTGATACATCTATAAAAATTTTAGATAAGTTGAATAAAAAGTTTCCTAATACATATATTTTGAATTTTGGAAAAATACATAAAAAAATTGACAACAAATCGAAACATAAAATTATTGAACTTCCTTTTATGAATAGAAAAAATCAAAACAATATATATAGATCCGCAGATTTTTTGCTATTTCCATCGCATTTTGAAGGATATGGTTTACCATGTGTAGAGGCTATAAATTCAAACTTACCAGTAATATCAAGTAATATACCTTCTATAAAAGAAATAATGGGCGAGGCTGGCAATTATTGTAAACCACTAGATGTAAATTGCTTTGTAAAAAAAATTACCAAATTAATTACCAATAAAAAATTTTTTTTAAAAAAAATGAAACAATTAAAAAAAAGAAAAAAAATATTTGATGAAAAAAAATACTATAAAAATTTGTTAAAAATTTATAAAATTTAAAAAAAAAATTAGATATTAGTTAAAAAATTTTTATTGGTTGGCAAATAAAAGCTCAATTTCATCAATATTAGGATTATTTTTTTGATCTAGTTTGTGTGGAAAACTCACATCTTTATTTAATAAATAGGGTTTTTTTGAAAAACTCAGTTCAATAGAAGTAGGTATATTATTTAAGCCATGTGTCGACCAGTTGTTAGCATGTATATGTATCAATCTTAGCTCAAATTTTGAAATAAAATTTAAAACTCTATCCATATTAATATCAACATTATGAAACTCTATAACCAATCCTTCAATTTTATCCATATATTTAATTAAATCATCTAGAATACGATATTCAGAACCCTCAATATCAATCTTAAAAAAAAATTTTTGATTTTTATTATCTGCATCTATTATCTTTTCAATAGGAACATAATCATAAATTACATCACCACCTTTCCCAATTTTTTTTAAAAAAAATTTGTTATTTGATCTATTAAAAAAACTTTTAAATTTGATCCAATTTTTAAATTGTTTTAGAAACAATAATAATTTTAGTTTTATTAAACTATGCAGAAATTTTTTTAAAAAAAAATTGAGATTTACTGTAGGATCGTAAGCGAAAATATCAACATTTTTAATGTCTTGAAAATTTGCTTCAAAGGAAAAATCATCACTAATACCAAAAGAGATGAGAGCATCTGAATTTAAAACACTATTTTTACAAACCAAATATCCACCATCATTATTTTTTCCTACCCTAATTAATTCATATAAGCCGTCAGGTTTAAATTTATTTGGAAACATTCAGCTAAGATAACATCTTAATTCGAAATTATATATATAATTTATTATTAGAAAATTATATGTAATTTATTTTTAATTATAAACAGATATGATATTAAAAAATGAGTAAAAATAAATTATGAAATATGCAATTATTGGCGGTGGTTTTTATGGATGTTATATTGCAAAAAAACTAAAGGACAGGTTTAAATCAAAAATTGAAATACACATTTTTGAAAAAAATAATAAATTAATACTAGAAGCAGGAAAAAATAATCAATATAAATTGCACTTAGGATATCATTACCCAAGATCTAACTATACTATAAAACAAACAATTAATGGAAAAAAAAAATTTGCGAAAGAATTCAGTAAATTTATATTTTATCCCAAAAAGAATATCTATTTAATACATAAAAAAAGCCAAGTAAAAGGTCATAAATTTTATAAAATTTTTAAAAAATTCAATCTTAAAATTAAAGAATTTGATATAAAAAAACTTAACTTTTTAAAAAATCATAAAGATTTTGAAAAAGCATTTAATACAGAAGAAGGTGTAATTAGATTTAATGAATTAAATAATTATTTAACTAAAATAGTAGAGAAAAGTTGCCATGTATATAAAAACAGAAAAATTAAAGATATTAATTCTAAAGCAGGATCTCTAATAGATTTTAAAAATAAAATTTATTCAAATTTTGACCGCATAATAAATTGTACTTACACTAATCCAAATATGGGTCTAAAAAAAAAATACAGTTTAAAATATGAACTCGCAGGAATGGTAAAATTTAAAAATCCATTTAAAGAAAAAATTGGCGTTACAATAATGGATGGTGAATTTGTAACTTTATATCCTAGAGATAACTATTATTCATCACTTTCTAGTGTTAAATATACTCCAATCAAAAGGTTTAAAAGATTAAATGATCTTTATAAATTCCAGAAAAAATTTAAATTTAGAAAAGATTACAGGATTAAATTAATTATAAAAGATATAAAAAAATATTTTAATACGAAATTAAGAATAAAAAATCCTGAATTAATAATTGCTCCAAAAGCTAAAATTTATAATGATTTAAAAGACCAGAGACCTAGTTTAATAAGAGGTTATAAAAAAACATTAAGCATTCTAGCTGGTAAGATTGACGTTGCTCCACTTATATACGAAAAATTATTAAAAAAAATTAGGTAAATAAAATTATATTAAAAATTTATAATTAGTATTCATTATTTGATATGTGAGTTTTTTATTTTTTTCATAAAAAATTTTGCTATTTTTATTTTTTTTTAAATCTTCAAAAAATTCCGTCATAGGATTTTCAATTTTATTTACTTTATTTTTATAAATTAAAATATTCAAAAATAAATTATTTATTATTTTTGTATTTCGGATTATTTTTTTTTTATTATATTTAATCGTTAAAGAGGTTTTACTTTTATTTTTCTCACTTAAATCAAATAAAAAATTAATATTATCTAACGAAAATTTAGAAACCCATTTATTTTTTTTTACTGTAATATTATTTATTTTTAAATTTTTATATAACATTTTATTACTAAAAAATGATGATATAAAAGATAATGCATGTGGCATTAAATCTATATTTATATTCTCTTTATTATATCTACCACCAGTATGAAAGATAAAATCAAAAGTATTATATTTTTTTTTACTATTAAAATATTTTTTAAATTTTTTTGCTAAATAAGTCATTGGATAGCAAACTAATAATCTATTATTTTTTTTGTATATCTGATCAAGAATTTTTTTATAGTTACTTTTGAATTTTTTTAATGATATAATAGGTTTTTCTACTAAAATAATATTATTAGATTTATTAATATATTTTAAATATAAGTCGTGTGTACTGTTTGATGTACAAATATCGATTAAATCAAACCTTTTTTCTTTTAAAATTTTTTTGTTAGAATAACAAAAATTTACATTTGGAAATTTATATTTGTACTTCTCGCACAAATTTTTACCTCTATTTATGTTTCGACTGATAATAACAATTTTCTTTGCTCCAATCTTAATAAGTTCAAGCAAATGTACTTCAGCAATTTTTGACGTACCGATTAATGCGCAATTCATAAATATTTTTAAAGGCTTATGTATAGTATGTTTATATAATATACATTAATTAAATGAATATTTTAAATATTTCAAAAAGTCGTTTAAAGGGTTTTTATAAAAATTTTTTCTCTTTTTTTTCAATTTTTTCAACACAAACAATAATACAAATTTTCTTTCCTCCAGCAATGATTTTTACATGGGGTATTGAAAAATTTGGTATATGGATTTTGATAACTAATATTCCTTTAATGTTAACATTATTCAATATAAACTTTTCTTCTGCATCTAGATCAGAAATGTCAATTAGTTTTGAAAAAAAAAATTTAATTTATATTGATAAAATATTTCAAAATACGTTTTGTCTTGTAATATTTAATTCAATTTTTTTCTTATTATTGTGGATTATTATAATTTCTTTTGATCAAATAAATTTTAAAACTTTAGAAAATGTTAATTATGATGATTTTAAAATAATTTTTTTATTAATAGTATTGTCAGTTCATTGTTTAATTGTTGATCAAATATTTTATTGTGGAATTACTTATACTGGGGATGCTTCAAAATATAATTATAATATTTTATTTTTTGATACTTTGTTGAAAATATTAATTCCTATTACAGGACTACTTACAGAAAGTTTAATATATGCAGCATTAATCTTTGCAATATTTTCTATTGTAAAAACAATTTCTTTATTCATTCTTTTTAAAAAAAACAATTATAATAATTTAAATTTAAAAATTAATTTATTTGATATTAAATTAGCTTTTAAAATCCTAAGATTATCCTTGAGTTATCAATTAGATAATATTTCACATATAGTAAGAAATAATGGACTTATCATTTTGGTTGGTATTTTTTTTAGTCCTGTAATAGTAGGGTTAATTTCAACGGTAAAAACGTTATTTTATTTTTTACCTATAAGATTTTTAGATATTTTTAATAATTCAGTATTTTTAGAGTTTTCGAAAATGTATGGCAAAAAAGAAATTGTAACAGCTAAAAAGTTTTTTAAATCACATATTTACATAAATATTTTTGTCTTAACAGTATTCTCTGTACTATCTTTATTTTTAGGTAAAATAGTCTACGAATTTTGGACAAGTAATAAGTATGACATTTCAACCTATCTATTAATTCTCATTATTATAGATACAGTGATGTTTAATTTTTATAACAGTATAGAGATATTTATTAAGTCAATTAACAAATTTTTCTTTTCAGCAATGGTAAAGGCTTTTTTATCAATAATTTCAATAATTACTACTTTTATATTATTTTCCAACGGATATTCATTTCATATTTATTTTTTAATTAATATAATTTCATCTATTATTATTTTGATTTTTGTTTCATCAATTACACTCAAAACTTTTAATAATTATAAATAATGAAACTTTTAAAGAAAATTTTTGTTCTTTTTCAAAATTTTCTATGGATTTATGGGCTTTTAAATGGTGTAGCTGCCAGTTTTGAATTATCCCCATTTCTAAGAAAAATAAAAAAAATAAATACATTGATCGATATAGGTTCTAATAAAGGCCAATTTATTCTACTTTGCTTAAAATTTTTTCCAAGTTTAACAATCTATTCTATTGAACCTATAAAAGAAATCTTGGAAAGACAAAGAAACTTTTTTAAATTCAAAAAAAGTATTTTTTTTTTTAATTTTGGTATTGGAAATAAAAATAAAAATTTAAATTTCTATATTACTGAACGAATGGATAGTTCATCATTTTTAACTATTAATAAGTCAGACAATTTTAATAAAAATTATTCTGTTAAAGAAAAAAGAAGTATAAAAATAAGGCAATTAGATCAAATATTAAAAAATAAAATATTAATAAAACCTACACTGATTAAAATTGATGTTCAAGGTTACGAACTAGAAGTGCTCAAAAGTGCTAAAAAAATATTATCAAAAACCGACTTTATATTACTAGAGGTTTCTAAAAACAAAATGTATAATAAACAACCTCTTGAAAGAGAAATAATTAATTTTTTAAAAAAAAAAAATTTTATAATAAAAAAAAAATCAAACTGGATAAAAATTAAAAATACAAAATTTATGCAAAGAGATATTCTATTTAAAAGAAAAATAAACTAATGTGTGGTTTCGTAGGCTATGTAAACAAAAATATGGATCAAATAGATTCAAATATGATTAAAAGTATGATGAAACTGCAGGAGCACCGTGGACCAGATGATAGTGGCTTAACTTTATTTTCTTCAAATGAAAAAAATTCTATATCATATAATCAAAATGAATTAAAAAATTTTCATTCAAAGGATAATAAATTTAAATTAAATGGAGGAATAGGTTTTAATAGATTGAGCGTTATTGATGTCTCTAAAAATGGACACCAACCCATGGCTAATAAAGATAAGACAATTTATATTATGTTTAATGGTGAAATATATAATGCTTTTCAGTTAAAAAATGAATTAATTGATAAAAATTATAATTTTAAAAGTAAAACTGATACTGAAATAATTTTAGCTTTATATGAAAAATATGGGTTAGAGTTTACCTTAAAAAAACTTAATGGAATGTTTGCAATTTGTATTTTAGATCTTAAAAAAAATCAAATTTTTTTAGCAAGAGATAGGTTTGCAGTTAAACCTCTTTACTATATATTAAATGAAAATTTTTTTTCATTCTCATCAGAAATAAAATCATTTCTAGGGATTAATAATTTCAAATTAGAACTAAATAGAGAGCACCTCTCAGAATATTTTATTTTCAAGTACATAGCTCCACCAAATACTCTTGTAAACGGCGTGAATTTACTGCTTCCAGGGGAATTTCTAAAATTTGAAAATAATCAAGTAGAAAAAAAAATTTATTTTGATTTTAAAAATTACTCTGAAAATAATGATCCAAAAAATAATAAATTAAAAAAATTAGAGGAAAAACTTACATCATCGGTTAAAAGTCAGTTAATGTCAGATGTCAATCTTGGATGTCAGCTATCTGGTGGTATAGACTCATCATTGATAACATTATTCGCAAAAAATTATACAAAGAAGCTTGATACATTTTCAATATTATTTAAAGAAAAAAATCTTTCCGAAGAAAATTATATTAAAAAAGTTATTGGTGATCTAAAGGTAAAAAATTATTCATCAGAATTTAATTACAAAAATTTTTATAACGATTTATGCAATTGTATCTGGTCATTTGATGCACCCCTAAGCCAAATAAATTCTGTAGGTGTTTTTAATCTAGCTAAATTGGCTAAATCTCAAGTGAAGGTGCTTTTAACTGGTGAAGGTGCAGATGAAACACACGGTGGTTATCCAAGATTTACTAGGATAAATTTTTTTCATCTAATAAGTAAAATATTACAAAAAAAAATTATACCTTTAAGTATTGTTAGTAAAAGATTTAAATTATTTGAATTTAAAAAAATATTTAAACTAGATCTAAACGATATAATTATTTTATCATCATCTGTTCATTCATATAAAGATATTTCTAGTTTAATACCAAAAATTAATTTGTCGAATGGATTGGATACTAGAAGGCACATCATCAAATCAATTAATTTACCAAATAAATATAAAACTCTTGTATATGAAATGAAAACTTATATGCATGATTTACTTAATAGGGCAGATAAAATGACAATGGCTCATTCAATAGAAAATAGAGTACCTTTTTTAGATAATAATTTAGTTGAATATTCTCTCTCCTATTTAGTAAATTCAAATTTTGACTATTCGATTTTTCCAAATATTAGTAAAAATACAAAAAAATATTTAAAGAAAATATCAACAAAATATTTTGGTAAATCATTTTCTTACCGATCTAAAGGTGGTTTTTCTTTTCCCTTAAAAAAAATTTTAAAAAGTAGTGAATTTAGAAAATCTATTGAAGATGAAATTATTCCACGGATAAAATTAAATGAGTTATATGATTTAAAAAATATTATATCAATTTGGAAAAATATTGATAAATCAACAAGCTCAGAACTAGAACTAATATTTACAATTATTACATTTGAAATATGGCTTAAAAAATTTAAAATTAAAGTTTAAAAATTTAATTTTTAAATATTTAGTTTTTGATCAAAATTTATATTATTATTAATTAGATATTTTGACCATAAGAAGAAATCATTAAATTGACGAACATTTATTTTATTAATAGGTATAGTTAGCTCTTTTGCTAACTCTAATTGCTGATGATTAAGATGAAAATTAAAAAAAGTAGGATAAAAAATTCTTTTTTTTTTTGAAATTTTATCAAAATTTAATTCGTTATTTAGATATTCTCTAATAGATATTTTATTAGTTAAAGTAGAATAATCATAATCCATAACTTTATTTTTTTCATAAAAGTTAAACAAATTTGAGTTCAAAAAAGGAAAGTACACTTTTGATTTTTCATCAATTGAATTTAAATAAAGAATAATTTTATTTGTAGCACCAAAATCTTGGTGTAATCTAAGCATAGGTCTTCTAATTAGAATATTTTTGTAATGACTATATTTTTTAAAAAATAAAATTTGTTCATTGTAATTGTTAAGTTTAATTGTTGATCCTTGAAAATGCGCTGCATAATCAGGTCTTAATAAGTCACCTATTTTTCCAAGAGAGTTCCACAGTTTTTTAGATATAATATTATGTAAATTTGTTTTGTGAATTATTTTCTGAAGAATTTCTTTTTTAAGCTCATTTTTACCTGGCAAATGCCCCATATATAAATCATTACCCATACCATCAATAAAAACCACATCAGAAAAATTATATTTTTTAAATAAACAGATATCTAATAATAGTAAAATAGATAAACCTGCTGGATCTAAACATGGTTCTTTAATATTTTTTAGAATATCTTCTAAATCTAAAAATTCTAATTTATTTTTAGTAAAAAAAATTTTAATGTTTAATTTATCTGCTAAATCATTTATAATTTTTTTTTCTTCGTTGTTTGATGCAAATGAAAAATATAGTGCATTAATTTTAAATTTTTGTAACCTGTGTGCAATAAATGTAGAGTCTTTACCTCCAGAAAATAAAAGAATGGGTAATTTATTTAGTGATTTAATTTTTTTTAAACTTTCATCAAATATATTTATCCAGTCAAGATAATTAACTTTTCTTTGGTTATCTGGTTTGTATATTTTATTTGAATAATTAGTTAATATTTTTTTTTCAAGCATATTTGCTGTACAAGACTTATTTTTAAATTTCCATTTCACTACTGAATCGTCGAATCTTGGAAATTTATTTTGTAAGATTTCAGTTAAAATTTTTTTATCTTTTAATTTTTCTTTTACGGTATAATCCATATTAATTTTATCTAAATAATAATTTTTTAAATATTATAAACAAAAATAAATTAATTTAAATTACCAATTATTAAAACATTTGATATAAGTTTATAAAGAACAATTTTTAATTACTGAAAAACTTTATAGCAATTATGAAAAAATTTAAGTTTTGGGATTTTAAGAACAGCTTAGATGATTATTTTTTTGAATTTGTAAACATTATTCAAAAAATCATATTTTTTTTTAAAACTTTAGTTGGACGGTTTAATTTTATGAAAAAAAATATCGAACTAAAAAATATCTTCAATGATAAAAAAGGTTTTTTGGTTGCAAATGGACCTTCAATTAAAAATCATGATTTAAAGCATTTAAAAAATGAAATTACTTTCTTTCTAAACCGTGGTTTTCTACATCAGGATTATGAAATTATAAAACCAAAATTTCATATTTTTATTGACCCAAAATTAGCAACTGGTGAATGGGATATAACTTTTTTAGATAAAGTCATAAATAAAAACCCAGAGGTAACATTTCTACTTAACGCGAAGTGGTACCATCTTGAGAAATTTCAACCATACATTAACAATCAAAAATTTAAAATTTATTGGGTAAACATGAATTTATTTACAACACCATTTCACAAAAATAGAAAAATAGATCTTACTAAAATTACTTATGGGTTTGGAGCTCCAGGAGCAGCTATTATAAGCATGATATATATGGGTATAAAAAATATTTATTTTGTTGGTTATGATGCAAATGGTCTTTGCCACGAGTTACTAAATTCAGAAAGTCATTTTTATGGAACCAATCCAGAGAATCATAAAAAATCTATCACAGACTATTCCAAAGATCTTTATATGATGTCATTAGGTTTTAAAAATTTGAGATACTTCAATGAATATACAAAACAGATAGGTATAAATATTTTTAATTGCACAGCAGGAGGATCTTTGAATATGTTTGAGAGAAAAAAATTTGAAGACGTTTTAAATGAAAACAAAAAAATCTGATGTGTGGCATAGCTGGTATTATTGGAAACTTTCAAATCTCAGATTTAGAAACAATTAAAGTAGCGCTTAAACATAGAGGCCCCGATAAACAATCAAGTTTCAAACAGAATGAATTTAGTTTTGTACATTCACTTCTTAAAATAATGGATTTAACAGATCAATCCGCACAGCCAATGATAGATGACAATAGTGGAAATGTAATAATCTTTAATGGTTCGATTTATAATTATAAAGATTTGAAAAAAGACTTTTTTCAAAATTATAAATTTAAAAGCAACACTGATACAGAAATTTTATTAAAAATGTATGCAAAATTTGGAATAAATTTTCTAAATTATATTAAAGGAATGTATGCATTTGCTTTATTTGATAAAAAAAAAAATAAAATTTATATTTTTAGGGACAAGTTTGGCATTAAACCTCTTTTTTATTTTTCCAAATCAAACTTTTTTATTTTTGCATCTGAAATTAAAGTTTTACTAAAAAATAAAATTGTAAGAAATTCTATAGAGGTGGACTTTAAAAAAACAATAGAATTTATAGCTAATAGACAGCTTAATGGATCTGACTCAACATTGATAAAAAATATAAAAATACTTAAACCAGGAAATTTTGTAGAATATGATTTAAAATTAAAAAAATTTGAAATTTATGATTTTGATTTTAAAAAAAATCAAAAAAAAAAATAATTATTTTGAAGACGTATTAAAGGAAAGTTTAAATTATCTTACAATAACACAACATAAAAAAATTGCATGCCTATTATCCGGCGGACTAGACTCAAGTTTATTAAGCATAGTTTTAAACAGTCAAAATAATAATAAAGAAATTCATACTTTTTCATCTATTTTAAATCAACCAAATTCTGAAAATCGCAACATACACAAATTAGTTAAAGATTATAAATTTAATCAACATTTTATTCTAGAAGATTCTATTGATTTTTTTGAAGACCATTTGAAAACAATTAGGGATATAGATCAACCAACTCCCGATGCATCATCTACTTTACATAATGTATTATGTAGAAAAGTTGCTGAGAATGGTTTTAAAGTATTATTTACAGGCAATGGCGGAGACGAGAATTTTTTTGGCTATCCTCTACATGCATATGGTTACTTAGCTAATATTTTACAAAAAGGACAATTTATTAAATATTGTAAAAAAGTTTCACTCCTCAAAAAACTCTATAAGAATAAAAATATTTTTATTAGATCTTTAAAAGAATTAATCAATACAGATATATTAAATATACTTAAGACATATCAGCTAAAGTCAAGAATTGAACATCTAAATGTAGATAAAAATAAATATAAAATAAATTTTTATGAAAAATTTAGCAAAGACATTTTTAAAAATATTGTACTTAATTATAACTCCCATTGGGGATTACAATCATATTTAGATTATGAGGACAAGAATTCAATGGCTTATGGAATTGAATGTAGAGTTCCACTCCTATATGATGATATTCAAGACTTTTCTTTGAACACTAGTCTTGACTCTCATTTTGAAAATGGACCTAAATCAATTTTACGAAATCATAACAAATTACCATATTACTTAAGAAATGAACCTAAATTTGCTTTTGCTGCAAATTTAAGTGGATATTTAATTAAAGACCAAAAAAAAAATCAAAGAAAAAATTTATTATGATTTTAAAAATATTCCGATGATAGAAAATGAAAAATTATTAAAACTTCAAAATGATCAATCAAAAAATGATATTTTTTTTAGAACTTATAGTTATGGTTTATGGTATAATAGCTTATTTAAAGAAGCTTAATGAGAAAAAAAAAATATATCATTACAACAGCAGGAAAGTTTCATCATTTTGATGTTGCTAGAGTAATAGAAAAAAAAAACCAACTATCTAAAATTATTTCTGGATACCCATGGTTTAAACTAAAAAAAGAAAATATCGCAAAAAAGTTTGTAGAGGCACAAGGCATATACAGAATTTTACGAGAACCAATTATACGAAATTTACGATTTAAAAAAATAAATAATATTTTAAATATTTTAAGCGCAAAAAACCTTGATAATATAACAGCGAAAATTATTGAAAAAAATAAAGATATTGACGTTTTTATAGGTCAATCTCAGTGTGGATTAAAATCAGGATTGAAAATGAAAGAAAATAATAAAATCTTTATCTGTGAAAGAACATCAACTCATATAGAATTTCAAAATAATATTTTAGAAGAAGAATATAATAATCTAGGATTAAAATATAATAAGATAGACAATTGGTATATAAACAGAGAAAAAGAAGAATATTCCGAGTCTGATATTATTCTAGTTCCATCAAAATTTGTAAAAAGTACATTTGAAAAAAAATATCAAACAAAAATTAAAGTATTGGAATTTGGTGTGAATACACAAAATTTTTTTAGAGATTATAAAATAAAAAAAAGTGATAAGTATTTTGATATTTTATATCTTGCAAATAAGTCTGTTAGAAAGGGGCTTCATTATGTTCTAGAAGCTTTTAAAAAATTTCAACATCCAAATAAAAGATTGCATATTGTTGGCGCTGACACATCAGATAAAATTTTTTTTAGAGATAAAATAAGTGAGGATAATATGCTTATTTATGGACATATAGATCATTTAAATTTAAACAAAATAATAAATTTATGCCATGTTTATGTTTTGCCAAGTATTGAAGATGGCTTTGCTACAACAATTCTACAAGTAGCATCAGCCGGTTGCCCTGTTATAGTTACTGAAAATACTGGTTCATCTGATTTTGTAAAAAATTCAAATTGCGGATATGTAATTTCTATTAGAAGTGTTGATGAGATATTGCAAAAATTTGTTTACTTACATGAAAACAGAGATGTATTAGACGAACTCTCACTAAATGGCCAAAATTATTTAAAAGAAAATAATTGGGAAACGTATTTCAACAAACTAGATGAAATGGTTAATGAATATAATGTTAATTAATTAAATTATGGGAATTGAAAATCAATACAAATTAATAGATTTAAATTTACTAAATAGATTTTTATACAAATATTTTCTTTTTTTTGGAATAATTAATTTTATATTATTTTATTTACCATCAGAAAAACTATTTTTTTTTCTTTACTTTGTTTCTGTAATAATATTTATCGTATTATTCTCAAAATTGATTAAAGACGATTTTTTTTGTTTTTTTGCTCAAACTTCATCAATATTTTTAATTGTACTAACACAAATGACTTTCATAATAAGTTTTGTATTATCAAAAATTTTATATGACATAAATTTTGAAAATTTTATGAACAATTTTTTTTTTTGTGATCTTAAAACATACGCTTTAGCAAATGTTTATCTGTCTTTTTTTTCAATAAGTTTAATTTTTTTCAATAAAATTGTGTCAATAAATCTTATTAGATCAGTAAGGAACAAAATAAACACTTTAGATTTTAGTTTTGAAAATAAAAAAATATATATGCTAATATTTTTGTGCATACTAATAGAATTCTTCTATTTATTTTCTGGAAGCCTCGGAAGTCAATTGACAGGCGGGTTTGTAGTAAAAGATGCAGAATTTATTAAAGGCATGAATGAATATGATGACGTAAATTGGTACACACAATTTTATTATTTCATTATTACTTTTCACTTATTTTTAAACGTTCTTTTTTTTTCAAAAAAAAAAAGGCATATATCTAAAATTGCGCTCTATTTTGTATTAATTTCAATATTAGTAAATTTTTTATTCTACGGTTTTTTTTTAAGAAGAATGGCCGTACAATTTTTTTTAATTGGAATAGTTTTTTATATTTTTTTTAAAAAACAAAAAATTAATTTTAGATTAACAATATTTGGACTTATATTTTTTTTTTTTAATTTTTCAATTTACAAACTTTTTACAAACCATAAGAACAAATGAATCATATAATTTGAATGAAAATAAAACATTATTAGAAATCTTTAAAGAAGGTAAAATCAAAGATTATTTTTTTGATAACAATGTATCTTACGCAAATAAAGGAGAAATATCATCTAACATCAGTAGAAGAATTTTTAATAATCATGAACTTGCTTCATTATTTTATTATGAGACAGGAAAGACAGATGTACTCAAAGGACAACTTTTATTGAACCATTCTATCAGAGCAATACCATCAAGATTGTTTCCAAATAAACATGAATATCAAATTGCTGAACCTTTAGTGTCAAAAATAACTAGTTCTCCACTTTTTTTAAGGGATACAAGAGACAGCTTTCAAAGTTATAGTTATGCAGATTTTGGAATATTGGGAATTATTATTTATCCGTTTATTCTAAATATATTATTTTTATTTTTTTATAAAGTTATAAATTTAAAGATCATAAAAAATACTACTGGTTTATTTATAATAATGCTTTTTTTCCCAATGTTCTCTATAAGAATAATTGAAATCAATATTACAGATTGGATAGTATTATTAAGAAATATTATAATATTTATATTAATATTTAATTTTCTTTTGTTAAAAAAAGAGGACCCTGAAAAGAAAATATGAAAAAAGCTTTATTTATTGGGACTAAATTTGGTAATGCATATCTACAATATAAATCTCTAAAGTTTTTTTTTGATGATGTTGACATTATCGAACCAGTTGGATCATTTTATAAAAATAAATTTTTTCTTAAATTTTTTTATCATATTAGTTCTAAGGTTTTTAATTATTTAATATATAGTTATGTTTTATCTAAAGTTAAAAAAAAATATGATTTAATATATGTAAAGTCTGGGGAATTTTTAAGTAAAGAACTAGTTTTAAAGCTAAAAGAGAAGACTAATAAAATTGTATATTTTTGCAATGATAATCCCTTCGTAGTAAGAGACAACAAAAGATGGGATCTATTCCACCCTGCTAGCAAATTATATGATCTTTTAGTCTTCCAAGATAAATCAAGAATCAATGAGGCAAAAAAAAGAGGCTTAAAAAATTATTTTTTAGTACTTCCTCCATATAATAATAATATTCATAAAATAAACAAAACAAAAAAAAAAAGTATAGATGTTGTTTTTGTTGGTACATGGTCAAAACAAAAAGGTAATTTCATATATAAATTAATTAAACTTGGATTGAATATTAAAATTTATGGATCTAATTGGGAAAAAGATAAAAATTTTTATTTTATTAATAGATATATTACTTCAGGACATTTAAATTATAAAAATTATTCTAGAATCATTAAAATTTCAAAAATTGCTATCGCATTATATTCTGATGATAATAAAGATAGCATAACAGCTAGATCTTTAGAAATACCAGCAATTGGTACTTTTTTAATATCAAAAAAAACTTCTTCTATGGTTAATATTTACAAAGAAAATAAGGAAGTAGTTTTTTTTAATAGCCCGTCTGAGTGCTTTAAAAAATGTAAATTCTACCTAAAAAACGATAAAAATAGAGAAGCTATTGCAAAAAATGCACAAAAAAAAGTATTAAATAATTTAAATGCTAGTAATTACGATTTAATTAAAAAAGTATTAAAAAATATATAATTTTTTAAATAATAATTAGCATTTATGTTTTTTGAAATAATATTATTATATTACAAATTGATTTGAAATTTAATTTATGACTTTAGATGATAGAATATTGAGAGAAAAAAAAGCACATGATGAAGATGATGTATTGTCTGAGAGTGTAAAATTAAAAAGTAGATTTCATCATATATTGACATACCCCTCATACAAGAGAATGTTGGAGGAGATTGACAATCTGTACAATAATTCAAAATCATTAAAAGTTTTAGATTATGGATGTGGCAAAGGTATGGATAGTCTTAAACTACTTAAATCAGGCGCAAAAACCTATGGCATTGATATTTCAGAAAACTATATCCAATCCTCAATTAAACTTGCAAAAAAGAATAATTTTAATTCAGATCAATTTAATTTTCAGGTTATGGATGCACACGATCTAAAATTTGAAAGTAATACTTTCGATTTAGTTATTGGCAAGGCTATACTTCATCATCTAGATGTAGATTTGGCACTAAAATCTATTTATAAAGTTCTTAAACCTAAAGGAAGAGCTATTTTTATTGAGCCTCTAGCTGATAATCCTTTTCTTAAAATATTTAGAATGTTAACTCCTAAAGCAAGAACTGTCGACGAAGCTCCATTTTCAAAAAAAGATTTAAAAAAATTAGTAGATAAAAATTTATGGAATTACGAGAAGACTATGTATTGTGGATTAGTTTCAGCTCCGGTTGCAGTCATAACCTCTATTTTGTTACCTAATAAACCTAATAATGTTTTATTAAAAATTTCAGATAAGTTAGAAAATAGTCTAAATACATATGATTATTTTAAATATTTAAATCAATATATTCTGTTAAATCTTCAAAAAATTTAATGATTAAAATTATTATTCATGATTTTGCCGGTCATCCTTCTCCATTTGCATTATCAAAAGAATTATCTAAAAAATATTTAGTTTATCATTTATATTTTGGAAACGATTATGGTCCAAAAGCAAACTTTGTTGGAAAATATAAAAATTTAGTAATAAACAAAATCGGCTCAAATATTAATTATAGCAAAAAAAATTTATTTTCTAGATTTATCAATGATATAATTTATGGAAAAAAAATTGTTGAAAAAATAAATCAAATCAAACCAGATGTAATTATTTCAGGACAATGTCCTACTTTTTCACAAGAGTTAATTTTAAACGCATCAAGAAAAAAAAATTACAAATTTATATACTGGATGCAAGATTTTTATTCAATCGCTGTAGAAAAAATTTTAAAAAAAAAATATTTTTTTTTTTCTTACCCAATTAATTTTTTGTTCAAAATTTTTGATAAAAAACAATTTAAATTATCAAACCACATCATTGTAATCACAGATGATTTTAAAAAAAAATTAAATGACTTTAAAATAAGTAAAAATAAAATATCGATTATACCTAATTGGGGGGATTTAAATAATATATTTCCTAAAGCTAAAAATTACGAATTTTTAAAAAATAGTGGCTTAAAAAAAAGTGATTTTATAATACTTTATACTGGAACACTTGCTGAAAAACATAATCCAGATTTATTAAAAGAAATAGCAAAAAAAAATCAAAATGTTAAAGTTGTAGTCTCTGGTGTAGGAAGTGGTCATGATAAATTAAAAAATGATATTCAATTACCCAAAAATATGAAGCTACTACCACTTCAACCATATAATAAATTTAACAATATTTTAAATTCTGCTGATATTCTATTGGCTACACTTGAGTATGATGCTGGAGAATTTTCAGTACCATCTAAAATTTTAAATTATTTGAGCGCAGGAAAACCTATAATGTTGTGTGCACCCAAAACTAACTTAGCCTCGAAGTATATATCGGAGTCTGGATCCGGTAGTGTTTTTGGTAAAAATGAAGAAAGAAATATACATCTTTTTATTCAAAATATTTTTCTAAATAAAAAACTTCGAGAAAAAATGTCAAATAATGGAAGAAACTATGCCGAAAAAAAATTTAGTATTAATGAGATCTCATTAAGATTTGAGAAAATAATAAAAGAAACTCTTAGAGATGGTAATGAATAACATTGTTATTTTTGGAGGATGTGGCTTTATTGGATTATACTATGCTGAAGAATTGTTGAAAGTAAACAAAAATATAAATATCTATTTAGCTGATTTAAAAAAACCCCTCGATGAATTCTTAAAACAAAAATTTGATTTTCTATTAAAAAAACAAAATGTCAGATATCTGAACCTCGATGTTAGAAAAAGTTTAGAAGATATAAATTTAGAAAAAATAGATCATATTGCTGATTTTGCAGCTATACATAGAGAACCAGGACACGTTCATAGTGAATATTTCAATACCAATGTTAACGGATCGAAAAACATTTGTGAATTTGCTAACAAAATTTCCTGCAAAAATATTTTATTTGCAAGCAGTATTTCAGTATATGGAAAAGGAGAACATGAAAAAACGGAGATGACAAATCCCATTCCTAATACATCCTATGGAAAATCAAAATTAGAGAGTGAAAACAATTATATCAGATGGCAAAAAAATGAAAGCAAAAATAAAATTTTAACTATTTGTAGACCGGGAGTTGTATTTGGACCTGGAGAAAAAGGGAATGTAACAAGATTAGTCAAAGCAATTAAAAAGAGGTTGTTTATATTTCTTGGCAATAAAGATGTTAAAAAAGCAGGTATATACGTCAAGGAATTAGTTTCAATTTTACATTGGGCAAATACAAATCAATTAAAAAAAAACTTTCCACGATATGTAGTTTTTAATGCATCCTTTATACCTTGTCCAAACCTTAACGATTACGTAAAACAAATCTGCAGAGTTAACAAAATAAATAATAATTTTATTTCATTACCAAAAACAATTATTAAATTTTTTTTATTTTTATCATCATTCGTAACTAGGAATATAAACACATCAAGTAATTTTAATTATACGAGAATAATGAAATTATTTAGATCAAATAATATAAATTCAGTATTTTTAGCGGAAAAAAATTATATTTTTAAATATACTATTTATGATTCTCTTTTAGACTGGAAAAAAACTAATCTATCTGATTGGGAGTAAATATTCTTATGAATTTTTAAATCGAATATTTTTACCCACACTGTCTACAATCAATTTACATAAATTGTTAATATTCTTATTTATATTAAAATTCTTATCGAAACATTTAATTGCATTTTTAGATAATTTATCTTTTGCTTTTTTATTCATAATAGAAAATTCAAGTAAAATTCTTGTTATTCCCATAGTACTATTTTGAGATATTAATCCGGCTTTATCATTAAGAATTTCTTCATAAATGTTCACCTTTTTGGTGGTTAAAACTGCCTTTGAACAACTCATAGACTCTACTAAAGAAACTCCAAAATTTTCCCCGTTTGATGGTAATATCATAGCTTGAGAGGCTAAAATTGCCCCCCATTTTGAATCTCCAGTTAATGCATCTAACCAAAATATTTGTGAGCTGACGCCATTTTGTCTAGCTAAATTCTGTAAAAAATTTTTATATTTATTTTCTGGCCCTGCCATTACAATTTTTATTTTAATATTCTTTTTTGATAAATTAGTTAGAGAATTAATAAGCATTTCACAACCCTTCTTTTTATGAAATCTACCTAAAAATAAAAGATATTTTTTATTTTTAAGAAATGGATAGATTTTATAAAATTTATTTAAAATGATCTTTTTCTTAAATTGTGGAGGTGAAATTCCATAAGATACAACTTTTTTTTTTTAATTTTTTAGTATTTACATAAGTTTGGTTTAATTGTTTCTTTTCTTTTTCATTAGTTAATAATACCGAGATTGATTTAAGTAAATTTCTTTCCTCAACAAATCTCCAATATATTTTTTTTTTTAAAGATTTAAATATTTCTGTTGAGAAATAAGGATCTAATGCTCCATGAAGAAATACAAAATATTTTCCCACTAATAAAAATCTAGCTATGAGTGTACTAAAGTGCCAAAGACCGTGAATTATAAATAAATCATAATTTTTTTTATTTTTTAATATCCAAATTAATAAACTTATACTAAATGTGAATTTTCCATACGCAGGTCCTTTATTAAAAACTTTAATTTTCTCTTTACTTAAAATGTAATCATTTTTTTTTTCGTATGTAAGTATATCAACGTCAAATCCTTTTTTTTTTAATTGTATTGAGCTGTCAATTATAGCATTTGATATCCCTCCATAGGTTTTGTCTAATGTTTGAATGATTCTTAATATTTTAATTTTTCTTTTAGTCACGGTCATACTTGATTGAAAATATTTTTTCAGCTATTTTAAAATCTTCATAGTCGTCAACATCGATAGATTTTATTTTTTCAACATTAAAAAAAAATATTTTAGCGCCTATTCTATTTTTTTTGATATAATAATTTTTAGCTGAAGTTAAAAAAAAAGTATTATTAATTTTATATAATTTTTTTAAATTTTGTGTATTTGGCCAATAAGTTTTTTTATAGTTATAATTTATTGGGTTTTTGTCATTAAAAATAAAATCTTTCATAATATTTGAGCCTACTAAGGTATCGTACTTTTTAATATTCATCTTATAGACACTGATAGCTTTAATATAATCTTTGGTACCAAATAACGGGGATGTAACATGTGTCCATAATACGTGATCTTTTTTGTCAAAAAAGTTTGATGCATAAGCAATTAGGTCATCAGTTTTAGTATTACTTGAAGCTAACTTTTTTGGCCTCAAAATAAAAGTAACTTTTTTATATTTTTTTTTTTTTAAGAAATTGATAATTTTAAAATCATCAGTTGATACAATAATTTCATTTAATTGATTTATTTTGGTCAACTGTTCTATTTTTAATTGGAATAAACCAAACTTATAATTATAAAATTTTCTTATATTTTTATTTTTGACTCTTTGACTTCCTGATCGACATGGTAAAAAAGCTTTAATAATCATAAAAATATTATTTTTTATTGATTTTAATTTTGCTTTTTTTCATTAACGTAAATGCTTTAATATAGAAATTTTTTACTACACTAATACATTCTATCAGTTAAAAATATTTAATCTACTTACAAGACCATTTCTTACAAAAAAAATTTTGTATTTACTGTCTGTTTTATATTAAGATTATTTATAATTTGATTTTTACCAAAAGGTTTATTCCGAATATATTCAAAAAAATATCTTCAAAATTAGTATTTTTTTTTCATATTAATATACAAATTGTCCTAAAATATTGTGATTATAGACAATCTCTTAAAAATGAGTAAAACTTGTAGTTGAATTGATTCATGATTAAAATTTTCTCTATAAATGAAATTTTAGATGCAACTAATAATTTTTTAAAAAAAAAAAATGAAAAAAAAATAAAATTTGAAGAATCCAAAAATCCATTAGTACTTAATGATACATCAGTAGACCATAAAAATGAAAATAATTCCTTAACACTTGAGGATAGACAAAAATTTAGAAAGGCACTTGGTTTAGATCAAGGTAATAAACAAGTTGATGTTGAGAAAGCTATTAAAGATAAATCAAGTGAAAAATCATCTTTTAGAAAAGATAATGAAACTTTAAACCATTTAAGTAACAATAGAACACTTTTATCAATTGAAGAAAAAAAAGAAAAAAATAATAGAGAAAAAATTGTAGATGAGATCTATAAAGTTATAAAAAAAAAAGTAAGAAAGAGCACAATTAAAGTAATATTAGATCAACAAACAGAGATTAATAATCTAAAAAATAAAATTTCCGAATTAAGAAAAATAGAATATAAAAATTTAAAGGCAAACAAGCATCTAAAAAATGAAATTGCAACATTGATTAATAATGAAAAAATACTTAATTTCAAATTGGAAGAGTTTAAAAATAAATTAGATTCATCAATTAAAAAAGAGTATGAATTAAATTCAAAAAATGAAGATCTAGAAAATAGTTTAAAAGAATTAGAAAATTCATTGTCATTAACTAAAGATGAAAATGCCAAACTAGAGAAAAATTACTTAAGCATACAGTCTCAATTAGATAAATTCATTGTTAACGAAAAAAACCTTATAGATTCTAATAAAAATATTGAAAATAATATTTTAATATTAACAAATACAAAAAATTCTTTGGCTTATGAAGTTAAAAAATTAAAGCACGAACTTAATATTATTCAGGAAAATAAAGAAATGTTATACCAAAGTAATCAAAAACTTCAAAAAGAGGTAAGTTTATTAACAAAAAATAAAAATATCATCATCGAAATGAACGATAAATATCAAGAACAAGTAAGTGTACTTGAGGCTGAAAAAATTAATTTTAAAGAAAATCAAATATCAAATGATGAAAGAGTTAAAATCTTAATTGAGGATAAAGAAATATTAATAGAGAGCAATAATAGATTTAAAGAAGAAAATTCAAAACTTATCAATAATGAGAGTGATCTTATAAAAAATAAAAGAAATCTTGAATATGAATTAAATTCAATAAAAAATAAGGATATAGTTATAGAAAGCAAGAATGAAGAAAAAATACTTAAAGAAATGAACACAAATTTGCAATATGAACTAAAATCAATTAGAGCAAATGAAAGTAAATTGATTGAAAATAACAAAAATTTACATGCTGAGCTTATTAAATTAAGAAGTTCTGAAAATGTAAAAGTGCACACTAACGAATTAAAAAATCTTAAAGAAAAACTCATTTTTCATCAAGATGAAAACTTGCGACTCAGTTATGAACTATCTGCTGCTAAAAAAAGATATGATATAATGAAAGATCAACTAGGGAACATCGAAATGGAAAAAACAAATATAAGTAAAAAAATTGAAGATTTAAGCAAAACAATAGAAAAAACTAATATAGTTGAAACTCCATTTAAAAAAGATCAAGAAACTAAGAAAGATAATATATTTCAGGAAACCTCTTCTATTGAAAATAATAAAAAAAAAGAGATTGATATAAATACTGAAATTAAAAAAATATTTATTCCAAAAAAACAACAAATTTTAAAATAAAAACTATATATTAGCTAAATTTAAGTTTTATCCTCAATTTAAAACTATATAAGCCCATATATTATAAGATTATATAGAAAAAAGATTTTATCTTAAAACAGCTCATAATATGAAAGATGTTACATATAAAGCAGTTGCAAATATTTTTAGTCACAGTTATGTTTCTTCAAAAAAAATATTTAATTAATAAATTTTATGAGTTATAGACCTTTACCAGATGGATTAACAATCAAGGGATCACCGATTGAGGGATTGGGATTATTTGCTACCCAAGATATCAAAAAAGGTTCTTTTATTGGAATCACTCACATTAGAGACGAACAATTTGAAAACAAATATATTAGAACACCAATTGGTGGCTTTTATAATCACTCAAACGAACCAACTGTAATTAGAATGGTATCTGATGTAATACCTAAATTAAAATTTGGAGATAAAATAGATATTAATGCCCCTGTTAAAAAATTTCAGGATGGCGAGGATAATAAAGGAGAAAATTTATTTTATAATCTTCATGAAAAAAGTGATGCAAAGTTTTTTTTTATGGTATCGATACAAGATATTAAAGAAGGGGAAGAGCTAACAGCAAACTACAATTTATATACCTATCCAAAAACTGGGGTAGGAATACAAATGATATAAAATGAGTGAAATACCAAATGCAACAAAAGTAGTTGTAATTGGTGGTGGAGTATCTGGCACATCTTGTGCGTATCATCTAGCAAAATTCGGATGGAAAGATGTTGTACTTTTAGAGAGGGATCAATTAACTTCTGGAACAACATGGCATGCTGCTGGTTTAGTTAGTCAACTTGGACCATCAGCCGGTATTACAAAAGTAAGAAAATACTCACTAGAACTTTATAAGAGACTAGAGAAAGAATTTGATTTCTCAAGCGGTTTAAAGCTAAATGGAGCATTGTCAATTGCAACCACAGAAGGAAGATGGCAAGAATTAAAAAGACAAGCAACTACAGCTCAATTATATGATGTTAATGTTGAAGTATTAAATTTAGATCAAATAAAAAAAATATATCCAATTATTAATGATGCAAATATTTTAGGAGGTATTTTTATGCCAG
>MDSV01153805.1_pt1 | contig 31291 bp, 23 predicted proteins | sample 810851 | NCBI WGS metagenome assembly MDSV01 (sample SAMN05326640, study PRJNA326480) | marine metagenome | isolation source: seawater | place: Atlantic Ocean: North East | collected 2012 | reverse complement strand
TTGCAAAACTATATGCATTTTGGATCGTAAAAAATTATAGAGAAGCATATAATATTTTTGCGTGTAATGGGATTTTATTTAATCATGAAAGCCCACTAAGAGGTGAAACTTTTGTGACTAGAAAAATTACAAGAGCAGCTGTTAAAATTCATTTAGGTTTGCAAAAAAAATTATTTCTAGGAAATCTCGATGCCAAAAGAGATTGGGGACATGCTAAAGATTACGTGGAGGGAATGTGGAAGATGTTACAAATAAAAAAACCAGAAGATTTTGTCTTAGCAACGGGTAAAACAGCGACTATAAGAACTTTTTGTGAATTAGCCTTTAAAGAGCTAAATATTATAATTAATTGGTCTGGAAGTGGAATAAACGAAGTGGGTATTGACAGCTCTAATGGAAATGAAATAATTGCAGTTGATCCTAATTATTTTCGGCCTACTGAAGTAGACCATTTAATTGGAGATGCAAGGAAAGCAAAAGAACTTTTAAATTGGAGTCCAAAATATGACCTATCTTCTTTGGTAAAAGAAATGATTAACTCAGATCTTGAAATTATTAAAAAAAGTATCTAGTTTTTATGAGTCTTTCTAAAAATTCGAAAATTTATGTAGCTGGTCATAATGGAATGGTAGGCTCTGCTATTTGTAGAAAATTAGAATCATTAGGGTATAAAAATTTGATTAAGGAATCCTCCAATAAATTAGATCTTAGAAATAGCCTAGAGACAGAATATTTTTTTAAATCTAAAAATCCTGAGTTTGTTTTTTTAGCTGCCGCCAAAGTGGGTGGTATTTTCGCAAATTCTACTTATAAGGCAGACTTTATTTATGATAATATAATGATTCAAAATAATGTAATTCATTGTGCTCATAAATATAAAGTTGAAAAACTACTTTTTTTAGGTTCATCTTGTATTTATCCTAAAAAGTCAAAGCAACCAATTAAAGAAGAGTATCTTTTGTCAGGGTATTTAGAGCCTACCAATGAGCCCTATGCAATTGCTAAAATTGCAGGTGTAAAAATGTGTGAATATTATCGAGAGCAATATGGTTCTAATTTTATTTCAGCTATGCCTACTAATTTATATGGACCTAATGACAACTTCAATCTAGAAACTTCTCATGTTTTTGCAGCATTAATAAGAAAATTTCATGAAGCTAAAATTCAAAATCATTCTGAAGTTAAATTGTGGGGAACTGGAGCTCCAAAGCGCGAGTTTTTACATGTAGATGATTTGGCTGATGCCCTTGTTTTTCTAATGAAAATTTACAATTCCAGTTCAATCATTAATATTGGGACTGGAGAAGATATTAGCATTACAGATTTAGCTAAAAAGATTCAAAAAGTAGTGGGTTACAAAGGCATTATTAACTGGGACAAAAGCATGCCCGATGGAACTCTTAGAAAGTGGTTAGATGTAAGTAAAATCAATGATTTAGGCTGGAAGGCGAATACTTCACTTTTAAAAGGGATAGAAATGACTTACGATTGGTATTCAAGGAATTTTAGTTAAAAGATGTTATGAAAAAATGTTTTCTTTTAGGACTAAATTTAATAGCTATTTTAGTTTTTAATGCCCAGATTAAGAATACAAGCTTTTCAAAGTATTATAATTTTAATAATCACGTATCTTCAATTAAACATTCTTCAATTCAACCTTATCTAGAATCTCACCAAATCAATGTTGATACTAATGAAAGAAAAAATCGTTCTAAAATTGGTAAAAAGGTATTTACTGAAAGTTTATTAAATATTGTAGAAAATGATGTGCATTTAACAGCTGACCCACTATTTAATTTTACTATCGGTCCAAAACACAATAGTGGAAATTATCGTTACCATGCAAATGTTAGAGGATTTAGAATTACTGGTGATTTAGGAAATAATATTTCATTTGAAACTCGATTTTACGAAAATCAATTATTATATCCAGACTTTTTAAAAGAAAAATCAGTGTTTAGATCTAATCCTTCACAAGGAATTGATGGCATCGCTTTTGGTTTGGGAAGGTCTAAAAATTTTGAAGATTTTGGTAACGATGCTAGTTTAGCTAACGGCTATTTGAGCTATTCTCCATCAAAGTATCTTAATTTTCAAATTGGACATGGCAGACATTTTTTTGGTGATGGATATAGATCTCATCTGATTTCTGATTATGCTCCAGATTATCCATATATAAGCGGACAATATTATTTATTTAATAAAAAATTATTATACAAACATGTAATGGCTTGGATGAGAAATTTAAACAGAATACCCGCTGCTTCTACTCCAGAAGCATTATTTATTCCAAAATCAACTAGTTTCAATCAGTTATCTTTCTGTCCCAACTCCAAGTTTTCAATAGCTGTTTTTGAAGGAGGGGTATATCAATCCTATGAACTGCAAAATGGAAATATAAATCCTGATTTAAGTTTCTATTCTCCAATTATTGGGACAAAATTAATAGATATTGATACCGTAAATAATATTATTTATGGATTTAATGGTGCATATAACTTATTGATAAACCTTAAAATTTATAATCAAATTGCTATTAAATATCCTTTCAAGTCTTATGGTTTTCAATTGGGAATAATGTGGGATAATCCATTTAAAATTGAGAATTCATTTTTAAATTTTGAGTGGAATAATAGTCCAACTAGCCTTTATTCAATGCAAGAAGGCCAACAATTTCAAAGTTACTCTCATCTTGGCCATGAATTAGCACACCCTATGGGGGCTGGTTTTCAAGAATTTTTATTTAGAGGCCAACTTTCTTATAAATTACTATTTATAAGATTTAACTATAATTATGCTAAAATGATTAATAATTATTCTGGTAATGAAATATTTGAATTTCTTGACAATCAACTTTTTAATATAATTTTAGATAATACGAGGTTATTTTTAAATACCAATGTTGGTGTCATGTTAAATAAATCTACTAATATGGAACTATCTATAGGCCATTTAACAAGAATAAAGAATAATTTAGCAGAAAATTATATTTTTCTATCCTGGAGAACGTATTTAAAAAACGACTACTTTGATCAATAATTATCTATTTTGAGTGAAATATATATATTAGTTTTTGGTTTTTTAACAGCATTTTTTGTGGTGCTATTTGCCATGCCATCACTAATTAAAGTAGCAAAGCTCAAAAACTTAGTTGATTCCCCAACTGAAGATCGAAAAATGCACCGTTGGAGTATCCCTACTTTGGGAGGAGTTGTCATATTTGGTGCCATAGTTTTTTCTTATTCTTTGTGGTTTCCTGTCGAATATGATTTTATCAATGGAGCAGTAGTGAATTTTAAATTTTTAATATCGTCATTAATTTTATTATTTTTTGTGGGGGTTAAAGACGACATTATTGGAACAGCTCCCATTAAAAAATTGATAGCTCATATTATTGTGGCTTTTATTTTAGTTGTAATGGCTAATTTGAAAATAGAGTCAATGCATGGAATATTTGGAGTTTATAAAACGTTATCCATTTGGCAAAGTTATTTATTGAGTTTATTTGTATACATAGTAATAATTAACTCTATAAATTTAATTGATGGGTTAGATGGTTTAGCCGGACTGATTTCACTTTTGGCATCTTTTTTATTTGCTTTGATATTTTATTTTTCTGGAAATATGCCTTTAAGTTTATTAGCAATTGTACTTTCAGGGACTATGCTTGGATTTGTGTTTTTTAATTTCCATCCAGCTCGTATTTTTATGGGTGATGCTGGTTCATTAGCTATTGGATCAATTTTTTGTCTTTTATCAATTAATGCTATAAATGAGAATTATTTATTAGCCCCAATTTGGGTTCAAAGCTTAAACAAGCCAATACTTGTTATGAGTATATTAGTATATCCCTTAATCGACACATTAAGAGTATTTATTTTAAGAATTTTTAAGGGAAATTCTCCCTTTAAAGCCGATAAAAACCACATTCATCATTATTTTGAAAAACTTGGAATAGGACATAGTAAAACAACTTTAACTTTATTTTTTTTCAGTATCGTTATTGTTTTGTTTCAGTTATTTATTCAATTTTATTTAAAAATTGAAAACCCTACTTCTTTATTTTTTATACAAATATCTTTTGCATGTACCTTAATGTTTTTAATCTACAAAATTTATAAAAAATTATTCTCCAGTTTTGATTAGAATTTCAGGTATTTTATTTTTATTATTTTTAGTTACTTCTTCTTTTTCACAAAAATATTTTTTTGGCGATATTCAGTCGACTTATAATTTAGAAAAAGAATTTTATTCATCTGCAGATATTTCTCATACCATATCCAAGCCCTATTTGCTTTCTAAAAATACTTCAATTCAATTTCAAAATGGTTTATGGAAATACGCATCCATTAAAGATTCTTCTAGCTTAAGATTATTTCCTTTTATATCGATAAGTCAAGTACCAAGACTACATTCAAATAATATTAACTACCGAGTTGGTCTTCAATTAAATTATAATAAATCTAGTTTTTCCTATCAATTTAGAATAGGGTATTTAAAAAATTATATGCCTTCTTTATTTGAAAATTTTTCTTTTAAAAGATTAATGATGCCAACCGTAGGATATCTAACCGATTCCTCCCAAAAAGTGGTTAATCAGTTTTTATTTCATGGAGTTATCTCTTATAAAATAAATAACTACATCGTTTTAAGTGCTGGTAATCAAAAGAATAAATTTGGTGATGGCTACAGGTCTTTATGGTTGTCAGAATTTGCACCAACTTACCCATTTTTAAAATTAGAATCTACTTTTTGGAAAGTAAAATATGTAAATCTATGGTCTGTTCATGATGACAGACATTCCCGAGGTTTTTCCAATAAAAAATGGGCTTCTTCACACCTTTTAAGTTACAACATTACTAATTGGCTTAATTTAAGTCTATTTGAGTCAGTTATTTGGCAAGACAAAGATACATTAGTTAACCGAGGTCCTGATATAAATTATTTTAATCCTTTTATTTTTTTTAGACCAGTAGAATATGGAATTGGTTCAGCAGACAATTCTCTTCTTGGTGCAGGACTAAAGTGGAGTATAAATAAAAAAATTATCAGCTATTCAAGTTTTATTTTAGATGAATTTTTGCTGAGTGAGTTAAGAGACCAAACCGGTTGGTGGGGTAATAAGTATGGTATTCAGTTTGGAATTAAATTATTTGACCTTTTCAAAATAGATGGCTTGTATTCTACTGCAGAATATAATTTGGTGAGACCTTATACATATTCCCATATGACTTCAAAACAAAACTATGGACATAAAAATCATTCCCTAGCACATCCGTTAGAATCCAATTTCAAAGAATTTTTGATGATATTTGGATTTCAAAAAAACAACCTTGATATATCATTACAATATCATTCTCAGTTATTTGGACTTGATTCATCAGGAATTAATTTTGGAGGTAACATGTTTAATTCTTATGTAGATAGAAATGGAGAAAGAGATCAATTTACAGGTCAAGGAAATTTAATCCGACAAAAGATATTTATTATTCAATTTTCTTACCTATTAGCTTTTCAGACAAATACTAAGGCCTTTTTCCAGTTTAACTATAGAAATACTCACCAAGAAGGCAATTTAACTAACAATTTCATCTTGTTTAATTTAGGGATTAGTTCAAGATTATGGCAAAACCTTCAAGATTATTAATTGAATCGTTGAACACATCTGTATTTTAATAATAAATTGTACTAATTTCGTTTTAAATTGTATAATTCATTTGGAAACTATATCTAATTTATCTTTTTTGGCTAAGTCTAAAGCTTATGTAGCCTTGCTTAAATTGAGACTTTCCTCATTAGTAGTTATGAGTGCCTTTTTTGGATTTCTTTTGGCCGGAGGAGATTTGGAATCAATAATTTTTTTAAAGCTTATTGTTGGGGGAGTTTTTATCACAGGTTCTTCAAATGGGTTTAATCAAATAATTGAAGCTAAGACTGATGCTTTAATGACAAGGACATCACTAAGACCTATTCCGTCTAAGATTCTAAATTCATTTGAAGCAATATTATTTTGTTCATTTATGGGTGTTATTGGTCTTTATTTGTTATTAGAAATTAATATGAATTCTTTTATGTTGGGTTTATTAGCTATGGTTATTTATACTATAATTTACACTCCTTTAAAAAAAATCACTCCATTTGCTGTTTTTATTGGTGCCGTCCCTGGAAGTATACCACCCCTTTTAGGTTATATCGCAGTAACAAATAGCTTTGGATTAGAACCTGGAATTTTATTTATGGTTCAATTTTTTTGGCAATTTCCTCATTTTTGGGCTTTAGCGTGGAAGTTAGATGAAGATTATAAAAAAGCGGGTTTTAGGTTATTACCTAGTGGAAATAGAAATCAAAAAAGTGCATTCCAAATTATGCTATATTCCGCATTTTTAATTCCGGTATCTATGCTTCCTTGGGCTGCAGAAATGACTGGATTTTGGTCCATGATAGTAGCTGTTATTATAAGTCTAGTTATGTACTATCCATCAATTAAACTATACTTTACATTAGATAATAAATATGCAACTCAACTAATGCTTATGTCATTTATCTATTTACCTATTTTATTTTCAATTTATTGTTTTAATCAGATATAATTTTTTTGTAAATGCAACAATTCAAATCTAATAAACAAAAAGAAAAAGTATACACCGCTTTAGTAGTAGTTGGGCTTATTGCAAGTGTAATGTTATTTGCAGGTTTATCAAGTGCTGTATTAGTTAGAAAAATGGATAAGTTTTGGGTAAATATCCATTTACCTTCTGCTTTTAAAATTAGTACTTTAATAATCCTTATTAGTAGTATATTTATGTACCTGGCACTGAAAAAAGCGAGAATATCAGATCAAAAGAAAACAATTTACTATTTATTAATTTCATTAGTATTGTCTTTGTTATTTGTTTTTTTCCAATTTCAGGGGTGGAAAAAATACTACCAGCAAGGAAATGCCGTTAAATCCTTTATCACTTTTGTATATGGCCAATACGGGCAATCCTATTTAGTTTATGATCAAGATGTTCCTATTAAATATGATGGTGAAAATTACTTAAAAAATGAAAAAATTCTAAGCGTAGACGAAATCGACAATTTAAAACTATTTTTAAGACAAATATGCGGATATGGGACTAGTTTTGAAGGTTCAAATTTATCATTGCTAGAATACGATAACCCTTTTACAATATATGATGTAAAAAGTAAGACAAAATTAAAAAATAATGAATCGGGACTTAGCTTAAATGGAAATAAAATTTCTGAAGGTCAAAAAGATGAGTTATTTAAATTTTCATATGGAGTTTGTAATGACCAACCATTTTTTATGCTCAAAGGAAGATATGGAGAGGATTTTTCTATTGCACTTAATGGAGAAGATTTAATATACGATAAAAAAAAGCTCTTTTTCCCAGCTAAAGAATTAACGGATTTAGAAAAAAATGCAATTACTCAAAAAGTATTTCAATCTGGAAAAGAATATTCAATTAAAAATGGTGAAGTCTATTTAAATAACAATTTAGTAGATAATTTTGATGGTTACTTCCGATTAAAATCAGGAATAAATATTCATATTCAAAATAACTTTTGGGAAAGAACTAAAGAGGAGCTGAATTCCAATCAATATGCTGAATTTTACCAAACTTCCAATGTTTCAAGCAGTTTTGTTTGGGTACTAACCATTATACATTTTTTACATTTAATATTGTCTTTATCTGGTATTTTAATTGTTACAATCAGGGCCAATATGGGTTATTATAATTCAGAAAATACAGCCGGATTAAAAGCTATTGGAGTTTTTTGGCATTTTGTTGGTCTTTTATGGCTTTACTTGTATGTATTTTTAGAATATATTAATTAAACTTGTATTTGAGTTTCTAAAAAAGTATTTAAATGGCTGGACACACAGAAAATATTAGCAGATCAGAACTTTGGGGTGGTGATGGTTCACCTTTCAGAATTTCATACGGGAAACAATGGATGTGGATGTTTTTAGTATCTGATGCTTTAACATTTGGAGGATTATTAACTGCTTATGGTTTTGCCAGACATCAAGCTCCATCTTGGCCTATAGGTGAAGAAACTTTTAATGCTATGCCCTTCCTTGGTAATGGTTTCCCGCTCTTGTATGTTGCTTTAATGACCTTTATTTTAATAGTTAGTTCAGTAACTATGGTTTTAGCGGTAGAAGCAGCACATCGTTTAGACAAAAAAGGAGTTATCAAATGGTTATTGCTAACAGTTATTGGAGGATTCTTTTTTGTAGGATCTCAAGCATGGGAATGGTATCATTTTATTCATGGAACACATTTTGGATCTGTTTTAACTTCCCAGGGATGGGCTGTAGTTGATTATGACTCCGCTAATAATCTTATTTTAAATATGGGTAGGGGAGTTTCAATAGTAGGAGCTGAAGCTGTTGCTTTATTAGAAAATGCTACAGCTTCAATGCAAGGTGCAAACCTAATTGAGAATGAATATGCTCCTCTAGTCCCTCAATATGCTAATTTTTTCTTTTTTATTACTGGGTTTCATGGTTTTCATGTTTTCTCTGGAGTAGTCTTTAATTTAATTATTTTGATAAATGTGGTGAAAGGGGTTTACGATAAACGCGGACATTACGAAATGGTTGAAAAAGTTGGCCTATATTGGCACTTTGTTGATTTAGTATGGGTATTTGTATTCACATTCTTTTACCTATTATAATTTTATTTAAATGGAAAGAGACGATTTAATTCACGATCATAAATATTCTGTTGCAGCTAATCATGATGAAAATCATGGTGCTGAAATAAGAAAGAAAATTTGGAAAGTAACGGGAATTCTCACACTTATTACGGTAGTAGAAGTTCTAATTGGAGCATTTATAAAACAATATGATGCTTCGGGTGCTGATAATGCACTATGGCCATATGTTAAAATAGGTTTCTTAGTATTAACCATAGTTAAAGCTGCATATATCGTCTTAGTTTTTATGCATTTAGGAGATGAAAGAAAAAATTTCAAATGGGTTATCTTAGCTCCTTATATTTTATTTATTATGTATCTCATTTTTATATGTCTTACAGAATCTAGTTATTGGCACGAAGTTTTTGAAGGTGCTAATAGCATCAACCCTTAGAATAAGTGATCTCTAGAAGAAAGGGGTTTTTAATATTGGGTTTAATATTTGGAGGCTTTCTCGCCTCTCTAGCATTTTTACTTTCTGGTGATACAGAATATAAGTCACAACCCAACTTTGGGAGTATAGATCAACCTTTTAATATAATCGATATAAATAACCAAACTATTTCATCTTGTGATTGGAATGATAAAATAGTTTTATATAATTTTTTATCTGTTAATTGTCCAACAGAGTTTGAAAAGTGTCCTTTTAGACTTGAATGGTTTAAAATTAAAATTTACAACGAATTAGTTGAAAATAAAGGATTCGAAGATGTGATAGTAGTAACCTCTTTTATTGATACTTTATCAGATATTAATGAAAGAATTAAAGAGTTTAGAAATTACAATAAGATAAATAGTAATAAATGGATTATGACTTCGACAAAGTATATCCCTTTTTTTGATAATAGTTTTGAAAAAGGAAATCCTTGGAAAAATAAAGACACTATTTATGGGTTTGATAAACAAGCTTATCTTATGACCTTATTAGTAGATAAAAATCAAAATATAAGAGGAAAATATCTTACTTATAATTTTGGTGAAATAAGAAGAATTACTAAGGAGATTAGTTTATTAATTCAGGAGGAACAAAGGGAAAAGAAACTTTCTGTTTTACCTATTTATGGAAATAAAGATTTCGATTCTTCTATAGATAAAGATACCATATATCACCAAATCCCTTATTGGTCATTTATGAATCAGAGTGGAGTAAAAGTAAGTTCAGATAACTTAAACAATAAAGTTCATTTAGTTGATTTCTTTTTTACTCATTGTCCCACGATTTGTCCAAAGATGACTGTTAACATGAAAAAGATTCAAAAGGCTATAAATAAAAAATGTTTTGATAATGTGGAATTACTGTCCTTTACCGTTGACCCTAAAAGAGATTCTACGCAAAGACTCAATGAATATGCTAAATCTTATAATTTAAACACGAATAATTGGAATTTAATTACTGGAGATCAAAATACGATCTATCAATTAGGAGTAAATGGGTTTTTAGTTCCTAATCAAGAAGATGCTCTGGCCCCAGGTGGATTTCTACATTCAGAAAAATTAATTTTAGTAGACCAAAAACATAGAATTAGAGGTTATTATGACGGAACGGATTCAGCAAATATTCCAATTATTGTTGAACATATTAAATCACTTATGTAAGTTTCATATTTAAATTTTATTTTGAAATAAATTTTACTTTAATTTTGGCAAAAATAATATATGAGTTTACCATCAGCCTCCATTACTAAAAACGATAAAAAAGCCAACATTTTTATTATTTCTGTCTCTGCGATTGTTTTTTTAGCTGTTGTTATTTTACATGAACTAAATTTGAATATTGAAATAAATTTTGATCCTCATATTTTCGCAAAATTTAATGCTCTGATTAACGCTACAGTTTCCATATTACTCATTCTAGGTTTAGTTTTCGTAAAATCAAAGAAATATCTGCTTCACAAAAGAGTAATGAAATTATCCATAATTTTATCCGTACTTTTTCTTTTATCCTATATAGCTCACCATCTTTTAGCTGAAAGTACAGTATTTTTAGGTAAAGGAAGTATTAAAACTATATACTATCTAATTCTTATTTCTCATATTATTTTAGCGGGATTATCCTTACCATTTATTTTATATACAGCTTACAGAGCTTCTATTGCCGAGTTCGGAAAGCACAAAAAATTAGCTAGGTATGTCTATCCTGTATGGCTCTATGTCGCTGTTACCGGGGTTATTGTTTTCATTCTAATATCACCTTATTATTCATGAAGTACATATATAAAATAGCGCTATTATTTTCATTTATATTTATTAGATTCAATTTATTTTCTCAAGGTTGTTCTACTTGTAGAGCACAAATAATTAATAGTAATAGTGAAGATTTAACGGTAGGTAATGGTTTAAATACTGGTATATTATTTCTTATGATTATCCCTTACATCATATTATTTTTTCTTTTTAGAAAAAAACTTTTTAAAATTTATAAGTCATTTAAAGTTAATACTTAAACTTTAACTTGTTAATAATCTTGTATTACATATATTTGTAAAAGTTCTTTTAAACTTATCAAGAAAGGTGGAGGGAAATGGCCCTTTGAAACCTTAGCAACCCCCATGAGGTAGGTGCTAATTCCAGATATTTATATCAAGATAAGAGTTGAAGAATTTACTATTCGATCTCTTTCAATGAAAGAGATTTTTTTTTGGAGTAACATGAAAGATATATTAAGTATTGCTAAAAATAAAATATTGGTTCTAGATGGCGCTATGGGTACTATGATCCAGCGCTATAAATTGGAAGAAGCCGATTTTAGAAAAAATTGGTTTGAAAACCATGACAGTCCACTAAAAGGAAATAATGATTTATTAAGTTTAACAAGGCCAGATATTATTAAAGACATTCATAATGCGTATTTTGAAGCTGGTGCAGATATTATCGAAACCAATACTTTTTCAGGAACTAATATTGCCCAATCTGATTATGGGTTAGAAAAATTTACTTACGATATTAATTTTCAAAGTGCTAAAATTGCTAGGGAGGTAGCTTTAAAATTTACAGAAAATGAACCTCATAAACCAAGATTTGTTGCTGGATCAATAGGTCCTACCAACCGAACAGCATCCATTTCACCAGATGTGAATGATCCTGGGTTTAGAAACACATCATTTGATAAATTAAATTTAGCATACCAAGAACAAATTACGGCACTTATGGATGGCGGAGTAGATTTACTTTTAGTTGAAACAGTATTTGATACTTTAAATGCAAAAGCAGCTTTATTTGCAATTGATGAGGTCTTTAAACAAAAAAAATCGTCAATTCCAGTGATGGTTTCAGGAACGATTACTGATGCAAGTGGAAGAACTTTAAGCGGTCAAACAACAGAAGCTTTTTTGATATCTATGTCCCATTTCCATTTATTTAGTGTCGGACTAAATTGCGCATTGGGGGCTGCAGATATGCACCCCTATTTAAAGATTTTAGCTAAAAAATCTTCTTTTTTAATTAGTGCTCACCCTAATGCAGGGCTTCCAAATGAATTTGGAGAATATGATGAAACACCTGAAAAAATGGTAAAACAAATTAAATTATTCTTAGAAGATAACTTAATTAATATAATTGGCGGTTGTTGTGGAACTACACCTAGCCATGTAAAGGCTATTGCCGAGTTAGCAGATCAATATTTACCAAGAAAAATGGATTAGTAATGGATAGTATTTTACAACCATATAAAGGAAAATATCAGTTTAAGTGGAAAGAATTTCCTTTTATGAAATTAAGCGGGTTGGAACCATTGGTTTTCAGTCCCCAACTTAATTTTGTAAATGTTGGAGAAAGAACCAATGTTACTGGATCTAGAAAATTTTTAAGATTAATTAAAGAAGAAAAATTTGATGAAGCTATAGATGTTGCAAGAGAGCAAGTGGAAGGAGGAGCACAAATAATTGACATTAATATGGATGAAGGCATGTTAAATGGTCAAGAGTCCATGGTGAGGTTTTTAAATCTCATAGCAGCTGAGCCTGATATCTCTAGAGTTCCGGTTATGATTGACTCTTCAAAATGGAATATTATTGAAGCAGGGTTAAAATGTATTCAAGGAAAAGGAGTAGTAAATTCAATTTCGTTAAAGGAAGGAGAAGCTCAATTTATTAAACAGGGGCAATTAATTAAGCAATTTGGAGCTGCTGTAATTGTGATGGCTTTTGATGAGCAAGGGCAAGCAGATTCTTATGAAAGAAGAATAGAAATCTGCGAAAGATCTTATACTATTTTAGTAAAAAAAGTGAAATTTCCACCTCAGGATATCATTTTTGATCCTAATGTTTTTCCAGTTGCTACAGGAATGGAAGAACATAAAAATAATGCAATAGATTTTTTTAAAGCTACTAGATGGATAAGAGAAAACCTTCCTGCAGCACATATTAGTGGAGGCGTAAGTAATGTTTCTTTCTCCTTCAGAGGAAATAATACAGTAAGAGAAGCAATGCACTCAGCTTTTCTTTACCATGCTATTAATGAAGGGATGGACATGGGCATAGTGAATCCTTCTATGTTAGAAATTTATGATGACATTCCTAAAGATTTACTTAACAAAGTAGAAGACGTACTTTTCAATAGAACTGAAAATGCGACAGAAGAGTTACTTTCGTTTGCTCAAAATATAAAGGGAGGTATAAAAAGTGAAGTCAAAAAAGCTGAATGGAGATCTGAGTCTGTTGAAAGGCGCTTAGAATATTCTTTAATCAAAGGCATCACAGAATTTATTATTGAAGACGTTGAAGAGGTAAGAATTAAGGCTTCAAAACCAATTGAAGTAATAGAAGGCCCATTAATGAATGGAATGAATACCGTAGGGGATTTATTTGGAGAAGGGAAAATGTTTCTTCCTCAAGTAGTTAAATCTGCAAGAGTAATGAAAAAAGCAGTTGCTTATTTAACACCATTTATAGAAAAAGAAAAAGGGGGAAAAGTACAAAGTAAGGGCAAAATTTTATTAGCCACTGTTAAAGGAGATGTGCACGATATAGGAAAAAATATAGTCGGTGTTGTTCTTGGTTGCAATCATTACGAAATTATTGATTTAGGGGTAATGGTAAGTGCAGATAAAATAATTAAAGAAGCCAAAGATCATCAGGTAGATATTATCGGATTAAGTGGCTTAATTACCCCATCATTAGATGAGATGATAGATGTAGCAAGAGAAATGGAAAAAAATAACATCCACATTCCTTTATTAATTGGAGGTGCCACTACTTCGAGGGTTCATACTGCGGTTAAAATTGAAAAAGAATTGCCATCTAGCAATACTATACATGTCTTAGATGCTTCAAGATCTGTTCCCGTAGCAGGTAATTTACTTAGTGATAAAAAGTATAAGTTTATTGAAAAAATTGAAAAAGAATATCAAACTCTGAGAGATTATCATTTTAAGAAAAAAAGTCAAAAATCTTATTTAAGTATTGTTCAAGCTAGAAATAATAAATTTCCGATAACTTGGGATAGCTACCAAGTTGTATCTCCTAAAAAACAAGGGGTTCATCTCATCCAAAATCTATCACCAAAAGAAATAGCTTCTTACATTGACTGGACTCCGTTTTTTCAAACTTGGGAACTTTATGGAAGGTATCCTAAAATACTTAACGATGAAATTGTTGGTAATGAAGCGCAAAAATTATTTAAAGATGCTCAAAAGATGCTAAAAAAGGCTTTGGATGAAAACTGGTTAGAAGTAAGGGCAGTTTTTGGTTTTTGGAAAGCCTACTCTGTTGATGACGATATATTAATATTGGACAAAAATGGTAAAATAATTGCTATATCTCATTGTTTAAGACAACAATCAAAAAAATCTTCCAAAGGGTATAATATTTCTTTAGCTGATTTCATAGCTCCTAAATCATCTGGTAAAAAAGATTTTATTGGGGCCTTTGTAGTAACAGCGGGAAAAGACATTGAAGCAATTTCTAAAAAATTCCAAGACGAAATGGACGATTATAACTCCATTATGATAAAAGCTTTGGCAGATAGAATGGCCGAAGCAGCAGCTGAATTTTTACATGAAAAGATTAGAAAATATGATTGGGGATACGCAAGTGATGAGAAATATTCTAATGAAGATTTAATAAAAGAAAAATATACAGGAATAAGACCAGCACCTGGTTATCCAGCTTGTCCTGATCACACTGAAAAGAATACTATTTTTAAGCTTTTAGATGCAGAAAAAAATGTTGGAGTTACATTAACAGAATCTTTAGCAATGTATCCTGCGGCTTCAGTTTCTGGCTGGTACTTTAGTCATCCTGAAGCTAAATATTTTGGATTAGGGAAGATCAAAATAGATCAAGTAGAAGATTTATCCAAAAGAAAAAAAATTGATGTTTCAATTATGAAAAAGTGGCTTTCACCTAATTTGGAGGATTAATCATTGTCTTAAACTCAAATTTATATGGATAACAAGTTTTATCGTTGCAAGTCATGTATTCTATAACCCCTGAAATTTGTAAACAATCTTTATGAATCTCAATTTTTTGCTTAAAGGTTGTTTTATTTTCAAAATAAGCAATTTTCACTCCAAAATTTTCATCGTACTTTATCTTAGGCTTTTGTTCTTGAATTTTACCTATAAGAGAAAAATTATTACTTGAATTAAAGTGAAACTTTGTTGGGAGCGGCCCTTGATTAGGAGACGGTAACTCAACAGCATATAGATGCCAATTATTATCAATTTTAGCATCAAAAGAAATTATATTCTCATTTTTTTGAAAACTAACTTTCCATGTAACAGGACTTTGAGAAAAATTTGAAATCGAGAAAAAAAATAATAAATAAAAAAGAATAAAGGATTGCACTTATTAGGTTTTGAACTCCTTTAACCCCTCTCTAAGCCAAGAGATAAAATCTTCTTTATTACCATGATTAATATAATCAGCGGATCCATTAGATAAATCTTTTCCATTCTTATCTAACATTCTATAGTATGGTTGAGATAATGCCTTGTATTTTTTGGCTTGATAGGCACTCCATTTATCCCCAATAGTGGTTACATTAATTATTTTTCCAGGAGCAATTTCAACCTCAGCATGCTCATTTTCAGGTAAAGGTCTTTTATCATCTACATATAAAGAAACAATAACAACACTATCTCTTAAAATATTTAAAACCACTTTTTCTCCCCAAACTTTTTCTTCCATTTTTCTGCAATTTACACATGCATGTCCTGTGAAATCTAAGAAAGTGGGTTTATTATTTTTTTGAGCATAAGCCAATCCTTCATTAAGATCATGAAATACAGGAAGTCCTTGGGGTCCATTGTGTGTATTCTCAGTAGAATGAGATCCCGTAACCGTTTTTGCTAAACCTAAACCATTGGGCGATTCACTGTAATTCATTGGAGGTGGAAATCCGCTAATTAAATTTAAAGGGGCTCCCCACAATCCAGGAAAAATATAAAAAACAAAAATTAATACGGAAGTAGCTAAAATAGTTCTACCAACAGAAAGTGATTCAATAGGGCTATCATTGGGCAATCTTATAAAACCAAATAAGTATAATGCTAAAATAAAGAATATACCTACCCATATAGCTATAAATAGTTCTCTTTCAAGAAAGTGTCCTTGGACTACTAAATCAGCATTGGAAAGAAATTTAAAAGCTAAGGCCAGTTCTAAAAAACCTAAAAATACTTTCACTGTATTTAACCACCCACCTGATTTTGGCAATGAATTTAACCATCCCGGAAAAGCTGCAAATAATGCAAAAGGAAGTGCTAACGCTAGTGAAAAACCAAACATACCTATAAAGGGTCCAATACCACCAATTGTAGCAGATTCGACTAATAATGTTCCAACTATGGGTCCAGTACAGGAAAAAGAAACTAAAGCAAGAGTAAAAGCCATAAAAAAGATACCTAAAAATCCTCCTTTATTAGAGGCTGAATCAGCCTTGGTAACCCACGTATTTGGAAGATTGATATCAAATGCCCCTAGAAATGAAATAGCAAAAACTACAAGGAGAAGAAAGAAAAATAAATTAAAATAGACATTGGTAGAAAGTGAATTTAAAAAGCTAGCACCAAATATGGCTGTAATTATGGTTCCCAAAAGAACATAGATAATAATTATACTTATACCATATAAAATAGCATTTCTAATACCAGCTGTTTTATTTTGAGATTGTTTGGTGAAAAAACTAACAGTCATTGGTATCATTGGAAAAACGCATGGAGTTAAAAGAGCAGCAAATCCACTTAAAAATGATAGAAAGAAAATAACAAATAAAGATTTTTTTTCGGATTTTTCTTCATTGGAAGTATCTAAAATTTCGTTTTCAAATCCATCTACTTCTTCAGATTTAGTTAACTCTGGATTCTCCTCTACGATAACAATATCATTTTCTTCTGAAATTTCTGGAATTTCAAATTCTTCAAAGTTACATCCTTTAATAGCTAATTCAAAAGGGCCGTCGTAGGGAGGAAGACAATGATTATCATCACAAGTCTGGAAAGTAAAAAAACCTTTAACGGTAAAATCACCTTGTGTATTTACATATAATTTTCTTGAAATAGTAAGTTGCCCGCTGTGTAAATACAGATCTTCTTTGGCAATTTCATCATAAACATGGTGAAATTCTGGTTCACTTATTTTATCATCTAAAATATAGTTGGAAGAAGTGTCTATATATAAATCAGTAGGAATTGAAAAACTTTCAGGGGGTAAATTAGCTGCATTTATGTGCCAGTCGTCATCAATTTCTATGGAGGCTTTTATCGTTACTTCACAGCCATTTTGTTCGGCAGATATAATATAGTGTACTTTATCTTCCGGAAACTCCATCTCTTGGGAAACAATGTTCTTACTGGAGAAAAGAAAGAGTAATCCAATAAAAAATACGAGTAATTTTTTTAAGTACATCTAAAAAATTTGACCAAATTTACAATGTTATTCCAACCAATCAACAAATAATTGGATAATGTGTGTTATTGCTTAACGCTCAATAACGAAAAAAGTTATTAAAAAACAATAAAAAAGAACTATTCTTGATATAATAAGTGATAATAGATTTTTGATTTTTCACGAATTTTGACTTTTTCGCTGATCACATATCCAATTACCCAAATAATATCTTCATTTGAAATAAGAACATAAATATTTTTTTTTTCAAAAAGAGGAACTTTTCTTTCAGTCAAATAATCACTTATTTTTTTAGATCCTTTCATTCCAAGAGGTTGAATTTTATCTCCTTTTCTCCATTTTCTTATTAACAGAGGAAATTTAAGTTTAGAATAATCTACATTTTCAAAATTTAGACTTCTAGTTTTAATATTTCTTGTTTTTGAAATCTTTCCAGACAAAAATATAGGATAGTCTATGGCTTGATTTTCATTTAGATAATATTCTTTTAAGTCATTTTTTTCCATTTTTTTGGGTCTTAAAAGCCAATAATTTCTATCATTTAAAAGTTGAAAATTTGCACTTTCAATATATTTTCCAGCCTGAGAAGGGGCTTCTATCCATTTTGAGATCTGATGATTTTTAAACCCATATCTCCTTAAATAATGAGTCCAAAAATAAGATGGAATAGTGTAGTCATATTGAATTTTTACGTAATTTTTTTCTTCAGAAATATACTTTTCTAGTTTTTCTTTAACCAAATAGTTTAAAAGTAAATAATCTTCATTTAAGTATTTTATAGTATTGGAAAGAGCCTTTTCGTAATTTGGAAATTGGGTGCTTACTAATTTTAAAAGTTTATTTCTTATAAAGTTTCTATCATATTTTGAAGTTAAATTACTGCTATCAATGTTAAAATTAATAGTATTTAATTGCGCATACTCTTCCAATTCCTTTTTTGAAAATTCAAGCCCAGGTCTTAAAATAATAGTATTAATTTTTTGAATTCCTTTTAAACTATTAATTCCATTGCCTCTAAATGCATTAAATAAAAACGTTTCATGATTATCATTTTGGTGATGAGCAGTAATAATATAGTCTAATTTCTCTTGATTAATTAGCTCATTAAAAAATTGATATCTAACAATTCTTGCTTCATTTTGGAGATTTTTATTTTTATTTATTTCTGTGGTTTTAATAAAAAAATTAATTTTTCTTTCTTGGCAATACTCTTCAATTATTTTTATTTCTCGGTTGTTTTCTGAACCACGAAGTTGATAATTAACATGAGCTACTGATATTTTCAAACCAGTTTTAAAACTTAAATCCAACAGCGCCATAGAATCTAGTCCGCCAGAGACACCAATTAAAAAATTACTTTTTAAATTTATCTTATGATGGTTAAAGAAGTTTAAATACTTATTTATGTAATAATCTAGGTTTGACATGCCTTAAATAGTGCATCTGCTTTAATTAATGTTTCTTCATATTCTAATTCTGGAGAACTATTTATTGTTATAGCTCCACCTACATGAAAAGATAATAAATGATTTGCTTTATTATAAATTAATGTTCTAATTATTACATTAAAATCAAAATCACCATTAGGATATATTATTCCAAAAGATCCAGAATATAAACCTCTTTTGGACTTCTCATATTTTTCCATAATTTCCATAACCTTAATTTTTGGAGCTCCTGTCATAGAACCCATTGGAAATGTAGCTTTTAAAATATCTGAAACTTTAATATTTTCTGAAATTTCACATGAAATAGTAGAAATCATTTGATGAATATTTCTAAATGAATATACTTTTCTTAGCTCCTCTACCTTGACCGAACATTTTTTTGCTATTCTACTTAGGTCATTCCTTACCAAGTCAACAATCATATTATTTTCAGCTTGATCTTTTGAGCTATTTTCTAGCTGTTTTTTTAATAATCTATCTTTCTTAGGATCCTTGTCTTTTCTTTGTGTTCCCTTTATGGGACTAGAATAGATTTTATTATTTCTTTTTTTAATATATAATTCTGGACTTGCAGAAATTACGTAATGATTTTCTAGATCAGCATAAAACCCATATGGGGCCTGTGTTAATTGTTTCAATTTATTAAAAATAGCTTTGGGTTGGAGAAGTTTACTTTTGGCTTTCCATTGATAGCAATAATTGGCTTCATAAAAGTCGCCTTTTTGAATATGATTTTTAATTTTTTCAACATTTTCCAGATAATTTTTTTTACTGATTTCTGCTTTAAAATCTATTGCTTTGGAGGCTGTTATCTCACTCTTTATAGAGCTGGTTTTTTTAATTTTTTCTGGTGTAAAGCAAAATAGTTGTGGGAATTGGATATCATTTAAATTAGATGATTTTAATTTTTCAATATTATTTTTTAAATCATAAGAAAAAAAACATAAAATATGTTCTCCATGATTTGCATCTAAAAATTTTTGAAAATCAGAAAGTAAATTTTCATTGTTTTCTTTAGAATACCAAGTAGATTTACTTCCCGTATATAATTGATCTTTAAAAAAGACTTCCAAATCAATATTTAAATATAATCTTGAATTATTTTATAGACACATTTTGCCCAGTCTTCACCATCATTAAGTGAGGGGACTAAATCTAACTTCTCTCCCCCGTTTTCCTCAAAAATTTCTTGATTTTCCTCACTAATTTCTAAAATGGTTTCCAAACAGTCAGCAACAAAGGCAGGAGAAAATACCAAGACTTTTTTCATTCCTTTTTTCCCAAGTTTTTCTACTGTTTGGTCAGTGTATGGTTGTAACCATGGATTTCTTCCCAGTCTCGATTGGAAAGTAGTGCTATATTGATTCTCTTTTAGTTGAAGTATTTTTGCTAAATGTCTTGAAGTTCCAAAACAAGTAGCTTTATAACATAACTTGTTGGTATGATTGACTTCTTTTTCACAATTGTGATCTTTGCAAGGCTTACCATCTAAATAAATTTTATCTACATGCCTTTCTGGAATACCATGATAAGAAAAAAGAATATGATCATAACTGCTCAAATCAAACTCCTCTGTTCTATTTTTAACACACTCTAAATATCGATAATCATCGTAAAATTGTCCTATGATTTTAATTTCTGGTATGGCCCACCATTTTCTTATAATTTTGAAAGCTTTTTCTGTAATAGATCCTGTGGTTGCAGATGCATATTGAGGATATAGAGGAAAAATAATGATTTGATCATAGTTTATTAGTCGCATTTCAGCAAGAACTTTATCCATACTAGGGTTACCATATCGCATAGCAAGATGAGTTTCAAACTGGTTGTGTGATATTTTTCTTACTTTTTCAGTAAGATTCAAACCGTATGTTAAAAGAGGAGAAGCTCCGTTACCGATTTTAAATAATTTTTTATATTCTTTAGCAGATTTTGGCCCTCTTGTTGGGACGATTATCCCATTTACCAAGATCATTCTTAGAATAGGATTGACATCAATCACTCTTGGGTCATTCAAAAATTCTCTTAGATATTTTCTAACATCTCTTACTTTTGGACTATCGGGAGTCCCAAGATTAATTAAAAGTACTCCAGTTTTTTTACTACTCATCCTTAAATATGTAAAGGTCTATTTTCAGTTGCAGATAGTGCAGCTTCTTTTACAGCTTCACTATATGTTGGGTGTGGATGACAAATTCTTGCAATGTCTTCTGCACTAGCTCTATACTCCATTGCTACAACAGCCTCCATTATAAGATCAGCTGCTCTAGGAGCAATCATATGAACCCCTAAAACTTCATCATTATTTGAGTCAGAAATGATTTTTATTAATCCCTGAATATCCATAGATGCTCTTGCTCTTCCTAATGCTCTAATTGGAAATTGCCCAATTTTAAAATCTACATTAGACTCTAATAGTTCTTGTTCAGTTTTTCCAACTGATGCTACTTCCGGCCAGGTATAAACAACTCCTGGTACTAAATTATAATCAATATGGGGTTTTTGGTTAGCTATATGTTCTGCAACAAAAACACCTTCTTCTTCTGCTTTATGAGCTAACATTGCTCCTTTAACAACATCTCCAATCGCATAAACATTATTTTCAGATGTCATTAAATTATTATCGGTTACAATTCTTCCTGCTTTATCGGTTTCAATACCTATGTTTTCCAATCCTAGTTCATCAGTATAAGCTTTTCTTCCAACTGCAACTAAGCAATAATCACCTTCTATTGAAATTATCTCCTCTTTTTTATTTTTGACATCTAATTGAACTCCTCCCTCAACCGCGTTTACTTTTTGAACAGCATGATTAAATAAAAATTTAAATCCTTCTTTTTTTAAAATCTTCATTAATTCTTTACCAAGAGTTTTATCCATTGTAGGAAGAAGACCATCTTGAAATTCAACAACTGTTACTTCAGACCCCAGTCTTCCATATACCGATCCTAACTCTAAGCCAATCACTCCTCCTCCTATAATAATTAAATGTTTAGGAACTTCTTTTAAAGATAGGGCTTCAGTAGAGGTGATGATTCTATTTTTATCTGGCACCATTCCTGGAAAAAAATTGGGTTTAGACCCAGTAGCTATAATTATTTTTTCTCCATAGATGCTCTCTTTCTTTTCACCATCTATATTAACAATGTTTTTATCTTTAAATGATCCCATTCCATGAAATACTTTTATTTTATTTTTATCCATTAAATATTGAACACCATCACAAGTTTGACTAATAACTTCTTGTTTCCTAGCCATCATCTTAGGAAGATTTACTTTAGGGGTATTTATATCTATTCCATGTTTGTCAAAGTCATGTAAAGCTGTTTTGAAATGTTCACTTGAGTCTAACAATGCTTTTGACGGTATACATCCTACATTTAAACAAGTTCCACCAAGGGTATTATATTTTTCAACTATTGCAGTAGATAAGCCTAACTGTGCACATCTTATGGCAGCTACATAACCACCAGGTCCTGAACCAATAACAATAACATCGAATTTTTCCATCATTAAAATTTTAAAAGACTAATTTAAACATTATGGATTGAATCAACCATGTGTTTTATTAAGATTCATATGATTTTCACACTTTTTAAAATAATAGTAATAAATAAGTGCTAATTGAAGAATAATAGGCTTAACAAATGGATTAAATTCTTGAATAAGTGCAAACCAAAATAAAATAGTTGTAAAAATCATGAAAAGAGAAAATATCAAAAACCAATAAGTGAACTTATTCCACCTCTTCTTCAAAATACTGTAGATTAAAATAAAATGAAGTGGACTACTCCACAATAAATTAAAATTGAGTTTAGTAGCTTGGTGATCAGTTCCTACCCACATGAAAATCAATATTATTGCTAGAAGAACTAATAATGTCAGATTGATTATAGACCAAGTGAAAATTAATTTTTCATCTTTAATATAGAGTAAAACTAAGGTAACAAAAAACAATGCCCAGCTATATAAAACTATATTTTCTTCATCTTTTTTCAAAATATTAGACTCAATAACGATTGATTTGGAAAGAACAATATTTTTTTTCTCTGATCCAGATTGCACCAAACTTTTAGCTAATATGGATTCCACTTTGTCGGGTAAAAACATGAGATTATTATTGCTTACTAGAACATCAATTTTTTTTCCTAATACGAGATCTATTCCTAATTCTAACCAAGGGGTATATTTCAAATAAGTATGAATGATTTCTCTGAATGTATATTTATTAGCTAATTCAGAATGGTTAAATAGTAAATTTTTTCCGTAAACGTTGACTAATAAATCTCTTATTCTTGAAGAACAATTATCATAAAAAAACTCATATTGGTAATTTCTATTTTCGGGTTGATAATTTTCAATAACCAAAGTTAATAGTTTTAATTTTTCTTCTTTATTTAAATTTAGGACCTGTTCTCTAACTCCTCTTTTTTTTCTAGAATACTCGGAAATGAAGTTAGACATTGGTTGAATACCCATGTAATAGTTGAGTCTACCTTTTGCAAAGTCATAACCAAAGTCAAATTGATTTTCTGAAAACTGAAATAATCCCCAGTTAACTACTAAGTCTATTTGATCTTCTGCATTTAAAATCCTTAGAGCACTATGTCCAAAAAGTGAGTAAATTTCATTGCCAGGATCACAAGTAAGTATACTAATTTGAGTTTTATTTGCATTTTTGGAAAGATCAATATTTTTACCAATTACTGTAAAAGGAAGAATTAATAAAAGAATTAGCAATTTATAAGTTGAAAATATTTTCAGCATTTTTTGTAGTGATTTTCCCAATTTCTTCAATACTTATTTGGTAAATATCTGAAAGTTTATTAGCAATTAGAGTGACGTAGCTACTTTTATTTCTCTCCCCCCTAAATGGCACTGGTGTTAAATATGGAGCATCTGTTTCTAATAAAATATTTTCTATATCAATTTCTTTAACTATTTTATCTAAACCACTATTTTTAAATGTTACAACACCTCCAATTCCTAATTTGAAATTTCCATACTCTAATATTTGCTGTGCATCTTTTAATGTACTTGAAAAACAATGAAAGACGCCACTTAGTGAAGAAGAATTTTCTTCATCTAAAATTTTAAAAATCTCTTTATAGGAGTTCCTAGCATGAATTACAATAGGTAAATTAAATTCCTTAGCCCAACTAATTTGCTCTTTAAATGCTTTTTGTTGAATTTCAAGCGTAGTCTTATCCCAGAACAAATCAATACCTGTTTCGCCAATTGCTACAGGGCTATAATTTTTAACATAAGGTTTCAAAATGGCGAGTTCTTTTTCAAAATTATTTTTTACAGAGCAAGGATGAAGTCCCACCATAGGATAACAAATATTTTTATTGTCTAACGATAATTTAATAACATCGTTAATGGTACTAGAATCAATATTCGGAAGCAATAATTTATTTACATCATTTTCGATACATTCTGAAATAATTTTATTTCTGTCTTCTTTAAAATTTTCTAGATATATATGAGTGTGGGTGTCAATAAACATTTAAAATCGGATATTTTAAAATTAAGTTATAAGTTTAATGTTATTAAAGTTTAAATGGTAGATAAATATAATCATAAGAGTAAATATTTTATAGAACTTAATTCTTTAAGATTTATCGGATTTTTAGGGATTTTTTTTGGACATGTTTTTTTTAGTAACAATTTAGAAATTGTTAAATCTCCAATTTACAGTGTTTTTCATGATTATGGAAAAATTCTTGGCTTTATATCTTTAGACTCTTTTTTTGTTCTTTCCAGTTTTTTAATTACATGGAAAGCCTTGGAAGAACTTCAATTCAGTAATGGTTTTAGTTTTAAAAATTTTCTAATAAGGCGAACTCTTAGAATCTGGCCGCTTTACTTTTTAGTCGTTTTTTTAGGCTACTTCATCTTTTATACAGAGACTTATTTTAATCATCAAATTAACCCACTTCCTTCGTTTTGGAGTTTTGTATTTTTCATTTTAAATTTTGACATTATTGAAAATGGTTATGAATTTTTATTTTTCATGGTCTTTTTATGGTCTATTTCCGTAGAAGAGCAATTTTATATTTTTTGGGCGATCATTTTGAAATGGTTTAATAATCATTTGACTAAAATTTCTCTTGGACTAATTTTAATTTCTTTAATTTTTAGATTCTATTATTTGAATAGCCCTTTAAATTTAAACTTTAATACTTTAAGTACTTTAGGAAATTTTGGAGTGGGATCTTTAATTGCTATTTCTGCATTTAAAAAAGATAAAACTTTCTTGCTTATACAACAACTTTCTAAAAATAAAGTGATTTTCTTGTATGCTTTTATGCTTTTAATATTTTTATTTGCACCAATCCTTTGGAAAATTAATTTTTTTATAATTATCCAAAGGTTGGTATTTTCTATTTTTTTTGCTCTTATAATATTGGAACAATCCTATTGTAGGAATTCAATTATTAAATTTTCAAGTATACAATTCTTTGATTTTTTTGGAAAAATATCTTTTGGTTTGTACTGCTACCATGGACTGATTATTGCAATTATTTTAAAGTTAAATTTAAATCAATCCTTACTTTTTAATATTATTATTTATCCCATTTTAATTTTGATTTCAACCATATTTATTTCTTACATAAGCTACCAATACTATGAGTTGAAGTTTTTAAAATTAAAAACTAGATATACTTTATCTAATTAAATACATTTTACCAATACCATTCGTAAATGCTTTATCTCCATCAGTCTCTCTGTGCTCAATAGATTGGTTATCAATCTTTGAAATAACTCGGTATAGATAAATACCATTTGCTACAGGGTCTCCAAATTCATCTTTTCCATCCCAATAATATTCTGATACATTGTTACCTATTTTTAGGAGCTGACTTTCATGCAAAGATATCTGTTTGATCAATCGTCCTCTAATATTGAGAATCTGAACATCTAATTTATTGGGAATTTTGCTACCAGTAAGTGTAAAAGCAAAATACGTTTTTGTTGAAAAAGGATTTGGATAGTTATAAATATTACTAATTGTAGACTCTTGAATTACTTCAAATTGTATTTGATAAGGTTCATCCCCACTCAAATTGCCAGACTTATCTTGCCCTTGAACTCTTAACTTGTAAATCCCATCTTCTATAAAATTTGGACTAAACTCAATGGTAAATTTATTTTCCTCTTCATTAATGAACCAATCGAGGTTAGGGGTTGAATTATTATAAAAATTAATTCTTTTCCAATTGGAGGAATTTGGAGACATTATTTCAATTTGAAAATTGGTTGTATCCACATCTTCATTTAGAATTAGAAATGGATTTTCATCATCTAACTCTATAACAATTAAGGGGTTGGGACTAACAATATCATTATTTAAAATATGGACCCCGTCAAAAGTTACATCTAATATTGGATTGGTATTATCCTTTAATACTGATATTTTAGTTTGCGCTAAATTATTAAAATAAAACTGTTCGGCTTGGTCTTTGTTATTATTGATTATAGGATTAGCTGTAATCCACAAATAATAATCATCTATTAAACTTCTAGTTGAAAATGAAATAGTATCAATAAGTAAATCTCTTGATTTTAAAGAGTCTTTTCTAGGATAAGGAATATTAATAATACCATTTTGATTTTCAATTTTATAGTTGACTAAAAGACTGTCCATATCAAAAGGGGATACATTTTCTATGGCAATTGAAAAATAAACAGAATCTCCTTGTTGGCTTAAATTAGAGTCTAAATACCAGCCTTTTTTTGGATTAACGGCTAACTCGGGAAGAGGATCATACGTTACTTGCCATCTCAATACTTGAGCTGGTGTAAGGAGTGAATCATCAGAAGTTTCTATTTCAAGTTGTAAGAATCTATAGTTACTATCTATTTGTAAATTAATAATAGAATCAAGATTCGTGAACAGGGTGTCAACTAATAAATTCTTTTGTGAGGAAGATAGAGAGGTTAGTCCTAAAATTCTTAATCTTGAAGAATCAGCAGAAAGTAATTCTAGGGCACTTTGTTTCCAATAAATATTTTTCCAATTATAGGATGGTCCTATACTGGATGTAGTCATTTTTCCATTTTCTAAAGAACTTGAAACACTTGTACTTAACTCTAAAAGTTGAGATGGAACAAATCCAGGTGAAATTGTATCTGATCGAACTTCAATAGCTGTAGTAGGGTCTCCCTTTTTACAAAAAAAAATAAATCCGTCATCTGGCTGAGAGGAACTAGTAAATCCAGTAGCACCTAAATTTTGAAAGGCAGTAATTAAATCATTGGACCAATTGGTATATAAAGGGCTGTTATATAGTAATGTTCCTCCATAGTTATTTGGAATATAACTATATGCTATAATAAAGTGTCCATCTGGGATTTTATTTTCTAGAAATGTAGCCAAAGAATCAAGTTGCGAGGCTACATCATTTCTAAACATGAAAAAACCATGTTCTCGAGATCTTCCTATTAAGGAGGTATTTCCACAAATTCCAGGATCGCCGTTATGCTGACCAAAGCAATGATTTGGATTTAGAATAGTTGGCGGATTAGTTGAGTTATCTACAAAGGGAGTTCTCCAGTAATTTAGAGAATTGGGATCTACTACTCCAATCATTACAGCTGGTTTTATCCATCCTCCATAATCAGCTATATCGCCGCTAACTTCCCAGTAGGTGCCTGACCATTCAGAACCAAGAGCAACATGTTGAATATAATTCTTACATGTAATGCTTTTAAAAGTGGGCAAAAAACTAAATTGATTAATAGTAGTGTCGTACTTAATATTTAAAAATTCATTGTCTTTAAATTGATCAAAATGAGCTTGTGACCATCCCCATAGATTATTAATATATTGAAAAGATCTATATTTCCAATCAACTACAGAACTATCTGGTCTTGTTCTCCAATAATAAACGGTACTATCTGTAAAAAACAATGAATCTGAAGAGTTAGTATTGGTATTTATCCAATTATTAGGAATCGCTTCTACCACTCCTCCAGATGAAATTATTGACTGAGTTTTAAGCAACGGGGAATTGAAATTTATAGTAGTATCAATTTCAAAATAATAAGTATTTGTAGGTTCTAAAGGATTGATAGTAGAAACTCGTAATGTATCTAATTGGTTTCCAACAATACTAAAATCATAAGGCCAAATTGGAATTATTGAGTTAGAAGAAATATTTAATATATATTCTGCAGTATTATTATTCGTCTCATCTTCTGCTTCTTCAATATTTGAAATTGGTAAATCAATAGTGATTTCAAAAATATTTCGACCTATACTATTTTCAGGACGATTAATGATATTAAAAGTGACTGTGTCTTTATTTAGAACTCCTGGAATAAATTTAGAGTATATCGTATCCGTTCCGTTAGGTAAATTTTGTTTTACTTCAATATAAATAGAATCGTTAATCGCTTTACCAAGGTTATATACTTCAAATTTTAAGTCAAAACTATTTTTAGATAAATCTACTGTTCTTGGGTTAGTCCATATATTTTGAGGATTAATTAATAGTTCTGGAAGTAAATGAGCATTTACTTTAACTGCTGGGTCTCCCTGTAGGGACATACCATTATAGTTACTTTCAAATTTTGGTTCCCATGTAAGTGTAGAGGTATTTAAGTCTAAAGAGTCAATAGTCATTACCATTTGTTGACCTATACTTTTATTATATCCATATTTCCCAATCATTTTATATAGATATTTTGCATATTGATTGATATAGGGAATAAAACCTTGTTTTGCAGTAGAAATAAATCCTATTGCCCCACTATTTTCTGGTCTTAAAATTTGTTCAGCAAAGCTATTAGTATCCGTATTGTGAACATCTCCAGAATAGCATCCTAAACCTATCACTACAGGATACTTTCCTTGATTATTCCAATTTTCAGGTTGATCTATATTTTGACTAAACCCGTATCCCGAAGATGCATGTCCAAAAAAAGTCATTAATGAAATACCTTCTTCTAAAAATTCTTGAACCGTTTGAAATTCAAGTGGATCTATTATAGAAGTAAAAGGATTTTTTCCAAATTTTTTGACATTTCCTCCAAAAGAAGTGTCTTCAATTATATCCCGAAACTCTTGAAGCTTATTATTCATATATGCTTGTTCAGAGCTATCGCTTCCACCTGAAAAATGAGCAATATTTTTTTGCCAAGCCTTATTTTCAATAGTATAACTACTGTTATTACCTTGAAAAGTCTCTAATTCTATTACTTTATTTAAATATTTTAAAACCGAAGAATTCTCTTTTGCACTCAGTCTACCAATGGGAATAGGAAAACCTCTTTTTGTAGGATCTAACCCAACAGCAATATGATTATCAGAACTTGGACATCCCCAAGAGGGAAGGGAATTTAAATTATATGATACAGAATCCTTCCTAGAGCCTGGAGTAGTTTCGTCATTAAATCTTACAGATTTTCCAATTAAAAATAAGTGAGAAGGCCATGAAGGCCAGTTTTGCATGGCAAATTTTAAGAATCTTCTAATACTCAATGGATTTTTATAAATTCCACTTGCAAATTGATGATATAGCTCTTCAATATCGACCACTAATGTATCCATTTCTTCTGCTCTGTATGAAGCATATGTTCTAGAAGAAGTAATAAGTTTTTGTTCAGTAACAATTACAAATGCACTATCAAGCTGGTAGTTATTAAAGTTATTAAAATATCCAGATTTATTTACCGGGGAAACTTTATTCACATAATAGGCATTTGAATCCCCATCTAAATAGCAAATAATAGTGTCATTTATTGTAGTTGGAACAACAACTTCCCAAAAATTATTGTGGGCTGTAATGGGGACTATTTTATTGATATCGTCTAAAATATATAACCTTATATTCCCTAATGAATTAGTTAAATTTGTAATTGTTATTCGTTGCTTTTGATTGGCAATAAATGGGATGCCAAAATGGATTTTATTATAAGGAGAGAAATCAAATGTATGAGGATAACAAAGGTTAATTGAGGCAATATTCTGATAATCTGTACCTTGACCAATATCTGAAATTTCGTGTTTAAATTCTGTATTAGAATTAATATTTGAAGTAGGAAGGTCATACTCTAGATGAAGTGTTTTATAATTAAAATAACTAGAATCAATTAGTAAATTATTATTTATATACACCTTGGTGTTATGATTATTTCCATCTACATTTACAGTAGAAGAATTGGCCGATATTATATTTATTTCCCCAAAGCTATTAGGGCCGTTATTGAAACTATTTAATGAATTTATTTGTTCTGTATTTGAACCGTTTTTAGTTAAACTAGGTCCTGCCCAACCTTCACCTTCTTCATATTTAGGGCTGGATAATCCACTTTGCTGTCTTCCCAATAAGTAATTAGAGTTAAACTTTAATACTTCATTTCTCCAGCAGTAATTAGTAGCATTATAATTATTGAAATTAGTATCAGTTTCTACAATAGTTCTTTTATTATTATTGTTGTTATTCCAAGTAAAATAGTATCTAATAGTGTCATTGAATAAACTATAATATGAATCAGGAATATGTACAGCAGAATCATAAACTAAAGTATCGAGCCACCCATCATTTTTTTCTGCATAAAATTCTACATAATCTTGTTGATTTAGAAATCCATTATTGTTTTGATCTTTAATTAAAATTGAAACTTCTTTTTCTCTTCCAAAAATTTGGAATTGGTCATGTGGTATATTGCTAATGTCAATACCTAGGTTAGATAAATAATTATTAAGGACATTATACTCAATTCGATGAATTCCAGAATTACTAATTGGGAAATGAAAGTATTGTTGATTGAAATTAATCCACTCATTTCCCAATCCCTGAGAGAAAAAATTAAAATGGGAGGCAAGTAATAGAAAGAATAAAATAATTTTTCTAAATAAAATCAATTTATTCAGGATTTAAATTAAATTTTAATGAAAATATATTGCTGTATTCTGCAATTGAAACATCTCCAATGTCGGTGAGAGCATATTCTATTTCTACCCCTTTTATATTGATTCCTAACCCTAAATTCGGCTGTATGGTATATATCATTTTTCCAGTTAAATCGGGTGTTTTTTGAATATTACCAATTCCACCCCTTAAATAAACAATATTTTTTATGTTTACTTCTGCTCCTACGTGAGGGTCTAAAGAAAAAGGATTGGCAGATATTAAGGTATTTCTTTGACCATCTGTAGTTAAATCCGAGTTAAATTCTAGTAATAAAGAAACATTTTCTTCCAGTTGATATTTTTTATTAATACCTAAAATAATTCTAGGAAGAGTCAGCTCAAGCCCATTTTGAGGAAGGTCATTC
>MDSV01214231.1_pt1 | contig 31293 bp, 38 predicted proteins | sample 810851 | NCBI WGS metagenome assembly MDSV01 (sample SAMN05326640, study PRJNA326480) | marine metagenome | isolation source: seawater | place: Atlantic Ocean: North East | collected 2012 | reverse complement strand
TTTTAAATTTGAAAATTCTTTTTGTATTTCTTCTTTAGTCATAGATTGAAGCCATGCACGATATGATGGCTTAGAAACTTTGAGATAATTCATTATCTGGTTAAAGATTAGCTCTCCTTCTCTTGCTGCATCACAGGCATTTACTATAGAAGCTACATCATCTCTTTTACAAAGTTTTTTAATTAAATCTAGTCTTGGTTTTGTTTGTGATATGGGAATTAAATTTCCTGGACCATTTAATGGTAGAGCTTCTAGGTTCCATTTGGATTTTGGTTTTTCGAATTCGATTAAATGACCTTGAGCACAAGTAACTAAATATTCTTCGTTCTCAAAGTAGTGTAGGCTTTTAGCTTTAACTTTCTTAGCTGATAAAGCTGATGCGATTAAATTTGCTACACTGGGCTTCTCTGCAATTATCAATTTCTTTTCATTTAACATAGAAACGCAAATTTAAATAAATATCATTATTATGTCAAATTGATAGGTTCAAAAAAAATACCTAAGTCATTCTAATTATTGATATAATTATTTTTTTTGTACCATTGAATATTTTTCTCTAATATCTCTGACACAGTTAAGTATTTGTGATTTAAATCTTTCTGTGATTTGAGGGAGGTTGCTTGTGCACCTATTTCAATAGCTTTAAGACCATCTATAGGTAACTTGGGTCTTTTTTTTGTGAAGAAAGAAATAAATTCTGATAAATAAGATATTAAATATAATTGCCATTTTGGAGTAATCTTATTTATTTTTGATATTTTCATTATTTCGCAAACTTTATCAAAAATCTCTCCTATTTTTACATTCTCACCAACAATTATATATTTTTGTCCTGGTAACATTTCAAGAGATCTCAAAGTTATTTTAATAACATCATTAATGTGTACCAACGGAATATAGGATTGAGGGCAGAATTTTGCTTTTATTTTTTTATTGGCAATTCCAATAACCGTTTTACCAAATGTTTTGAAGTCCTTAGGCCCTGTTATAACACCTGGATTTAGAACCACAATTGGCATCCCCTTATCAACATATTTTTTAACTTCCTTTTCAACTAAAAATTTTGATTTACTATAATCACTTTCAAAGTCACCCTTATGAATCGAATCCTCATTTGCTATTTCCCCTTCAGGTTGCCTTATTGCGGCAATGCTACTCATATGGATGATTTTTTTAACTTTAGTACTTTTAAGCTCATTTAAGAGATTTCTTGTTCCATTAACATTTATTTCATAATAGTCTTTCTTTCTTTTTAGCCACCATGCAGCAATATTTCCAAGATGGAAAACAACCTCTGCATTATCAAATTTCCCTTTAATTGAATTTGAATCTCGTAGATCAGCAAGAAAGCAGGTATATCCTAATGATTCATATTTATCTTTATCTTTCTGTGAGCGGACAAGCATGGTTACTTTATGCCCACTTTTCTTTAATTCTTCAATAAGAAAGTTTCCAACATAACCTGTCGCACCAGTAACAAAACATTCCAACAATTTATCTCTTTAAGGAACTATTATTTTCTTTTCTTCGTGGATAATTTGACCCTGTTCTTCTTTAGCTTTTTCTTGAGCTGCCTTTTGAGTTTCTAAAACTCTTGCCTCTATTAGTTGGAAAAGCTTAGCCTGAAAATCTTTATCAAAAGCACAAACTCTAGGAACTATGTGTCCCATAGTTGCAACTTGAACAAAGAACTCTGCATTCGCTTTAATGAAGTCATCTGGCACATCTCCATAAACCTGTTTTAGTTGTGCATATATTGTTTGTTCAATTTCTTGAACAATGTTTGATAGTGTATCACCCTGATTCTTGGGTTGACTTTGTAAGCCAAGATTAAATGCATTGGCAATGGAAGTTTTAATTGCATTCAATGCATCCTCTGGACTTTGTGGTTGACCGGCAGGCCCACCAGGATTTGGATTTTCTTCTGACATATTACACCTCTTATACAAAATATATTATACTGTTTATTAACTTAAAGCCTATGGATAAAAAAATTGATGGTGGTTTTGCTTTAGTCAAAACACTTAAAGAATTAAATATAAAAGATATTTTCACTCTTGCAGGTGGTCATATCAATCCAATTTATAATGCTTGTAAAGAATTGGGAATTAGATTGATTGATACACATCATGAGCAAGGTGCATCTATGGCAGCTGATGCCTATGGAAGAGTTACCCGAAAACCAGGAGTTTGTTTAATTACAGCTGGACCAGGTTTGACAAATGTAATAACTGGAATGTCAGGTGCATATTTGTCAAATTCTCCATGCATCTTCATTTCTGGTAAATCTGGAGTTGAAGAGAATGATCGACTTCCACTTCAAGAAGTAGACCAAGAAGCGATGGTAAAACCAATTACTAAATGGGCTAAAACTGTTTATGATACAACTCGAATAACTGAATATACTGCTAATGCATATAAAATGGCAACAACTGGAAGACCTGGGCCCGTATATTTGGGCTTGCCTCACGAAGTTCTTTACGAAAAAACTGATGAGACCTTATTTGATATACCTCAAATGGAGTTTCCAGAAAACCCTGAAATTTCTGAAAATCTTGTGGATTCGATATTAAAAGAAATTGATAATAGCTCTAGGCCATTAATAATAGCTGGTAGCGGAGCCTGGTATTCAGGTGCTTCAATTGAAATTCAAGAGATCTCCGAGAAGCTTAATATTCCAGTATATACATTAAATTTTGGAAGAGGAATTGTCGATGATAATCATCCTAATTGTTTAGGCCAAGCAAGTCCTTCTGCCATGAATGCTTTTAAGAAAGTCTCGTCTGAATCAGATTTGATAATTTTATTAGGAGTAAGGCTAAGTTTATATATTGGCTGGGGAAGGACTTTTAATCCAGAGGCTAAAGTTGTACAGGTTGATATAGAGCCCGAAGAAATAGGAAGAAATAGAATTGTAGATATTCCAGTAGTGTCAGATATCAAAAAGGCACTTACAAAACTTAATTCTAAGTTGGACAAAATAGGTACTAATTTTGAATCATGGATAAATACTGCTAGGGAATGGAAAGATAAAGAATGGGAAGAAGTAGATAGATTAAAAGCATCGAATGACAAGCCTTTACATGTTCTGAGTGTAGTTAATGCTGTAGAGAATGTGTTAGATGGAAATGGTATGATTTGTATTGATGGAGGTGATACTCAAGCCTGGACAGACTCTTCTTATATAACTACAAAACCTGGAAGATATGTGAAAGGTGGACCTTTAGGATGTATGGGAGTAGGAGTCCCTTTTGCCTTAGGTTCTAAAATCGCATATCCAGACAGAGATGTGGTTTTAATAAGTGGAGATGGTGCAATAGGTATGAATTTGATGGAGTTTGAAACAGCTGTTAGACACAATATCCCTTTTGTCTGTATTGTTTGCAATGATCAATCTTGGGGAATGACAAAGCATCAACATTGGATAAATTATGGAAAAACTAATACTCCACAAGGACATGAGCTTCCATTTATTAATTTTCATTCAATAGTTAAAGAAATGGGCGGCCATGGTGAACTAGTAACTGATTGTTCTGATTTAGTACCTGCAATCGAGCGAGCCTTTAAATCTGGATTACCATCATTAATTAATGTCGCTACAAATCCTGATGCCACTAGTGCTGCTACTCATGCTATAACAGCGATGATGACACCAAAAGACTAAATAATGCAATACGAAGGCATGTCATTATAATTTATTCTTTTGCGGATAAAACTGCCATAAAAGCTTCCTGAGGAATTTCAACGCTACCAACATTTTTCATTCTTTTTTTACCTTCTTTTTGTTTTTCTAATAGTTTTCTTTTCCTTGTTACATCACCACCATAACACTTAGCAGTAACATCTTTCCTAAGAGCCTTAACGGTTTCTCTTGCAATTATTTTTGCGCCGATAGCTGCTTGAATTGCAACTTCAAATAACTGACGAGGAATAATTTCTTTAAGCCTTTCAGCAATTTCTTTTCCTCTGTAATATGCATTATCTTTATGTGTAATGATGGATAAAGCATCAACAATTTCTCCATTAATTAAAATATCTAGTTTTATTAGATTGGATTCTTGGAGCTCACTAGGCTCATAGTCCATCGAACAGTATCCTTTTGTTATAGATTTAACTTTATTGTAGAAATCATAAATCATTTCCGACATAGGTAATTCATATTCAAGTATAGCTCTGTCTTCTGATATAAAATTAATATTTTTTTGAATACCTCTTCTTTTTTCACAAAGATCCAGTAGCCCACCTAAATATTTTTTAGGAGTATATAAAGAAATATTTACATAGGGTTCTTTTATTGAATCTATCTGACTTTTATCAGGTAGAAGTTTGGGATTATCTATTTTTAATGTTTCTTTGTTTGTTTTGATTACCTCATAAACAACAGTAGGGGAAGTTGTAATTAAGGCCAGATTAAATTCTCTTTCTAATCTTTCCTTTACTATTTCCATATGAAGTAAGCCTAAAAAGCCACAACGGAACCCAAATCCTAAAGCAGCTGATGTTTCAGGCTCATATCTTATAGATGAATCATTTAGGCTAATTTTTTCTAATGATTCTTTTAGGTTTTCATAAAAATTTGAATCGATGGGATAAAGGCCACAAAAAACCATTGGCTTTATGTCTTTGAATCCTTGAAGGGCAATTTTTGAATCATTTTTTATTGTTGTAACAGTATCCCCAACTTTCGCATCGCTGATTTGTTTAATTGATGCAGTAATAAATCCTACTTCTCCCCAACTTAATTTTTCAACACTCTTTGCAACAGGGTTAAATACACCAATATTTCTAATTTCGTATATCTTATCTGTAGCCATAAGTTTAATAGAATCTGATTTATTAATCTCGCCATCAAACACCCTAACAAGGAGTACGACCCCCAAGTATGAATCAAACCAACTATCTATGATTAATGCTCTGGCGTCATTAACTTTGGGCTGGTTTGGGCTAGGGACTATCTTTATTATTTCTTCAAGTATTTCAATTACTCCCTCACCAGTTTTCGCACTTGTAAGTAGGGCATTACTACAATCAATTCCAATTGCATTCTCAATCTCTTCACAAACTCTTTCGGGATCAGATGCAGGTAAATCAATTTTATTAATTACAGGGATTATTTCTAAGCCCATATCTGCTGCAAGGAAAGCATGTGCTAATGTTTGAGCCTCCACTCCTTGGGTAGCATCGACGACCAGAAGTGCACCTTCACATGCCATAAGGCTTCTGGAAACTTCATATGAAAAATCAACATGCCCTGGTGTATCAATTAGATTAAAAATATATTCCTCACCATCTATTGACTTATAAGTTATTCGGACTGACTGAGCTTTAATAGTAATTCCTCTTTCTCTTTCAATATCAAGATTATCGAGAAACTGGCTTTGCATATTTCTTTTTGACACAGTATTTGTTAACTCAAGGATTCTATCTGCCAAGGTACTTTTTCCATGATCAATATGAGCTATGATACAAAAGTTTCTGATTTTTTTATGATGCATTTAATTGAATTATAAATGAATTATCAGATTAAGATAATTTATTGAACAAAACACCTGTTGCAACTTTCGGATAAAAATATGTAGATTTCTGGGGCATCTTATCATCATTCAATACGACTTTCATAATATCCGGTGGAACAAATTTGGGTAAAATTAATCCTAAAGAATTTTCTAAAATTGAATCATTTGCATCGTTAAAGCTTTTAAAAAAATCTAAGCCGTTATAGTTATCCTTAAATTTATCTATTATAAATTCCTGAACACCATATACACTCATGGAATAAAATTTATCTATATTTTCTTCTTTGATTTTACACTTTAGAATAATATTTGCCTCTTTGGATATTACAAAAAACTCATCAGGGTTTAAGAAGTCTTCATTGATTTCTTCTTTATAATTTTCACAATCAAAATCTTTCTTTATTTGATCTATTAACAAATTTGGTTGTTTAACATTTTGAAGAATTCTATGGGTTGGGTTAATTAAAAGACCTTCTTGATTCGAGCCTGCTAAATAAAACATAGTATATTTGTTTTTATCATCAGGGAAATCTTTATAATAATTTAGAGATGTTTCATATCTATGATGACCATCAGCAATTAAGATTTCTTTAGGCTTAAAAGATTCAATTATTTGATTAATTTTTTTTTCGTCATCTATCTTCCATACTGTATTTGTAACACCATCCCTAGATTCCCCTTTAATTACTGGGCTATTTTGGTCTATGAAATTTTTTAATATATTGTCTACAATTTCATCACTATTATCATAAACTCCAAATATTGGGCTAAGATTTGCCTTACAGGCCTTCATTAATTTATATCTATCCTCTTTTGGGCCACTGAAAGTCTGTTCATGAGGTAACACTACTTTTTTAGAAAATTCTGATACTTCTACAAGAGTTATAAATCCAAGTCTAGTATAGGATTTTGATTTGTACGTAAATTCTTGAAGATAAGGATAAATAGCTTCCTTATCTTCCTGAAGTAGGATATTTTTATCAAGCCATTCCTTAAAAATTTTTCCAGCATTTAAATATTTTTCATCACCAATTCCGTCATTAAAATCTATATGGACTACGTTATGTTGACTTTGATTCAATAGCTCCTCTTGTTGTTTTTTATTTATTACATCATAGGGCGGAGCGATGACATCAGAAATTTTAGATATTTTTTCATCATTATATCTTAAGCCTTTAAATCCTTTTAAATTTGCCATTATTGTATGACCTCCAAAATTTCTTCAATTTTTATATCACCCTCACGAATAACTCCAACCTTATTTTCTTCTATATCAATTATAGTTGAACCTAATGATTCAGGAATTTTCCCAAAATCTACAAAATGATCAATTTTGTTTTTAAAGTTGAGTAGTATTTTATCCATATCAAACAAATTTTCTTGCCCGGTAATATTAGCACTTGTAGAAAGTATTGGGAAATCAATAATGTTAAATAAATTTTTTACAAAAATATGTGAAGAAATCCTACAGCTTACTTTTCCATTGCTACCTACTAAAGAATTATCAAATAAGCTAATTTTTTTGGGCTTTAACAAAACTGAAAGTTTCCCAGGCATAAATTTTTTTATAATTTTAGCTTCATCAGAATTAAGAAAAAAAAACTCCTCAATAATAGTAATGTCTTTAAATAATAAAGAGTATTTTTGAGATTCTTCTCTTTTTTTTGCGAAACTTATTTTAGAAATAGTATCTTTTAAATCAAATTTACAGCCTAGACCATATAGAGTTTCAGTTGGATAACAAATTGTTCTACCTTGGTTAAAAAAAAGAGCCAGCTCTTCGTAATTAATGCTCGTTTCAGAATAAATCAATATTTTATTTATTGTGTTTTTCTGCAGCTTTCATAACTTTCTTTTTTAAATTTTGTCTAAAGTTATTAACTGATTCTCTAATTTCTGGATATTTGATTCCTAAAATTGAAGCGGCATATATTCCAGCATTCCTTGCACCACCTTTACCGATAGACATAGTCGCTACAGGTATACCGGGAGGCATTTGAACAATAGACATAAGTGAATCTAACCCATTTAAGCATGAAGAATCTATTGGTATTCCAATTACAGGTAGAGTTGTGAATGATGCAACAACTCCTGGTAAATGGGCAGCCCAACCAGCTGCAGCTATAACAACTTCTATACCTCGGTCTTCTATTTCATCCATATAAGCGGTTAGAATTTCAGGAGTTCTATGAGCAGATGCAATCCTTAACTCATATTCTATACCTAATTCATCTAATACTGTTCCAGCCTCAGATGCTTTTTCAAGATCTGAATCACTTCCACAAATTATTGCTACTTTTGCCATGATTTTTTAATTTATCTTGTTTATGGTAACTTTTCAAGATCTAATTATGATATCTCGTGAATTTAATGAATTTACATGTCTTGTTACGCAACATGATCATGCCCAAGTGTCTTTAGATGTTTTTAATATGATGAGTGATAGCTTGAAATCTAAGAGTGAAAACATTGCAGATTTACAATATGCTATTAGGAATCATGATTGTGGATGGATAGAATATGATCTTTATCCCAAACTATCTGATAATAATTTGGTTTATACATTCCAAAATATGGAAAATCATCTTCAATTAGAGCTATGGTTAAAAAGCATTTCCTCTTCTATAAACCCTTATTCTTCGTTACTTATAAGTGAACATTTTAAGTTTCTTGCCAGTCAATCTAAAACTTTAGATATTGAATTAAAAGAAGATTTTATTAAAAAATCTGATCAGTTAATTAATAACATGTTTAGAGGGTATAAAATTCCATCTATTGAAAGTGATAATTTTAAATTTGAATTAAGTATTTTACAGTGTTGTGATTTGATTTCTTTAGTTTTATGCAGAGAAAAAAAATTAAAAACAGATTTATATCCAGCAATTTATATTGATTCTAAAACGAATTTTGAATATAGCTTAAATTTCATTCAAGATTCTATAGTTAAGTTTTCCGGAGGGTTTTTAGAAAAAAAAGAAAATTTTTTGGAAGTACCCTATAGGCAGATAGAGAGTGATTTACTGTCAGAGCCAAAAAAGATTAAGGAAGAATTCAGAAATTCAAGGGTAAAGTTTCGAAGGATTTACTTAGTCAACTAGTTCTAGCTTTTCTAAATCTATATTCTCAATAAAATCCCTTTTTATTTTTTGAGTTGAAGTTTTGGGAAATTCTTCATTATATATGTATATTTTAGATATTCTTTTTCCAACTTCTAACTCCCTATTAATTTTTTCTATTGATGCCTTGATTTCAGTATTCTTATTTGTCGTCAAATCATAAAGTTTTAATAAAACATATAATTTTTTTTGATCTTTACTAAACACAACTGATTCTTCGACAAAGTCTATTTGATCAACAAGCTCTTCAATTTGTTCAGGATAAATATTTTCACCACTTGGACCAAGAATTATAAATTTTTCTCTTCCTGTTATGTATAAATATCCTTCTTCATCAAATTTTCCAATGTCACCTGTATCTAACTCATTGTTTTTTAGAACCTGCTTTGTTGAGAATTCATTTTTAAAGTAGCCCTTAAAAACGTTGGGGCCTTTGACATGTATTTTCCCATTCGTTTCTTTATTATTTTTATCAATTCGAACATTGCAAGTTTTTATTACTTTCCCTACAGAACCTAATTTAGTTTTATTTAATGGGTTAACTGATACTAGTGGAGAAGTTTCAGACAGACCATAACCTTGAATAATTTTTAACCCTAACAAGTTAAAAAATTTTTCTGTTTCAATGTTTAGAGGTGCTCCCCCACAAAAGAAAAATTTTAAATTTGATAAGCCTGTTTTTTTTCTTAACAAATACCCAAAAAATTTAGGAACATATTTGAAAATCAACATACTTACTTTTGATTTACCCAGATTTTTCAGACAATTTTTTTTAATTTTATCTAAAATCAATGGAACTACTGGCATTATATTTGGTTTTACCATCTTTAATTCATTGAACATATTTTTTGAATCCAATGATGAGCAGAAATGTACTTTTGTACCAACTCTTATACTTGTCAGCAAATTACATGTAAGTTCATATACATGGCTTAAAGGTAAAATAGAAAAACTACTTTGTTTTGCATCAGCAATTTCTCTAATAGCATCAACATTTGACATAATGTTTTCATGGCTCAACATCACACCTTTCGGTTCGCCTGTAGTTCCTGAAGTAAAAAGTATCAAACTTATTTCATTTTTTAAATTATTTATATTGATGTCTTCTGAGGTTTTGGAATCAAGTAAATCATCAAAAGATAATTTATTGATGTTGCTATTAAAATCTTTATTGTTAGTAATTATTATTTTTGATTCTGAAAATTTATAAATAAAATTTTTAGATTTTTTATTTAATTTGATATCAATTGGTACAACTGTACAATCCGAACCTAAAATTCCAAAAAATGCTGTTATCCAACTAATCGAATTCTCACCACAAAGTGAAACATTAGAGCCTTCTGTTATTCCAAGACTTTTTATTTTTCTACTTACTTTGTTGGATCTTTCATATAGCTCTTTAAAACTAATTTCTGTATATTTATCATTCTTAATCTCAGATAATGCAATTAGTGAACCATTATTATTTGCTGATTCTTTCAATAATTTCAATAAGTTAGTCATTTATTCTTCACTATTCAAAATATATTTCTTTAATCAACTTTAACATATTATTTGATTTGCCTGATTCTGGCATGCCTATTGCCATTGATTAAACATAATATTTCCGTGGGAGGGAAAAAAAGATGTTAAAGTCTAAGATTAAAAATTTTTCTTTGTTCCTTATATTAGGAGCAATTTCTTTATTCTTTACTCAAAATGCTACAGCTTCATCAACTCCTGAAGAGACTGCTTTTATTTTTAATACTTTGTTATTTCTAATTTGTGGTTTTTTAGTTATGTGGATGGCTGCTGGTTTTGCAATGCTTGAGGCAGGAATGGTTAGGACAAAAAATGTTTCAGCAATTTGTCTGAAAAATGTAGGTTTATATTCAATATCAGGAGTTATGTTCTATTTAGTAGGATACAACTTAGCTTACGGGATACCAGAGGGTGGCTATATGGGCTCATTCTCAATGTTTGCACCAAGTGAAGATATGAGTACAGGTTATGCTTCTCATTCTGATTGGTTCTTCCAAATGGTATTTTGTGCAACAACTGTCTCTATAGTTTCAGGAACTGTTGCAGAAAGAATTAAAGTTTGGAGTTTCTTTATTTTCGCTGCTCTTTTAGCAGGGATTATTTATCCTATTGAAATGGGTTGGCAATGGGGAGGCGGATGGTTAGCCTCTATGGGATTCTCTGATTTTGCGGGATCAACCTTAGTACATGCTGCCGGTGGTGCTGCTGCATTAGCTGGTGCAATTATTATTGGTCCAAGATTAGGTAGATTTAAAGATGGAAAGGCTATACCAATGGCTGCATCCAGTATACCTTTAGCTACCCTTGGTACTTTTATACTATGGCTTGGGTGGTTTGGTTTTAATGGTGGATCTCAACTAGCAATAGGCACAATGGATGATGCCGTTGCTGTTTCAGATATTTTTGTGAACACAAATTTAGCTGCTTGTTCAGGCCTAATTGTAGCAATGGTTTTATCTCAAATTATGTTTGGCAAAGTTGATGTGACATTTGCATTAAATGGTGCTTTGGCAGGGCTAGTCTCTATCACTGCTGAACCTTTAGCTCCATCAGCTACTACTTCACTTTTAATAGGTGGAATAGGCGGAATTATAGTAGTATTCGGTACTAAATTTTTCGAAAGTATTCAAATTGATGATGTTGTCGGAGCTCTTCCAGTTCATTTATTGGCAGGGATTTGGGGAACAATAGCAGTAGCTATCTCTAATACAGATGCATCTTATTATGTACAGACAATTGGTGCAATTTCAGTTGTACTATTTGTCTTTGTAGTTTCAGCAGTTGCAATGTTAATAGTTAAATCAACTATCGGACTTAGACCAACTGAAGAAGCAGAACAACTTGGATCAGACGCTACAGAGGTAGGAATAGAGTCTTATCCTTATTTTAAATAATTAAAAATCCTACCATACCTTTATACCTCCTTGGTAAGCCCCTGATTTATAGCTCAGGGGCTTGTCATATTAAAATTCCCTTGTTATTATCTTTGAATGTTAAATGCCGGTGATACTTCATGGATTCTTACCTCAACTGCTCTAGTTTTATTCATGACTTTGCCAGGTTTAGCTTTATTTTATGGCGGACTTGTAAAATCTAGAAATATTCTTTCAGTTTTTATGCATTGTATATCAATTGCATGTTTAATGTCACTTTTGTGGGTTGCATTTGGTTATTCTATTGCATTTGGTGATGGACTTGATTTAAATTCTTATTGGGGTGGCTTATCAAAAGTTTTTCTACAAGACTTAACTGCAGAAAGCATGTCAGGATCTATTCCTGAATCAGTTTTTGCTGCATTTCAAATGACTTTTGCGATAATAACACCAGCCTTGATTGTTGGGGCTTATGTTGAAAGAGTAAAATTTTCTTTTGTATTGATTTTTTCTGCTCTATGGATGCTGCTTTGTTATGCTCCAGTGACTCATTGGGTATGGGGAGGCGGATTTCTTTTTGAATTAGGGACTGTTGATTTAGCTGGAGGCTTGGTAGTTCATGAAACTGCTGGGCTTGCCGCATTAGTTATTGCTTACTTTTTAGGTGTAAGGAAAGATAAATCAAAACCCCCTCATAACCCTGGCTATGTGATGTTAGGGGCATCAATGTTATGGGTTGGATGGTTTGGCTTTAATGCGGGCTCACAATTAGCTGCAAATGGAAATGCTGGAATAACTTTGCTTGTTACTCATATTTCAGCATGTGCTGCATCACTTTCATGGGCTTCTTATGAATACTTTAAATATGGTAAGGCATCTTTAGTAGGTTTGGTTACAGGAACAATTGCAGGTCTTGCGACCATTACTCCTGCCTCGGGCTCCGTCACACCTGTTGAAGCATTTATAATTGGTTCAGTAGCTGGTGTCGTTTGTCAGGAAATGTGTAGTGTAGTAAAAAATAAATTCAATTTAGATGATTCACTTGATGTATTTGCTGTTCATGGATTCGGTGGAATTTTAGGAATAATATCCATTGCAGTATTCGGTCATGCTGGTTGGTATGAGCAGATATTCGCCATTTTAGTTGTAGGCATTTTTACTATTGTAATAACAACCTTGATAGTAATTATTACTATGAAAATAGTACCTATTAGAGTAGGTGAAGATAGTGAAGAAAGAGGTTTAGATCTTTCTGAACATGGTGAAAAAGCTTACGACCTTAACAGTTAAAAGTTTACTTCTCTGACAATAATTTTCCCCCAACTCCCCATTGTTCTCTAGGTATTTCATCAATTTGAACATATGTTGATGATGGTGGCTTACCAGCAACTTCTTCCATAGTATTCGTTATGCTAGTAACTATTTTTTTTCTTTGGTCTTCTGTAAGTTTTCCTGCTACTTTAACATTAATATATGGCATATTTAGCACCCAAATAAAATTATAAATTTTTTCCCACAACAATGACATTCTTTATCTGGTTTCTCTGCCCCAGAGTTTTTATCATCATCATTACTATAACTTACAGCAAATAATGGACTCCCACAATGTGGACAGTCTTTATGATAAGCTGATATCGGTTCAATTTTACTGGAATTATCCATAGTTTAATAGTACAATAAAAAAAGCTCCTATATCAAGCCGTCACCCCGTATAACAAACAACTTTCAAGGAGCTCATACTTATACTAACTAAAACTTTTTTTTTGTATATTAAAAATATTGAATTAATATGCAAACTTTCGATTATAATTTATTCATGGTTTATGTTTGTAATAATTGTGGCCAAACATCTCCAAAAAAAATGGGGAAGTGCTTTATTTGTGAAAAGTGGGACACTTTTGTGCTAAAAAGCGATAATTCTGATAACAAGAAAGCAAAAACCAGTCAAAAAACTTCAACAAGAATCTCGGATGCCTCTGTTAATAAGGTGGAGGAATTTTCCACAAATATAGCAGAAATGGATAGAGTTTTAGGAAATGGAATGGTTGCAGGCTCTACAATCTTAATTGGGGGAGAACCAGGGATTGGAAAATCGACTTTATCACTACAAATTGCTGGCAATTTTAAAAACGAAAGGGTGTTATATGTTGCAGGCGAAGAATCACCTTCACAAATAAAGGCTAGAGCCCAAAGAATTCAAGCACTTGATAATGATTTATATTTATACGATGATAATGATGTTTCGCTAATTGAAAATCAAATAAATGAAATAAAGCCAAAATTAGTCATCATTGACTCTATCCATACAATAGAATCTTCATATTCAGATTCTAGTCCTGGTTCGGTATCTCAATTGAAAAATTGTTCAATCATTCTGTCTGAACTTGCAAAAGCTAATAATTTCATTCTTATATTAGTTGCTCATATAACTAAAGATGGTGTAATTGCTGGACCTAAAACACTAGAACATTTGGTAGATACAGTTCTATATTTTGAGCAGGTTGATAGGAATGACTTAAGAATCCTTCGAACTACAAAAAACAGATTTGGTACAACTAATGAAATAGGAATATTTGAGATGACAGAAAAGGGCCTTATTGAATCTCTTGATCCATCCAGAGTATTCTTATCATCAGAAAATACAATTAATCCTGGTTCAGCGATAACTACTTCATTTGAGGGGTCTAGACCCATATTGGTAGAAATCCAATCATTGGTATCGAATCCTTTACAGTCATTCGGAAAAAGATATTCAAATGGAATAGAGAATAATAAATGTACATTAATGGTAGCTATAGTAGAAAAATTTTTAACTAAAAGATTATCTGATAAGGATGTTTTTCTTAATATTTCAAAAGGTTTGAGAATTAAAGATGCTTCAACGGATCTTGCAATTGTAGCATCAATTTTATCAAGTATTAGTAATAAAAGTTTGAAAAAAGGGTGTGCTTTTTTAGGTGAGATTGGATTGAGCGGTGAAGTAAAGAATGTTGGGAAACTAGACAAAAGGTTGTCAGAATTAGATAGGCTTGGTTTCACATTGTGTTATTTGCCATTAGATTCAAAAAAAGATGTATCAAAATTAAAATTTAATCACCTTAAATGCGAGTATTTATCTGATATAAGGGATCTTGATAGGGTTATTTAAAGATGAAGATTGGTATTTTTGATAGTGGAATAGGTGGATTAACCGTATTTAAAGAAATTGAAAAGAGATTGCCCAAAAATGACTATGTTTATTTGGGAGATACAGCCAGATTGCCATATGGAATAAAATCAAAAAAAACAATTAAAAATTATTCTTTAAAAAATACTGATTTTTTAGTCGATAAGGGCTGTGAAATAATAATAGTCGCTTGCAATTCTGCATCATCATATTCAATACCAATTTTAAAAAAAAGATACAAAATTCCAATTTTTAATGTAATTGAGTCAGGTGTAAATGCAATTTCTAATAGTTGTTCCAAAGTTGGGATTATTGGAACCCCATCAACTATTGAAAGCGAGTCGTATTTAAAGCTTTTAAAGAAAAATAAAAAATTAAAGAAAATAATATCTGAATCATGTCCTATTTTTGTCCCAATTATAGAGCAAGGCTTGTATAAGAAAAAGTCTGTTCACTTCCTCATTAAAGATAATTTAAAAAAATTCCAAAGAGATCAAGTCGAGGCATTAATTTTGGGCTGTACACATTACCCCTTAATTAAGCCAATAATAAAGAAAATTCTGCCAAAGGTAACCCTTATAGATTCATCAGTCGAAGTTGCGAATTCGATAGAAAGTTTTTTAAGTAATACAAAAATAGGGCCAAAAGTAAATTTTAAAAGAGAGATTTTTTTTACTGATAAATCCAAATATTTTGAAGAAGTTTTAAAAGCTATGTTTAAAAATTTAAATTATAAAGTTAAGTTAGTTGACATCAGATAGATATTTTAAATCTATCTGATGTCAAACTTTTTCCATTATCCTAGTTTTTTAATCTCGTCTGTTAATGCTGGCAATACATCGAATAAGTCTCCACATATGCCATAATCGCATTTTTGAAAAATAGGTGCATCTGGGTCTTTATTTATAGCTACAATGACCTTTGAAGATCCCATACCTGCATAGTGTTGAACTGATCCAGATATCCCTACCGCAATATAAAGATTAGGCGACACAACTTTACCTGTTTGTCCAACCTGCATTTCATATGGCACCCAACCTGAATCAACAGCGGCTCTCGATGCCCCAGCACCTGCTCCTACAGAATCTGCTAAATCGTAACAAAGTTTAAAGTTTTCACCATTAGCCATTCCTCTTCCACCAGAAACTATTTTATCTGCCTCAGTTAGCTCTGGCCTTTCCTTAGGAATTATATTTGTTTCGATTACTTTGTAATTATCGTCAGCTGGTATATCAATACTTTCTGAAACCGCTTCTCCCGCGGCTCCTGCTTCTACAGGCTTATATGCATTTAATCTTATGGTTGCTATCATAGGCTTAACATCATGATAAGACAGTGTCACAATTGATTTTCCAGAATACTTATATCTTTTTACTTGTAATGTAGAGGATGAAGTTAGGTCGATATCTATGGCATCAGTAGTCAGTCCACCCTTAGTTTTTGATGCAACTCTTGGAAGAAAATCTTGATTTTGTAAAGTATTTCCACCAAGTATGATATCTGCACCAACTTTGTTTACTAGTTCTGAAAGTGCATGAGCATATAAAGATGGGTTAAAATCTTTCAACGATGGATTTTCAATCTTATATACTTTATCTGCACCATGCTTACCTAACTCACTTTCAATAGAACCTGCATTATCTCCAATATAAACAGCAGATATACTAGCTCCATTTTTTTCTTTTAACTTTAAAGCAGCCGCAAGAACTTCATAAGTAACATTTCTTACTGTGTCTTGGGCTTTATCAACTAATACTAAAATTTCACTCATTTTTATCTCCTAGATTATTTTTGCTTCTTCTCTTAATAATTTTGCAAGTTCAGAAGATGCTTGTTGAACATCATTACCATCAATAACTTTAAGACTTCTAGTTATTGTAGGAATTTCGATTGCATCATTTTTATATCTTGATCCATCGATTCCAAGTTCTCCTTCTGAAATTCCAATTTCATCACCATTAATGTCACCCTTACCAATTTCTTCGCAAGGTTTCTTCTTAGCTTTCATAATGCCAGGCAAAGAGGCATATCTAGGCTCATTGATACCTTGTTCAACCGTTATTAGTGCAGGAAGTTTTAATTCTACAACTCTTTCTCCACCTTCGATGACGGATGTGACTTTAGCAGTCTTACTACCTTCATCAACTTCTACTTTACTTACTAAAGTTGCTTGAGGTATAGATAGTTCCTCAGCTACTTGTAAAGGAACTTGGCTGGATTCTTCGTCAATCCATTTCTTACCTGCTAAAATTAAGTCAATATCTCCAAGTGCTTTAATTTTTGCACCAATTACTTTAGCAAGTGCATAGGTATCCATATCAGCAAATGCATCATCTTTGATGTGAACCCCTGAGTCACCACCCATGGCTAGTGCAGTTCTAATTGCATCTACTGCTTTATCACTACCAACAGTCAAAACAACTACTTCCGCATTAGACTTTTCTTTAATTTGTACTGCTTCTTCAACAGCAAATTCATCAAAAGGATTCAGTATCCATTTGATATCATCAGTTTGTATCCCGTTACCCGCCGAATTTGTTTGGATTTTGGCTTCTGTATCAGGAGTTTGTCTTACGATAACTAAAATTTTCAATTTTTTTCCTCCGAGTGCGTTAAAAAGTACCAGAAAGAATATTAAGTAATGGAGAAATAAAGTCAAGGTTTGTAGGCTTTTACATTTTTCTTCGATCTAAAAAGGCCTTGGTTAATGTGTTTTGATCTATATAGTCAACTTCTGAACCAATTGGCATACCGATAGCTATTCTTGAGATTTTTTTGCAATATTCTGATACCCTTTCTTTGATGTATTGAGCAGTAAATTCGCCATCACTTGTAGGGTCTGTAGCAAAAATTATTTCCTCAAACATATTTTTTTTTATTCTATTAATCAATGAGTCAATTTTTAAATCCTCAGGGCCAACCCCTTGGGATACGGACAAAAGCCCTTGTAAAACATGATATTGACCATTGAATTCATTACTATTTTCAATTGAAATCAAATCAAAGACATTTTCAACTATACATAGAGTTTTCTTGTCTCTTGTTGAATCCATACATAAGCAAACTTTATTAAAGATAAAATTGTTACAAATTTGACAAATTTTCACATTTTTCCTTGCTTCAACCATAGATCTAGCTATTTCCATTGTCAGTTCTGGAGAATTTTTCATTAGGAATAATGAAAGTCTTGATGCGGTTTTATTTCCAATGCTTGGGAGTTTTGATAGAGCATTTATTAGCCTTTCAATCTCTTTGCCTAGTATTTTATGCTTCATTTCTAACTTTTAAAGTAGTCCTGGAGGTATGCCCATGGCTGCTGCAGCTTTGTTCATTGTTTCTTTGATTGTCATTTTTCCTTTTTCAAGAGATTCGTTAATTGCAGCTTGTATCAAGTCTTGAATCATCTCTTTGTCTTTAGATTCAACAATTTCATCTTCAATTGTAATAGAAAGTATCTCACCTTTAGCTTTCGCCGAGACTTTTACCATTCCACCACCTGAGGAAACTTCAATAATTTCTTCTCCTGCTTTTTCTTGCAATTGCTCCATTTGCTGTTTCATCTTTTCAGCTTGCTTCATCATACTCTTCATATTTCCTGGTAATTTCATCTTATTTCCTTTCCTTTTCTATATCTATAATTCTACAATCAAAAGTTTCAAATAAATTTTTAATTGAATTAGATTCAAATAGTTTATCCTTATTTTTCTTGAAATTAAAATTATCCTCAAGATTAATATCGCACATTTCTTTTTCTTTCATAAATAATTCAATTTTTTTATTGACATCGAATCCTTTATTAATTTTTTTCTCAATTTCTTTCTTCTTATCTTTTAATACTTGATACTTTACATCACTATCTGTTTCAATTGTGATTGAACCATTTTCCAATTTAACATTAGAATCTTTGATTAATTTCAGAGATGAATCACTTTCACGATCGAATAAATCTTTAATTAATTCGGGTGAAATCATTTTAATTTCATCTTTTTTCGAAGAAGCTTCTTCTCTTTTTAGAGGACTTTTAATTTTTTTTTTTAATAAGTCTTTTTCATCAAGGTTGTCTAAATTTATATAATTTGAAATTAAGCACAGTTTTATTAGCCCTGATTCTGCTACCAACTTTTCATAGTCGCTTTTAGAAACTTTATTGTAAATCTCAATAAGGTTATCAAAAATTGTCTCTAATTCGGCAAGAGAAAATGAATTAAAATCATCTTTTTTATCTTCCGAGATGGCTATATTATTTTCTGAATCATTTTCCAATCCTAGTTTTAAATATATTAATTTTTCATAGAAAAATAACAAACTTTGAATAAATTTTTTAATGTTATACCCATTATTGCATATATTTTTGAAAGCTTTAATGGTGGAGCTTGCATCTGATAACAAAATATTATGAGCGATTTCATTTATAATTTTATTTGGGGTCAATCCTAACTTTTCAGAACTCTCTAAATAATTAATTTGCTTGTTCAGAGACGATGATAAGAGTTCTAAGATACTCAAGCAGTCTCTTGCTGAACCATTTGCTTCATCACAAATAAGGTTAATTGAGTCTTCATCGATTGAAATTCCCTCTTTCTCTGAAATTTTTATAATTAATCCTTTTAAAAAATTATAGTCTAAATTAGTAAAATTAATTAATTGTGATCTAGATTTGATTGTAATGGGTATTTTCTCAACTTCTGTAGTGGCTAAAATAAATATTACATTAGGTTTAGGTTCCTCTAAAGTTTTGAGAAGAGCATTGAATGCGGCTTTTGATAGCATATGAACTTCATCTATTATGAAAACCTTATATTTACAGTTAAGCGAACTGTATTGAGAGCTTTCAATTAATTCTCTAACTTGTTCAACCCCATTGTTAGATGCTGCATCAATTTCAATCACATCTAATGATTTACCATTGTCTATATCTTCGGCTAAAAGAGGGTTTTCGGATATTTCATTAGAATTAATAGCCTTTGCAAATATTCTTGCCATGGAAGTCTTACCAACTCCACGACCACCACAAAAAATTAGTGAATGGGGGATTGAATTATTAGCTATAAAGCTCTCTAAAATTGATACAGAATTATCTTGACCAATAACTTCTTTAAACGATTTGGGTCGATATTTTCTAGCTAAAACTATATGTGACATTTTCCTCTCTGGCTGGCTCGCTACCGTTGCTACATTTCTGTCCTGGCGGAGTTAACGAGCCAACAAAATACATCTCCCGGAGAGTATGGGATTCGAACCCATGAGAGATTTGCACCTCTACACGCTTTCCAAGCGTGCGCCTTCGGCCACTCGGCCAACTCTCCAACATAATAATATTAACATTTAAGTTATATTTTTTAATTTTATTTAATAATTGGTATAAAGATTGCCCTTAATTAATGATAGGTATAATTTTACTTATGAATTGTTATTTATTCAGTTAGATTTGCATAATGAAGAAGTGGATTATTGAAAATAAAGAGAAATTGTTTGATCTTAAGATATTCGATTTGTATAAATATAGATTAAAATCCCCTTATGATGAAAAGGATTTTAACTTTTATATTTTTGACTCTTCAGATTGGATAAATATAATTCCAATCACTCCTGATAATAAAGTTATCTTTGTGAAGCAGTATAGAGCGGGTACTGATCAAATAACTCTTGAACTTCCTGGTGGAATGATTGATAAGGGAGAGCAGGTTTTAAGTGCAGCAAGAAGAGAGTTGTTTGAAGAAACTGGATATAAATCAAAAAAATGGGAAAAGCTTGGAGTTGTAAACCCAAATCCAGCAATTATGAATAATTCTTGTTTTACTTATTTGGCAAGGGACATTGAACAGGTTTCAACACCACAAAATTCAGGAAGCGAATATACTAAAGTTGTTTCTTATCATATTAACGAACTAGATGAATTAGTTGAAAAAAAGAAAATTACTCACTCGCTAGTTATTAATGCAATATATTGGTATAAAATGAATTGTAAGTAGGGCGAGTGGCGGAACTGGTAGACGCGGTGGCCTCAAAAGCCATTGAATTTCGATTCGTAAGGGTTCAAGTCCCTTTTCGCCCATTATGATATAGTAATAGAAATGAATTTTAAGATCTTTTTAGAAAAAAACTTTATTAAGTATATGTTCTTTTCACTAACAGGAAGAATAAGTAGGTCTTATTGGTGGTTCTCACAAATATATCTCATCTTCGTAAGTTTTGTAATTGCATCCTTAATATCACCACTAGAAATTCCTCTGTTAGACATAGTCTTTAATCTTATTTTTACAGCAGCAGGTTTTTTTGTTTCCGCAAAAAGACTCCAAGATTTAGGTATTGATGGATTGTTTGCACTGACCCCTATGATATTCGCAATTTATGCATCTTATGTAATTGGTGTAGATAAAATTGTAAATTCAGGTTTGGAAAATTTATCTTCATTTGATCAAGCTTTATTCTGGATTTTTTCTTTGACTGTTTTAGCCCTTTTTATACTTGAAGGATTTATTAAAGGAAAAACTATTTCAAATAAGTTTGGAAACAATACTAATGAATATGTTGAGAAATTTATTAAATCTTTAACTAATACCTAGGCATTTTATCATCGAATTTTACTGCCCAGGCATCTATGCCACCAGCTAAATTTCTAACCTTCTTATAGCCCATACCTTTTAACATTCTCGCAGCTTGAAGACTTCTCATCCCATGATGACAGTATACGATTATATCTTCAGCTGTATCTAGTTCATGAACCCTTGAAGTTAAATCGCCTAAGGGTATCAGCTTAGAATCAGGTAGGCTACAAATTTCATACTCACCCGGTTCCCTAACGTCCAACAAGGTAAATTTTGGATTATCTTTTTGGATATTTTTTAAATCATCCACTGTTATTTCGAGCTCATCTTCTTTATCATCAGAAACATTAATCCCACAAAACTCTTCATAATCAATAAGCTTCTCTACTTTTGGTGTATCTGGATTTTTTCTTAATTTGATTTCCCTAAAAGACATCTTTAATGAATCATAAAGCATAAGTCTACCACTAAGAGTCTCACCAACACCTAAAAGAATTTTAACTGTTTCAGTGGCTTGAATAACACCAATAATACCTGGAAGTATTCCTAAAACTCCACCTTCAGCACAAGATGGAACCATTCCAGGTGGTGGTGGCTCAGGATATAAATCTCTATAATGTGGGCCACCTTTGTAGTTGAAAACAGTAGCTTGTCCCTCAAATCGGAAAATGCTTCCATAGACATTTGGTTTATTTAAAATAACACATGCATCATTAACTAGATATCTTGTAGCAAAATTATCAGTACCATCAACAATTACATCATAATCTTTAAATATGTCGAGTGCATTATCTGAAGTAAGCCTTAAATTGTAGGTATTAATATTGATATCAGAATTTAGCTCTAACAATCGCTTTTTCGCAGATTCAACTTTTAATTCTCCAACTCGTTCTTCCGCATGCAATATTTGCCTTTGTAAATTACTAAGATCGACCACATCAAAATCAACTATTCCAATGGTCCCAATTCCTGCTGAGGCAAGGTATAAAGCTAAAGGAGAACCAAGACCACCAGCACCAATACATAAGACCTTAGATTGAGCTAATTTTTCTTGCCCTTTAACTCCTACTTCTGGCATAATTAAATGCCTACTATATCTACCGATTTGATTTTTTGATAATCCCATTTCGACTCCTTGAAAGAGAAAAATATAGCATAAAATTAAATTTTTGAAATTAAGAAATTTTTTTTTAATATATTTTTTTACTTCTCTATTAGCAATTATTCAACGATGTAGCTATTATTATTTGTGTTTTTCAAACTAATTAAGTAGAATCAGTGTAAATTTATTTATAATTTTAAGCCTATTTGGGGTAAAATAAAGGATGAGAGAGACAACTGTTAAAATAAGTGTAACTCAGGATGGGTTGCTTCCTGAAGAAGTTACACTACTTGGAAAAATATTTTTACCTGCAATACAAAAACAAATTTTACGCTCATGTGGATTTGAAAAAATTGACGATTCCACATTTGCTGGGGTAGTTCCCATAAAAGTTACAGCAAATGCAAAAATGCAAGAAATTGAGTTTGAAGTGGGAGCAATTCCTGACTTTAGAAAGAAAGTTGTTGAATTTATAAATGAAGTGAGTTTGTTAGAGTTTGAAGAGCCAGAGCCAGTCAAAGAAGAACCCGAAGTAGAAGTAAAGAAAACTCGTGCTAAAAAAAAGAAAGTATCTAATGATACTAAATCAAAAGCTAAAAAAGCAGTTGCTAAGCCAGCTGCAAAAAAAGCAGTTGCTAAGCCAGCTGCAAAAAAAGCAGCTACTAAGAAACCAGTTACAAAGAAATCTGCTCCAAAAAAACCAGTTGCAAAGAAAGCTGCTCCAAAAAAACCAGTTGCTAAAAAATCTGTAGCAAAGAAATCTACTGCTGTAAAAGCAAAGAGGGCTAAAAAATAGCATCAAGAAACAACATTAAAGAATCTTTAACATTTGACGATGTGCTCCTCGTCCCCTCTTACTCGACAATAATGCCTTCAGAAGTAAATGTAAAAACTAGGCTAACAAAAAAAATACAACTTAATATTCCTATAATAAGTGCTGCAATGGATACGGTCACTGAAGCCAGAACTGCGATTGCAATGGCACAAGAGGGCGGATTAGGCGTAATTCATAAAAATTTATCTATTGAAGATCAATCATTTGAGGTTGAAAAAGTAAAAAAATATGAAGGTGGAATGATTATTGAGCCGCATACTATATCACCAGAGGCTACTGGGCATCAAGCATTGGAAGTAATGACAACTAAAAATTTTACAGGATTGCCAGTAACCATAAATGATGGAGACCTTTTAGGTATCGTGACAATGCGTGATTTAAAATATGAAAAAAATTTACATTTGAAAGTTAAAAAACTAATGACTCCAAAGGATAAATTAGTAACTGTTCAAGCAGGTATAGGTTCAAATGAAGCTAGGGAATTATTGAATAAATATAAAATAGAGAAATTACCAGTTGTTAATAAAAACTTTAAATTGCAAGGTTTGATAACAATGAAAGATATCGAGAAGAGTAAGGAATTCCCTAATTCATCAAAAGATAAACAAGGAAGACTTATAGCTGCAGCAGCAATAGGTGTTGGCCAGGATATGATTGAAAGAGTATCCAATTTGGTGAGTTCAGGATTAGATATTGTGTTTATAGATACTGCTCATGCTCATTCGAAGAAAGTAATTGACTCAGTGAAATTAATTAAAAAGAAGTTTAAATCATTGGAAATAGTTGCAGGAAATATTGCTACATCTGAAGCAGCTCTTGCTTTAATTAAAGCGGGTGCTGATGCATTAAAAGTTGGTATTGGTCCTGGTTCAATTTGTACAACAAGGATTATTGCTGGCATAGGTGTTCCTCAAATGACTGCGATAATGGATGTTAGTAGTGTTGCAAAGAAATATAAAATTCCTGTTATTGCAGATGGCGGAATAAAGTTTTCAGGAGATATAACTAAGGCATTAGCTGCAGGAGCTGACTGTGTTATGATTGGAAATTTATTAGCTGGAACTGATGAATCACCTGGTGATTTAGTTTTATATCAAGGAAGATCCTACAAGACTTATAGAGGCATGGGTTCAATAGAAGCAATGAAAGAAGGAAGCAAAGATAGATATTATCAAGAGGATATAATTGACTCTAAACTTGTTCCGGAAGGTATCGAAGGAAGAGTTCCTTACAGAGGCACTACTACTAAAGTTATTTTTCAATTAGTTGGCGGTTTAAAAGCAGGTATGGGCTATACAGGTTCTAAGAATCTTCTTGAGCTTAAAAAAGCTAACTTTTTGAAATTAACAGGAGCTGGTCTTAAAGAAAGTCATGTCCACGATGTAGTTATAAGCAGGGAAGCTCCAAATTATTCTTTAGATTAATTAATATGAAATTTAGTAAAGTTTTAATTTTAGATTTCGGTTCACAAGTTACAAAGTTAATTGCTAGAAATATTAGAGAATTAAATGTTTATTGCGAAATAATACCTTATAAGAGTTCATATAAAAAAATACTAGACGAAAACCCTGATTGTATAATTTTGTCTGGTAGTCCTGCAAGTATTCATGATAAAAAAGCACCTATTTTTGATAGAGAATTGCTCAATTCTAAAATACCAATTTTAGGTATTTGTTATGGAGCACAGTTATTATCTAAATTATTTAATAGCGATGTTAAAAAATCAAAGATCAGAGAATTTGGCCCTGCTAAATTAAAAAAAATTAAAAACGACAAAATTTTATCCAAAATTTCAAATAAAAGTATTTCTTGGATGTCTCACGGGGATACAATTTTTAAATTAGGTTCAAAACTTCAGACTCTAGCAAAATCGGAGTTTGGTTCTATAGCTATATTTAAGCATAAAACTAAAAAAATTTATGGAACCCAGTTTCACCCAGAAGTTGTTCACACTTCCTTTGGAAAACAATTTATTTCAAATTTTTTATTTATTATTTCTGACTGTAAAAATAATTGGAAACCTGGAAAGTTAATAAAAAATAAAGTTGAAGAGATTAAACAAAAGGTAGGAAATAAAAAGGTAATATCTGCGATATCAGGCGGAGTTGACTCTAGTGTTTCATCTGTCCTAGTAGCAAGAGCTGTTGGGAATAAGCTGTCTTCATTTATTGTTGATACTGGATTAATGAGGAAGGATGAAGTTAAATTGATTCTTCCAAACCTAAAAAAATTGGGTGTTAAGCCAAAAATTATTGATGCATCAAAATTATTTTTTAAAAAATTAAAAGGTGTTAAAAACCCAGAAAGAAAAAGAAAAATAATTGGTAAAACCTTTATTGAACTTTTTGAGATAGAAGCAAAAAAATCAAAAGCTGAATTTTTAGTTCAAGGAACCCTGTATCCTGATGTTATTGAAAGTGTAAGTATAAGCGGCCCATCAGCTGTAATTAAATCCCATCATAATGTGGGAGGGTTGCCTAAAAAGATGAACCTGTTATTAATTGAACCCTTAAGAGATTTATTTAAAGATGAGGTTAGGGTGTTAGGTAAAAGTTTAGGGATTGAAAAAGACTTAATTGGAAGACATCCATTTCCTGGCCCAGGACTTGCAATCAGGATTTTAGGAGAAGTAACCCCAGAGAGAGTTAAGATTCTTCAAGAGGCAGATTCAATTTATGTGAATATTTTAAAAGAAAAGAATTTATATGACATTATATGGCAAGCCTTTTGTGTTTTGATTCCTATAAAAACTGTAGGTGTAATGGGTGACGAAAGGACATATGAAAATACAATAGCTATTAGGGCTGTTAACAGCACAGATGGTATGACTGCAAGTTGGTCCAGAATCCCTTATGATGTTTTAGATCTTATTTCTTCAGAAATTATTAATTCTGTAAAAGGAATTAATAAGGTTGTTTTTGATATATCCAATAAGCCGCCTAGTACTATTGAATGGGAGTGATTTTTATTAACATCCATAACCTTGATATCTGACAGTTCCTTGACTTCCATTGCATGTATTTAATAAAGTAAAGTAATATAATTAAAAGCTGACTAAGGAAATTTCTAATAGATTAGAAATCGTCCAGGCTGTTGATGCTAACAGCTGAAGATAGTCTCCAGCTTCATTTAAGCCATAGAAAAAAGTTGAAACCATCCATGAAATACTCGCAATAAGCTGAAAGATTTTACTAAAATTAATATTCTTCAAAATATTCTCCTTATTTTTTAATTTAATTAGCTAACAGGCACACTCGCCTGAACAGCAACTAAGATCGTCTAAATAAAGACCTTCATGCCTATATTGTTCAAGAAGCTCTGTATCCTTACCAAGCTTTTTACCAATCGCATTTGCAACAACACCAAATCGTTGACGATATTTATAGATAAAGCAAAATATTAAATTATCATGTCTTACTTGCGGCCCTACTAGGAATAGTCCAGGTGTTATAGTTGACTCATCATCTTCTGTTAAGAGAGGATAAGATTTTTCTTTTTCCCAATCAAAGAGTTCATTTACAATAGGAAGCTTGTTTTTAAATCCTGTTGCTAAAATTGGCTTAGTTTTGCTTATAAAAGGTTTAGATTTTCCTTTTATTTTAATTTCATATTTTCCAGATTTCTCTTTTATATGCTGTATTTCACTGTCTTTCAGTAGATCAATTCTCCCAAATGGATATTGCCCCCTTAATCTTTCAAGAGTAAATGGTGCTAAATTTAAACTTGGATCAGTATCCCTGTCTTCCCAAGGTGCATTACGATCTAAAACATGAACCTTTTTTCCAAATAAACTTAAATTAACTGCTGCATCAATACCACTCTCAAATCCACCAATAATATAGAACTCATCTCCTTCAAGATCTCTCCAGCTGTTAACCTGGCTATTGTGAATGCAAAGTTCAGCTCCTTTAAAAGGAGCAAGACTTGGAAATTGAAATTCACCAGTCGCCCATATCACAAATTTACTTTCAACTAAATCTGAACCATTAATTTTTAATTTAAAAGTTTTTTTTGAAATATTTACTTCTTCCACACTAGTTTCTTCAACTATGGGTAGTTTAAGATGGTTTGATACAGCTCTTAAATAATTTGCATATTCTTTCCCAGTAGGATGTTCTCTCCTTAATGTGTAAGCAGGGGAAGTGCGTGATACGATTGCATTAAGATCCATACTGCCGTAAAAATTAGTTGTAAATGACGGTGTTATTAATTTCATTTCTTCGGGCCAATTTTCAAATGATGACCCAACTTTATTTCTTTCAAAAATAACTTGATTTTTAATCCCTAATTCTGCAAGCATAGCACTTATACCAATTCCTGCAGGGCCAGCACCAATTATTACAACATCTAGTTTTTTCAAAATGATTCCTCAGATAAGATATTCAAAATTATAATCTAGTATCTTTAATGTTATAATATAACATATATTATAAGTAATGTGACCAGATTTGCTAAGTCCCTTTCACTATATAACCCATCCAAATATTGGGGTTATCTTATTTGGGACGAACATTGTTCAACAATTATATTAAAATCGCTCGCAAGTGCTCTGTTATTTGGATTATTCTCAAATTCTATCAAGTCGTTTACACTCCAAGCCTGAGATACTTCACTTACAAAACATCCACAGTAAGCATACCAAGGACCTATTGGATTTTGCCCTTGTCTTTTTATCTCACCAATACATCCTTCATACATATTATCAAGGATTTCTATATCATTAATTTGAGCTTTAACTTGAAAGGAAAGCAAGAAAAATGCTAATAAAAAAATTCTCATAAATAAATTTTACATGTATCTCTAATTTATTCATTAATTTTTTTATTTTTTTTTGATCTACATTTTTTACTGCAATAAATAACAGAGTCCCATATTTTCTTCCACTTTTTTCTATTTTCAAAACTTCTATTACAAATTGGGCATATTTTAGTTTCTTTCATGATCAATATTGAACTATCTCTGGATCAACAGTCCTCCACATATACCAAGTCGCTACACTACAGTAAGGGTTCCACCTTTTCTTAAGCATAGTAAGTTGTTTTTGATTTGGTGGGTAATTAAACTTATAAGTGTTCGAAATAGCTCTTAGAAAACCAATATCCTGAATTGGAAAAATATTTAATCTATTCTGATTAAATAACAAAAACATTTCAGAGCTCCATCGCCCTATTCCTTTATTTAAGGACAAATAATTTATCGCCTCATCATCTTTCATTTTTTTTAATTTATTTATATTGAATTTCTTATTTATAAAGTTTTGAGAAAGCTCAGTTATGTATATTATTTTTTGTCTAGAAAAGCCACAATCTTTTAAATCATCAATTTTTAAATTGTATATTTTCTCTGGAGTTATTTTTTTGCATTTTAATAAAAGTTTTCTCCAGACTGAATCAGCAGAGGCAACTGAAACTTGTTGTCCAACTATTGATTTACATAATGAATAGAATGGATCATTTCTCGATTCAAGCTTACCATCATATTTTCTTATTATTTTAGAAAGCTTTTTATCTTTCATGCATAAGTATTTCCTTGCTTGATTCCAGAACATAAAGTAATTTTACCAACATTATATGTTTATAAATAAATTTAAATCTTTTTTTAAGAGTAGGTCGAGGATAGACAAGAGCATTCCCATATTTCAACTTAAAGAAAGAAATGTGAAAAATTGCAAGTTATTGCTAAATAGAGATGAATTAATATCTCTAATACCAAAAAATTCCATAATTGCAGAATTAGGTGTTGATAAAGGTGATTTTAGCAAGAAACTTTTAGATGTTGTTAACCCTGAATTGCTATGCTTAATAGACATGTGGGGATCAAATAGGTATGGAAAGGATAAAGCTGATTTGATTAACGATAAATTTAAATCTCAGATAAAGAATGAGTCAATAAAAGTTTTCCATTCGGATTCAGTTGCAGCGGCTAAATGTTTTCAAACTAGTTATTTTGATTTTATATATATAGATACTGATCATTCTTACGAAACAACAATAAAAGAATTAAGAGCTTGGAAAACAAAAATAAAAGACGATGGAATCATCGCTGGTCATGATTACATGATGGGTAATTGGTTAAAAACACTCAGATATGGAGTCATTGAAGCAGTGCATCAATTTTGCATTGAAGACAATTGGCAATTAATTTATTTAACAGCTGATCAAACAGAAAATTTAAGCTTTGCAATTAAAAGAATTTAAATTCTTTCTAAAATCCACATTATTCTTTTATTTGTTATCTCTTCCTTTACATCATGCTTAAGAGGATAAATATTGCTAAGCTTTTTTTCTTTACCATCAATAGTTATCTTCTCATATATAGAATCAAGACCATCAGTATCTGATTGGATTGGATCATTAGTATTTGTATATCCATATTCAAAAGTGAATTTGTCATATGTAATAAAAATAGTGGTAGCGGTGGGCCTTTTGTTTTCTAGCTTATTAAAATTATTTTTAAAGAGTATGTAAAGTTCCTCTTTAATATATCTCAATTTAATATCATTGAGCTCGTCCTTGCTCATTCCCATGCTAATATATTGCTATAAAAAAAATATTTTTGTAAATACTATTAATATTAAAATATTTAATAGACAACCCCCTGGTAGTCCAGAAAAATACATTTATTTAATATCCTTTTTATTATAGTGTAAAAATAGTCCGATAATAATTATTAGAAGACCAATAAATGCGGGTATTTTGAATAGGGCAATAATGAAACCAAATACAGCAAACAAAAGGCCTCCTTGTCCTAGAACTAGAATAAGTATCCCTAAAATAATTAAATATTTAGTTAATTTGCTCATAAATAATGTTAAATATTATATATTAAATGAAACAATTAATAGAATTGATTAAATCAAAACCAATTTCCTTTATAATCATAGTTCTAGGCTTGATTCTGGCTTATTTGGGAATTTAAGATAGTTCTTTAGCTATAAATTCAAGAATGGTAGAGAGCCCACTTAATTTTATGTCTTGTTTTTTTAAGTTTCCTTCATTCACTTGAGTAATTACTTCTTGGCAAAAATTATAGAATTCAGAGTTGTATTCTTTAAAAAAAGTTTCAGAATCAATTTTATTATCTTTCAATGTTGAAAATTCTAATTTTAATTTAAGACCCTTTACTTCTAATGCTTCCCATCTTTCAGAATAACTTTCCAAAAGGCTTTTTTCACCATTCACTAGTCATCCTCAACCAAATCTTCTATTTCATCAGCTAAAGCAGAATCAATATTCCTTACTTCATCAAGAGTATAAAACTGATTTTTTACATTAGTAGCAATGTTTTGCAAATGGGCATCATAAATCCTTCTAGCACCTTCATAGTCTTCTCTGATGTCTTCATTGTCTTCATCGGAAGGTTTTGAATTATCATATAATTCCTTTAGCTCTTGCTTTCTATCTAATAGTTGTTTCCAGCTATCTCTAAGACTTATTATAATTGCATCTGCTTTGCCCATTTACAAAGCCCTCTTAAAGTAGCAATTGTTATTGTAAACAGAAACAAGCTCCCAACCTTCTTTACCAAGAGAATTAATTTGTTCATGTAATCCTTTTTCAAGTTGTTGAGAATTTTGTTTATTTTTATTTTCGTAGATATCTAAATCATGACTATCACGATTATTGATATTCGAAAGACTAATTATTTTATATTCGAATTTCATTATTCTGAAAGATCGACTATCTCTTCATTATTTTCAATTACCACTTCTTCAGCATTATCTGCTACATCTTCTAATGATTCTAAATGTTTTTTATAATCATTATCGGTAATTTTTTTATCCTTATGTGAAGATGAAATAATCCTTATATCGAAATTATTTATCGATCTATTATCCATTTGAACCTCTTTAAAAAATTGAAATTATTTTGCTGCGCCAACTGCTTGGTTTTTACAAGTATCACAATCACACCCGACCATCCAGCCAAATACTTGAGATTCTTTATTGCATTTAGAGCATGCTATTGTTAGCAGATGTCCTTCTCTTCTTTTAACAGCATCTTTAACTTCCCATTTAACTACAGGTTGACCTGAGCAGTCCCAACAGATTCTTTTAAGTTTGTCCATAAAAAAAGACCTCCGACCCTAATATTTTCACGAAATATTGGATTTTGTC